>JGI25328J35697_1000913_pt1 | contig 22641 bp, 18 predicted proteins | sample HigsolmetaAR203D_FD_35697 | JGI IMG/M metagenome (IMG submission 35697)
CGCCTCCAGGCCCAGCGCGTCCAGCTGCGGCGGGCGCAGCAGCATGGACAGGTTGCGCAGCTTGTCCAGGGTGGCGTCGGCGGTGGCGCTGATGTCCTCCAAGCTTTCCCGGCGGCGGCCGTCGTCGTCCTCGGCCATGGCCGCGTGCGCCGACAGCTTCATGGCGGTGATGGCCTGGCCGACGTCGTCGTGCAGCTCGCGCGAGATGGCGCGGCGCTCGTCCTCCTGGGCGGTGAACAGGCGCCGGGCCATGGCCTGCAGCTCGCGGTTGCCGGCCGCCAGGGCGTCGCGCATGCGTTCCGGCTCGCTCAGGTCGCGCACCAGCAGCAGGGTGCAGGCCTTGCCGCCGTAGCGTGCCGCGGCCCTGGACAGGCTGGCCGGGAACAGGGTGCCGTCGGCGCGCCGCATGTGTGCCGCCCCGCCCGGCGGTTCGGCCCCGCCCTCCAGCCAGGCACGCAGCGGCTCCAGATCCTCCGGCGCGACCAGCGCCGACAGCGGCTCGCCCAGCAGCGCCTCCGGCTGCCGCCCGAACAGGCCGCCGCAGGCGGGGTTGGCGTAGAACACGTGCCCGCCGGACAGGATCATCACCCCGTCCGGCAGGATCCGAACCAGCTCGCGGAACTGCTGCTCGCGCTCGTCCAGCAGCTGGCGGGTGTGCTGCTCCTCGGTCACGTCCTGGGCGGTGCCGCGCAGCAGCACCCGGCCGTCCTCCTCGACGCGCCGCGCGCGCACGCGCAGCAGCCGCTCCTGGCCGCCGGGGCCGGTGAAGGGCAGCAGCACATCCAGCTCGCGGTCGCGCCCGGCGGCGGTGTCCGCCAGCAGCCGCTCCAGGCGTGCCTGGCTGTCGGCGTCGGCGGCCACCAGCACCTCGCCGAGGCCGCGCGGGCGGGCATCGGGCGCCTGTCCCACCAGCCCGAGCATGATCGGGCAGAAGCGGCCCTGCAGGGTGACCGCATCCACCTCCCAGGAGCCCAGCCGGGCCAGGCGCTGGGCCTCCTGCAGACGCGCCAGGGCCTCCTCGCGGGCGCGCTGCGAATCCATCTCCGCGGTGCGGTCGGTCAGCACCACCAGGCGCACGCGCTGCGCGCCGCCGGCGACCTCGGTGCTGCGCAGCTCCACGTCGCGCACCCGCCCGTCGTTGAGGCGCAGGCGCACCGTCGTGGTCTGCGGCTGGCCGGGGTTGTCGCGCGCGGACCGCACCGCCTCGAGGAACAGCCCGTGGTGTTCCGGCGGCCACAGCACCGCCATGTCCATGCCGCGCAGCTCGCCGCGCGACCAGCCCAGGAACCCGCTGGCGGCCTGGTTGGCGTCCACGATGCGCAGCGTGTCNACCTCGTANGTCCACATCGGGTTGGGGTTGTCGTCGAACAGCAGCCGGTAGCGGGCCTCCGACTCGCGGGTGCGCCGCTCGGACTCCAGCTGGCGCGCGACCACCACCCGCAGCAGCAGGTACAGCAGCAGCGCGGTGACGCCCATGAACAGGCCGCCCTTCCAGGCCTGGAAGCGGGCCATCGTCTGGGCGTCGCCGGCTCCCAGCAGGGCGACCACGCGGTCGCTGGCCAGCACCCAGGCGGTGCCGAACAGCAGGTAGAGCAGCGGGATGCGCCACGCCATGGCACGCGTGGAGGAGGGCGGGCGGGCGCCTGCCCCGTTGTCCGCGGGCGCGGAGCCGGGAGCGCCTTGGCTGGGCTCGTGCATCGATTCCCCTGGCGTGGACGGCCGCCGGAAAGCATAGCGCGGCGGCGGCCCGTGCGCCGGGCCTCAATCCTGGCCGGGGACTGCCGTTAAAAGCCAGCGTAGCCCCAGGCCGGGGTGCATGATCACGGAGTCCCGGGGCGTGGATGCAGGTGCCGTAACCAGCCTGTTGCAACATCCGATCACCAGCGCGCTGCTGGTCCTGGACCGCGACGGCCGGGTACTGCTGGCCAATCCCTCGGCGCAGGCCATGGGCCTGGCCCGGGTGGCCGGGCAGTACGCCGCGCTGCTGCAGGACCTGCGCCAGGCGCTGGCCGACGGCACGGTGCCGACGGTGGCGTGCAGCATCCCCGGCCCCGACGGCCGCCTGGACGGCTGGCTGCGCGCGGTGCGCGACCCGGCCGGCGGCGTGCTGGCCTACACGCTGAGCATCCCCGACCCGCATGGCGCCAGCCGCTGGCAGGTGGCCATGGACAGCGCCCGCCACGGCCTGTGGGACTGGGACATTGGCGCCAACCGCTTCTTCCGCTCGGAGGGCTGGCTGGCCATGCTCGGCTACACCGCCGGTGACGTGGCCGAGGGCGGCCTGGAGGTGGCCCTGTCCCTGGTCCACCCGGACGACCTGGACCGTGTGCGCGACGCGGTGCAGGCGCACCTGGAAGGCCTGACCGACACCTACAACTGCGAATACCGGCTGCGCCGCTGCGACGGCAGCTGGCGCTGGGTGCGCGACAGCGGCCGGGTGGTGGCCTGGTCGGCCGACGGCCGCCCGCTGCGCATGATCGGCACCCACACCGCCATCGACGAGCAGAAGCAGCTGGAGGAACGGTTGCGCAAGCAGCAGGCGCTGCTGGAGGAAGTGCAGCGCGTGGCCGGCATGGTGCCCTGGTCCTGGGACCCGCGCAGCGACACCGGCTGGTGGCCGCGCGACCTGTACCGCCTGACCGCCCAGGCCCCGCGCTGGCGCGACTCCGGCCGCGCCTGGCTGCGGCGGCTGCCGCGGCCGGCCGCGGCCGCACTGCGCCGCGCCTGGCAGAAGATGCGGCGCGAGGGCCATTCGGTCAGCTTCGACATGGAGCTGCAGGACGTGCAGGGCATGCCGCTGCACCTGCAGGTGTGGGCGCGCCCGCAGCTGGACGAGGACGGCCGCATCGTCCGTGTGGTCGGCCAGGTCCAGGACGTGACCGCGCAGCGCCGTGCCGACGCGCTGCTGCGCTGGCGCACCGAGCTGCTGGACCGGGTGTCCGCGCTGGGCCGGATCGGCGGCTGCGAGATCGAGCCAGGCACGCGCCGGGTGCAGTGGACGGACGAGTGCTTCCGCATCCACGGCCTGCCGCCGGGCCCGCTGCTGCTGGATGACGCCCTGGCCCTGTACACGCCCGAGTCGCGCGAGGCCTTCGAGGCCGCACTGGTGCGCCTGGCCGACGGCGGGCCGCGCGAGCAGCTGGAGCTGTGCTTCTACCAGCAGAACGGCCAGCGCGCCTGGGNGGAGGTGCTGCTGGAGCGCGATGCCCGCCCGAGCCTGCCGCCGCGCATCGTCGCCCTGTACCGCGACATCACCCGCGAGCGCGAGTCCAGCGAGCGCATCGAGCTGCTCTCGCACTACGACCTGCTGACCGGCCTGCCCAACCGCTTCCTGCTGCGCGAGCAGGCCGACGAGGCCATCGCCGCCGAGCGCGGCAGCCCCTGCCCCGGGCTGGCCCTGCTGCTGGTGGACCTGGACGGCTTCAAGACCATCAACGATTCCTTCGGCCACACCGCCGGCGACGCCATGCTCAAGGCCGCCGCCGGGCGCATGCACCACACCCTGCGCGGCGGCGACCTGTTCGGCCGTCTGGGCGGCGACGAGTTCCTGGTGGTGCTGCGCGGCCCGCACGTGGACGCAGCCGAGGCCGAAGCCTCGGCGCAGCGCCTGATCGCCGCGCTGTCCGAGCCGCTGATGTTCGGCAGCGAAAGCCTGAAGGTGGGCGCCAGCGTGGGCATCGCCCTGCTGGGCCGCGACGGCGACGCCTTCGACCCGCTCATGCGCGCGGCCCACGCCGCGCTGCGCGTGGCCCGTGCCACTGGCCGCAACACCTGGCAGCTGCACAACGAGCAGATCCACCGCCAGACCCAGCGCCGGCTGGAGATCGAGTGCGGCCTGCGCGGCGCCCTGGACCGTGACGAGTTCAGCCTGGTCTACCAGCCACAGGTGAGCCTGGACGGCTGGCAGCCGCCGGGCATCGAGGCGCTGGTCCGCTGGCACTGGCCGGCCGGGCCGTGCCATCCGGCCGAGTTCATCCCCATCGCCGAGGACAGCGGCGAGATCATGCGCCTGGGCGAGTGGGTGATCAGCGAGGCCTGCCGCCAGGCCGTGGCCTGGCACGCGGCCGGCCTGGAGTTCGGCCGCATCGCGGTCAACGTCTCCGGCGTGCAGCTGCGCGACCGCGGCTTCGCCGACCGGGTGGTGGCCCTGTGCCAGCGCGCCGGCTGGCCCCCCAGCCGCCTGGAGCTGGAGCTGACCGAGTCGGCGCTGATCCTGGACAGCGAGAACCTTCGCCAGTGCTTCCAGGTGTTCGAGCGCCACGGCATCCAGCTGGCGGTGGACGACTTCGGCACCGGCTTCTCCAACCTGCACTACCTCAACCGCTTCCCGGTCAAGCGCCTGAAGATCGACCGCGGCTTCGTCGCCGACATGCTGCGCGACACCAACGCCAGCGAGGTCACCCAGGCCATCATCCACCTGGGCCACGCCCTGGGCATGCGGGTGGTGGCCGAAGGCGTGGAGACCCACGAGGAGCAGGCCCAGCTGGCGGCCTGGGGCTGCGACGAGGTGCAGGGCTACGTCCACACCCGGCCGCTGCCGCCGCGCGAGATGGCGCAGTGGCTGCGCATGGCCCAGGAGCGCCATGCGCGCGCTGGCGCCNCCACGGCCGGCCGGCTGTCGCGCCAGCCGGGCTGAGCCCGCGGCCGGGCAGGGAAGCCGCCTCAGCCCCCGGCCGCCACGGCGGCCTTCCTTTCCGATGGACGGACCACATGCCCCGGCACCATGCCGTGCGGGCTCCGCCGGCGTGCACGGCCGGGCGGCGCGCGTTCCGCGGGACGGGGCCGCACCTCATCCGGATGATGCGAGCCGGAGCGGCTGGAGNCCGGCGTCGCAGGCGCGTGGCGGACGAAGGCGCCCCGGCGCGGGCGGGGCCTGGCCGCACGGGCCGGCTGCGGTCCGCAGGGCAGGGAGCGCGGGGAGTCAGCGCGCGCGCGGCGGGATGGAAGCCGGGCCGGTACCGGCCGGAGACGGCCCACCGGGGGCGGCGGCCGGGTTGGGAGCGGAAGCCGGGGCAGCGTCGCCGCCGCCCACGCCCAGGTCCCAGCCGATGCAGGCCAGGACCAGATCCAGGGCGGCCGGGGCGGGCACCTGCGCCGCGGCGTCGGCCAGTTCCTGCACCGCCAGGGCCTCGAGCCGGCGCAGGACCGGGGGCATGCCCCGGCGCGCCGGGGCGTCGGGGCAGGGCGCTTCCGCGATGGGTGGGCGGGGGAAGGATTCCACGGCCGGGTGCCGGTTGCGGACAACAGGCGGGGCCCCGGCACGTGCCGGGGCCCCGCAAGGGTTCAGGATCTGGAGGTGGCGCGGGCCATGGCGCGCACTGGGCTCAGAACAGCTCCACCGTGCCGGCACTCATGCTCTGCTGGGTCACCGGCTTGTGCGGCGGCTGCTCCCACTCGGCACGCAGCTCGCGCAGGCGCTGGCCCAGATGGTGCAGGGCACGCAGCATCTCCTCGTCGGCACCGTTGCTGCGCTGGAGCATCTCCTGCAGCGTGATCGCCTCGCGGTTGATCGCGTCCAGGCGGTCCAGGTGGACGTGGGCCCCGCCGAGCGCCTGGGTGGCGATGTCCTCGAACTGCAGGGCGCGCACCGCCTCGGCCACGCTGTTGTCGATGGCCTTGCCGCACTCGGAGATCTCGCGCATGCCCTCGGTCAGCGAGCTGTTGATGGCGGCCACGTGCTGCAGCATGGCGGCCGCCTCGGCGCGCGCCTCGCGGGAGCGGTCCAGGTCGCGCGAGGCCATCTGCGAGACCGTCTCGCGCACCTTGGCGATGGCGTCCTTGGAGCTGTGCGCCAGCTTGCGGATCTGCTCGTTGAAGGTGGTCGAGCGCTCCGACAGGTTGCGCACCTCGTCGGCCACCACGGCGAAGCCGCGGCCGGCCTCGCCGGCGCGGGCGGCCTCGATGGCCGCGTTCAGCGCCAGCAGGTTGGTCTGGTCGGCGATGGACTTCACGTCCTCCAGCAGGGCGAAGATGCCGTCCAGGTGCTGGGCCATCTGGTCGATGTGCTGCACGGTGGTCGTGCTCTGGCCGGCGACCTGCTCCAGCGCCTCCACCAGCTGCTCCATGCGCGAGCTGGCGTGCTGGGCGAAGCGGGCCACGTCGATGCCGTTGCCATCCTGGTCGGCGATGATCCTGGCCATGGCCTGGCTCTGCTGGCGCGACTTGCGGTTCATCGCGTCGAAGCTGCCACCCAGGCCGGCGACGGCCTGGCGGATCAGTTCGCGGGCGCGGTCGATCTCGTGGCGCGAGCCCTCGATCTCCTTGTCCACGAACGAGCGCAGCTCGCCCAGCAGCATCTGCTGCTCGCGCACGATGCGCAGCTGCTCCGGCGACTGCTCCCGGGCCGGCAGGCCGCGGAACAGGAGCCAGGCCGCGAAGGCGAACCAGCTAAGGACCAGGGTGGTCAGGACCGCCCAGCGCATCGGTGCCGGCCAGTCGAAGCCGACGGCGATGGGGGCGAGAACGGTCAGCACCAGCGGTGCGGCCATGCGAATCAGCAAGCGGGGGTCCATGGGCGATCTCTGGGAAACCACGCTGGCAGTATCGGCACCACCCCGCGTTGCTTTAGCTCGCCGCGCCCGCGCGGGACGCGACGCACCGCGCAGTTTCAGCGCCGCAGCTGGCGCCCGATCGCCTCGGCCATCTGCCGGCGGCCGAACAGGAACTGCCACTGGCTGCCGCCGACCTGGCGCCAGAGCCGGGCCGAACGCACCGCCGCCAGCAGCAGGGCACGGATCTCCGAGACCACCCCGGCCTGGCCGAGGTAGTGCGGGTTGCCCTGGACCATGATCCGCGGGCGCAGCTGGCTGATCGTCTCCGCGTACAGGCCGCCCAGCGCCGCCAGCACGTCCGGATGGGTGCTGCCCAGCTCGGCCGCGCGCGGGGCGATCCGGGCCAGACCGGCGGCCACTGCGTCCTGGGTCTGGCGGGCCTGGGCGAAACGGCGCTCCAGCTGCATGGTGGCCAGGGCCAGGCGCGGCAGCAGCGGGTCGTTGCCGCGATTGGCCAGGTAGTCGCCCAGCAGGCGCAGGCCCGGGGCCACGCCGGCGGCACCGCCGTAGACATCGGCGGTGGAATCGGCGTCGATGCGGAACACGCTGTCCAGCACCGGACGGGCGGAGGCGGTCTCGCTGTGGCCGGTCTCGGCGATGCGGCGCACCTGGTGCAGCGCCTGGGCCATGCCGGCCAGCGCCAGCACGCGGTCGTCGACGGTATGGGTCATGCGCGCATTCTAGCGGACCGTCCGCTCCGCCGGCCCGCTCCGCCCCGGCACGGGCGCGTCGGTGGCGGCGATCACCGCGCCGCCCAGGCAGGCCGGACCGTCGTACAGCACCAGCGACTGGCCGGGCGTGGCCGCCCGCTGCGGCCGGTCGAAGCGCACCCGCAGCGTGCCGTCGTCCTGGACACGCNCCCGGCAGGCCTGCTCCTCCTGCCGGTAGCGGATCTGCGCGGTGCAGGCGAACTCCGCCGCGGGCGGCGCGCCCTCGATCCAGTGCATGGCCTCGGTGCGGACCTCGCGCGACATCAGCCAGGGGNTGTCGCGGTCCTGGTCCACGTACAGGATGTTGGCGGCCACGTCCTTGCCGACCACGTACCAGGGCGCCGCGGGACGGCCGCGCACGCCGCCGATGTTCAGGCCTTCGCGCTGTCCCAGGGTGAAATAGAAGACGCCCGGATGGGTGCCGATGCGCACGCCCTGCGGGTCGCGGATCTCGCCCGGCTGCGCCGGCAGGTAGCGGCCCAGGAACTGGCGGAAGTCGCGCTCGCCGATGAAGCAGATGCCGGTGGAATCCTTCTTGGCGTGGGTCGGCAGGCCGGCCTCGCGGGCGATCCTGCGCACCTCGGCCTTGGGCAGGTGGCCGATCGGGAACACCGTGGCGGCCAGCTGCTCCTGGCCCAGCTGGTGCAGGAAGTAGCTCTGGTCCTTGTCGCGGTCGGCGCCGCGCAGCAGGCGCCAGCGGCCGCCCTCGAAGGCGACCCGGGCGTAGTGGCCGGTGGCGATCCGCTCGGCGCCCAGCTCGCGGGCGGCGGCCAGGAAGTGCTTGAACTTGACCTCGCGGTTGCACAGCACGTCCGGGTTCGGGGTGCGCCCGGCGGCGTACTCGGCCAGGAAATGCTCGAACACCCCGGCCCAGTATTCCCTGGAGAAGTTGCGGAAGTGGAAAGGGATGCCCAGCCGCCCGCACACGGCCACCGCATCGCGGCGGTCCTCCTCGGCGCGGCACTCGCCGCTGCCGTCGTCGTCCCAGTTCTGCATGAACAGGCCGGCCACCGGCTCCCCGGTCCGGACCAGGAGCAGGGCGGCGACCGAGGAGTCCACGCCACCGGAGACGCCGACGACGGNGCGCGGGGCGCTCATCCCAGCCATTTCACCAGGTCCAGCGGATGGCGCCGCCCGGCCAGCCAGTCGGCGGCCACCTTCCACACCAGGGGGCTGCGGTGGCGCGCGGCCTGGGCACGCAGCTCGGCCGGGGCCAGCCAGACCGCCCGCTCGATGCCGGCGTCCAGCGGCCGCTCCGGCTCGTGCTCCACCGGCACCCCGGCGAAGGCGAAGCGCAGGTAATGCTCGTCGCCCGGGGTGGTCCACTGGTAGGCGCCGATGAAGGCCTCCAGCCGGATGTGCCAGCCGGTCTCCTCCAGTGCCTCGCGCACGGCCGCCCCGGCCAGGCTCTCGCCCGGCTCCAGGTGGCCGGCCGGCTGGTTCAGCACCAGCTTCCCGTCCACCCGCTCCTCGACCAGCAGCAGCCGCCCGTCGCGGGCGACCACGCTGGCCACGGTCACGTGCGGGTGCCAGTCCGGGCCTGCGGCCATGGTCAGAACTCGTCCGCGTCCGGGTCGTCGGCCAGCTCCATCTCCATGCTGTCGGCGACGACGGCCGCGGCGGAGACCGCCTCGTCCAGGGCGGCGGCCGGGGCGTTGGCGTCGATCTTCACCACCAGCATGGCGTGGCGGCCCTGCTTGACCCAGGAACCCAGCTTCAGGTCGGCCGAGGCCTCCAGCAGGCGGTTGGCGACCAGCGCGGGGAAGGCGTCGCCGCCGGCCATGTACGCCGGCGACCAGATCTCGCGCACACGGTGGCTGCCGAAGGTCTCCACCGGCGAGCGCACGAACACCAGCTGGGTGCGGCCGTCGTCCAGCTCCAGGATCAGCCGGTAGTCGCCGTCGTCGTCCACCTGGTACTTGTAGCCGGCCTCCTTCAGCTTGCGGCCCACGCTCGGATCGGGCAGGGCCTCCGCGGCGGCGGTGGCGGCGGAAGCGAGCAGGAGGCCGCCGAGCAGCGCGGCGGAGGCGGCACGGGAAAAGCGCATGGAAGGCTCCTGTGGAACGGCAGCCGATCATTGTCCGGCAGCTCCCACCCGGCCGTCCATCCGTATAATTTGCACATGGCCCAGAACCCCCGTCACGAGCACGAACACGGCACCCTGGTCGAACCCGGCAAGCCGGAACTGGCCCCGCCGCCGATGTACCAGGTCGTCCTGCTCAACGACGACTACACCCCCATGGATTTCGTGGTGGCGGTGCTGCAGCAGTTCTTCGGCATGGACCTGGAAAAGGCCACCCAGATCATGCTGCACGTCCACACGCGCGGCCGCGGCGTGTGCGGGGTCTACACCCGGGAGGTCGCCGAGACCAAGGTCGCCCAGGTCAACGAGTTCTCGCGGATGAACCAGCATCCGCTGCTGTGCACCATGGAGCGCGCCTGACCCGCGGCGGGCCGCCACCTGCTGCCGGCTGAACGCTGCGGACCACCGGCGTTGTGGAAATCTTGACGGTCGGCCGCATATTGTGGGGGCGACCCCGTCGGAGCCCGCCATGTTCAGCAAAGACCTCGAACAGACCATCGGCCAGTGCTACAAGCGAGCCCGCGAGGCCCGTCATGAGTTCATGACGGTCGAGCACCTGCTGCTGGCCCTGCTCGACAACCCCTCGGCCCAGGCCGTGCTGCGCGCCTGCGGCGCCGACCTGGAGCGCCTCCGCGGCGAGCTGGAGCAGGCCATTGAGGCGTCCGTCTCGCGCCTGGCCGACGACGACGCCCGCGACACCCAGCCGACCCTGGGCTTCCAGCGGGTGTTGCAGCGCGCGGTCTACCACGTGCAGTCCTCCGGCAAGAAGGAGGTCACCGGCGCCAACGTGCTGGTGGCGATCTTCGGCGAAAAGGACTCCCACGCCGTCTATTTCCTGAACCAGCAGGACGTCACCCGGCTGGACGTGGTCAACTACCTGTCCCACGGCATCGCCAAGTACGGCGACGAGCACGGCCCGGCCGCGCCCGGCGAGGGCGAGGGCAAGGCCGAGGGCGGTGAAGGCGAAGGCGAGGGCAAGGGGCGACGCCCTGTCCGAGTACGCGACGAACCTGAACGAGCTGGCCCGGCAGGGCAAGATCGACCCGCTGGTCGGCCGCGCCGACGAGATCGAGCGCACGATCCAGGTCCTGTGCCGCCGGCGCAAGAACAACCCGCTGTACGTGGGCGAGGCCGGCGTGGGCAAGACCGCCATCGCCGAGGGCCTGGCCAAGCGCATCGTCGACGGCGAGGTGCCGGAGGTGCTGGCCGACGCGGTCATCTACTCCCTGGACCTGGGCGCGCTGGTGGCCGGGACCAAGTACCGCGGCGACTTCGAGAAGCGCCTGAAGGGCGTGCTGGCGGCGATCCGCAAGATCCCCGGCGCGATCCTGTTCATCGACGAGATCCACACCATCATCGGTGCCGGCTCGGCCTCGGGCGGCACCATGGACGCGTCCAACCTGATCAAGCCGGCCCTGGCCTCGGGCGAGCTGCGCTGCATCGGCTCGACCACGTTCCAGGAGTACCGCGGCATCTTCGAGAAGGACCGCGCCCTGGCCCGCCGCTTCCAGAAGATCGACATCGTCGAGCCCACGGTGGGCGAGACCTACCAGATCCTGCAGGGCCTCAAGCCCAAGTACGAGGCCCACCACGGCGTCACCTACGCCGACGAGGCGTTGCAGGCGGCGGTGGAGCTGTCGGTCAAGCACATCGGCGACCGCCTGCTGCCGGACAAGGCCATCGACGTGATCGACGAGGCCGGCGCCCGCCAGCGCCTGCTGCCGGAAGGCCAGCGCAAGACCCTCATCGACATCGAGGAGATCGAGACCATCGTGGCCAAGATGGCGCGGATCCCGGCCAAGCAGGTCAGCGCCACCGACCGCGACGTGCTCCAGCACCTGGAGCGCAACCTGAAGATGGTGATCTTCGGCCAGGACGAGGCCATCGAGACCCTGGCCTCGGCGATCAAGCTGGCCCGCAGCGGGTTGGCCAACCCGGACAAGCCGATCGGCAGCTTCCTGTTCGCCGGCCCCACCGGCGTGGGCAAGACCGAGGTCACCAAGCAGCTGGCCCTGCAGCTGGGCATCGAGCTGGTGCGCTTCGACATGTCCGAGTACATGGAGCCGCACTCGGTGTCGCGCCTGATCGGCGCGCCCCCGGGTTACGTCGGCTTCGACCAGGGCGGCCTGCTGACCGAGAAGATCGTCAAGACGCCGCACTGCGTGCTGCTGCTGGACGAGATCGAGAAGGCGCACCCGGACATCTTCAACATCCTGCTGCAGGTGATGGACCGCGGCGTGCTGACCGACACCAACGGCCGCGAGGCGAACTTCAAGAACGTGATCCTGGTGATGACCACCAACGCCGGCGCCACCCAGGCCGCGCGGCGCTCGATCGGCTTCACCCGCCAGGACCACTCCACCGACGCGATGGAGGTGATCCGGCGCACCTTCACTCCGGAGTTCCGCAACCGCCTGGACGCGATCGTGCAGTTCCAGCCGCTGGGCATGGAGCACATCCTGCGCGTGGTGGACAAGTTCCTGATCGAGCTGGAGATGCAGCTGAACGAGAAGCACGTGACCCTGACCGCCACGCAGCCGGCGCGCGAGTGGCTGGCGCGGCACGGCTTCGACCCGCTGATGGGCGCCCGGCCGATGGCGCGGGTGATCCGGGACAGGATCAAGCGTCCGCTGGCCGACGAGCTGCTGTTCGGCAAGCTGGTGGGCGGCGGCCGGGTCAGCATCGACGTGCGCGATGGCGAGCTGGTCGTCGAGGCCCAGCCCGAACCGGAGCGGCTGTTGCCGGCGACGGTCGACTGACGGCACGGTCCGGCCGCGATGTGGCAAGGCGGCCTGCGGGCCGCCTTGCCCGTCCGCCCCGCGCATGCCGGCAGGCACGGCACGAGGCGGGCGAAAACGAAAAGGCGGTCCTTGGACCGCCTTTTCAATCAATGCGTTGCGCGGGTTACCTCATGCGGTAGGTGATGCGCCCCTTGGTCAGGTCGTAAGGCGTCATTTCCACCTTGACCCGGTCACCGGTGAGGATGCGGATGTAGTTCTTGCGCATCCGCCCGGAGATGTGGGCGATGATCTCGTGGCCGTTCTCGAGCCGGACCCGGAACATGGTGTTCGGGAGCGTCTCGGTGACCGTGCCTTCGAATTCGATGACGTCGTCTTTCGCCATTCGTCCTGATGCCAGATGGTTGGGCGGGCGGGGCCGTCCGGAACAAAGCGCGCCATTCTCGCATGCGCGCAGGCGGCGATGCAAAACCCGGGCTAGCCGGCCAGCGCCGCGGCGGGGAGGGGGGCGAACGCGTCGCACCACGGCCCGGGTTCGCCGGGCAGGGCGGCAAGGCGCGCCACTTCCGCGATGAAGGCGGGGCGGGGCATCCGCCCGGCCCCGAGCGCCACCAGGTGCGGGTTCTCCACCTGGGCGTCGATCAGCGGCCAGCCCCGCTCCCGCATCCACCGGGCCAGCGCGTACAGCGCGACCCTCGAGCCGCCGGACTCGGCGCTGAACATGCTCTCGCCGAAGAACATCCGGCCGATGGCCACGCCGTACAGGCCGCCGACCAGCCGCGCGCCGTCGAACACCTCGATGCTGTGCGCGTATCCCAGCCGGTGCAGGCCGATGTAGGCTTCGCGCATCCGCCCGGTGATCCAGGTCCCGTCCTGCCCGCGCCGGGGCACGGTGGCGCACAGGCCGATGACCTTGGCGAACGCGGTGTCGGCGCGGACCATCCAGCCGGAGCGCCGCAGCGAGCGGCGGAAGCGGGAGGAAGGGCGGAGGGCCTCCGTGCGGAACACCGCCCGCGGGTCGGGGGACCACCACAGGATCGGCTGTCCCTCCGAGAACCAGGGGAAGATGCCGTTGCGGTAGGCGTTGAGCAGCCGTGGCGGGGACAGGTCACCGCCGAAGGCGAGCAGCCCGTTCGGATGGGACAGGGCCCGTTCCGGAGCGGGGAAGGGCGCGTGCGGGTCGTCCGCGAGGCGTGGCAGGTGCAGGCTCACGCCCGCATTGTAGGCGCCGCCCGGGTGCCGACGGGGCCACGCTCAGGGGCCATGACGGAACGGGGAGCGCCGGGCGAGGACTTCCGCGTGGCCGCGCAGGAAGCGGGCCTCCTCGTCGCACCACGCCGCCAGCGCCTCCCGGAAACGCGGGTCGGCGATCCAGTGCCGGCTGCGGACGAAGGTGGGGAGGAAGCCGCGCGCGATCTTGTGCTCGCCCTGGGCGCCGGGCTCGAACACGGGCAGCCCTTCCCCCAGGCAGTACTCGATGCCCTGGTAGTAGCAGGCCTCGAAATGCAGCCCCGGCACCTGTTCGCGGCAGCCCCAGTAGCGGCCGTACAGGGTGTCGCCGCCGCGCAGGCACAGCGCACCGGCCAGCGGCTCGCCATCGCGCTCGGCCAGGAACAGGACCAGCGAACGTGGCATGGCCCGGGCCAGATGGCGGAAGAACGCCAGGGTCAGGGCCGGGAGATTGCCGTACGCGGCGAAGGTGTCCACGTAGTAGCCGTGCATCGCCTCCAGGTCCGCCTCGCCGGCCTCGTCGCCATGCACCACCCGGAAGGAGATGCCTGCGCTGGCGACCTTCCGCCGCTCCTGGCGGATGTTCTTGCGGTGCCGGTGGTCCATCGCCGCGAGGAAGTCCTCGAAGTCCGTCCAGCCGGCGTCGTTGCGCCAGTGGTACTGCACGTCCAGCCGTGGCAGCCAGTCTCCGCCGAAGTCCGCGTCCTCGTCCTGCGTATGGAAGTTGACGTGCGCGGAGGACAGCCCGAGCCGGCGGCATTCCTCCACCACCGCTGCGAGCAGCCGCCTGCGTGCCGCCCGGTCGCGGGCCAGCAGCCGTGGCCCGGTGACCGGGGAATAGGGCACCGCGCCCAGCCACTTGGGGTAGTAGTCCAGCCCGTGGCGCGCGTAGGCATGCGCCCAGGCGTGGTCGAACACGAATTCGCCGTGGGAATTGGCCTTGAGGTAGCCGGGGGCCGCGGCGACCAGGGCGCCATCCTCCCACAGGGTCACGTGGTGCGGCGTCCAGCCCCGGTCCGCACGCAGGCAGCCACACGCTTCGAGCCCGTGCAGGAACGCATGCGAGACGAAGGGGTTGCGGCCGTCGTGCAGCGCGTCCCAGTCCCGGGCGGGCACGTCGCCAAGGGAACCGAGGATGCGCACGGTCGCCATGTCAGCCTTCCGGCCGGCCGGGCCCGGGCACGGCCACGACGGCCATGCCCGGTGGCGGGCTCAGCCTTCCTTGTCGAGGAACCGCTCGGCGTCGAGCGCGGCCATGCAGCCGGACGCCGCGGAGGTGATCGCCTGGCGGTAGACCTGGTCGGCCACGTCGCCGGCCGCGAACACGCCCCGGACGGAGGTCTCGGTGGCGCCGCCGGACAGACCGGAACGGACCACGATGTAGCCGTTGTTCATCTCCAGCTGGCCCTCGAACAGGGTGGTGTTCGGAGTGTGGCCGATGGCGACGAACAGGCCATGCAGGTCGATCCGGCGGGTGCCGCCGTCGAGCACCGACTTCAGCCGCACCCCGGTCACGCCCGCGTCGTCGCCGAGCACCTCGTCCACCACGTGGTGCCAGACCGGCTCGATCTTCCCCGCGGCGACCCTGGCGAACAGCTTGTCCTGCATGATCTTCTCGGCGCGCAGGGTGTCACGGCGGTGCACCAGGTACACCTTGCGCGCGATGTTCGACAGGTACAGGGCCTCCTCGACCGCGGTGTTGCCGCCGCCGACCACGGCCACGTCCTGGTCCTTGTAGAAGAAGCCGTCGCAGGTCGCGCAGGCGGAGACGCCACGCCCCTTGTACTTCTCTTCCGAAGGCAGGCCCAGGTACTTGGCGGTGGCGCCGGTGGCGATGATCAGCGCGTCGCAGGTGTACTCGCCGTTGTCGCCCTTGAGCCGGAACGGCCGCTGCGACAGGTCGGCGGTGTGGATCTGGTCGAAGATGACCTCGGTGTTGAAGCGCTCGGCATGCGCCTGCATCCGCGCCATCAGGTCCGGGCCCATCACGCCGTCCACGTCGCCCGGCCAGTTGTCCACCTCGGTGGTCGTGGTCAGCTGCCCGCCGGGCTGCATCCCCGTGATCACCACCGGCCTGAGATTGGCACGGGCCGCGTAGATGGCGGCGGTCCATCCGGCGGGGCCGGAACCGAGGATCAGCAGACGGGAATGCCTGGGCGTGTTCATGTACGGCTATACTCGCGGACGATATGGAACGGCTGCGTTCCGGGACGTATAGCTTGGAGGCGCCGGCGCGGCGGCACAAGGCGCGATCGGCACCGGTACCGGAACATTCAGTGCGATCCGCGTGTACGGCGCGAGGGGAGGCGCAACTGGCCATGCCGTTCCACGTCCAGGCGCCAGGCACGTTCCGCGCGCGTCCCGCCTGCGCACGCGCCGCAGCCCGGAGGTCATGACGATGCGTATCGGTGTTCCGCGGGAAACCAAGACCCTCGAGGGCCGCGTGGCGCTGGTGCCCGCCGCGGCCGGCGACCTGGTCAAGCGCGGCCACGAGGTGTGGGTCGAGAAGGGCGCCGGCCTGCTCTCCGGGTTCCGCGACGAGGACTACGCCCGGCTCGGGGTGAAGATCGCCCCCGACGCGGCGGCGCTGTACGAGAAGGGCGAGCTGATCGTCAAGGTCAAGGAGCCGATCGGGGGCGACCTCGAGCACCTGCACGGCGACCACCTGCTGTTCTGCTACCTGCACCTGGCCGCGGAGCCGGCGCTGGCGCGCAGGCTCCTTGGCATCGGCCTGACTGCGGTCGCGTTCGAGACGGTCGAGCTCGACAACGGGGAGCTGCCGCTGCTGGCGCCGATGTCGGTGATCGCGGGCAGGATCGCGGTGCAGGTCGGCACCCACTACCTGCACCAGCCGCTCGGCGGCAAGGGCAAGCTGCTCGGCGGGCTGCCCTCGACCGAGCGCGGCAGGGTCGTGGTGTTCGGCGCCGGCAAGGCCGGCGGCGCCGCGGCCGAGCTCGCGGCGGCATCCGGCGCCAACGTCACCGTGTTCGAGATGCGGCAGGACCGCATGCAGGAGATGATGCGGCTGGGCCGCAACGTCACCGCGCTGTACCCGTACCACGACGTGGTCGCGCGCGAGGTCGCCTCGGCGGACCTGGTCGTCGGCGCGGTGCTGGTCACCGGCGCCCGCGCCCCGCACGTGATGACCCGGGAGATGCTGCGCGACATGGCCGACGGCAGCGTGGTGGTGGACATCGCCATCGACCAGGGCGGGTGCTTCGAGACCTCGCGGCCGACCACCTGGGCCGAGCCGACCTACGTGGAGGAGGGTGTGACCCACTTCTGCGTCACCAACATGCCCGGCGCGGTGCCGCAGACCTCCTCGCAGGCGATCTGCGCGGCGATCCTGCCCTGGGTGGACCGGCTGGCCTCCGACCGCGACTGGCGCCGCCACGCGCCGCTGGCCCGGGGGATCAACGTCGAGCAGGGCAGGCTGGTGCACCCGGCGCTGCAATCCATGGAACTTTGACGTAGTATCAATGGATTGGACCAACTTCCTAAGGCGATGGATCACGGTGGCGCGACCGACCACGGAACGTAGCAAACGCCAGCGGGCGGCGACCGGCGAAGCGTCCGCCATGCCCAATTCCCGCCGCCAGCGCGTCTTCCGCGACATCGCGCTGATCCTCATCGCCCCCTTCCTGCTCTACCTGCTGGTCTGCCTGGTCACGCATTCGCCGGAGGACCCGGGCTGGCACAGCGCCGGCAGCGTCACCGGCGAACTGCACAACGCCGGCGGCCCGGTCGGCGCCTGGCTGGCGGACGTGCTGCTCGGCCTGACCGGCTACGTCGCCTACCTGCTGCCGTTCCTGCTCGGCGCGATCGCGTGGATCGCGCTGTTCGGCATGGACAGCGACGGCGACGGCAACATCGACCTTGGCCCGGCGCTGCGCCTGGTCGGCATCGTCGGCTTCATCGTCGCGGCCGCGGGCCTGCTCTCGCTGCGGCTGGGCAACGTCGAGGGCATGCCCGCCGGGGGCGGCGGCATCCTCGGCCGGCTCGTCGGCAACTCGCTGCACCGCGGCTTCGGCCTGGTCGGCGGCAACCTGTTCCTGCTGGCGCTGCTGCTGACCTCGGTGACCCTGGCCACCGGCCTGTCCTGGCTGGCGGTGATGGACCGCATCGGCGCCTGGGTGCTGGCCCTGCCGGAGCTGCTGCGCAGGGGCAGCAAGCAGGCGGCGGAATGGCAGGCGGCGAGGGCGCACCGCGAGGAACGCCAGGAACTGCGCAAGATCGAGACCGAACTGCGCGCGAAGCGGGAAAAGGTGAAGATCGAGCCGCCGCCGGCCCCGGTGGTGGAGAAGAGCGAGCGCGCCAGGCGCGAGCAGCAGATCCCGCTGTTCCACGTCGGCGACGGCAGCGGCCTGCCGCCGCTCTCGCTGCTGGACGACCCCAAGCCGCAGCCCAAGAGCTACGACGAGGAGACGCTGGAGGCGCTGTCGCGGCAGATCGAGTTCAAGCTGCGCGACTTCCGGATCGAGGCGCAGGTGGTCGGCGCCTACCCGGGCCCGGTGATCACCCGGTTCGAGATCGAGCCGGCGCCGGGCGTGAAGGTCAGCCAGATCAGCTCGCTGGACAAGGACATCGCCCGCGGCCTGTCGGTCAAGTCGGTGCGCGTGGTCGACGTGATCCCCGGCAAGTCGGTGATCGGCCTGGAGATCCCGAACTCGCACCGGGAGATGATCTACCTGAGCGAGCTGCTGCGCTCGAAGGAATACGACAGGTCGCCCAGCCCGCTGACCCTGGCGCTGGGCAAGGACATCGCCGGCCGCCCGACCGTGGCCGACCTGGCGCGAATGCCGCACCTGCTNGTNGCCGGCACCACCGGCTCGGGCAAGTCGGTGGCGNTCAACGCCATGGTCCTGAGCCTGCTGTACAAGGCCTCGCCGCGCGACGTGCGGATGCTGATGATCGACCCGAAGATGCTGGAGCTCAGCGTCTACCAGGGCATCCCGCACCTGCTGGCGCCGGTGGTCACCGACATGAAGGAGGCGGCGAACGGCCTGCGCTGGTGCGTGGCCGAGATGGAGCGCCGCTACAAGCTGATGAGCGCGGTCGGCGTGCGCAACCTGGCCGGCTTCAACAAGAAGGTCAAGGACGCACAGGACGCCGGCCAGCCGTTGCTCGACCCGCTGTTCAAGGCCGAGCCGGATTCGGGCCAGGCGCCCCCGCCGCTGGAGACGCTGCCGTACATCGTCGTCATCATCGACGAGTTCGCCGACATGATGATGATCGTCGGCAAGAAGGTCGAGGAGCTGATCGCCCGCCTGGCGCAGAAGGCACGCGCCGCAGGCATCCACCTGATCCTCGCCACCCAGCGCCCGTCGGTGGACGTGATCACCGGCCTGATCAAGGCCAACATCCCCACGCGCATCGCCTTCCAGGTGTCGAGCAAGATCGACTCGCGCACCATCCTCGACCAGTCCGGTGCGGAGACGCTGCTCGGCCACGGCGACATGCTCTACCTGCCGCCGGGCACGGCCATGCCCGAGCGCGTGCACGGCGCCTTCGTCTCCGACGACGAGGTGCACCGCGTCGTCGAGCACCTCAAGCAGAGCGCCGGCGGCCCGGACTACGTCGAGGGCGTGCTCGACGAGACCCAGGTGATGTACGACGGCACCGCCATCGGTGCCACCGGGCTGCCGGAGCCCGGTGCCGGCGGGGCGGGAGACGAGTCCGACCCGCTGTATGACGAGGCCGTGCGCATCGTCACCGAGACCCGCCGCGCCTCCATCTCCGGCGTGCAACGCCGGCTGAAGATCGGCTACAACCGCGCCGCGCGCCTGATCGAGGCGATGGAGGCGGCCGGCATCGTGTCGCCGCCGGAGCACAATGGCGACCGCACCGTGCTGGCCCCGCCGCCGCCGAAATAACGTTCAGCCTGTTGCCACCTCGAGACCGGGGCCGAAGGCACGCATTCAGTTGCGTGCCGGCACACTGGACGCAATGGCATTCCCGGAAGCACGAGAGATGACCCGACTCCTCCACTGGTTCGCACTCGCCATCGCACTGGCCTCCGACACCGCTTCCGCCGCCGACGCCCGTGCCCGGTTCGAGGCCTTCAGCCGTGGCCTGCAGGGCTTGGACGGCCACTTCATCCAGCGCGTCTATGACGGCAACGGCCAGCTGAAGGAAAGCACCAGCGGCCGCGTCGCGCTCTCCGCGCCGCGCCTGTTCCGCTGGGAATACCAGAAGCCATATCCGCAGCTGATCGTGGCCGACGGGAAGACGGTCTGGGTGTACGACCCGGACCTGGAGCAGGTCACCCGCCGCCCGCAGGGCGAAGCCGAGCAGGACAGCCCGCTCGCTGTGCTGGTCGATCCCTCCCGTCTCGAGCGCGACTACGCCGTCGAGGACGGCGGCAGTTCCGGNGGCCTGGACTGGGTGGTGCTGAAGCCGAAGGCGGGTGGTGGCGACGCGCCGTTCGAGTCCGCGCGCATCGGCCTGGACGCATCCGGCGTGGCGCGCATGGACATCGTGGACGCGCTGGGCCAGCGTACCGAGATCGAGTTCCACGGCTGGAAGCGCAACCCGGCGTTCTCCCGCGACACCTTCAGCTTCACCCCGCCGCCCGGCGTGGACGTCATCGGCGACGGCTGATGCGATCCGGGGCACGAGGGAACGACGCCGGCATGAATACCCTGGGGACGCACCTGCAACGCCTGGCGGGCGTCCTCCTGGCCTGCCTGCCGCTGCTGGGGTCCGTTCCGGCCGCCGCGCAGGAAACGCCCATGCCCCGTGCCGGGCAGGTGACCAGCGGGGACGAGACCCTCGACAACGCGGTGGCCGCGGTGCTGCTGACCGAACTGGGGGCCCAATTCGGCGGCGAGCCGGTGTCGTTGCGCCTGGATTCGGTCGACGTCCGCCCGCTGAACGGCGGCGACCGGCTGGTCAGCGGGGAAGGGCGGGTTCGCGTCGCCGACGACCAGGAGTGGATCCCGTTCCGCTACCGCACCACCTGGGACGCCACCTTCGCCAGCGCCGGGCAGCCGGTGGTCAGCTTCGCCGGTACCGGCAGGCCGCTGCCGAACGACGCCACCCTGGTCCGCCAGCTCGACGAACAGGTGTCCGCGGAACTGGAACGCCAGGCGGGCACGCGCACCTGGCTGCAGCTGGACCGGATTTCCACGACCGCCCTCGGCAGCCGTTTCCTGCGGATCGAGGCGGGCGGTCTGGCCGACCTGGGGCCCGAGGGCACCTCGCAGGTCCGCATCAGGGCCCTGTACGACACCGTGCGGGCTGCCTGGTTGCGGGTCAATTACGATCTGGACTGACACGTGCCCGTCGCAGTGCCTGCGACGGGCGCTTGCTATCTTGGACCAGCCACCCCATACCCGTTCCCGTGTCCAGGACCCGACCCGATCCGACCGCGGCAGACGACGACCTGCTGAGCGTCGACCGCACCGCGATGCGGCCGCTGGCCGAGCGCATGCGCCCGCGCACGCTCGACGAGATGGTCGGGCAGAAGCGGCTGCTCGCGCCTGGCTCGGCGCTGCGCAAGTCGGTCGAGACTGGCCNCGTGCATTCGATGATCCTCTGGGGGCCGCCCGGTTGCGGCAAGACCACGCTGGCCCTGCTGCTGGCCCGCTACGCCGATGCCGAGTTCCGCGCCATCTCCGCGGTGCTGGCCGGCCTGCCGGAGGTGCGCCAGGTGCTGGCCGAGGCCGGGCACCGGTTCGCCGAAGGCCGCCGCACCGTGCTGTTCGTGGACGAGGTCCACCGCTTCAACAAGGCGCAGCAGGACGCGTTCCTGCCGCACATCGAGCGCGGCACGATCATCTTCGTCGGCGCCACCACCGAGAACCCCTCGTTCGAGCTCAATTCCGCGCTGCTGTCGCGCTGCCGCGTGCACGTGATGGAGCCGGTGTCGGAGGACGACATCGTGCTCGCCCTGCGCCGCGCGCTGGAGGATGCAGAACGCGGGCTGGGCGGGCGGGGGCTGCACATTTCCGACGAACACCTGCGGCTCGTCGCCACCGCTGCCGACGGCGACGTGCGCCGGGCGCTGACCCTGCTCGAGATCGCCGCGGAACTGGCGGGCGAGGGCGGCAGCATCACCGGCGAGACGCTGGAACAGGTGCTGGCCGACCGCACCCGCCGCTTCGACAAGGGGGGCGAGCAGTTCTACGACCAGATCTCGGCCCTGCACAAATCCGTGCGCAGCTCCGACCCGGACGCCGCGCTGTACTGGCTGTGCCGGATGCTCGATGGCGGCTGCGACCCGATCTACCTGGCCAGGCGCATGACCCGGATGGCGGTCGAGGACATCGGCCTGGCCGACCCGCGCGCCCTGCGCATGGCGATCGACGCCTGGGAGGCCTACGACCGCCTCGGCAGCCCCGAGGGCGAGCTGGCACTCGCGCAGCTGGTGATCTACCTGGCCAGCACGGCCAAGTCCAACGCCGCCTACAAGGCCTTCGGCGCCGCCATGCGCGACGTGCGCGAGTCGGGCACCCGGGAGGTGCCCATGCACCTGCGCAACGCGCCGACGAAGCTGATGAAGGAACTGGGCTACTCGAAGGGCTACCAGTACGACCACGACCTCGAGGACGGCGTCGCGCTCGACCAGACCTGCTTCCCGGACGGCATGGGCGACCGGATCTACTACCACCCGGTGGAACGCGGCATGGAGCTCAAGCTCAAGGAAAAGCTCGACCGCCTGCGCGAAGCCCGCCGTGCGGCACGCAAATCCAGATCCGGCCACACCGCNGCTTCCCGACGTGGCGGCGATGTTTCCTGAACCCCTTGCCGGCCTTCGTCGTCCAAGGCCACGAACGCGGGCCGCGGGTAGGGTGCGAGCCCACTTCCGCGTCTAACCCGGACGGAAGCTGCGCAGGATGCATGACGCATCGGCGTGGTTCCATCATCTCTCGTCTTCCTCTCTTCGATCGCTGATCCCTGCTGTTGTCGCCGCCCTGGGCTTCCGGGGCGCTTTTTTTTCTGCGCCTGCGCAGATGGCCTTGTCCGCCACACGACGACAGGACGCGATGCCTGGCGATGGATGCACGCGTGCGTGGCCACAGACAGGATCTGGAAAGGGAGCGGTAAGCATGCACCGGAGCCGGGACGCTCAACGTATCTTGTAGTACACCTATAATTTCGCATAATACATCTTATGTAAACGACGGCCCGTGCGCCGGAACTGGTCGGAACCCGATACCATTCACCCCGGACTCACTGCCTGATTGGCTACAAGTTCCATACTCAGGTCAGTCCCGGCGCCGCACCGATGTGCCGCCAGCCGGACGGGCCCTTGAGTCTGGACCCGGGTCCAGGGAGACACTGGTCTTCCGCGGCCGGATCCGGCCGCCTCCCTTCCACGGGGACCC
>JGI25328J35697_1000915_pt1 | contig 22596 bp, 19 predicted proteins | sample HigsolmetaAR203D_FD_35697 | JGI IMG/M metagenome (IMG submission 35697)
CCGGAACGATATTGCGTCCCGTGTCGGCCGCCCTGCGGTCGCGCCGCGGTGATTTGACCCCACGCAGCTTGCGCCGCGTCACCAAACGCTAAAGCGCCACGAACGATCTTCGTGGCTCGAGGATCGGAGAGAACCATGACGCCGCTGGCGACGTTCCATGACGAAGCGATGCACCGGAGCCGCCGGCGAATGTGTTGTCGCTGCATGATGGGCTGACGGACGCTTCCGCAGCCGGCCCAGTGCGGCCGTTTTCCGAGACTACCCTGCTTCCATCCGCCGGCATCGCGCTGTTCGCGCCGATCCGTTCATCCGTGCCCATCCGGCCCGCCCGACGGGTCCGGCACGGACAACCCACGAGGATATCATGATCCGTTTCACGCTTGACCGCCGCGCCTTCGGAGCGCTCGTCGCAACCGGCCTGCTGCTCGGCTCCACGGCGCTCGCCGCCGCCGAGACCATCAAGCTCGGCGTCATCGGTGGCGACGAGGAGGAGATCGCCGAAGTCGCCAAGAAGGTCGCCGAGAAGAACGGCCTGACCATCGAGATTGTCGCCTTCTCCGACTACACGCTGCCGAACGAGGCGCTGGACCGCGGCGACATCGACGCCAACGCCTTCCAGCACAAACCCTACCTCGACGCACAGATCGCCGCCCGCGGCTACAGGATCGTGCCGGCGGCTACACCATCGTCGAGCCCATCGGCTTCTACTCGACGAGGCACAAGGACTTCGCCGCCCTGCCCGAGGGCGCGAAGATCGGCATACCCAACGACCCGAGCAACGGCGGACGGGCGCTGCACCTGCTCGCCGCCAACGGCCTCATCAAGCTCAAGGACGGCACGGGCCTGACGGCGACGCCGCTCGANATCGTCGAGAACCCGAAAAAGGTCACCTTCGTCGAGACCGACGCGGCGCTGCTGCCCAAGCAGCTGCCGGACCTCGACGGCGCGGTCATCAATACCAACTACGCACTCGGCGCAGGCCTCAACCCCACCAAGGACGCGCTGGTGCAGGAAAGCCGCACCAACAACCCCTACGGCAACTTCGTCGCTGTGCGCGAGGCCGACAAGGACAAGCCCTTTGTCGCCAAGCTGGTCGCGGCCTACCAGTCCAAGGAGGTCGCCGACTTCCTCGCCGAGCGCTTCAAGGGCGCGGTGCTGCCGGCCTGGTAAGCGGTCCCGCCCATCCCAGAGGGCAGGCCGTGATCCCTCCCCCGCCGGCGCGCGGGGGAGCTGGTCGGCCACCCATGCACCACGCCCGGGAGAATGTCATGTTCCACGCCTACATCATTGAGGTGGGCGGCGAGCCGGCCGGCGTCCTGGCGCGCGAGGGCGAGGGAAAGCTGTTCCGCTTCCACGCCACGGCGCGCGCCTATGAACCGCTCGAAGGCAGGATCTTTGCCGACCCGTGGGCGGCCCAGCGGGCCGCACGCCTCGCACGCAAGGACGACCAACGGGGGCCTCGCGCCCGCGGGCGAAGCACGGCATAAGGCCACANGCCCATCGCATGGCCCCGGAAAGAGAATGACCGTGAACGCCCATTCCCCCATCACCGCCGACGCGGCGATCCCCGCTAGCGCCGAGGAGGATGCCATCATCCGCTTCGANGGTGTCGCCAAGTCCTTCCCGGCCCGCAAGAATTCGGCCGCCGTGCATGCGCTCGCCGGCATCGACCTTGCCGTGCCGCGCAGCTCGATCGTCGGCGTCATCGGGCGCTCCGGCGCCGGCAAGTCGACGCTGATCCGCCTCGTCAACGGGCTCGAGAAGCCCACTGCCGGGCGCGTCATCGTCGACGGCACGGACGTCACGCGGCTCGACGAGCGGGCGCTGCGCTCCGTGCGCCGCTCCATCGGCATGGTCTTTCAGCACTTCAACCTGCTGTCCTCGCGCACCGTCTTCGACAACGTGGCGCTGCCGCTCGAGATCGCCGGCACTGACAGGAGAACAATCGAGCAGCGGGTGAACCCGCTGCTCGAGCTGGTCGGCCTCGCCGACAAGCGGGGACGCTATCCGGCCGAGCTCTCCGGCGGGCAGAAGCAGCGCGTCGGCATCGCCCGGGCACTCGCCACCCAGCCCAAGGTGCTGCTGTCGGACGAGGCCACTTCGGCGCTCGACCCGGAGACGACGCGCTCGATCCTCGACCTGCTCGCCACCATCAACCGCGAGCTCGGCCTCACCATCCTGCTCATCACCCACGAGATGGCCGTGATCCGGGCCATCGCACAGCGCGTGGCGGTGCTCGATGCCGGCCGCATCGTCGAGCAGGGCGACGTCTTCGACCTGTTCACGCGGCCGCAGCACGAGACGACGCGCAGCTTCCTCGCTGCCGAGTCGGGCCGCGAGCTGCCGGCCTTCGTGGCCAGCCAGATCCGGCCCGAGCCGGTCCCCGGCGGCCAGGTGGTGGTGCGCATCGTCTTCCGCGGCCCCTTCGCCACGCATCCGGTGCTGTCCCAGCTGGCACGCGAGCTCGGCATCGACGTCAACATCCTGGGCGGCGCTGTCGACTCCATCGCCGGCCGCCCGTTCGGCACCCTCATCGTCGGGCTGCCGAACAACGGCTCGTCGCTCGACAAGGCACTTGCCTTCCTCAAGGCACGCGATCTCGATACGGAGGTGCTCGGCCATGTCGCCTGAAATCGCCCGCCTCATCCTGCAGGCGACCGTCGATACGCTCTACATGGTGCTGGTGGCGACGGCGCTCGGCACGCTCCTCGGCCTGCCGCTCGGCGTCTTCCTCGCCACAAGCCGGCGCGGCGAGCTGTTCTCGGCGCCGTGGCTCAACGCGGTGCTCGGCTTCATCGTCAACGCCACGCGCTCGACGCCCTTCATCATCCTCGTCGTCGCCATCATTCCCTTCACCCGCCTCGTCGCGGGCACGTCGATCGGCACCACGGCGGCCATTGTGCCGCTGACAGTGGCGGCGACGCCCTTCATCGCCCGCCTCATCGAGGCGGCGGTGCGCGAGGTCGACCAGGGCCTCATCGAGGCCGCCCGCGCCATGGGCGCCTCACCGCTGCAGATCGTCGCAAAGGTGCTCGTGCCCGAGGCGTTGCCGGGAATCGTGCTGGGGCTCACGCTCGCCGTCGTCAGCCTCATCGGCTACTCGGCCATCGTCGGCGTCGTCGGTGGCGGCGGTCTCGGCGACCTCGGCATCCGCTACGGCTACCAGCGCTTCATGCCTGAGGTGATGGGTGCCGTCGTCGTTGTCCTCATCGTNCTCGTGCAGGGCGTGCAGAGCCTGGGCGACCGCCTTGCGCTCAGGCTCAACAAGCGCCTGCGCCACGCCTGACGCCTCTTCCACAGTTCAAGTCCACTGGGGGTTATCTGATGTCCATTCGTATCCTCGCCGCCGCCCTTGCCACCGCCATCGGCCTCGGGGCCGCCGCCGCCCAGGCGGAGACGATCAAGGTGGGCGTGACGCCCGGCCCGCACGCCCAGATCCTCGAGGCTGTGAAGCCCATCGCCGCCAAGAAGGGGCTCGACATCGAGATCATCGAGTTCTCGGACTATGTGGTGCCCAATGCGGCGCTCGACGCCGGCGAGCTGCACGCCAACTCGTTCCAGAACCAGCCCTATCTCGACAACCAGGTGGCCGACCGCGGCTTCAAGATCGAGAGCGTCGGTCTCACCGTGAACTTCCCGCTCGGCATCTACTCGAAGAAGTACAAGTCCTGGAGCGAGGTGCCGGACGGCGCCACCATCGCCATCCAGAACGACCCGACGAACGGTGGTCGCTCGCTGCTGCTCCTNCAGGACAAGGGCGTCATCAAGCTCAAGGAGGGCGTCGGCTTCAAACCCACCGTCGCCGATATCATCGAGAACCCGAAGAAGCTGAAGTTCCTCGAGGTCGATGCAGCCCAGACGCCGCGCTCGCTCGACGACGTGGCCGCTGCGGCGATCAACACCAACTATGCCGTCTCCGCCGGCCTCAAGCCNCAGGACGCCATCCTGCGCGAGGACGCCAAGGGCCCCTACGTGAACCTGATCGCCGTGCGCAGCGCCGACAAGGACAAGCCCTGGGTGAAGACGCTGCTCGAAGCCTACCACTCGCCGGAGGTGAAGGCCTTCGTCGAGGAGACCTTCCAGGGCGCCGTCCTGCCGAGCTGGTAAGCATTGCCTTTTCCTCCCGAGACTTGCCCCGGCCGTCGGCCGGGGCTTTTTTTGCTCTCCNGGGCAGGCGCCGCGTTGCACCGCACGCCGGTGACTCTATCCTGCCGCGAGACGAAACGGGGGGAGGTGACAAGTTGCCGATCGCGCGGGTCCTGGCCTGGTCGCTGGCCTATTTCGTGCTGGCGCATTACGCCCAGATTATGGCGGGCGGTCCGGACGGGATCGTGCCGATCTGGCCGGCTATCGGCATCGCGCTCTTCCTCATACTGCGCCACGGGCCGGTCGGCCTCGTGCCGGTGGCCATCGGCGGCGCGGCAACGGTCGCCAATGCCTATGCCGAGCCGCTGCGTCTCCTCACCGAGCTGCTTCTCGTCGGCGCAACCCTCGTCGGCGCCCTCGCGGCCCGCCACGCCTGCCGGCTCGCGGGCGGCTGCACGGAGATCTTCAGCCGCACGCGCGATATGGTGGTGTTCCTCACCGCCGGCTGCCTCGTCATCTCGGCCGTCGCGGCCCTCATCGGCGTCCTCGTGCTCTACGTCACCGGCGTCTTTCCCGGTACGGAGCACCTTGCCGACCTGCCGCCGCGCTTCATGACCTGGTTCATCTCGGACCTTGCCGGCACCGTGCTCGTCACCCCCCTGCTGATGGCCTGGAGCAACGGGCAGGGGATCGGCCGCCCGTCTCTCGTCAGCCTCGCCTGCTGGCTCGCACTCATCGCCGCCGCTGCCGTCACCTGGGTCGCCGACCTTGCAGCCGACGTGGAGAACGCGGCGATGCTGCTTCTGTTCGGCCCGACGCTCGCCGCGGCAGCCCTGTCGACGCAGCCGCGCGCCTTCACGGCCATGGTCCTGTCGGGCGCCTTCCTCGCCGTGGCCGTGGTGGCGGACAACATCTATGCGGCGCAGCAGGGCCTGCGCCGCGAGACCGTGGCGCTGCTCCTCGTCCAGCTCTATCTCGTCTCCATCGTGGAGACACACCTCGTGCTCTATGCGGCGATCGCGGAAAATCGCCGCTCCATTGCGGAGCGGGTCAACCTCGCCAAGCACTTCTCGCCCAACATGGTCGATCTCATCGCCCGCCTCGGCCGCCCGTTCGAGAAACCGAACCGGCAGCGGGCGACCGTCCTGTTCTGCGACCTGCGCGACTTCACCCGCCTGTCGGAGGCGGAAGGGCCGGAGGCGACCATCGCCCTCCTCAGGGACTTTCACGCCACCATGACGGATATCGTCTTCCGCCACGACGGCACGCTCGACCGCTATCTCGGCGACGGCCTCATGGCGGTGTTCGGCATGCCCGAGCCCTCGCCCGACGATGCGCTGCGGGCCGTCGCCTGCGCGCGGGAGATGCAGGAGGCGCTCGCNGGCATCAACGAGCGGCGGCGCGCGCGCGGCGAGACACCGCTCGACATGGGCATCGGCCTACACACGGGCGAGGTGATGCTGGGCGACATTGGCTCGGAGACAACGCGGTCAGTCACCGTCATCGGTGACACGGTGAACGTGGCGAGCCGGTTGCAGGGCCTGAGCAAGGAGATCGACGCCGCCATCGTGCTNAGCACGGAGACACGGNCGGCCGCACTGAGCGCCTGCAACGGGGATGCGGGCCCGCTGTCGGACTTCGTCCACCTCGGCGCAATCACGCTGCGCGGGCACAGCCGGCCGACCGACACCTGGTCACTGCCGCGCGTGCGCCCGGCAGTGCCCGCCGCCTGAGGCGGCGGGCCGGGACGCGTCTGCCTGTCAGTCCTTGGCGCGCTCCACGTAGGAGCCGTCCGCCGTCATGACGACGATGCGGGTGCCGGCGACGATGTGCGGCGGCACCATGGTGCGCACGCCGTTCGACAGGATGGCGGGCTTGTAGGAGGAGGAGGCGGTCTGGCCCTTCACCGTCGGCTCCGTCTCGACGACCTCGAGCGTCACGCGCTGCGGCAGATCAATGGCGACGGCGTTGCCCTCGTAGATGGAGAGCATGCAAGCCATGCCCTCCTGCAGATAGACGGCCTGCTCGCCGATCACATCCGACGGCACGGAGATCTGGTCATAGGTCTCCGGATTCATGAAGATGTAGCTGTCGCCGTCCTGGTAGAGATAGGTGTGCTCACGATCCTCGACGTAGGCGCGCTCCACCTGCTCGGTCGTCTTGTAGCGCTGGGTCGTCTTGGTGCCGTCGGACAGACGACGCATGTCGATCTGCGTCGTGGGCGTACCCTTGCCGGGAAAGAAGCTCTCGGCGGAGAGGACGACGTAGAGCTGGCCGTCCACCTCGAGAATATTGCCTTTGCGCACAGAGCTGGCGATGACCTTCACTGATGTAACCTCTGCTTCGTTTATCCCTGGGCAGCCCCGGCTGCAGACCCGGCCGGCCCCTGAAACGTCGGCGCGCACCATAGAGCATCGGAGGGAAAAGTGGGAACCCGCTTTTCACGTCCTCCACGCTGCTCGGCTTCTCACGCCCTGCCCGCCGCGCTAGAAGACGCGACATGTCGAACACGACCGCCTGGTGGCGCCCCCATTTCCACGCCGATCGCCGGCCGCTCCTCGCCACGCGCGGCCGCGTGAAGGAGGCGCTGCGCCGTCTCTTCACCGACGATGGCTTCGTCGAGGTCGAGAGCGCCATCCTGCAGGTCTCGCCGGGCAACGAGACGCACCTGCACGCCTTCGCCACAGCCCTCCTGCGCGCCGACGGAACGTCGCGACCACTCTATCTGCACACCTCGCCGGAATTCGCCTGCAAGAAGCTGCTGGCCGCCGGCGAGACCCGTATTTTCGACTTTGCGCGCGTCTTCCGCAACCGCGAGCGCAGCGACCTGCACCATCCCGAGTTCACCATGCTCGAATGGTATCGGGCGGAAACCGACTATCGTGCCATGATGGCGGACTGTGCCCGCATCCTGCCGCGCGCTGCCGAGGCGGCGGGCGCCACGCGCCTGGTCTTCCGCAACCGCGAGGCGGACCCCTTCGCCGCGCCGGAGGAGCTCACGGTCGTCGAGGCCTTTGCGCGACACGCAGGCGTCGACATCCTGTCCACCCTCGCGCCGGACGGGGCGAACAACGACCGCGACCGGCTCGCGGCACTTGCGACCGAGCAGGGCATCCGTACCGCCGACGACGACACCTGGTCCGACATCTTCAGCCGCATCCTGTCAGAGCGCGTCGAGCCCCGGCTCGGCTGCGGCCGGCCGACGCTGCTCATCGACTATCCCGCGAGCGAGGCGGCCCTCGCCCGCCGCAAGCCGGACGATCCGCGCTTCGCCGAGCGGTTCGAGCTCTATGCCTGCGGCGTCGAGCTCGCCAACGCCTTCAGTGAGCTGACGGACCCGCAGGAGCAGCGCCGGCGGTTCGAGGCCGACATGGACGAGAAGGAGCGCATCTACGGCGAGCGCTACCCCATCGACGAGGCGTTTCTCGCCGCCCTTGCCCTGATGCCGGAGGCAAGCGGCTGCGCCCTCGGCTTCGACCGGCTGGTGATGCTGCTCACCGGGGCCCGGCGCATCGAGGACGTGCTGTGGACGCCGATGCCGCGCGACGAAGAGGAGAGCCGGCCATGACCGCCCCGCTGCGGCGCAGCCTCACGCAGCCCCGGCATCTCGTCGAGGCCGGCCTCGCGCCGGCCGAAAAGCTNGAGGCGCTCGAGGCCGTNGCCGCGCGCTACGCTGTCTCCATCACCCCCACCGTGGCGGGCCTGATCGACACCGGCGACCCCGACGACCCCATTGCCCGCCAGTTCGTGCCCGATGCAGCGGAACTCGCCACGACCCCCGAGGAAAGCGCCGATCCCATCGGCGACGATGCGCACAGCCCTGTCGAGGGGATCGTCCACCGCTATCCCGACCGGGTGCTGCTCAAGCTGGTGCATGTCTGCCCGGTCTACTGCCGCTTCTGCTTCCGCCGCGAGATGGTGGGCCCCANGGGCCACGGCACGCTGTCGGGCGAGGCACTCGCCGCCGCGCTCACCTATATCCGCGACACCGAGGCGATCTGGGAGGTCATCCTGTCAGGCGGCGACCCTCTCGTCGCCTCGCCGCGCCGCCTCCGCGAGGTGATGCAGGCCCTCGGAGANATCGGGCACGTCAAGGTGGTGCGCTTCCACAGCCGGGTGCCGGTGGTGGAACCGGACCGCATCGACCAGGCGCTCGTCGCCGCCCTCAAGGCGTCGGGCAAGGCGACTTACGTCGTCATCCACGCCAACCACCCACGCGAGCTCGGCGAGGAAGCCTGCCGCGCCCTGTCGCGGCTCGCCGATGCGGGCATCGTGCTGCTCAGCCAGACGGTGCTGCTCGCCGGCATCAACGACGATCCGGCGGTGCTCGGGGCGCTGATGCGCCGCTTCGTCGAGAACCGGGTCAAGCCCTACTACCTGCACCACGGCGATCTTGCACCGGGCACGGGCCACTTCCGCACGACGATCGGCNAGGGCCAGGCNCTCATGCGCGCCCTGCGCGGGCGCTGGTCGGGCCTCTGCCAGCCGACCTATGTGCTCGATATTCCCGGCGGCCACGGCAAGGTGCCCGTCGGACCGTCCTATATCGAGACATCACCTGACGCAGAACGGTTCACCGTCCGCGACCCCGACGGATGCGCGCACAGCTACCCGCCCGAGCCGGATCAGGCCGGATAGAGCGGCAGCGCGGGAAGAACCGTGCCTCCCTCGCTCAGCACGACGTAGCGGAAGCCGCCCTGCTGGGCATGGCCGAGCACCGCAGCAAGATCCGGAGCCGCCGAGCGCAGCGCCGGATCCTCGAGCGCCGTGACCGGAAAGGCGTGACCGTCCCTNACCGGAATCGCGGTCCACAGGCGCGGATCGTAGTCGGCGATGCGCTGCCGCGTCTCGGCGCGCAGATGCAGGATGGAACAGACGAGTGTTCCCCTGCGCTCCCGCTTGCGACGGCCACCCGCGCCGCCGCGCCCGCAGGCCAAGGTCATGGCCGGACTCATCATCTTCGGCGCCTCCCCTTCTGGCACAACCGGGGCAAGCTCAGCACGGGCCATGCCATGCAACCGTGCGAGATCGCACGGGCACCGTGACAGGCGGGGTCACGGGACGCCAAAGGGCCGCCGCCATGTGCGGACGATCACGCGCGCCGGCGCCGTCCCATCCAGCCGACGATCACCGGCAGGGCNAGGCCAATGCCGAGGAAGCGGGCGAGGTGGTGCGACCCNACGAAGATCGGATCGAACCCCATGATGAGCGCGAGCACGGTCATGGCCTCGAGCCCGCCCGGCGCGAAGGCGATNAGCGCCGTGCCGAACGGCACGTGCGCGAGCCCCGCCGCAGCGAAGGCGAAGGCGGACGCTACGATGATGGACAGGATGAACGAGGCGAAGGCAGCCGGCATGCTCGCCACGAGAGCGTGCCGGTCCACGGTGCGGAAACGCAGGCCGATGTAGCAGCCGAGCAGGACAAGGCCGAAGGTGGTGATGCTCGGCGGCATCAGCCCGTCGACGAGACCCAGCGCATGCCCCGTGCCGCTGACCAGCGTGGTACCGAGCAGCAGCGGCGCGGCCATGCCCAGCCGGCGCAGGACCTCCCCGACGCCCCAGCCGAGAAGGAGCAGGGCGCCGAGCGCCCCTGCACTCATGGCCACCCCCTCGAGGACGACGGTCCCCTCCCCGCCGCCGAGGGCNAAAAGCACGCTGGGCAGGACCACGACNAGGACCGCGAGGCGGAAGGACTGCACGACGGCGATGGGCCCGACGCTGGCGTTCCTGTCGGCCGCGACAGCCATGACCGTGGACAGCGCCCCCGGCATGGAGGCGAGGAGCGCGTCGAGCCGGTTCCATCGCGACAGCCGCACCAGCCACAGGCCGGAGGTGGCGACCACGGCGACGATGCTGAGCGCCAGGAGCATGAGGCTCGTCGGATAGCGCGCAAAGGCGGCCANCGCCTCCGGCGTCGCCGCCGCCCCCATGGAGGTNCCGGCCAGCAGCATCGCCGCATCGGTCANGCTGGGCGACATCGGCACNGCGCGCCGCGTGGCGCACAAAAGGCCGACCGCGACCACCGAGCCGGACAGCCAGGCGGCGGGCACGTCGAGGAGATTGAAGAGGAAGCCGCCAACGGCCGCAACGAGGATCTGGGCAGCCTGCCAGAGGCCGTTTCGCACCGTCTCCCGATTGCGCAGCATTCGCCTGTTCGCCCCTCTTCTCAGCGAGCCCCCTCAATGCACCGCCTGGAGGGCCCCGCCAAGGGCCCCCTGCGCAGGGCGGCCCTGCCGAGGGCGAAGGGCGCTCACCTGAGGGCGCGGGCGAGGCGGGCGACGGCCTCCTCGAGGTCCTCCGCCTTGCGGGCGAAACACAGGCGCAGGAAGCGCTCTCCGCCGGCACCGAAGGCCGAGCCGGGCGCGAGCCCGACGTTCGCCTCGTCGACGAGACGGATGGCGAGGCGGCGCGTGTCGTCCTCGCCGTCGACGCTGAAGAAGAGATAAAACGCGCCCGCCGGCTCGGCGAAGCGCACGCGGCCCGTGGCGGCGAGGCCGCGGCAGACGATGTCGCGGCCTGCCTTCGCCCGTGCGATCTGGTGGGCGACGAAGCCCTCGCCGTGGTCGAGCGCGGCGACGCAGGCCCGCTGGATGAACACGGCGACGCCCGAAGTCGCATACTGGATGAGGTTCTCGATCACGTCGCCGAGGGCCGGCGGCGCCTCGAGCCAGCCCACGCGCCAGCCGGTCATCGCCCAGTTCTTCGAGAAGGTCTGCACGAAGACGATGCGGTCGTCGTCTTCCATCACGTCGCGGAAGGACGGGGCCCGCTCCGCCCCGTCGTAGACGAAGCGGCCGTAGATCTCGTCGGCGATGATCCACAGGCCGTGCCGGCGTGCGAGCGCCAGGATGGCGGCGAGCTCCTCACGCGTCGCCGTCCAGCCGGTTGGATTGGCGGGGGAGTTGATGCAGATGACGCGCGTCGCCGGCGTGATCGCGCCCGCAAGGCGGTCGAGATCCAGCGTCCAGCCCGCATTGCTGAGCTGCATCGGCACCGGCACTGCCTTTGCGCCAGCGATGCCGATGGCCGCCTCGAAGTTCGGCCAGGCGGGCGTCGGCAGCACGACCTCATCACCGCTGCCCACCAGCATGCGCACCGCGATCTGGAGCGCCTGCATGCCCGAACCGGTGACATAGAAGCGCTCAGCCGCATAGGGCTTGCCGTAGAGGCGCGAGATGTAGCGCGCCAGCGCCTCGCGCAGCTCCGGGATGCCGCGCTGCCAGGTGTAGAAGGTCTCGCCCGCTGCGAGCGAGCGCGTCGCGGCCTCCGCGATNAAGGCCGGAGTGGGCATGTCGCCCTCGCCGACCCACAGCGGGATCAGGCCGGGCCGCGTGCGNCCGTGGTTGACGACGTCGACGATGCCGCTCGCGGGAGCCTCGCGGGCTTCGCGGCGCAGGCTGGACAACAGGGACAGGTCGTTCACGACGGTAAGCTCGCCGGCAGTTTCGACTGCCGCGCTCCTACACCATCGCCGCGGCGCGAGCCATGAATTGTGGCGATGGACCGATCAAACTTCATGAAGGGTGCGCAGGCGAGGCCGCCTGCGCACGTTCTCCTCACGCGCTCCGGTTCNTCAGGAGGTCGCGAATCTCGGTGAGCAGCTGGATGTCGGCCGGCGTCTCGGGCGCCGCCTCNGGCTGCTTCTGCTGCCGCTTCAGCCGGTTCATCGCCTTGACGACAAGGAAGAGCACCCAGGCAATGATGAGGAACTTGAGCGCAATGGTGACGAAGTTGCCCCAGGCGAGCACAGCCCCCTGCCGCCTTGCCTCCTCGAGCGAGCTNGCCGTCACCTCNGAAGCAAGCGGCAGGAAATAGTTGGAGAAGTCGAGCCCGCCGGTAATGGCACCAACGATGGGCATGATGATGTCATCGACCATTGATGACACGATCGCGCCGAANGCCGCGCCGATGATGACGCCGATGGCGAGATCGACCACATTGCCCTTGAGAGCGAACTCCTTGAACTCCTGAAGCATCCTGCCCCTCCTGGCACACGCAGCGACCATGTGTCGCAATGCGCGGCAGGTTAGCGCAAGCGCGCGGACGGTACACCCAGAAATTGCAATTGATGCACGGTTCGGCCCGGCTGCGCTTTAGTCCAATGGCCTTCGCCGGGCGGCAGCGGTAGGCTCCCCGAAGGTCGCACGGCGCGACCGGTGGTGGGAGGCGTCGTCGGACATGCTGGCCGGCTGGGTGGTCGTTCTCGCAGCGCTCGTCTATCTGTGCGGTCTCTTCGCCGTCGCCCATGCGGGCGACACCTTCGCCCGGGGCGTCATGGACGGGCGCATGCGCGCCACAATCTACGCCCTAGCCCTCGCCGTCTATTGCACGAGCTGGACCTTCTTCGGCTCCGTCGGCCTCGCCGAGCGCTCCGGGCTCGANTTTCTCACCATCTACATCGGCCCCATCCTCGTCATCGGCCTCGGCCATCGCCTTGTCGGACGCATCGTGCAGCTCGCCAAGGCGCAGAACATCACCTCAATCGCCGACTTCGTGGCCGCGCGCTACGGCAAGAGCGACCGCGTCGCCGCGCTCGTCGCGGTCATCGCGGTGGTCGGGGCCGTGCCCTACATCGCCCTCCAGCTNAANGCCGTGTCATCGTCGCTGGAGGTCTTCCTCGCCGTCACGGAGGACCACGGACTCGGCCACTCGATCTTCGGCGACCTTGCCCTCCTCGTCGCCGGCGTGCTCGCTGCCTTCGCCGTCGCCTTCGGCACCCGCCAGATCGACGCAACGGAGCACCACGACGGCCTCGTCCTCGCCATCTCGCTCGAGAGCGTCGTCAAGCTCTTCGCCTTCCTCGCCGTCGGCTTCTTCGTCACGTTCTGGATGTTCGATGGCCTGGGCGACCTGTGGCAGAGGGCCAGCGAAGCCACGACNCCGGGCATCTTCGAGCGCACGTCCGAACCCGTCGGCTTNCTCACTCTGACGATCCTGGCCGCCGGCGCCGCCATTCTCCTGCCGCGCCAGTTCCACATGGCCATCGTCGAGAACCGCCACCCGGCCGACATCCGGCGCGCGGCCTGGACGTTCCCGCTCTACCTCGTCCTCATCAACCTGTTCGTCATTCCCATCGCACTGGCCGGCGAAGTGATCTTCCCGCGCGGCACCATCGACTACGACATGACCGTGCTCGCCCTGCCGCTCCACGACGGTGCGGTGCTGATGGCGCTCGTCGCCTTTATCGGCGGCCTCTCCGCCGCCACGGCCATGGTGATCGTCGACTCGGTGGCCCTCGCCATCATGATTTCCAACGATCTCGTCATGCCGCTGGTGCTGCGCCGCCGCGGACGCCGTGCGGAGGACGAGCGCACGGATGCGGGCGACCTCGGCCGCTTCGTCGTCATGGTTCGGCGGGTCGCCATCGTCGCCGTCATTCTCTTCGCCTATGTCTATTACCGCGCCTCGGGCGAGGCGGCGCTCGCCGCCATCGGCCTCCTGTCCTTTGCGGCGGTGGCACAGATCGGCCCGGCCTTCTTCGGCGGCCTCNTNTGGCGGCGCGGCACCGCCCTCGGCGCGAGCGCGGGCCTTGCCGCGGGCTTCGCCGTCTGGGCCTACACGCTGCTGCTGCCGAGCCTCGCCGGCAGCGAGGGNGTCTGGCACGACCTCGTCCGCGACGGTCCCTTCGGCCTCGCTGCCCTGCGGCCCACGGCTCTGCTCGGCATCGACCTGCCGCCGCTCACGCACGGCGTGGTCTGGAGCCTTGCCGTGAACGTCGCCGCCTATATCGGCTTCTCGCTGCTGCGGCCGGCGAACCCCATGGAGCGGCTGCAGGCCAACGTCTTCATCGCCCGCGACAGTGCACCGATGGCCCAGGCCTTCCGCCTGCGCCGCTCGGCCGTCACGGTCGATGACCTGCGCGCCACCGTGGGGCGCTATCTCGGCGCGGAACGCACGGACGCCGCCTTCGCCAGCTTCGCCGCGAGCCGCGGCATCGTCCCCAACGGCAGCGCCGAGGCCGACATCCACCTTCTGCGCTTCGCCGAGCACCTGCTCGCCTCCGCCATCGGCGCGGCCTCCTCGCGCCTCGTGCTGTCGCTGCTGCTGCGCCGGCGCAACGTCTCCACCAAGGCGGCCCTCAAGCTGCTCGACGACGCCTCGGCGGCCATGCAGTACAACCGCGACCTGCTGCAGCACGCGCTCGACCATGCCAGGCAGGGCATCACGGTGCTGGACAAGGACCTGCGCCTGATGTGCTGGAACAGGGCGTTCCGCGAGCTCTACGACCTGCCGGAAGAGCTGGTGCACGTGGGCGTCGGCCTTGAGGAGATCGTGCGCTTCAACGCCGAGCGTGGCTCCTACGGCGAGGGCAACCCGGACGACCTCATCGCGGCACGCCTTGAGAGCTTCGTCAATGACACAGAGCCGGTGCGCCTGCGGCTCTACCCCTCCGGCAAGGTCATCGAGATCCGCTCCAACCACCTGCCGGACGGCGGCATCGTCACCACCTACGCCGACATCACCGATACCGTCAGCGCCGAGGAGGCGCTGGAGCGCGCCAACGAGACGCTGGAGCGACGCGTGCGCGAGCGGACCGAGGAGCTGATGCGCCTCAACGAGGAGCTGCGCAGCGCCAAGGCCGCAGCCGACGAGGCCAATGCGTCCAAGACGCGCTTCCTCGCCGCGGCGAGCCACGACATCCTGCAGCCGCTCAACGCGGCACGCCTCTATGTCACCTCGCTCGTCGAGCGCGACCGCAAGGCGGGCGATGCTACGCTCGCCGAGAACATCGACGGCGCTCTCGACGCGGTGGAGGAGATCCTCACCGCCCTTCTCGACATCTCCCGCCTCGACACGGGGGCGCTCAAGGCCGAGCCGTCGCTCTTCCGGCTCGACGACATGTTCCGCGCCCTGCGGCGCGAGTTCGGCCCAATGGCGCGCGAGAAGGGGCTCGAACTCACTTTCGTCGACACGTCCTGCACGGTCAGGACCGACCGGCGGCTGCTGCGCCGCCTGCTGCAGAACCTCATCTCCAACGCCATCAAGTACACGCCGAGCGGAAAGGTGCTCGTCGGCTGCCGCCGGCGGGGCAACAGGCTGCGCATCGAGGTGTGGGACACGGGTCTCGGCATCCCGGCCTCGAAACAGAAGGTCGTCTTCCGCGAGTTCCTGCGTCTCGAGCAGGGTGCGCGCGAGGCGCGCGGCCTTGGCCTGGGCCTGTCCATCGTCGAGCGCATCGCGCGGGTGCTCGACCATCCCCTGTCGCTGCGGTCGGTGCCGGGCCGCGGCTCGGTGTTCTCGGTCGAGGTGCCCCTCGTCTCGGCGCTGCCGGCGGGCGGCGATGCCGCCGAGGCGGAGCCCGCCCCCGCCGCCCCGCTCGACGGCCTCGTTGTCCTCGCCATCGACAACGAGAAGCAGATCACCGAAGGCATGCAGCTGCTGCTCGGCGGGTGGGGCTGCACCGTCTATACCGCTCCGGGCTTGAACCAGGCGCAGGAGGTGCTGCGCCGCGAGGGCGTGCGGCCGGACGTCATCATCGCCGACTACCACCTCGACGAGGGCGACGGCATCGAGGCAATCGTCGCCCTGCGGTGGAAGCTGGCGCGCGAGCTGCCCGCCGTGCTGCTCACCGCCGACCGGTCGCCCTCGGTGCGCGCCGAGGCTGCTGCCAAAGACATCCACGTGCTGCACAAGCCGCTGAAGCCGGCGGCCCTGCGCGCACTGCTGACGCGCTGGAGAACGCTCAGGATCGCCGCAGAATAGGCTCACACGTCGCTGGAATAGGCCGGCCTGCCGCTCGCCAGCATGTCGGCGAGGAGATCGAGCCGGTCCTGCCCCCAGAACACCTCGCCGTCGACGACATAGGACGGCGAGCCGAAGACATCGGCCGCGACGGCATCGGCGATGTTGCCGGCATAGGCGGCCCCGGCCGCTTCGCCGTGTGCCCCCTCCAGCATCGCCGCGGGATCAATGCCGACCTCCGCCGCGATGTCCGCCAGCACTGCCTCGTCGGCAAGGTTCTCGTCCCGCGCCACACGCCGGCGAAGGCGCGCGCGACGAAGGCGCCCGGGTCGATACCCGCCGCCTGCAGCGCGATGACACAACGGTCGGCCAGCGCCACCTCGAAGGGCCAGAACTTCGGATGGATGTTGAGCGCCACGCCCCGCTTCTCGCGCCAGCGCTGCAGCTCGACGAGCCGGTAGCGCTGGCGCACAGGGTGGCGCCTCGCGAGGGGCAGACCACCCGTCTCCGAAAAGACCTCGCCCAGGAAGACGGGCTTGTAGGTCACGGTGCAACCATGCTTCCCCGCGATGGCGAGGAAGGGTGCGTGGCCGAGATAGGCCCACGGGCTGACGAGGGAGAAGTAGTAGTCGATGCTGCGCATGCCGGCGGGCCTCCGATTTCGTCGGCATGAGGTTAGCCGCCCGGCGCCGCGGCACCAGTGGCCTTCGGCGCACGTCTGCCTGCGCGTTTCAGCGCCGCAGGGCGCAGACGCGAGCCGGCGGGGCCGGCTCGCGCCGATGTCGCTTCCGCCCGGCCTCAGGCCGCCTTCCTGCGGGCAGGCTTGTCCGCGGACGANGCGTAGAAGCTCGTGTGCTCGCGGGCCATGCGCATCAGCAGGCGGCAGGGCTTGAAGCGCTCGCCGTGTTTCTTCGCCAGGGCCTTGGCGAGGTCCACGAAGGCGGCGACGCCCATGCCNTCGATGTAGGACAGCGTGCCGCCCGTGAAGGGCGCGAAGCCGAAGCCGAGGATGGAGCCCACGTCCGCCTCGCGCGGATCGGTGATGACCTTCTCCTCCACCGCCCGCGCCGCCTCCAGCGCCTGCACCACGAGGAAGCGCTGCTTCAGCTCGGCAATGTCGATGGTGTCGGGGTCGAGCTTCGTCTTCTGCAGCTCGGCGAGGCCGGGCCACAGCCGCTTCTTGCCGCCTTCGGGATAGTCGTAGAAGCCCTTGCCGTTCTTGCGGCCAAGACGGCCCCGCTTCTCCACCAGCTCGACGAGAAGCTCCTCCTGCTCCGGGTCGATCGCCTCCGGCCCCACCTGGGCCTTCGTTGCCTTGAGGATCTTCAGTGCCAGGTCGAGGGCCACCTCGTCGTTGAGCGACAGGGGNCCGACCGGCATGCCCGCCATGCGCGCCACGTTCTCGATCATGGCCGGCGGCACGCCCTCGAGGAGCATNCGATGACCCTCGCGCACATAGGCCATGACACAGCGGTTGGCATAGAAGCCGCGGGCGTCGTTGACGACGATCGGCGTCTTTCTGATGGCGCGCACGTAGTCGAGCGCCACCGCGAGCGCCCGGCTGCCCGTCTTCCTGCCGAGGATGACCTCCACCAGCATCATCTTCTCGACCGGCGAGAAGAAGTGAATGCCGATGAACTGCTTCGGCCGCTGCGAATGGCCGGCGAGGCCGGTGATCGGCAGGGTCGAGGTGTTGGAGGCGAAAATGGCGCGCGGACGCATCGCCGNCTCGGCCCTGGCGATGACCTCGGCCTTGACCTTGGGATCCTCGAACACCGCCTCGATGACGAGGTCGCAATCCTTCAGCAGCGCATAATCATCCGTCGCCGTGATGCGTGCCAGGAGGGCGTCGCGATCGGCCNTCCTGGCACGCCCCTTCATGATCTGGTCGCTCATCAGCTTGTGCGAATGGGCCTTGCCCTTCTCGGCCGCCTCCACGCTCTGGTCGATGAGCACGACCTCCATGCCCGCGAGCGCGGTGACGTAGGCGATGCCAGCGCCCATGAAGCCGGCGCCGAGCACTCCGACGCGCCGCAGCTTGGCCGGCGGCACGTCCGCCGGGCGCCGGGCGCCCTTGTTCAGCTCCTGCATCGAGACGAAGAGCGTGCGGATCATCGCCGCCGCCTCCTTCGAGCGCAGGATCTTNGCGAAATAGCGGCTCTCCACCTCGAGNGCGAGATCCATCGGCAGCTGCAGCCCCTCGTAGACGGCCTGCAGGATCGCCTTCGCCGCGGGGTAGTTGTCATGCGTCTCGCGCCGGTAGATGGCGTTCGCCGCCGGCCACACCTGCATGCCGGCCGGCGAATAGACGCGGCCGGACGGGTTCTTGAAGCCCTTCTCGTCCCACGGCGCGACGGCGCTGCCGCCGGCGCGCAGCCATTCCTTCGCCGTCTCGACGATCTTGTCGCGCGGCGCCACGGCGTGGACGAGGCCCATGTTGCGNGCCATCAGCGGACGGATCTGCTCGCCCTTGAAAAGCATCTGCANCGCATCGGCCGTCTGCATCAGNCGCGCGACGCGCTGCGTACCGCCNGCGCCGGGGAAGAGGCCCACCTTGATCTCGGGCAGCCCGACGCGGGTCNCATCGGCATCCGAGACGACGCGGAAGTGGCAGGCNAGCGCAAGCTCGAAGGCNCCGCCGAGGCACACGCCATGNATGGCCGCGGCGAACGGCTTGCCGCAGGTCTCCAGCCGGCGATAGAGCTGCGACAGCTTGCGCGACTGGGCAAAGAAATGGGCGACCGCCTTCTCCTCGCCCTCCGTGCGGGCGAGCCTCGCATATTCGGCGCCAAGCCCCTGCAGCATGGTGAGGTCAGCCCCCCCCGAGAAGGTCTCCTTCCCGGAGGTGATGATGCAGCCCTTGATGGCGGTGTCGTTGGCGACTGTCTCGACGATGGCGGCAAGCTCCTCCATCACCTGCGGGGTGATGACATTCATCGAGCGGCCGGGCATGTCCCAGGTCGCGACGGCGATGCCCTCGGCATCGGTCTCGAAGCGGAAGTTCTCGAACTTCATGGAGTTTCTCCCTGACGGGCCGGGATGCCGCCGTCTCAGACCCGTTCAATGATGGTGGCCGTGCCCATGCCGGCGCCGATGCACAGCGTCACCAGGGCCGTCTCCTTGCCGGTGCGCTCCAGCTCGTCGAGCACGGTGCCGAGGATCATGGCCCCGGTGGCACCGAGCGGGTGGCCCATGGCGATGGCCCCGCCGTTGACGTTGACCCTGGCGGGGTCGAGGTCGAAGGCCTGCATGTAGCGCAGCACGACGGCCGCGAAGGCCTCGTTGATCTCGAAAAGATCGATGTCCGCGAGGGTCATGCCGGCACGCTTCAGCACCTTCTTCGTCACGTCCACCGGCCCGGTGAGCATCAGCGCCGGCTCCGAGCCGATATTGGCGAAGGCGCGGATGCGCGCCCGCGGCTTGAGGCCGGCCGAACGGCCCGCCTTGCGCGAGCCGACGAGCACCGCTGCTGCCCCATCGACGATGCCCGACGAGTTGCCCGCATGGTGCACGTGGTTGAGTGCTTCGATCTCTGGGTGGGCGTCGATGGCAACGGCGGAGAAGCCGCCCATGTCGGCCATCTGCGCGAAGGAAGGCTTGAGCTGGGCAAGCGCCGGCATGTCGGTGCCTGGCCGCATATGCTCGTCCCTGTCGAGCAGGACGATGCCGTTGACGTCCGTGACCGGCGTCACCGACTTCTTGAAATAGCCGTTTTCCCAAGCCCTTGCGGCGCGCTTCTGGCTCTCCACGGCATAGGCGTCGCAATCATCGCGGCTGAAGCCGTATTTCGTGGCGATGAGGTCGGCCGAGACGCCCTGGGGCATGAAGTAGGACTTCACGGCGATCTCCGGCTCCACCGGCCAGGCGCCGCCGGAGGCGCCGATGCCCACGCGGCTCATGGACTCGACGCCGCCGCCCACCACCATGTCGTGCTGCCCGGACATGACCTGCGCGGCGGCGAAGTTCACCGCATCGAGGCCGGAGGCGCAGAAGCGGTTGATCTGGACACCGGGCACGTGGTGGCCATAGTCGGCGTTGAGCGCGGCGGCGCGGGCGATGTCGCCGCCCGCCTCGCCGACAGGATCGACACAGCCGAGCACCACATCGTCGACGAGGCGCGTGTCGAGATCGTTGCGCTCGCGCAAGGCCCTCAGCGCGGTCGTCGCGAGCTGCAGCGTCGTGACCTGGTGGAGCGCGCCGTCCGGCTTGCCGCGGCCGCGCGGCGTGCGCACATGGTCGTAGATGTAAGCGTCAGGCATTGCGTTTCTCCCGGCAATCCCCCTTCCCGCCGGTGGAAAGGGGGGCGATGAGGGCCGCGGTCCTGCGTCCGCCCGGTGTCCCACCCTGCCCCCTTTCCCGGCAGGGCGGGAAGGCGGAGCTGCAGCGCCGCCGTCCCGGCGGTCGCGACGTCGGGTGAACGGCTTCCGACAACCGCCCCCTCACTTCATTCAAATGCTCCCGCAAGGGGAGGGAACCTCAGAACATCTCCGCCGGCATTGCCATGATCGTGTCGGCGCCAGAGGAGATGCGCGCCAGATGGGCCGCGCTTTCCGGCATCGTCCGCTCCATGAAGAAGCGGCCGGCAAGCAGTTTGGCCTCCATTGCCGCGGCGTCGGCGCCGTTCGCCTTCTTGGCCAGCGCCGCCCGGGCGATGAGCCCCCACATGTAGCCGAGGGCAACGAGCCCGAAGAGGTGCATGTAGTCGTAGGCGCCGGCGCCGGCATTGTCCGGCTTCGCCATGGCGTTGTTCATGAACCACATGGTCGCCTGCTGCAGGTGACCGAGCGCGGCTTCGAGCGGCTTCACGTAGGGCGCCATGGCCTCGTCGCCGGCATGCTCCTTCACGAAGGCGCCAACCTCGTTGAAGAAGGCCATGACGGCGCGCCCGCCGTCACGCGGCAGCTTGCGGCCGACGAGATCGAGCGCCTGGATGGCATTGGCCCCCTCATAGATCATGGCGATGCGGGCATCGCGCACAAACTGCTCCATGCCCGTCTCGGCGATGTAGCCGTGGCCGCCAAACATCTGCTGGGCCCGGACGGCGTTCTCGAAGCCGATATCCGTCAGCACGCCCTTGAGGACCGGGGTCAGCAGCCCGAGGAGGTCATCCGCCGCCTGCTTCTCGGCCGCATCGCCCGAGCGGTGGGCGACGTCGCTCTTCAGAGCCGTCCACAGCACGAGGGCGCGCGCCGCCTCGTTGAAGGATCGGATGGCGAGGAGGTTCCGCCGCACGTCGGGATGCACGATCAGGGGATCGGCCGGCTTGTCCGGCTCCTTTGTGCCGGTGAGGGCACGGCCCTGCAGGCGCTCGCGGACATAGGCGACGGCGTTCTGGTAGGCGACCTCGGACTGGGCAAGGCCCTGGATGGCGACGCCGAGCCGTGCCTCGTTCATCATCACGAACATGGCGTTGAGGCCCCTGTTCTCGGCCCCGACCAGCCAGCCCCTGGCGCCATCATAGTTCATGACGCAGGTGGCGTTGCCGTGGATGCCCATCTTGTGCTCGATGGAGCCGCAGGAAACCTTGTTCGCCTCGCCGAGCGAACCATCGGCATTGACGAGTCGCTTCGGCACCACGAAGAGCGAGATGCCCTTGGTGCCGGCGGGCGCGCCCTCGATGCGCGCCAGCACCAGATGAACGATGTTCTCGGTGAGATCGTGCTCGCCGGCCGAGATGAAGATCTTGGTGCCGGTGATGGCATAGGAACCGTCGCCGTTCGGCACGGCCTTCGTCTTGATGAGGCCGAGGTCGGTGCCGCAATGCGGTTCCGTGAGATTCATGGTGCCGGACCAGGTGCCGGCGATCATCGGGGGCAGATAGAGCCTCCTCTGCTCCTCGCTGCCGTGGGTCGCGAGCGCGGCAATGGCCCCCATGGTCAGGCCGGGATACATGGCGAAAGCCATGTTGGCCGAAGAGGCGAACTCGTTCATCACGGCCGCGAGCGTATAGGGCAGGCCCTGACCACCGTATTCGGGCGCAGCCGCCAGGCCGATCCAGCCCCCCTGGGCGAAGGCGTCGTAGGCCGCCTTGAAGCCCTTCGGCGTCGTCACCCGCCCGTCTTCATGCCGGGTGCATCCCTCGAGGTCGCCCACGCGGTTGAGCGGCTGCAACACCTCCTCGCACAGCTTCGCGCCTTGCGACAGGATGGCCTCGATCACGTCGGGGCTCGCCTCGGCGAAGCCCGGAAGATTGTTGTAGCGCTCGATGCCGAAGACATCCTCGAGCAGGAAACGGACGTTGTCGACTGGCGCCTTGTAGCTCGGCATTCCGTGGCTCCCTCCCGCACTGCGCCTCGACCCGGCAGCCACCCACGGCGCGGCAGGCCGGACGCATCATTGTTCACATATAAACTATCTCGACGCCTTGCGGAAGGGCGCCCGGCAGCATCGGCCATGCCCGCCGGCTTCCCCCGCGCCGCCGCGAGGCGACCCGTGCATCCTGACAGTCATGGTTAACGGGATGTTAAAGCTACGTTATTGGTTTGCAAGGAAGGCGTTCCCTAGTCGGATATTACGCTGAACCCTTGATGAGCCCCAGGTTCACGAGGGCCGTTCTGATTGCCATCAGAAGCTTGTGAACGCCGAGCATGTCGGCTCGGAGTTCGTTCACCCGAGCGACGAGATCGTTGAGATCCGACTGTGACGAGAAACCCCATGGGCTCGACTGCGTTCCGGTGATGGTGAGCGTCGCGCCGACGGTGAGCGTGTAGCTCGCCTGGTCGGCATGGGCCGGCTGCCCAACAGGCGAGGCACCGAAGAAGCTGCGGGCCGACCCGCTATAGCCGTTGATGTAGGGGATAACCGTTGAGAGCTTCCGACGAACGTTGCC
>JGI25328J35697_1000921_pt1 | contig 22509 bp, 19 predicted proteins | sample HigsolmetaAR203D_FD_35697 | JGI IMG/M metagenome (IMG submission 35697)
AAGCTGCTTCTCAAGGGTTTCAGCAATCCCGATGCGCTCGAGAAGATGCTGCGGGAGCTCGGCCTGCGGGAAGACATCGCGGTACTGACCGACGAAGCGGGCCTGCAGCCGGCGGACACTGCCCGCACGGCCGTGTTCGTCGCGAAGGAAGCGGACCGCCAGCCTTTCCTCGACAGGGGCTTCTTTCCCGGGCTCGTGCTCTGCGAGGCCGACATAGCTGACACGATCGTTCTGTAAGGTTCGGCGGCCGCGCGGGGCTTGTTCCCGGGCTGCGGGCATGATGAGCTGCCGTGACTGGCGACTGTCCGGCCATTTCCGGGAGGGAAGATACCGTGACCCAGACGATGCCCATGCGGCGGCTCGGCCGTTCGGGCCTGACTGTTTCGCGCCTCGTGCTCGGCACCATGATGTTCGGCGGGCGCACCGACGAGGCGGAGGCGGCCCGCATCATCGCCCATGCGCGCGAGGCGGGCGTCAACTTCATCGACACGGCGGATGTGTACAATGATGGCCGGTCGGAGGAGATTGTCGGCCGCGCCATCCGGGCGCACCGGTTCGACTGGGTGCTCGCCACGAAGGTCGCCAATCCGATGGGCGAGGGGCCCAACCGGCGCGGCCTCTCCCGCCGCTGGATCGTGCAGGCGACAGAGGATTCGCTGCGGCGGCTCGGCGTCGATGCCATCGACATCCAGTACCTGCACAAGGAAGACAACGAGACGCCGCTCGAGGAGACCGTGCGGGCGATGGCGGATCTGATCCGCGCCGGCAAGGTGCGCTATTTCGGCGTGTCGAACCACCGTGCCTGGCGCGTGGCGCGCATCGCCGCGCTTTGCGACGAGATCGGCATCGACCGGCCGGTGGTGTGCCAGCTCTACTACCACGCGCTTTATCGGCCGGCGGAGGTCGAGCTTCTGCCGGCCTGCGCGGCGCTGGGTATCGGCACCGTCGCCTACAGCCCGCTCGCGCGCGGCGTGCTCACCGGCAAGTACGCGCCCGGCGTTCCTGCCCCCGAGGGCAGCCGCGCTGCGAGCGGCGACAAGCGCATCAACGAGACGGAGTTTCACCCCGCCAACCTCGAGGCCGCGGCGCGGCTCAAGGCCCATTGCGACCGGCGGGGATACGACATGGGCGCCTTCGCCGCCGCCTGGGTGCTGGCCAATCCCCTGATGACGGGCGTCATCGCCGGGCCGCGCACCATGGAGCAGTGGCAGGCCTATCTCGCTGCGCTTGACCTGACGCTCGATGCGGAAGACGAGGCGGCTGTCGATGCCGTGGTTCGCCCCGGCACGACGGCCATTCCGCAGTACATTGATCCGGCCTACCCGGTGGAGGGGCGCCCGCGCGCCTGACGCGCTGCCGCCCGAGCGGGCATCTGCCTAGAGAACGAGCAGGCTGATGCCGGCGAGCGCCACGGCGCCGCCGGCGGCGCGGGCCGCCACGACCGGCAGGCGCGGCAGGGCGCGGGGCGAGAGCGCGATGCCGAGGCCGTGCAGCAGGCCCGTGGCGACCATGAAGCCGGCGGCATAGCCGGCAGCGTCGGTCCCGGCCGCCATCTCCGCCCCGTGCGCGTGGCCGTGGAAGACCGCAAAGGCGGCGACGAGCGCTGCCCCCAACGCGGCAGGCAGCTTAAGGCCGAAGGCGAGCGCCGCCCCCAGCACCACGACCGAGAGGGCGATGCCGGTCTCCACGGCGGGCAGGCCGATGTCGGCGATGCCGAGCAGGCCGCCGACGGCCATGAAGGCGATGAAGGCGAGCGGATAGACCCATGTGGCGCGCCCGCCCGTAAAGCCGGCCCACAGGCCGACGCAGACCATGGCGAGGACATGGTCGAGCCCGCCGAGCGGATGGCCGAACCCGTCCATGAAGCTCACGGCCGCGCCCGCGCCGGTGTGGGCGAGGGCGGGGGAAGCGGAGAGGGCAAGGACGCCGAGGGTGGCAAGGCGGGCAATTCTGTTCGGCATGGATGGCCTCTTCGGTTACGCTGTCGCCGGATGCGGAGCAAATGTCGGGCCAGTCAGGCGGCCGGTTTCAACCCGCCGGCCTCCACGATGAAGCGCACCACGGCATCGACGCCTTCACCGCTGCGGATGTTGGTGAAGACGTAGGGACGCGAGGGGCGCATGAGCTTCGTGTCCCGCTCCATCACCTCGAGGCTGGCNCCGACGTGGGGCGCAAGGTCGATNTTGTTGATGACGAGAAGGTCGGAGCGCGTGATGCCTGGCCCGCCCTTGCGCGGGATCTTCTCGCCGCCCGAGACGTCGATGACGTAGATGGTGAGGTCGGCGAGCTCGGGCGAGAAGGTCGCGGCGAGATTGTCGCCGCCCGATTCGATGAGCACGAGGTCGAGCTTCGGGAAGCGGCGCATCATCTCTTCCACGGCGGCGAGATTGATGGAAGCATCCTCCCGGATGGCAGTGTGTGGGCAGCCGCCCGTTTCCACGCCCATGATGCGCTCGGCCGGCAGGGCGCCGGCGCGCGTCAGGATCTCGGCGTCCTCCTTCGTGTAGATGTCGTTGGTGATGGCGCAGAGGTCGTAGGTGCTGGCGAGGCGCTTGCACAGCGCCTCCATCAGCGCCGTCTTGCCGGAGCCGACGGGACCGCCGATGCCGACGCGCAGGGGACCGTTGGGGGAGGGCATGGGGCTTTCTCCTGGTGTCTGCCCGTTCACGAGCGGAACAGGCGCGTATACTGCGTTTCGTGCCTGAGCGACGCGAGATCGCTGCGAAAGGNGGCACCGCCGATATCGTCGAGCTCCGCCGTGGCGGCCTCTGCCGCGATCCGGCGGCAATGCGGCAGGAGCGCCGCGGTGACCGCCTGTCCGTCCGTCTGGCCGACGACGCCGAGGCGCACGGCGGCGGAGACGAGATTGGCGGCGAAGGCGGCGAGAAAGGCCTCGAGCGTCTGGACGAGCGGCAGGCCGTGGCCGGCCGCGGCGACGCCGAGCGCGACCGCGTAGGCCACGTCGCCCTCCCACGTTTCCCTCAGCAGGTCNAAGGCGGGCGTCGGCCATGTCTTGCGGACCGTCAGCACGAAGGCGTTGCCCTGCGTGACGGTCTCGAGCAGGCGCTCTCGGCTCGTGGCGAGGGCGAGCGCCAGTTCCGCCGCGCCGGCAAGGGCGGTGCCGTCTGCTGTCGTCACGGCGCGGTGGGTGACCGCGAGCAGGATGGCGTCNTTGCGGCCTGCGCCGTGGGCGAGAACGTCGGCGAGCCATTCCTCCANGCTCGCCGCATCCCGGACGTCGCCCGCCTCGGCCGCCCATTCGAGCCCGTGGCTGTAGGCGAAGGCGCCGACCGGGAAGGCCGGCGACAGCCAGGTCATGAGGGTCAGCAGGGGCGAAGCGCCGGCCGGCGCCGCCTCACCGGTGGTCGTGCCCATGATCGTGGGGGCCGTGGTCGTGTCCGTGGTGGTCGTGATGCGGGTGGTCGTGATGCTCTTGGCCGCATCCGCAGTGCCCATGATCGTGGTGGTGATGGTCATGCGCATGGTCATGGGCATGGCCGTGCGCATGGNCGTGGTCGTGGGCGTGCCCGTGGCCATGATGATGGTGCCCGCCGTGATCGTAGGCGCCGCGTTCGGGGCGGAAGGGGCGTTCCACCGGCGTGGCAGAACAGCCGAGGCCGCGCACCATCTCCGCGAGCACATGGTCTTCGGCGATGTAGATGGCATCCGCGGTGATCTCGGCCGGGGTGTGGCGGTTGCCGATGTGCCAGGCAACCCTGAGCAGGCGGACCGGGCTCTCCGCACGNATCTCGAGGAGCTTTTCCGGCGCGGCGCGTACNACGACGAGCCGCCCGTCCTCGAGCTTCAGGGCGTCGCCGTCGTCGAGCACGGTCGCCTTCTCGAGGTCGAGCAGGAAGGAGAGGCCGCCGTCGGCGGTGAGGGTCACGCGCCGGCGGTGGCGGTCATCGTGGGCGAGGGTGACGGTGTCGACGACGCGCTCGGCCTTCACGGCCGGGCGGCGGATGACGGAAGCGGCACGGAGCATGACGTTCTCCAGTTCAGTCGGGCATGTGCCGCGTTAAGTAGCNGGAAACGCCCATGTCGGCATGCCTCGATCAGAACAGGAAGTACCGCTGCGCCATGGGCAGCACCTTCGCTGGCTCGCACACCAGCAGTTCCCCGTCGGCCGTCACGGCATAGGTCTCGGGGTCCACGCGGATGTCGGGCGTCGCGCCGTTGTGGATGAGCGAAGCCTTCGAGATGCCGGACCGGGTGTTTTCGACGGGCAGCAGCTTCTTTTCCACGCCAAGCCGATGGTCGATGCCGCGGTCGAGGGCGGCCTTCGAGACGAAGGTGACGCTCGTCTCCGTCAGCGCCTTGCCGTAGGCGCCGAACATGCGGCGGTAGTGCACCGGCTGCGGCGTGGGGATGGAGGCGTTGGGGTCACCCATGGCGGCAGCGACGATGGCGCCGCCCTTGATGACGAGGTCCGGTTTCACGCCGAAGAAGGCGGGAGACCACAGCACCAGGTCCGCCAGCTTGCCGACCTCGACCGAGCCGATGTGGGCCGAGACGCCGTGGGCGATGGCCGGGTTGATGGTGTACTTGGCGATGTAACGCTTGACGCGCAGGTTGTCGTTGCCGCTCTCGCCCGGCAGNTGGCCGCGCTGCACTTTCATCTTGTGCGCCGTCTGCCACGTGCGGGTGATGACCTCGCCGACGCGGCCCATGGCCTGGCTGTCGGACGACATCATCGAGAGCGCGCCGATGTCGTGCAGGATGTCCTCGGCGGCGATGGTCTCCTTGCGGATGCGGCTTTCGGCGAAGGCGAGATCCTCGGGGATTGACGGGTCGAGATGGTGGCACACCATGAGCATGTCGAGATGCTCGTCGAGCGTGTTCACCGTGAAGGGGCGCGTGGGATTGGTGGAGGAGGGCAGCACGTTNGGCAGCCCGGCCACCTTGATGATGTCAGGCGCATGGCCGCCGCCGGCCCCTTCCGTGTGGAAGGCATGGATGGTGCGACCCTTGAAGGCGGCGATGGTGTCCTCGACGAAGCCGGACTCGTTCAGCGTGTCCGTGTGGATCATCACCTGNACGTCGTAGTCGTCGGCCACCGACAGGCAGCAGTCGATGGCCGCTGGCGTGGTGCCCCAGTCCTCGTGCAGCTTCAGGGCGCAGGCACCGGCCTCGATCTGCTCGACGAGCGCGCCCGGCTGGGCCGCATTGCCCTTGCCNGCGAAGGCGAGGTTCACCGGCAGCGCATCGGCGGCGCGGATCATCTGCTCNATATGCCAGGGGCCGGGCGTGCAGGTCGTCGCGTTGGTGCCCGTCGCCGGGCCGGTGCCGCCGCCGAGCATGGAGGTGATGCCGGACATCAGNGCATCCTCCACCTGCTGCGGGCAGATGAAGTGGATGTGGGTATCGAAGCCGCCGGCGGTGAGGATCTTGCCCTCGCCGGCAATGACCTCGGTGCCCGGGCCGATGACGATGGTCACGTTCGGCTGGATGTCCGGATTGCCTGCCTTGCCGATGGCTGCGATCCTCCCGCTCTTCAGGCCCACGTCGGCCTTCACGATGCCCCAGTGGTCGACGATGAGCGCATTGGTGATGACGGTGTCGACCGCGCCCTGCGCCCGCGTGGTCTGGCTCTGGCCCATGCCGTCGCGGATCACCTTGCCGCCGCCGAACTTCACCTCCTCGCCGTAGGTGGTGAAGTCGCGCTCCACCTCGATGAAGAGGTCCGTGTCGGCGAGCCGCACCTTGTCGCCCGTGGTCGGGCCGAACATGTCGGCATAGGCCGCGCGGGAGAACTTGTAGGCCATCGTTCGTGTCTCCCTCAGAGCTTTCCCATGACCTGCTGGCGGAAGCCGTAGACCTTGCGCTCGCCGGCGAGGGCGACGAGCGTCACCTCGCGCGTCTGGCCGGGCTCGAAGCGCACGGCCGTGCCGGCGGGAATGTCGAGGCGCATGCCGCGGGCCTTTTCCCGGTCGAAGGACAGGGCAGGGTTCGTTTCATAGAAGTGGTAGTGGGAGCCGACCTGAATCGGCCGGTCGCCAGTGTTGGCGACGGTGAGCGTCACGGTCTCGCGGCCCTCGTTGAGGGTGACCTCGCCGGGGGCGGGCAGCGTCTCGCCGGGCTGGAGCTTGCCGGTCGCGCCGCGGATGGGATTGTGCACGGTGACGAGCTTGGTGCCGTCCGGGAAGGTCGCCTCAACCTGCACCTCGGTGATCATTTCGGCGACGCCGTCCATCACCTGGTCCGGGGTGAGCACATGCGCGCCCGCCTCCATCAGCTCGGCGACGGAGCGGCCGTCGCGCGCGCCCTCCACGACGAAGTCGGTGATGAGGGCGACGGCCTCGGGGTAGTTCAGCTTGACGCCGCGTTCCAGACGCCGGCGGGCGACCATGGCCGCCATGGCGATCAGGAGCTTGTCCTTCTCGCGCGGGGTGAGGTTCATCGCGTTCCTCCAGCTACCAGTAGCGCGGCATCCGTTGGCCGCGGAAAGTTTCGATCGTGCGCACCAGGTCGGCGCGCAGGGCCGCCGGGTCGGGGCCGATCAGCCTGGCGACGACGAGGCCGTTCCAGGCGCTCGCGCCGCATTCGCTCGCGCCGCCGGCGAGGGCCGCGCGCATGTCCTCCAGCCGCGCCTCCGCATCTGGGGCGATATGGACGATCGTGGCGAGCGCGCGTGCCCCACCGCCAACGGCCCGGCGCGCAAGGCGGGCGGCGACGGCGCCCTCGAGCCGCACCGCCTCCACGAGAACGAGCCTGCCGCCCCGGCGGATGGACCAGCGGTCGTCGAGCTGCCCTTCGACGACCTCCTCGCCCATGGCGGTACGGCCAAAGACGATGCTTTCGGCAAGGGTGAGGGAGGCGTCCGGCGCCATGTCGACGGTGAGGCGGCGCACGAGGCGCGCCCTGTCGAAGAGGATCATCTCCTGCGGCAGCCAGGCGAGGGTGCTGCCCGCGCCAAGCCGCAGCGCGACCTCGATGCGCGTGGGGTCCGCCTCGGCCCTGTAGAGCTTCTCGGCCGCCTGGCTGGTGAGGAGGGCCTGCGCGCCGGGCGCCAGGGCGACATCGACCTGCATCAGGTCGCCGCCGGTCATGCCGCCGCCGGTGTTGATGATGGTGCCTTCGCACGTCTGCGCGTTGCGCGGGAAGCGGATGCGGTAGCCGCCGCTCTCCGCCACCGTCAGCGGATGCGTGCGCCCGCCTGCCGTGGCAAAGGCGACGCGCACGCCGCCCCTCGCGCGCACGAAAGCGGGCACGTTCGGCACGGGTGCGGCCGCAGCCGTGGCGGCCTGGTCGATGTCGGGCCGCATGTCAGACCGCAAGGCGTTGGCGGACATCGTCCTCCACCATGGTGTCGCGCGTGCCGGCGAGGACGATCTGNCCACGTTCCATNACGGCGAAGGTATCGCACAGGTCGCGGGCGAATTCGAAGAACTGCTCGACGAGCACGATCGCCATCTCGCCCTTGCTGCGAAGATAGTCGATGGCGCGGCCGATGTCCTTGATGATCGAGGGCTGGATGCCTTCCGTCGGCTCGTCGAGCACCAGCACCTTCGGGCGGGTGACGAGCGCGCGGGCGATGGCGAGCTGCTGCTGCTGGCCGCCGGAAAGGTCGCCGCCGCGCCGGCCGAGCATGTCCTTGAGCACCGGGAAGAGGTCGAAGATTTCGCCGGGCACGTAGCGCTCGGCGCGCTTCAGCGGCGCGAAGCCGGTCTCCAGGTTCTCGCGCACGGTGAGCAGCGGGAAGATCTCGCGCCCCTGGGGCACGAAGGCGATGCCGCGCCGGGCGCGCTCGTAGGGCTCGAGCCGCGAGATGTCCTCGCCATCGAGGGTGATGCGGCCGGCCGAGATCGGTTGCCGGCCTACGATGGCGCGCATCAGCGAGGTCTTGCCGACGCCGTTGCGGCCGAGCACGCAGGTGACCTTGCCGGGCGCAGCCTCGAGCGAGACACGGCGCAGCGCCTGGGCGGCGCCGTAGTGCAGATCAATGGAATCGACGCTCAGCATGTCACTTACCGCCCGAGATAGACTTCGATGACGCGCTCGTTGGCGGAGACGGCGTCGATGGAGCCTTCTGCCAGCACCGAGCCCTCGTGCAAGACGGTCACCTTGCATCCGAGCTCGCGGACGAAGGCCATGTCATGCTCGACGACGATGACAGAATGCTCGCGGGCGATCGCCTTGAGCAAATGCGCCGTCTCGGCCGTCTCGGCGTCTGTCATGCCGGCGACCGGCTCGTCGACGAGCAGCAGCTTAGGATCCTGCGCCAGCAGCATGCCGATCTCGAGCCATTGCTTCTGGCCGTGCGAGAGATCGGCGGCGAGGCGCTCGCGATGCTCGGTGAGGCGCACGGTCGACAGGACGGCGTCGATGCGCTCCTCCGGGATGCGGTTGCGGGCCCCGAACAGGGCGGAGAAGGGCGAGCGCTCGCCGGCGAGGGCCAGGCGGATGTTGTCGGCCACGGTGTGGCTCTCGAACACCGTNGGCTTCTGGAACTTCCGGCCGATGCCGAGGGTCGCGATCTCGGCNTCGTCGAGCATGGTCAGGTCGATCATGCCGCCGAANAAGACCTCGCCCTCGTCGGGGCGCGTCTTGCCGGTGATGATGTCCATCATCGTCGTCTTGCCGGCGCCGTTGGGGCCGATGATGGCGCGCATCTCGCCCGGCGCGATGGCGAGCGAGAGCTTGTTGAGGGCGCGGAAGCCGTCGAAGGTGACGGANACGCCGTCGAGATAGAGCACCGTGTTGGTGAGGGCGGCGTTGGTCATGGTCTCACTCCGCCGCCCCGGCCGCGACCTCGGCCGGCTTTGCCGAGACCGTCGCCCGGCGTTTGTCCCGCCACTCGGCGAGCGTGCCGACGATGCCCTTCGGCAGATAGAGAGTGACGATGATGAAGAGCGCGCCGAGCGCGAAGAGCCACAGCTCCGGCAGGGCGCCGGTGAGCCAGGACTTGGCCGTGTTGACGACGACGGCGCCGAGGGCCGCGCCGACGAGCGTGCCGCGGCCGCCGACGGCGACCCACACCACCGCCTCGATGGAGTTGGCGGGCGAGAACTCGCTCGGGTTGATGATGCCCACCTGGGGCACGTAGAGGGCGCCGGCGACGCCCGCCATCATGGCGGAGACGGTGAAGGCGACGAGCTTGTAGTGCTCCACCCGGTAGCCGAGGAAGCGCGCGCGCGATTCCGCGTCGCGGATGGCGACCAGCACCTTGCCGTAGGTGGACGTGACCATGTAGCGCGCCACGAGATAGCCGAGCGCCAGCGCGGTCACCGTGGCGACGAAGAGGGCNACGCGCGTGGCCTGCGCCTGGACGGGGAAGCCGAGGATGTCCTTGAAGTCGGTGAGGCCGCTGTTGCCGCCGAGCCCCATGTCGTTGCGGAAGAAGGCGAGCATCAGGGCAAACGTCATCGCCTGGGTGATGATGGAGAGATAGACGCCCGTGACGCGGGAGCGGAAGGCNAACCAGCCGAAGACGAAGGCGAGCAGCCCCGGCACGGCGAGCACCATGAGCGCCGCGAAGGGGAACATGTCGAAGCCGTGCCAGTACCAGGGCAGCTCCTGCCAGTTGAGGAAGACCATGAAGTCCGGCAGCACGGGGTGGCCGTAGACGCCCCGCGGGCCGATCTGGCGCATCAGGTACATGCCCATGGCATAGCCGCCGAGGGCGAAGAAAGCCCCGTGGCCGAGCGAGAGGATGCCGCAGTAGCCCCACACGAGGTCGAGCGCCAGGGCCAGCAGCGCATAGGATAGGTACTTGCCGAGTAGCGAGACCGCATAGGTCGGCACATGCAGCGGCGAAGCCTCCGGAAGGAGGAGGTTCGACAGCGGCACGAGCACGGCGAGCGCCGCGAGGACGCCGAGGAAGACGGCGCCCTTGCCGTCGAGCAGCGCAAGGATGAGAGGGCGTCGCGTCATGCTTCCACTGCCCTTCCCTTGAGGGCGAAGAGCCCGCGCGGGCGCTTCTGGATGAAGAGGATGAGGAAGACGAGGAGCAGGATCTTGCCGAGCACGGCGCCGGCGAAGGGCTCCAGGAACTTGTTGGCGATGCCGAGCGTCAGGGCCGAGACGAGCGTGCCCCACAGGTTGCCGACGCCGCCGAAAACGACGACCATGAAGCTGTCGACGATGTAGCTCTGGCCGAGGTTGGGCGAGACGTTGTCGATCTGCGACAGCGCGACACCTGCCATGCCGGCGATGCCGGAGCCGAGCGCGAAGGCCATGGTGTCGACCCACGGCGTGCGGATGCCCATGGAGGCGGCCATGCGACGGTTCTGCGTCACGGCGCGGATCCTGAGGCCGAAGGAGGTCGCCTTGAGCGCCACCATGAGCGCGGCGAAGACCGCGAGGCTGAAGAGCACGATCCAAAGGCGGCCATAGGTGATGGCGAGCCCGCCGAGGTCGAAGGAACCGGCCATGTAGGATGGGGCGCCCACCTCCCGGTTCGTTGGCCCGAAAATGGAGCGTACCGCCTGCTGGAGGATGAGGCTGACGCCCCAGGTGGCGAGCAGCGTCTCCAGCGGCCGGCCGTAGAGGTGTCGGATGATGCCGCGCTCGATGGCCGCGCCGACGAGCGCGGCGACGAGGAAGGCCATGGGAATGGCGACGGGCAGCGTCCAGTCGAACAGCCCCGGCGCATGGCTGCGCACAAACTCCTGGATGACGAAGGTGGTGTAGGCACCGATCATCACCATCTCGCCGTGGGCCATGTTGATGATGCCCATGACGCCGAAGGTGATGGCGAGGCCGATGGCGGCGAGCAGCAGGACGGAGCCGAGCGACAGGCCGTACCATACGTTCTGCAGCATCGAGAGAAGGGCGAGGCGCTGTTCCACGGAGGTGACGGCTGCCTCGGCGGCCGCGCTCACCACGGGCGATCCCTGCGTGGCGGCGCGCAGCAGCGCGAGCGCATCCTGGTCGGCNCGCGCGGCGAGGATGTCGATGGCCTCGAGCTTCTGCAGGTCCGAGGCGCCGGCGTCGCCGAGCAGGATGGCGGCGCGGGCCTCGCCCATCAGCCGCTTGATGTAGGGCACCTCTTCACGTGCGATGGCCTCGTCGAGGGCCGAAAGGGCAGCAGCGTCGCGCGANCGGAAGACNGCNTCGGCCGCCTGCCGGCGCGCCTCGGCGTCGGGNGCCATCAGCGTCAGGGCGCCGAGCGCGGCCTCGACGGCGCGGCGGATGCGGTTGTTGATGCGCACGGTCTTGGNGGCCGAGGGCGCTTCGGCGAGGGNGTCTCCCGTTGCCGCGTCGGACCAGCGGCCCCCATCCTGCTGGATGAGCACGCGCCTGTCGGCTGCGACCGCCAGGCGGCCGTCGCGCAGCGCCTCGATGATGGCCTGCGCATGCGTGTTGCCGGAGCGGGCGAGAAGGTCCACCCCCTTTTCGATGTCGGGAAAGCGGCCGCTGGCGATGAGGGCGAGCGCCTCGCCCGCATCGGCCGGCGCCGAGCGGGCCGGCGCGGCGAGAAGGCCGCAGACGAGCGCAAGGATGACGCAGAGCAGGCGGGGCATCGCTCTTCTTTCGGGGAGGGCCGGCGACAGGGCGCCGCCGGCCGGATGTCAAGAGAAAGGCGGCTTACTGGGCGACGGGGCCCTGGCCGCCGCACTTGCCGGTCTTGACGTTGAAGTTGCCGCAGGAGAGCGGGGCTCGCCAGTCGGCGATGAGGTCCTTCGAGCCCTCGAGATAGTCGGACCACTCGTCGCCGACCACGAGGCCCGGCGTCTGCGAGACGATGGAGAACTGGCCGTCCTCCTGGATCTCGCCGATGAGCACCGGCTTGGTGATGTGGTGGTTCGGCATCATCGTGGANTAGCCGCCGGAGAGGTTGGGCACGGAGACNCCGATGAGCGCGTCGATGACCTTGTCCGGGTCGGTCGTGCCGGCCTTTTCCACCGCCTTCACCCACATATTGAAGCCGATGACGTGCGCCTCCATCGGGTCATTGGTGACGCGCTTGTCGTTCTTGGTGAAGGCCTTCCACTTGGCGATGAAGTCCTTGTTCTCCGGCGTGTCGACGGACTGGAAGTAGTTCCACGCCGCCAGGTGGCCAACGAGCGGCTTGGTGTCGATGCCGGCGAGCTCCTCCTCACCCACGGAGAAGGCGATGACCGGAATGTCGGTGGCCTTGATGCCCTGGTTGGCGAGCTCCTTGTAGAAGGGCACGTTGGCGTCGCCNTTGATGGTGGAGACGACGGCCGTCTTCTTGCCGGCCGAGCCGAACTTCTTGATCTCGGCGACGCGGGTCTGCCAGTCGGAATGGCCAAAGGGTGTGTAGTTGATGGAGATGTCCTCGTCCTTCACGCCCTTGGACTTGAGATAGGCCTCGAGGATCTTGTTGGTGGTGCGCGGGTAGACGTAGTCCGTGCCCTCCAGCACCCAGCGCTCGACGCCCTCGTTCTCCATCAGGTAGTCGACGGCGGGGATGGCCTGCTGGTTGGGCGCGGCGCCTGTGTAGAAGATGTTGCGGGAGGATTCCTCGCCCTCGTACTGGACGGGATAGAAGAGGATGCCGTTCAGCTCCTCGAAGACCGGCAGGACGGACTTGCGCGACACGGAGGTCCAGCAGCCGAAGGTGGCGGCCACCTTGTCCTTGGTGAGGAGCTCGCGCGCCTTTTCGGCAAACAGCGGCCAGTTGGAGGCAGGGTCGACGACGACAGCCTCGAGCTTCTTGCCGAGGAGGCCTCCCTTCTTGTTCTGCTCCTCGATGAGCATCAGCATCACGTCCTTCAGCGTCGTCTCGCTGATGGCCATGGTGCCCGAGAGCGAATGCAGGATACCGACCTTGATGACGTCCTGAGCGCTCGCGCTCACCGCCGGCAGCGCGATTGCTGCCGTCGTCGCGAGCGTCGCGAGGATCTTCTGAAAACGATTTCGCATTGTCGTTGCTCCACCCCCGGATGATCGTTGCAGGGGAGCGGCAGCAAGCCTCGTGCCAGCCTCGCGGGCCGGGGCGAAAGCGCCGGGACAGGGGTGCCCGACAGATGGGCTGGCGTATTTTTGTGCATAGAACTGCCCGTTTGCTGCGCTTGCGAAGGCCGGGGCTCAGTGGAAATCGCGTGACTTGGGCAGGATGCGCACGTTGCGCGGGTGGCCGGCAGAGCGCGGATAATGCGGATGGACGAATTCGTCGGCGCGCGACAGCCGCGTGCGCGCCTCGTGCGCCTGCGACAGTGCGGCAAGATCCCGGGTGCGGTCGTCGACCGTCTCGGCCATCAGATGGACGACGCCCTCGCGGCTCTTCTGCACCCGCCCGGACACGAGGGCGAGCCGCGCACTCATCACCTGGCGGCGAAAGCGCTCGAACCGTCGTGCCCACAGGACGACGTTGGTGATGCCCGCCTCATCCTCGAGGGTCATGAAGATGGCGTTGCCCTTGCCGGGGCGCTGTCGCACCAGCACGACGCCGGCGACCCTGGCGAAGGCGCCGTCCGGCAGGGCTGCGATCTCGGCCGTGGTGCGGACACCCTCGCGCCGGAAGCGTTCACGCAGGAAGACCATGGGGTGGGCCTTCAGCGACAGGCGCAGCATCTGGTAGTCCGCCACCACATGTTCCGACAGCGGCATTGCCGGCAGGGCGGTGTCCGCCTCCTGCGCCAGCTCGCGCGCGCCGGCTGCGGCGAAGAGCGGCAGGGGCGCATCGTCGGGCAGGCGGCGCACGGCCCACAGCGCCTCGCGCCGGTCGAGCCCGAGGGAGCGGAAGGCATCGGCATCGGCGAGGATCTTGAGGGCCCGCTGCGGCAGGCGGGCGCGCTTCCACAGGTCCTCGACGCTGTCGTAGCCGTTTCCGCGNGCNGCCAAGAGCGCCCGCGACCAGTCCTCGCTGAAGCCGTCCACCTGGCGAAAGCCGAGACGCAGCGCGAGCGTGCCGTCCGGCCGCGCCTCGAGCGTGTTGTCGTGGGCGCTCGCGTTGATGTCGACCGCGCGCACCTCGACGCCGTGCTCGCGCGCATCGCGCACGATCTGGGCCGGGGCATAGAAGCCCATGGGCTGGGAATTGAGCAGGGCGCAGGCGAAGACGGCCGGGTGGTGGCATTTGAGCCAGGCCGAGATGTAGACGAGCTTGGCGAAGGAGGCGGCGTGGCTCTCGGGAAAGCCGTATTCGCCGAAGCCCTTGATCTGGTTGAAGCAGCGCTCGGCGAAGGCGCGCTCGTAGCCGCGCGCCACCATGCCNTCCACCATCTTCTCCTCGAAGGTNTGGATGGTGCCGACGTGGCGGAAGGTGGCCATGGCGCGGCGCAGGCCGTTCGCCTCCTCCGGCGTGAAACCGGCCGCCACCATGGCGATCTTCATCGCCTGTTCCTGGAAAAGGGGTACGCCGAGGGTGCGGCCGAGCACCCGCCTCAGCTCGTCCGGCGGGCCGTGCTGGGGTGAGGGGGCGGGATAGGTGACCTCCTCCTCGCCGTTCCGCCGGCGCAGGTAGGGATGCACCATGTCGCCCTGGATGGGGCCNGGCCGCACGATGGCGACCTGGATGACGAGGTCGTAGAACTGCCGCGGNCTGAGGCGNGGCAGCATGTTGATCTGGGCCCGGCTCTCCACCTGGAAGACGCCGATGGAGTCGCCCCTGCACAGCATGTCGTAGACGGCCGGATCCTCCCTGGGCACGGCGGCGAGATCAAGGTCGAGGCCGCAGTGGCTGCGCAGCAGGTCGAAGGCCTTGCGGATGCAGGTGAGCATGCCGAGGCCGAGCACGTCGACCTTCATGAGGCCGAGCGCGTCGATGTCGTCCTTGTCCCACTCGATGAAGGTGCGCTCGTCCATGGCGGCGTTGCCGATGGGCACCGTCTCGTCGAGGCGGCTGCGCATCAGCACGAAGCCGCCGACATGCTGGGAGAGATGGCGGGGAAAGCCGAGGAGCCTCGTCGCGAGATCGACGGCGCGGCGGATCACCGGNTTATTCGGGTCGAGCCCTGCCTCGCGGATGTGCTTGTCGGCGATCGGCGAGCCCCAGCTGCCCCAGACCGTGCCGGCGAGGCGGGCGGTGACGTCCTCCGTCAGGCCGAGGGCCTTGCCCACNTCGCGGATGGCGCTGCGCGGACGGTAGCAGATGACGGTGGCGGCGATGCCGGCGTGGTCGCGGCCATAGCGCTCGTAGATGTGCTGGATCACCTCCTCGCGCCGCNCGTGCTCGAAGTCGACGTCGATGTCCGGCGGCTCGCGCCGCTGGCTGGAGATGAAGCGGGCAAAGAGGAGATCGTGCTCCTCGGGGTCGACCGCGGTGATGCCGAGCACGTAGCAGACGGCGGAATTGGCGGCCGAGCCGCGCCCCTGGCAGAGGATGCCGCGGTCCTCGGCGTAGCGCACGATGTCACGGATGGTGAGGAAGTAGCGCGCATAGTCGAGCTGGGCGATGAGGGCGAGCTCCTCCCGCAGGAGCCTCTCCACCTTCGGCGATATCCCCTGCGGGTAGCGCAGCGCGGCGCAGCGCCAGGTCAGTTCCTCGAGCCAGCCCTGGGGCGTCTTGCCGGGCGGCACCGGCTCGTCTGGATAGTCGTATTTCAGCTCGGAGAGCGAAAAGTCGATACGGTCGAGGACATGCAGAGTCTCGTCGATGGCCTCCGGCGCATCGCGGAACAGCCGGGCCATCTCCTGTGCGGGCTTCAGGTGCCGCTCGGCGTTGGCGGCCAGGAGCCGCCCGGCCGAGTGGATGGTCACGCCCTCGCGGATGCAGGTCAGCACGTCCTGCAGCGGGCGCTGGGCCGGTTCGTGATAGAGCACGTCGTTGACGGCGAGGAGCGGCAGGCCCGCCCGCGCCGCAACCGCCTTCAGGCCTGCAAGGTCGCGCCGGTCGCTGCCGCCATAGGCCATGGCGGCGGCGAGCCAGGTGGCGCCGGGGGCGGCTTCCTTCAGTTCGCCGAGGATGTCGAGGCGGATGTCTCCCGGCCGGCCGGGCATGGCGATGAGGAGAAGGTCGCGCGCATCGGTCACGAGGTCGGCGCGGGTGAGGTGGCATTCGCCCTTGTCCGCCCTGCGCTTGCCCAGGGTGAGGAGGCGGCACAGGCGGCCCCAGCCGGCACGGTTCACGGGATAGGCGATGACGTCGGGCGTATCGTCGGCAAAGACGAGGCGGGCACCGACCGCGAGCTTGAAGGCGGGCAGCGTCTCGCCCTCCTTCTCCGCACGCGACCTGATCTCTTCGAGCGTCGTGTGGGCCCGCACCACGCCGGCGACCGTGTTGCGGTCGGCAATGCCGATGCCGGCGAGGCCGAGGACGAGCGCCTGCCTGACGAGGTCGCCGGGGTGGGAGCCGCCGCGCAGGAAGGAGAAATTGGTCGTGACAGCAAGCTCGGCATAGGCCGCCGGCTGCGGGACGGGCCCCTTCATGCGAACACCCCGTGCAGGAACCAGCGCGGGGCGGGCGCCTCGCCGAAAAGGCCCCGGCGGAACACCCAGAAGCGGCGCCCCGCCGTGTCCTCGACCCGGTAGTAGTCGCGCGTCGGTTCCTCGCCCGCCTCGTCGCGCCACCATTCGGGCGCGATCCGCTCCGGCCCCTCGGCGCGGGTGATCTCGTGCAGCACGCGCCGCCAGCGGAAGCGCAGCGGCGGCCCGTCCGGCACTTCGGCGAGCGCCTCGATGGGCTGCGGCGGATCGAAGAGGTGGACTGGCCGCGCAGGAGGATCGTCNNGCCGCCCGGCCGGCCAGTCGCAGGCCGGCGTCGCTGAGTCGTCGAGGCTGGCGGCCGGCACCATGCGCACGGCCCTTTCGGGAATGTGCGTGTCAACGAAGGCCGGCCGGAGGACGGCTGCCGGGCCGAAGCGGGCGCCGAGCCGGTCGACGAGGGCGGCGACCTCCTCGTCCTCGACCGTCCGCCCGTCGAGGCTCGTCTGGCTTTCGCCGAGCGGCTCGCAGACCGTGACGGCGAGGCGGAGCAGATCGAAGCCGAAGCCGGGGTCGAGGGGGGCGGCAAGCGCCGCAAGCCTCTCGCGGAACAGGCGCATGACGACGGCGGCGTCGCGCGTCGGCCGGCCGGTGGCGACCGCAAGGCGCGTGACCCGCCCGTCGGCACGGAAGAAGGCAGCCTCGAAGCGCCGTCCGCCCTCGCCGCGCTCCGCGAGTATGCCGCCGGCGCGCCGGGCAAGGCCGGCGAGGGCGGCAACGATGTCCTCCTNGCGCGCCACGGGCTCGGCGAAGCGGCGCTCGACGAGGCAAGGCGGCAGTGGCCGGCGCGGGGAGATGCCGACGTCCTCCCGGCCCAGGATGCGTGCGAGACGGGCCGGCAGGTCCGCGCCGAAGCGGGCAGCGAGCGGCGCGCTCGGGCGATCCGCCAGGTCGCCCACGGTCTTCAGGCCCGCCCGGGTGAGGGCGAGCAGCACTTCCGGCGAGACGCCGAGGGCGGCCGCGGGCAGCGGCCTCACCGCCATCTCCTCCTCCCCCGGCGGCACGATGTCGTGTCGACCGAGCGTCTTGCGCCCGAAGCGGGCGAGCGCTCCTGCCGCCTGCGGCGTGCCGGCGACGCTGCCCCGCACGGTCAGGCCGCCGCGGGCGAGGCCCTCCNTCACTGCCCGCCGCAGGTTTTCTTCGCCGGCAAAAAAGTGAGCGCAGCCGGTGATGTCGAGCACCAGCCCGTCGGGCTCCTCAACGGCGACGAGCGGCGTGTAACGGTCGCACCAGTCGGCGAGGCGGGCAAGCAGGGCCGCATCAGCCGCGCGGTCCATGTCCGCCGCGACGAGGTGGGGAATACGGGCGCGTGCGTCCGCCAGGGTGAGGCCGGGGGTGAGGCCGAGGGAAAGGCCCAGCCGGTCCACGGCGGCGATGCGCAGCGCGTTCGCCACCTTCTCGACGAGGACGAGCGGGGCCTCAGCCTGTGCGGGCGAGACGGGTGATGCCCGGCGATGCCGGTCGGCCGGCAGGAAGGGGAACCACAGGGCGAGGTAGCGGCGGGGGCTCGTGGAAGAGACGGTGCTCACGGTGCCACTCCAGGCGCCAGCGCCGGCCCTCAAGGCCGGAACGGTGACGCAGCAAGGTGATGTCGAAGGCAGGATGACCGGGGGTATTGGCCAGCAGCGGCCGTGACGGGGCGGCGGCGACGGACCAGCGCGTCGCCGCCGCGCTCGGCCGGGGCATGGCCGCGATGCGCAGCAGCAGGGCGGGGACGCCGGACTGCTCGGCGGCGAGCGCGAGGCGCCGGCTCGCCGTCAGGTCGAGGGATCGCGGATCGCCCCACGGCTCGATGACGACGGCGCCGAGAGCCGGGCAGCGCAGGGCCTCCGCNCCGGCCTGCAGCACGCAGGCCGCATCGGGCCCCGTCACCACGACGAGCAGGCGCGGGTCGAGCCCCAGGGCGGCAAGGCCCGGCGCATGGAGAGCACCGGTTTCCGCCACGCAAAAGCCTTGCCGCACCCAGATCACGCGGCGGCCGTCCGCCGCGGCGCGCGCCGCAAGACCGGCTGTGAAGCCGGCGGCTGCGCCGGCATCCCCGGCCTCGCGTGCAAAGATCTCGTGTACCGCAGCCCGGAGAAAGCCGCCGCCCAGCAGCTCGTCCACGGCCGGCGCGCCGCATGTGAAGCGCTGGCCCGTTTCGGTCGCGGCCGGCTCGATCGCGGCAATGCTCCGCCGCAGCGCCTGCAAAGTCTCTTGCACCGCGCTCATGACTCTTGTTCCTGTTTTGTTCTATAACGACTCAGGAGGATGCGAGAGTCAATGCCGGTTCGCGGGCTTTCGGGGGGGCTCTGTGTCGGCCGGGCAGGGACAACCGGCGCGGCGGCGATTTGCGACACCGCCTGCCGGCCGTCCGTCAGAGGGGCAATGGATGCCTGAAGGTTCAGCTCTTTCAGCTGAAGAGGGAGTCGATGTCGTCCTGCGACACGACGTTTGCATCGCCGGCGAGCGGTGGTCCGTTGAGCAGGGCTTCGTCGCCCTTCTCTTCCTCTTTTTCCTCCTCGATCTCGGCGAGGCTCGAGAGGCTGTCCGGCCCGCCCCAGATCTCCATCATGTTGGCGACACGCTCCTCGATGAACTTGAGCGTGTTGACCACCTTGCTGATGCGCTGGCCGGTGAGGTCCTGGAAGTTGCAGGCTTCGAAGATGCGGATGACCTGTTCGTAGATCCGGTTGGCGATCTCCTGCTGCTCACCGGCGAGCTGCTCCATGAGAACGCCGGCGGCATCGTTGATGGCTTCCGCCGACGACAGGATGGTCTCCGTGGCGCTCTCGGTGTCGGAGACGACGGCGTCGAGCTCGTCCGTCACCCGGCTCCGCGGCTTCCCGCGCAGGCCCTTGGCATGCAGGGTCGCGAGTTCCTGCTTTGTCCTCTGGATGCTGCGCTGGATGGCATCAACGTCCTGCCAAAGGGCACCGCCTTCCGACATTTGACCGATTCGCTCGTCGCGGCTGTTGATGGCTTCGACCAGCGTGCGAAGCTCGGCCAGCTGCTGCGAGATCTGTTCGAGCTGTACCGACACCGTCGGGCTTCCCATGAGTGTATCGCCGAAACCGGTGTCGACCATCGATTCGATGCGAAACGGCCGATGGCCCGCAGTCATCGGCACCTCCCTCTTTAAGGATTGGTCAATTCGGGCCGTTACTATAAGTGGTCGACTTCAACCAACGCAAACGGTCCGGCTTCCGCCATGCAAGCTTCATGCAAGTTTTCTGCAAGAGTCTCCGCACAGCGAAATGCGCCCCTGTCAACAAAGTGCAAAGCGGTGGAGTGAACTATGGCGCTTGATCTTTCGATGCCGATCCTCGTGGTCGACGATTATAAGACCATGGTTCGCATCATTCGCAACCTGTTGAAACAGCTCGGTTTTCAGGACGTTGACGAAGCGTCTGACGGCACTGAGGCACTCGCCAAGATGAGGCAGCGCGAGTATGGCCTCGTCATCAGCGACTGGAACATGGAGCCGATGACGGGCTACGAGCTCCTGAAGCAGGTCCGCGCGGACGAGAAGCTCGCCCATACGCCTTTCATCATGGTGACCGCGGAGGCGAAGTCGGAGAACGTCGTCGCCGCGAAGAAGGCGGGCGTCAACAACTACATCATCAAGCCGTTCAACGCGCAGACGCTGAAAGGCAAGATCGAGGCAGTCTTCGCCGAGCAGTAGGCTTTCCCCATCCGCCTGCACGGGCTCCAAGGTGCACGTCTTGCGGGGCGTGCACCTTTTTTTATTTGCGTGTATTGTCGATCTTGCGTTTCCAGCTTATGTGAAACAAGTCGTCCGGGCAAGACGATCCGGGTTTGTCCTGTCGGCGGCTGCTTTCCAGATCGAAGACTTGAGGGCGGGTGCTGTTCAACGACGGTGCGCCTGCAACGATTGGGGGGCGGAAGTAAGTTGCGTCGTCCTGTTGCGGCGTCTGGTTTCTGCCAGGCCTCTCTCCGAGGGGCGGAATGACTTCCGAAGATCAAATCGCACAGCGCCTCCGGGCGGCCCGACGCCATGCCGGCTTTACCAGCGCGTCCGCGGCGGCGCGGACGTTCGGCTGGAACGAGGTGACCTATCGCGCCCACGAGAACGGACTGCGCGGCATCCGCACGGCTGTGGCCGAGCGCTACGCGGCGCATTTCAATATCAGCCTCGCCTGGCTCCTGACCGGGGAAGGCCGGCAGCTGAGACAGCACTATCTCGACATCGCCGGAGAGATCGGGGACGACGGTAGCCTCCTGCGCCGCTTCAGGGTGGTACCGCCGAGGCCCGTTTTCAGCGTGGCGGCGCCCGTCGCGCTGCCGCCCCAGGCCATTGGCTTCCGCATCGCCGGAACGGGACTGCAGCCGCGCTACGACCGGGGCGACATTGTCGTCTGCGCCCGGGCAGGAGACGCCCCCCGCAACATCGTCGGTCGGGAAGCGGTGGTGATCACCGGCCAGGGCCGCGGCTACGTACGCATCGTGCGTCGGGTCATGCGTTCCGGCCTCGTCGATCTGCAGGCCATCGACGGGCGTGTGACGCGTGCCGTCGACGTCGTTTGGAGCGCTGCCGTCACGTCAGTCGTGCGCGCCCGCGACGTGTGAGGCGGCAGGGCGGCAACAGCCTCCGACAGATCGCTGCCTGCCCTCCTGCAACGGGAATCAAGTCGTACACAAAGAAGACACCTGACGGGTCGGCGTGTTCGCGGCGCGCATTCGGGCGCTGGCGGCAGCGCACTATCGTTAAAATTTTAGCGATAATTGTAACAAAGCGATGCAAAAATGACTCACCGCGGAATGTGTGCCCAGAAACGATACAAAGCGTATTGACCCTTAACGGGCGATTAATAATTCTTAAACCACTGATTCGCCGGGCACGAACGCTTCAAGCGTTCGAGTCAAGGGCCTCAGGATCGTTGGCGCAGTTGGGCTTTGCCACCGATGGACGGGCTGCCGCTTTGCGTGGCGGCATCTTCCGTGCCCAGGCTTGTCTGGGCATTGCCTGATGGTTTTCGGCGACGATGTGCGGGGCGGAACGTGTATCCCTTCAAAGAAGAGGGAGCGCGGAACCTATAGTATGAGAATATTTAAAAGTATATTTTAGTTATGGGATAACCAGCGATATATATCGCCTTTTTTTAAAGTAGTCAGTGTGCGTTCACCGGTTTGTTGCGGCCGGATGTGCGTGATGACTGATTATTGGAATGGCTGGGGGGTCAGGCTGTGTATATCGTTGTTGACGAAAGGCAACTTGTCACGTCGGGCTATGTCGCGAGCTTCGGACGCGAGGGCGTCCCATCCATGGGCTTCTACTCGGCGGAATTCCGCGAGTGGCTCCAGACGGCATCGACAGTAGATCTCAATGCGGTGCAGGGGTTCGTGCTCGGCGATTTTGCTGACCGTACGAGCTATCCGGAACTCATCCGCAACCACAGCCGCGCGCCGATCATNGCACTGAGCGANACGCGCTCGCTGGAACAGACGCTTGAGCTCTTCACCGCCGGCATCGACGACGTGGTGCGCAAGCCGGTGCATGTCAAGGAAATCCTGGCGCGGGCCGAGGCCGTGTGGCGGCGCGTGAACAGCGCCGAGGAAAAGACCACGATTGGCCGGCTCAAGGTCTTCTATGACGGCCGCGACCCGGAGATCGACGGCGAGCCGCTGGCACTCCCGCGCCGCGAGCGNCACATCCTGCAGTATCTGGTGCGCGCGCGCGGGCGGCGCGTGAGCAAGATGCAGCTCTTCAACGCCATCTACGGCATCTACAACGAGAGTGTGGAAGAGAGCGTGGTGGAAGGCCACGTCAGCAAGCTGCGCAAGAAGCTGCGCGAGCGGCTTGGCTACGACCCGATCGAGGCCAAGCGCTACATGGGCTACATGTTCGTCGACCGCGGCTGAGGCCGCTGCAACACCCTATCCCCTCCCCTGCGCTCCCTGTGCCGTCCGGTNCGGGGAGCTTTTCATTTTCNGTTTGGCATATCCAGCAACGAACGGGTAAGGTTTGACCGCTACGGTCGAGACCATAGCGGATTGAGGCCCTTCCCACCTGCGCCTCAAAGGCATGATGCCGCTCCGCTATGCCGGTGCAAACCCGGCATGTCCCTTTCCGAAAATCCACATCTCAATGTGAAGGGACAAAAGCATGTCCAGCCTGCTGACCAACGCCTCGGCGATGACTGCCCTGCAGACGCTGACGGCGACCAACAAGAACCT
>JGI25328J35697_1000924_pt1 | contig 22471 bp, 16 predicted proteins | sample HigsolmetaAR203D_FD_35697 | JGI IMG/M metagenome (IMG submission 35697)
GCATTCGGCCTGCTTGCGGCCATTCTCTCGGCGCGCGAGACGGGCGCCGGGCAGGTGGTCGATGCCGCGATGGTCGATGGCGTTGGACTTCTGGCCGTGCCNCTGCTGGGTNTCATCGGTGCGGGGATCCACAGCGGCGGGAGGGGCGAGAATCTGCTCGACACCGGCGCACCGCACTACGAAGTATACGAATGCGCGGACGGCAAGTGGCTATCGGTAGCCCCGATCGAAGGCAAGTTTCGCAGCATCATGCTCGAGGGGTTTGGCTTCGACCCGCGGACGTTCCCGGATGTTTCTCAGCGGGAAAACTGGTCCGAGGCACGCCGGCTGCTGGCCGAAAGGATCGCCACCAGGACACGTGCGGAGTGGGAGAAGGTCTTCGAGGGCAGCGACGCTTGCGTCACCCCGGTTCTCGATTTCGACGAGGCGATGGATCATCCGCACAACCGNATTCGCCGTGCCCATGTGGAGGTGTCGGGCAGGATGCAACCTGCACCGGCGCCCCGCTTCTCCGCCACGCCCGCTGCAATGCCGCAAATGCAGGGGCGTGGCGGAGATGAGGCACGTGCCGCCCTGGCGGACTGGGGCATAGCGGAAGAGCGGATCGCGCGGCTGCGTGAAGCTGGTGTGATCGGTTAGGAGCAGTTCAGATTTCACGGAGGCTCTGGATTGCTTAACTGTTTGTTTTTTCGCGGTTCCGGACGGAAAAGCGGTTCCCACTTTTCCTGGAACCGCTCTAGAGTTCATCTGAGGCGCCTTTCCGGCGCGACCAGGATCAAGGGAGGTAGAGTTGCCTGGACTTTATTTTGAGGAGTTCGAGGTCGGACAGGAGTTCGAGCATCCGCTCTCGCGCACGGTGACCGAGTACGACAACATCTCGTTCAGCCTGATGACCCTAAATCCGCAGCCGCTGCACATCGACAATCACTTCTCCGAGCAGACGGAGTGGGGCAAGCCGCTGTTCAACAGCCTCTACACGCTTGCCATCATGATCGGCATGTCCGTGCAGGACACGACGCTCGGGACCACGATGGGCAATCTCGGCATGACCGACGTGAAGTTCCCGAAACCNGTCTTCGCGGGCGACACGCTNCGCGCAAAGACAAAGATCATCAGCAAGCGGGAGAGCGCGTCGCGCCCCAACGCCGGAATTGTCGAGTTCGAGCACACCTGCTTCAACCAACGCAATGAAGTGGTGGCTGTCTGCCGTCGGTTCGGGATGATGTACAAGAGGCCGACGGCATGATGCGCTCCCTGCTATTTGTCCCGGGCGACAGCCCCCGAAAGTTCGCGAAGGCGATAGGCACCAATGCCGATGCGCTGGTGCTGGATCTCGAGGATTCCGTTGCCGCTTCCGAGAAGGCCGCCGCGCGCGAGTCGGTGTCGAAGATGCTTGAGAGCGACAGGGCGGGCAAGCTGCTCATCGTCCGCGTGAATGCCTTCGACACCGGGCTGACGCTCGACGATCTCGCCGCCGTCATGTCCCACGCGCCGGATGGCGTGATGCTTCCCAAGTGCCGTGGCGGGGCCGATATCGACCTGTTGAGCCATTGCCTCGATGCCTTCGAGGCGGCCAACGGTCTCGCGCGCGGCCGCACCGGTATCGTGGCGGTGGCGACGGAGACCGGGGAATCGGTGCTCGGCCTCCCGACCTACCGGCCGCACCCCCGCCTGCTCGGCCTGCTCTGGGGCGCGGAGGACCTGGCGGCTTCAATAAATGCAACGACCAATCGCGATGGCGAGGTTTACAGCGGACCATTTCTGCTGGCGCGCAACCTGTGCCTGATGGCGGCCTCGGCAGCCCAGACGGCGGCGATCGACACGGTTTGCACGAATATCGGCGACCTCGACTATGTGGCGGCCGAGGCGCGGGCAGCAAGGCGGGACGGGTTTTCCGCCAAGGCGGTGATCCATCCGAACCATGTCGATCCCGTCAATGCCGCGTTCCAGCCGACCGATGAGGAAGTCGAATGGGCGCGCAAGGTCATCAAGGCTTTCGAGGACAATCCGGATCAGGGCGTGGTGAACATTGATGGCAAGATGATCGACAAGCCGCACGAGCGCGCCGCGCGCAAAATCCTCGCGATGGTGAAGAACTAGAAGGCTTGCGACTGCGGGGAGGGCGGCGACGATGACGACGACCGAGGAGGAGGGGATGCCGCAAGGCTTCTGGACTACAACACGCATTGCGGTGCTGGTCGTCGTCATAGGCTTTCTCTGCAATTTCGTGGCCCGGGGCATTGTCGACACCTATCTCGTATTCATGCAACCGCTCGAGGCGGAATATGGCTGGAGCCATGCCAAGCTCACGCAGGTCTATTCGGTCTACCTGCTGACGCTGGGTTTCTTCTCGCCTTTCACGGGAGCGATCCTCGACAGCTGGGGGCCGCGCGTTTCCTATCTGACCGGAGCGCTGCTGATGACGGGAGCAATGCTTATCGCCTCCCACGCATCGCAGATCTGGCATCTCTATCTCTCGGTCGGGATCATGTGCGGCATGAGTTCGTCGCTCATGGGCATGGTACCCGCCGCTGCACTGGTAGGGCGCTGGTTCGACCGGCAGATGAGCATCGGCATCGCCATAGCCTATGCCGGATTCGGATCCGGCATGCTTGCCATCGTCCCGCTCGCGCAGGCAGGGATCGACGCCTACGGCTGGCGCGAAACCTATCGCATCATGTTCTTCTGCCTGCTTTTCTTCGTGCCGTTGATTGCCGTCTTGCCGTGGAAGCGGATCGCCCAGGGGGCGCCGGGAAATCCGCGCGCCCTGGCTGCCCGGCGGCCGAAAAGGGAACAGGCGGACAATTTCTCCGTGCCGCAGTGGAGCGTGCGGACGGCCATACGGACAAGGGAGTTCTGGTTGCTGGTCCAGGCCTTCTTCTTCACGGCGGTGGCGGCGTATCTCACCTCCATTCAGGTGATCGCCTTCCTGATTGACCGGGGGTATCCAGCGATTGAAGCTGCTCTGGCCTTCGGTGTTGCCGGCATGCTGTCGATTGGCGGGGTCATGCTATCGGGATGGGCAAATGTCTATCTGGGCATCCGCCGAGCGACGGTGATCTCCTTCACCGGAACCTTCCTCGGCATTGTCGGCCTGTGCCTCTATTCGGTCTGGCCCAACCCGCTCTGGGTTCTGGTCTATGTGCTCGCGTTCGGCACGAGCCAGGGGGCGCGCGGTCCGGTCATCAGCGCCCTCAACGCGCGGATCTTTGCCCGCGGACGCGTCAGCTCCATCTACGGGCTGATCTTCATGCTGATGTCCTTCGGCTCGGCCTTTGGCGCCTGGCTGTCCGGTTTCCTGCACGACCTGACGGGGGACTACATGGCTGCCTTTATCGTCGCCTGCCTCAGCGTATTTCTGGCGGCGGCTCCCTTCACGCTTACCCGCCGGCTGGTGGACGCGCGCGAGCTTCCGCCACCGGGGCTGTGATGAGCCGTCCGACGCAAGCGGGAGGAAATGATCGTTGAGGCTGCGAGGGAGGTTATTGCTCAGGCCGAAATCGACCCTGCCGGCTGTCGCCAGCGGGGTCGGGCCAGCGAGATGCAGCGTCAGGGCGCTGAGCGGAGTCTGCCCTGTAACCTGGGCGGTGCCGCCGTCGCCAACGACGCGAGCATCCCGCAGGCCGATCGCCCGATGCTGCGGGACGACGTTCGAGATGCGGTTTTCATCCCGGGAGGACGGGGACTGTTCAGGAGGGAGGAAAGATGAACATTGCCAACTGGCTTTACCAGTCAGCACTGAGCTGGCCTGAACGGCCAGCCGTGCTCGAAGGAGAGCGGGTGCTGCAGACCTATCGGGAGCTGCTGCAGGCGGTCTGCAACCGCGCCGCCGAGCTGTCATCAAGATTTGGCATCGAGCCGGGCGACCGTGTTGCGATCTTCGCCAAGAATGCCCCGGAGTATATCGATATTCTCCACGCCTGCTGGTGTATCGGCGCAATCGCCGTGCCGGTCAACGCCAAGCTTCATCCGAAAGAGGCGGAGTGGATCATCGATAATGCCGGCGCGCGGCTGGTCTATACCGATGACGGCCGGCAATTCGCGGGCAACGATTCCATACGAGAAATTCGGGTTGCGGACCCGGTCGAGGGGCGCGCGCCGGTCACGGCGCCAGCCATGAGGGACAGGGACGATGTGGCCTGGCTGTTCTACACGTCGGGCACGACCGGCCGTCCGAAAGGCGTGATGATCACCCATGGCAATCTCGTGTCCATGTCGCAGTGCTATGCAATCGACGTGGATTCACCGCGAGCCGAGGATCACATGCTCTATGCCGCGCCCATGTCGCATGGGGCGGGGCTCTACATGCTGCCGCAGATTCGCGTTGCGGGCCGCCACGTGGTTCCCGCTTCGCGCGGATTTGACTGCGACGAGATCATTTCACTCGCGAAAACCTGCGGCAACCTCGTCTTCTTCGCGGCGCCCACCATGGTGAAGCGCCTGATCACGGCGTCGCGGCAAGCAGGTTTCCGCGGCGAGGGTATCCGCACGATCATCTACGGCGGCGGCCCCATGTATGCGAACGACATCGACGAGGCACTGGAACTCTACGGGCCCCGCTTTGCGCAGATCTACGGCCAGGGCGAGACACCGATGACGATCTCGGCTCTGCCGCGCGATCTGGTGGCGGACGAGAGTCATCCGCGCTGGCGCGATCGCCGCTCCTCGGTCGGTATCGCGCAGGCGTGCGTGTCCATCAGGATCCTCGGGCCGGACGGAGAGGTGCTCAGGCCCAATGAGACGGGTGAGATCTGCGTGAAAAGTCCCACGGTCATGAAGGGCTACTGGAGAAACGAACAGGCCACGGCGGAGGCGATCCGGGACGGCTGGCTGCGTACCGGCGATCTCGGTCATCTGGATGAGGATGGCTTCCTCTACCTTACCGACCGCTCGAAGGATGTGATCATATCCGGTGGCACCAACATCTATCCGCGCGAGGTGGAGGAGGTATTGCTGCGCCATCCCGCCGTATTCGAGGTGGCGGTGGTGGGCGAGCCGGAACCCGAATGGGGCGAGCAGGTGGTTGCGTTTGTCGTGATCAAGCCCGGCCAGACCGTCGGACCCGATGCGCTGGAAGCCTGGTGCAGGCAGGAGATCGCCTCCTTCAAGAAGCCGAAACGCTACATCTTCATCGATGAGCTGCCGAAGAACAGCTATGGCAAGGTTGTGAAAACCGAGCTTCGCAAACGTCTGTCGGCGTGATCGGGCATTTGCGCCTCACCGCCTGGGTGAGACCCGACCGCAGCGCGGTCCGATGAGATCGGCCAGGTGCTGCCGGTGCTAGCGGTCAGAGAATAGCGCTGACGCCGGCAGCCTGCCGAACGGAGCGGAGCGACGGTGTGCGCGCCACATGGTACGCTTGTGCCGAAAGCCGGAAACTCTGGGTTTCAGGAAGAAGGTCTGGCGGAGGGAGACGACTCTTCGACAAACTCGCTCGAAGTATGCGCCACATCGAGCCAGCATGCCCTCGTATTCGTAGGTGAATCTTCGCTTTCGAGGAACTTCTCTGTTCAAGACGAGATGCAGCAAAGCCCCAGCATTGTGGCTCCCGCCCGTATTACCTTGATAGTGTTTTCCGGCCACGCCTTCGTTGTGTCGCAGTCAAACGGGCCTGAGCGAAAGGAAACGGAAATGAAGGCAGTACACATGAACCAAATGGAGTTGGCCGCACGCTGGCGGATCAGCCCTCGTACTCTTGAGCGATGGCGGTGGATTGGCGACGGGCCACGTTTCGTCAAACTCGGCGGCCGGGTCGTCTACCGCTTGTGTGACATCGAGGAGTACGAGCAGGCGATGATCCGGTCGAGCACCTCGGACCACGGTCATACCGAGCAAGCGGGCGCGTGACCATAGCCCCAGTATGGCGGTTGGCCGAGGGGCAGCCAGCCGCCATCCCCGCCCTCTCCCCTGCTTGCAGACCCTACCAATTTCGATTGAACCCACACCGCTTCTCAGATAGCTTGCTCGAAAATCCAGAAACTGGGCTCGCCTAGTTTCCGGACGGATCATGTCACCGGGAGTGCATGGTGGTAACAGAGAAGGCTGATCTTCGGTGGGGCGTCGAGCGACGACTCGAATTCATCGAGTTCCGCCTGTTTTGGGAGGGGCATGTGAATCGGGGCGATCTGATGGAAGCGTTCGGCGTGTCGGTGAATCAGGCATCCACCGACCTGAACCGCTACATCGGAATGGCTCCGGACAACATGGTCTACGATAAGAGCGCCCGGACCTACATCAGAGGCAGCAAGTTCGCCCCCCTGTTTCTGAAGCCGGACGCCAGCCGTTACCTCTCTGAGCTTCGTTCCGTCGCCGATGGCATCCTCGACCGTGCTGACGCCTGGATCGGCCAGTTTCCGTCCTACGACTCCGCGCCGACGCCAGTGCGGGGCGTCAACGCCAAAACGCTACGTTCGGTGGTCGCTGCAATCCGCCGATCAGAAGCCATCGAGATCAAATACCAGTCCCTGTCTCGGCCGGAGCCGCGCTGGCGGTGGATTGCGCCACACGCGATTGGGTTCGACGGTTTCCGCTGGCACACACGGGCCTTCTGTCTCACCGATCAGAGCTTCAAGGATTTCCTGCTCTCGCGGATCATCGAGACCCGCGGCACCAAACCGAGTGACGTCGGTGCCGATCGCGACGCTGACTGGAACGAGCAGGTAACTTTGGAGATCGGACCGCACCCAAAGCTGTCCGAGACGCAGCAGAAGGTCATTGCCCTGGATTACGGGATGCGTGGCGGCCGGGTGAAGATCAACGTCCGGCGCGCGTTGCTCTACTACACACTCAGGCGGCTGGGGTTGGACACCGATCCCGACGCGCGGGAGCCACAGGATCAGCAGATCGTGTTGCTGAACAATTTGGAGGCAGCTCGATGACCAAGCTCGAAGACATCAGGAATGGAGCGTCGATTGCTGGTGTGGTCCCGAACCAAACCGTAGAAGCAGTATCGGTCGAATGGATCGGCGATCAGGCGGTCAACCTTGTGTACCGGGTGCCGGGCGGCGGCGTCTCGGAGGCGACGCTCTATCGCGACGACGAACATCGTCTTTCGGTCGAGAAGCGCGGTCGGGCATGGTCCTTCGATGCCGATGGCAGTCTTCTGCGTCTGGTCACCGAAGCGAACCGGATCAAGCTCGCCCATTATTTCGACCCGTACCTTGCGATCCACACCAGCCTCGTCGATCCGCTGCCGCATCAGATCACGGCCGTCTACGGCGAGATGCTGCCGCGACAGCCGCTTCGCTTCCTGCTTGCCGATGACCCGGGAGCTGGCAAGACCATCATGGCAGGCCTTCTGATCAAGGAGCTCATCGCACGCAGTGATCTTGAGCGCTGTCTGGTCGTCGCGCCGGGCAGTCTCGTCGAGCAGTGGCAGGACGAACTCGGGGAGAAATTCTCGCTTGAGTTCGACATTCTTTCCCGCGACATGATCGAGACCTCGCGCTCCGGTAACGTCTTCAATGACCGAAACCGGCTGATCGCTCGCCTCGACGTTCTGGCGCGGAACGAGGATCTCCAGCAGAAGCTCGCATCGTCTACGGAATGGGACCTGATCATCTGCGATGAAGCGCATCGCATGTCGGCGAGCTACTTCGGTGGCGAAGTCAAATATACGAAGAGATACCAGTTGGGTCAGCAACTTGGTCAGATTTGTCGTCACTTTCTGCTGATGTCTGCTACGCCACACAACGGCAAGGAGGAAGATTTTCAGCTGTTCATGGCGCTTCTGGACGGCGACCGGTTTGAGGGTCGCTTTCGCGACGGCGTTCACTATGCGGACAGCGCCGACATGATGCGCCGCCTGACCAAGGAAGAACTGCTGAGGTTCGATGGGAGACCGCTGTTCCCTGAGCGACGGGCCTACACGGTCAAATACGAGCTCTCTCCGGAAGAAGCCGCTCTTTACAGCGCTGTCACTGAATACGTTCGAACTGAAATGAACCGCGTGCAGCGCTTCGCCGAGCAGGACGGCAAAAAACGAAACAATGTCGGTTTCGCGCTCCAGATCCTCCAGCGTCGTCTCGCCTCATCGCCGGCTGCCATCTATCAGTCGTTGAAACGGAGGCGCGAGCGGCTGGAGGCGGAGCTCGCTGAAGCACGTCTTGCGCGCAATGGTGGCCGCGCTTCCGTCAACATTCCGGGCGTTTCGGACGAAGTGTTGAAGAACATCGACGAATACGCCCAGGACGAAATTGACGAGATCGAGGATCTGATCTCAACCGGTGCGACGACGGCCGAGACGGTCGAGCAACTCGAAATCGAGGTCCAGACCCTCAAAGGGCTGGAGCTCATGGCTCTTGATGTCCTGCGCTCGGGCAAGGACACCAAATGGACCCAGCTCGACCGCATCCTCGATGATGAGCTGATGATCGATAGCGATGGCAACCGCCGCAAGCTCATCATCTTCACCGAGCCCAAGGACACCCTGCACTACCTCCTCAAGAAGGTCCGCGCGCGGCTCGGCAAACCGGACGCTGTCGAGGTTATTCACGGCGGCGTGACACGAGAGGAACGTCGCAAGGTCGTTGAACGCTTCATGCAGGATCGCGACATGTTGGTCCTGATTGCAAACGATGCTGCTGGCGAAGGTGTGAACCTTCAGCGCGGCCATCTGATGGTCAACTACGATCTGCCGTGGAACCCCAACAAGATCGAGCAGCGGTTCGGCCGGATTCATAGAATTGGCCAGACCGAGGTCTGCCATCTCTGGAATCTCGTAGCCGCGGACACACGTGAAGGTGAGGTCTATGCGCGGCTACTCGAGAAGCTTGAAGCAGCAAGGGAAGCCCTCGGCGGTCGCGTGTATGACGTGCTGGGCGAGCTGTTCGAAGGAACGGCCCTGCGCGATCTGCTCGTGCAGGCCATCCAGTACGGTGAGCAGGAAGAGGTCAGGGCGAAGCTGTTCCAGGCCGTTGACGGCGCGGTTGATCAACAACATCTTCTGGATCTGCTTCAACGCCGGCAATTGACCAATGATACGATGCCCGCTGCCCGCGTACACGAATTGCGCATTGAGATGGAGCGGGCCGAGGCGCAACGCCTTCAGCCCCATCACATCCAGAGCTTCTTTGTCGAGGCGTTCAGACATCTCGGCGGCCAGATCAAGCGCCGTGAGGAGGGGCGCTGGGAAATCACCCATGTTCCACTCAGCATCCGTGAACGTGACCGGCAGATCGGCAGCGGCGTGCCGGTTCAGAAGAAGTATGAGCGGATCTGCTTTGAGAAGAGCAAGATCAACCAGCAACCTGTCGCTGCTTTCGTCTGCCCTGGACATCCTTTGCTCGAGGCCGTGATCAGCCTCATCCGTGAACAATATGATTACCTGATGAAGCGCGGTGCGATCCTGGTCGATGACACGGATGCAGGTGAGGAAATTACTGCGCTCTTCCTGCTTGAGCACAGCGTCCAGGACGGCCGCCCCACCGCGACGGGCAAACCGCACATCATCTCGGAGCGTTTACAGTTCGCCGCGATCGACCGGAGCGGCGCGGCGACGAATGCCGGCATTGCGCCCCATCTGAACCTTCGCCCGGCTCGCCCCGAAGAGATCGCATGCGTCGAGGACCTGCTGCAGGCGGATTGGCTGCGGGACGACCTGGAAAAAACCGCGATGCGCTTCGCCACCGTCGAGCTCGCCCAAAGCCATGTCGCCGAGGTCAAGGCTCGCCGCATCCCGGAGATCGACAAGGTTGAGCAGGAGGTGAAGGCGCGGCTCAAGAAGGAGATCAACTATTGGGATGCGCGCGCTTTCGAGCTGCAGGAGGAAGAGCGTGCCGGCAAGAAGACCCGGCTCAACTGGCAGAACGCGCAGCGTCGGGCCGAAGAGCTGGCGGAGCGCCTCAAGCGTCGGCTGGAGGCACTCGACCAGGAGCGCTTCATTTCGGCGCTGCCTCCCCGCGTGCGTGGTGGCATGATCGTCATCCCGCGCGGGCTGCTCGCCTCAAGGATGCCGGCCGGAGAGAATCCCGGAGCGCTTACGGGCTTCTCCGAGGACCCCATTGCCCGGCGCGAAATCGAGATTGCGGCGATGGAGGCGGTCATGGCCGCCGAGCGTGCGCTCGGCAACACGCCGACCGACGTCTCTGCGCAGAAGGTCGGCTACGACATCGCCTCCTACGATCCGAGGGCAGATCATCTCCGATTCATCGAGGTTAAGGGCCGGGTCGACGGCGCGGACACGGTTATGATCACGCGACAGGAGGTCATCACCTCGCTGCACGAGCCCGACAAGTTCATCCTTGCCATAGTCCAGGTCGAAAACGGCTTTGCGCACGAGCCCCGTTATGTACGCGGCGCGCTCGACACGCGCGAGCCCCCCTTCGAACAGAACGCCATTCAGTTCAACATCAAGCGCCTGCTTGAGCGAGCGGAGGCTCCGACATGACAAGGACTATACGAAACACAACTTTCGCCGATGCTCTTGCTCCTGTTGCGACCAAGCTGCGCCGGCGTGATGGGCTGGTAAGGCCAGTAAGCCAAGTCATACTTCGGCTGCTGAACGACGGCGAGTGCGCACCTTTCGAATCGGCACGTACGACCGTGCTCGAATGGATGGCCAAACGCGCAGGGAAGCAACTTCCGGATGAAGCGCGCAGAGGGGAGTCGTTCACGCTCGATGATATCGGCACACAGAGAACGCAGGCGGTCTCCATTTCAAGTCCGCGCTACTGGGCTGCGCGTCTTGACGACGCCGATAAAACTGTCGCGCAGCGTGTTTGGACTACGGAAATTGGCATCGGCGAGCAAAAGGATGGCTCCGTCCTACTAGGATGCAGATTGTTGTGCGTTACTCGCGGGGAGGACGTTCCCTTTGAACGTTCAATCCCGCGTTTCGTTCGCGATATCGTCAAACAGAACCGAGCGGAGCTTGAAGGACGACCAGTATCGGTCGAGCCTTGGTTCATCGAGAACTCAGATCAGGTCGAAGAACTGGTCAAATTGCTACGCGATCCGAGACGTCGTTGTGACGTAATTGTTTTTTCCCTTCCCGAGGACTCGGTCAATCCAGCCGACACGGCGGCATCTGCGAATACGGTTGCACAACAAACCCTTGGCGCGGCCCATGTAGCTGTCATCACAGGGCCAGCAAGTTTTCAGTTATCTGACTGTATAGGCAAGGAGTTCTCCGTCTATCGACAGGCCGTCCGAACATATCGTCCGGGCTTTGATCCGAACAAGGATGAACCATTTTCCCATCCGCTCGGGCTTTTCGACCGCATTGCAGAATGGCCGGGAGGAGGTCCCGGTGCATACGAGCGCCTTCTGATTTCTCAGGCCTTAGCTCGTTCTGTTTCCGGTCAGGAACTGGAACAAACGCTACCGCCCTTTATGGAAGTCAGGCGTGTCGCGACCGAGCTTAAACGAATCGCCGCCCAAGAAGAGGGGTCGTCAGACAGAGACCTTTTGGACCTTGCCGATCAGGAAATCAAGGAACTGAAGAACGACCTTGAGGCCACCAAGAAGGAGTACGACGGCCTTCTCGCCGTGGCCGAAAAAGAACGCGACCATGCACAAGAAGTCGCCCAACAGGCGCAGGCCAAGAATTTGTATCTCCGGCGACGTATTGAAAGCCTTGAGCAGCAGCTCAAGGCGGCTGGTCAATCTACGGAGCCCGAAATTCCAGACAATCTGGAAGGGTTTGAGGACTGGTGCCGCAAGCATCTGTCCGGCGCAGTTGAGCTTCACAATCGCGCGTTTCGTGGTGTCGAAAAATCGCGGTATGAAGATGTGTCCCTAATCTATAAGGCGCTACTTTTACTGCGCGATCATTATGTCCCGATGAAGCGCGAAGGCGGTATCGAGAAAAAACGATCCTTCGAGAATGCATGTCGTGTGCTTGGCATAGACGAGCAGCCGACATTTAGCGGTACGCGCTATGGAGAAGAGGGGGACACATATTTTGTCCGCTATGGCGGACATCGAGTTTTGCTGGATCGGCATTTGAAAAAGGGCACGGCGCATAATGATGAGCGGTATTGTTTCCGACTATATTTTTTTTGGGATGATGAAGAGCAACACGTTGTTGTCGGTTGGTTGCCTTCGCACCTCGACATGAGAATCACCTAAATAGGGACCACGATGACCAAACAATACAAAAAGAAACTGATCGAAGTCGCCATCCCGCTGGAGGCGATCAATGCTGCGTCGGCGCGGGAGAAGTCGATCCGGCACGGGCATCCCTCGACGCTGAATCTGTGGTGGGCGCGGCGGCCCTTGGCTGCGTGTCGGGCGGTGCTGTTCGCGCTGGTTGTAGATGCCCCATAATGCCGACCGAACAAGTTCCCGACCAAAGAGGCAGCGGAAGCCGAGCGCAAGCGCCTCGCTACCTGCGCGGCGCGCTGGACACGCCATTCGAACTGAAGCCATTCAGTTCAACATTAAGCGCTTGCTGGAGCGGGCCGAAAACCTCTCATGAGACTGAGTTATGACGATTAACGCCCAAAACCGATTGTTACCCGACTGGTTCACGCGAATTAGAACGCGGCAAACCGTGCTGCCGCGCTTTCAGCGCTTCGAGGCGTGGAGTCATTCCACCGTCACGCAGCTATTCAACACCATTCTTCAAGGCTTGCCAGTCGGGGCTGTTCTGATCCTCGAAATAGGTAACGAGGAACCTTTCATCTCACGGCCCATTGTTGGCGCGCCCGAAATCGGTGAGCGCGTCACCGAGCATTTGCTCGACGGGCAACAGCGCCTTACCGGACTTTGGCGCGCGCTTCACAACAACTACAAAGATCGTACCTACTTCGTCTATTTCAGCGAGGACGAAGAGACGGGTATGCCCTATTACGTGGATTCCATAGGCAGGTGGAAAAAGGACGGGGACAAGGAATATCGCCCCTTCTGGGCCAACAATCCGGTCGAACAATGGAAGCGCCGGATGATCCCGCTCGACCTTTTCGCGCCGGGCGATGATGCTCACGAGAAATACAAAGTCTGGGCAAGACAGGCGGTCCCGGACGCCAACGAGCGGGAAGAGGTGTCGGAAACAAGGTCTAAAATCCGCCAGATATTCGCAACCTTCAACCTTCCTTTCTTGTCGCTCCCGGTAACGACATCGAAGGAGACCGCGCTCGATGTGTTCATCAAAATGAACACATCGGCAGCACCATTGAAGACCTACGATATTGTTGTTGCGCAGGTGGAAGCCGGGCTTGGACAGTCCCTCCACGATCTCGTGGCCTCCGTCAAGACGGAGTGCCCGAATATCGCGGCCTATTACGAGCCGGAAGACCTGACGCTCTATGCCAGCGCGCTTCTTCAGGGCAAGCCGCCGACCAACAAGACCTACCTTGAGAAGGAGTTCGGGCAAAACCTGCTCGGACACTGGGACGAGCTCATCAGCGGGATCAAGCGGACGGAAGTCTTTCTCGAAGAGGAACGCGTTTTTGACGCGGCGCGCCTGCCGACGGATATCGTTGTTCCGGTTCTGACCGCGCTATGGGCCAGAACTCCGGACGGCCTTGACGCCGAAGGCCGCGCGAGGACGGTGTTTCGGAAATACATTTGGCGCGCCTTCTTCTCGAACCGCTACGAGAAATCCACCAACTCGCGCGCCTTGAACGACTATCTCGAACTCAGAGCCCTGCTCACGGGCCAGTCGGATGCAACGCCTATCGTTTTCGACGCGCAGCAGCACCCGCTCCCCGAGCACGACGAATTGATCCTGGCGGGCTGGCCCACGAAGAAAGAACGTCTTGCACGCGCCATATTGGCCCTGGCGCTACGCGAAGGCGGCGACGATCTGGCCGATGGCAGCACCGTCAGCCGGTCGAACCTTCCTAAACGGGAATATCATCACATCTTCCCAGACGCCTATCTCACCAAACAGAAGCGCAAATCCGGCGAAATATTCCGTTCGCTGAATTGTGCGCTTATCACCTGGAAGACCAACCGGAACATCTCCGACAAGGAACCCGAGCGTTATCTGACCGAACGCCTCGATGGCACGGGCGTCGATGAACAGGAAATTCGCCAGCGCATTTCCAAGCACATCATACCTTATGACGAGATGGTTGCTGGCGACTACGACGCCTTTCTGCGCAAACGCGCCGAAATGATCCATGCAAAGATGAATGAAGTTTGCGGAGTTGAGGGCGGCGCATGACTGAGAAGTACAAAAAGAAACTCATAGAAGTCGCCATCCCTCTTGAAGCGATCAATGCGGCGTCGGCGCGGGAGAAGTCGATCCGGCATGGGCATCCCTCCACCCTGCACCTGTGGTGGGCGCGGCGGCCGCTGGCGGCGTGTCGGGCGGTGCTGTTCGCGCAGCTGGTGGACGACCCGTCATCGCGGGTCGACGAGTTGATGGCCGACCCGAAGCTGCGCGCGCAGGCGGAGGCGGAGCTGCCGGCGCGGGTGGCGGCGTGGGAGAAGAGCAAGGCCTCGGCGCAGGGCGCGGCGGCCAATGCGCCTGAGCCTACGCTCGAGGATGTGGCGGTCGAGATCGAGCGCAAGCGGCTCTTTGCCATTATCGAGGACCTGGTGAAATGGGAGAACTCGACCAACGAGGAGGTGCTGGAACGCGCGCGGGCGGAGATCAGGAAAAGCTGCGGTGGCGAGCTGCCCCCCGTCTATGACCCGTTCTCGGGCGGCGGGTCGATCCCGCTCGAGGCGCAGCGGTTGGGCCTGCCGGCCTATGGGTCGGACCTGAACCCGGTGGCGGTGATGATCGGCAAGGCGATGATCGAGATTCCGCCGAAGTTCAAGGACATGCCCCCGATCCACCCCGGGCCGAAAGAGCGGCAGTTCTACCGCAATGCCGAGGGGCTGGCCGAGGACGTAAAGTACTACGGCGAATGGATGCGCCAAAAGGCGTGGGAGCGCATCGGGCATCTCTACCCACAGGTGGACCTGCCGAAGGAATATGGTGGCGGCAAGGCGACGGTGATCGCCTGGATCTGGGCGCGGACGGTGCCGAGCCCGGACCCGGCCTTTTCGGATGTGCAGGTGCCGATTGCTTCCAGCTTCTTGCTCAGTTCCAAGGCAGGAAAAGAGGCCTGGATCGAACCTATTGTGGATCGGCAAGCCAAGACCATCGCCTATCGCATCCGGCAGGGCGGGACCAAGGCCGAGTTGGCGGCGGCGAAAGAGGGAACGAAGGCCGGGCGCGGTGCGAATTTCCGCTGCCTGATTTCGGATACGGCGATCACGCCGAAGCATATCACTTCGGCGGGCAAAGCGGGTCAGATGGGGCAAACCCTCATTGCCATCGTTTGCGAGGGTAAAGGCGGCCGGGTCTATGTTACGCCGACTGCCGAGCAAGAGGCACTCGCCAAATCGGCCAAGCCGACATGGAAACCCGATCAGCGCCAGCCGGACAACCCGCGCTGGTTCTCGCCGCCAGCTTACGGCATGGAGACCTTTGGCGACCTGTTCACCGACCGGCAGCTTGTTGCGCTGAATACATTCAGCGATCTGGTGCATGAGGCGCGGGCGCAGATCGAGGTGGACGCCCGCGCCGCCGGGATGAACCCCGACGAAACCCCGCTCCGCGACGGCGGCAAGGGCGCCAAAGCCTATGCCGAAGCTGTGAGCGTGTATTTGGCGTTTGCAATTTCGAAACTGACTAATCTGGGTTCAACGGTAACAAGCTGGATGAGCGACCGTGGTGCCCTGCGCGAAACATTCGCACGGCAAGCCATTCCGATGGTCTGGGACTATGCTGAAGTGAACTTCTTCTCGAACTCCGGGGGCAACTGGATGACGCCCTTGGAGAAAATCAGCATGGCGGTGGCGGATTTCCCTGCACGCGGGTTTGGCTCACTGAAGCAAATCAACGCTGGTGAGGTGGTCTACAGCGAAGGCACCGTCATTTCTTCTGATCCGCCTTATTACGACAATATTGGCTACGCTGACCTGTCCGACTTCTTCTTTTGCTGGCTAAAGCAGACCCTGAAACCTGCCTTTCCTGATCTTTTCGGTATCTTGGCTACGCCGAAGTCGGAAGAACTCGTTGCGACGCCTTACCGACATGGCGGCAATGACGCCGCCGAGAAGTTCTTCCTGGATGGCATGACCGCTGCCATTGCCCGCATGGCCGAAAGAAGCTCAACAGAATACCCGGCGACGATCTACTATGCCTTCAAGCAGAGTGAGGTTGAGCAAGATGGGATCAGTTCAACTGGATGGGCCACCTTCCTTCAGGCAGTCATAACGGCAGGTTTTTCGGTCTTGGGCACTTGGCCCATTCGTACGGAGAGCCCCGGTCGCCTGATTGCCAAGGGCACCAACGCCCTCGCTAACTCGGTCGTCCTCGTTTGCCGCAAGAAGGAAGCCTCGGCCGAGGTCATCACAAGGGCCGAGTTCATCCGCGCCCTGAAACGCGAACTGCCCCCTGCCATCGCCGAGCTTCAGGCCGCCAACATCGCCCCGGCCGACATGCCGCAATCGGCGATCGGTCCCGGCATGGGCGTCTTCTCGCGCTACACCGCCGTGCTTGAGGCCGACGACAGCCCGATGACGGTCAAGACCGCGCTGCAGCTGATCAATGCCGAGCTCGACGAATATCTCGGCGGTATCCAGGGCGAATTCGACGCCGACACCCGCTTCGCCATCACCTGGTTCGAGCAGCACGGCATGGGCAAGGGTGATTATGGCGTGGCCGATAACCTCGCCCGCGCCCGCGGCATCTCGGTCGACAGCGTGAAGCATGCGGGGATCATTGAGGCTGCGGCGGGCAAGGTGCGGCTCTTGAGGCGCGACGAGCTCGACCCCGACTGGGTGCCCGAGGAGGACGGGCATCTGACCGTGTGGGAATGCCTGCAGCACCTCGTGCGCCTGCACGAGAACGAGGGCCTGTCGCACGACACCGCGGCGCTGCTCAAGCGCTTCGGGCCCCAGGCCGAGGCGGTGAAGGATCTGGCCTACTGCCTCTACGACATAGCCGCCAACAAGAGGCGCGAGGCGTCCGAGGCCACGGTCTATAACGCCCTGATCGCCGACTGGTCCGAGCTGAGCCAGATGGCCGCCACGGTTTCGCTGGAAGGGCGGAACCGGCAGATGCATCTTGAGATCTAGGGGAGGAGAGATTGGCGAAATCCACGCGTCAGTATGTATTCGAGGGAATGGAATTGCTGCCTGGGGCGCTGATCCCCTTCGTTGAGAAGCGGCTGGAAAGCTCGCTCACAGGTCACTGGCAGCTGCAGGTGGTGGAGAGGCTGCCGAGCCTGCGCCCGGACGCGAACGGAAGGATCGAATGGGACCAGGCCGCGCTCCTGAACGCAATGGACCGGTTCTGGATGGATGCGTTCAAGCAGGTGCTGGGCCGCGCTGAACGTTCGATCGTCAACGAGCTGGCCGATGTTCGCAACAAGCTCTCGCATAACGGCACCTTTACCTATGACGACGCCGAACGCGCGCTCGACAGCATGCGTCGGCTGATGGAGGCAATCAGCGCGGGCGAAGTCGCGGCCGAACTGGGCAAGATGCGCGACACGATCCTGCGGACGAAGTTCACCGAACTTGTCCGGAACGAGGAACGGCGGAAGACCGCCCGCCTCGATATCTCGGTCGAGACCGTGGGCGGCCTTTTGCCGTGGCGTGAGGTGGTGGAGCCGCATCAGGATGTGGCTACTGGCGAGTTCCAGCAGGCCGAATTCGCCGCCGACCTCGCCAAGGTCCACAACGGCAGCGCGCCGTCCGAATACCGCAACCCACGCGAGTTCTTCGCCAGGACCTATCTGACGGACGGTCTGAGCACACTGCTGATCGGCGCGGCAAAGCGGCTGAGCGGGAGCGGCGGTGATCCTGTCGTCGAGTTGCAGACCAATTTCGGCGGCGGCAAGACCCACTCGATGCTGGCGCTCTACCACATGGTGGGGGGCACTCCGGTCGAAGACCTGCCGGGGCTTGACCAACTGATGTCGAGAAACGGGTTGAAGGTGCCGGACAAGGTGAACCGGGCGGTGCTGGTCGGCACGTCGCGGGGACCGCAGGACGTGATTTCGCTGGAGGGGGGCCGGAAGATCCGCACCACCTGGGGCGAACTGGCGTGGCAGTTGGGCGGCGCCGCGGCTTTTGAAATACTGGCCGAGAACGACGAGCGTGGGATCGCACCGGGATCAAACCTGTTGGAGGCGCTGTTCAAGAAGTACGCGCCGGCGCTGATCCTGATCGACGAGTGGGTTGCATATCTGCGACAGATCTACAAGGTCGATGGGCTGCCGTCAGGATCGTTCGATGCCAATCTATCCTTCGTCCAATCGCTGACCGAGGCGGTGAAGGCCAGTCCCGGCGTTCTACTGGTGGCCTCGCTGCCCGCCTCGCAGATCGAGGTTGGCGGCGAAGGCGGACAGGAGGCGTTGGCGCGCCTGAAGCAGACCTTCAGCCGTGTGGAGTCGTCCTGGCGGCCTGCCAGCCAGGAGGAAAGCTACGAGATCGTTCGCCGCCGGCTGTTCAAGGAAATCCCCGGCGACAAGTTCCATCACCGCGACAACACGCTGAAGCAGTTCGCCAAGCTCTACCGGGAGAATGCGAACGACTTCCCGCAAGGCTGCGCGGATGAGGATTACCGGAGAAAGCTGGAAAAGGCGTATCCGATCCACCCGGAGTTGTTCGACCAACTCTATACCAGCTGGGGCTCGCTCGAGAAATTCCAACGCACGCGCGGCGTGCTGCGCCTGATGGCACAGGTCATCCACGAATTGTGGATGGGTAACGATCCATCGGTGATGATCATGCCGGGAAGCGTGGCGGTCAGCTCGGCGCGCGTCGAGCCGGAACTGCTGCACTACCTTGACCCTAGTTGGCAATCGATCATCGCAGGGGACGTCGATGGCGTGACTTCGACGCCGTACAGGATCGACCAATCCGCCCCGAACCTGAATCGCTACTCAGCGACGCGCCGTGTTGCGCGAGCCGTGTTCATGGGGACCGCGCCGACGCATGGTCAGGAAAACAAAGGGCTCGATGACAAGCAGATCAACCTCGGTGTCGTTCAGCCTGGTGAGCGCCCCGCCATCTTCGGCGACGCGTTGCGCCGGCTGGCAAACCAGGCCAAGTTCATGCACAGCGACCTTGGTCGGTATTGGTACTCAATGTCTGCCAGCCTCAACCGGCTGGCCGCCGATCGCGCTGCGCAATTCGAGGAAGCGCTGGTCCTTCATGAGATCGACAAGGCGCTCAGCGATTACATCAATGGCCTCTCGGATCGCGGGCATTTCGATACTGTTCAGGTAGCCCCAGGAAGCTCGGCTGATATTCCGGACGAGCCCGGCGGTGTGCGAGCCGTGGTTCTCGGAGTCGCGCATCCCCACACTGGTCGGGATGGGTCCGAGGCTCTCGTGGAGGCCAAAGACATCATGATGCAGCGCGGCAACACACCGCGCGTCTACCGCAACATGCTCGTCTTCCTTGCAGCCGAGCAGCGGCAACTGGACAATTTGAAGGCGGCCCAGCGTGCGGCGCTGGCATGGGCCGAGATCGTTCGGGAGACCAAGCGTCTCAACCTGACGCAGAGCGACAGCGCTCTCGCCGAAGCCAAGCTGAAAGAGGCAAGCGAGACGCTGAAAACGCGGATGAAGGAAGCCTGGTGCTATCTGATCTATCCGGTCCAGGAGAGCGCGCAATCGGACGTGGAGTGGATGTCGGCCAAGGTGCCGGCACAGGACGGGCTGCTCGCCCGGGCCAGCAAGAAGCTCGTGAGCGATCAAGGGATCTGGCCCGAGCTTGGCCCGGATAACCTTAATCGTCAGCTTGAGAAGTACATCTGGAATGGCAAGCCGCATCTGTTTCTCAAGGATCTCTGGGAGTACTTGAATCGCTATACCTATTTGCCTCGAGTGAAGAACAGAGCCGTTCTGATAAAGTCAGTGCAAACCGCTATCAGCGGAATGCTTCCAGGCCCCTTCGCCTATGCCGAACGTTGGGACGAGGCAAAAGAAACCTATTCCGGCCTCGCAATTTCCGGAGCATCGGGCACGCAAGTCGTCATCGATAATGAATCGGTCATAATCAAGCCGGATGTGGCGGAACGACACCGGCAGAAGCAAACACCAGCTGCTCCTGCAGAAAGCCAATCACCCACCGTAGCTCAGGGCGTGCAGACATTACAGGAGTCTGTTTCTGAGACACCGACGGTTTCACCGATCGAACAGAAGCCTACGCGTTTTCATGGTGCGGTCATGATATCGCCCGAACGGCCAGCGCGTGAGATTCATCAAATTTTTGAGGCGATTATTGAGCAACTAACGTCGCTGCCGGGTGCCGATGTTTCGATCAAGCTCGAAATCGATGCTGAGGTGCCGTCTGGTCTTGACAGGGCCAAGGTGAGGACGCTGGTCGAAAACGCTACAACCCTCGGCTTCATCGACAAATTGGTGAAGTGATGGCGAATTTGAAGCATAGCGGACCCACGATGACAACAGAGCCTTCGACTTGGAGAGACGATATCTGTCGTGCCCTTGAGGAAATTGGGTGCCCTGCAACAACTTCAGAGATATTTGAAGTAGTTCGAAAAAATCGAATTGAGGCGGGTCGCTCCTTAACAACGCACTCAAGGCATGGTGTCCGCAGGATACTAAATGATAATTTCGTTATTGCCGCGCGCCCAAACCACGTCCGCTCAGAGGAGCATGGGCCATTTTTATGGATCCCATAGCTACAATGAAACATGTCGTTCACAGGTGGGTTGATATCTATCTCGTCAGTGCTAATAGCGGTATTATCTGCACACCATTGCTTGCCTCCGGATGACGCTGTAGTCGGCGAGCATTTCGGCGAGAGCCGACCCCTCCGGCAGCAGATCGAGCTCGTCGGCGGCGCGCGCCTGGAACTCGCGGCTATACTCGACAACGGGTGGGCAGATGGTCGTGATGCGAAGATCAGAAGCGACCGTCGCGCAGCCGGTCACCGAGATCGTCGCGATCGCGAGGGCGGCGAGCCGCCGCATCGAGCATCTGGCGTTGGACGTCATTGACCTTCTCCGAGGTTTCGAGGCGTTCGGCGAGGCGTCCCGCTCGCTCGCCGGAGCGCCGGAGCGCGAGCAGGAACAGGAGCACCGCGAGTGCGATGGCGCCGTAGCGCAGAGCGGCCCGCATCCACGGGGCGGCGGCGATCGCGGTGAACAGGGCGGCGATCATCGACGCCCCCGCTTCCAGTCGTCGATGCGGGCGTAGATCGTCACGGCGACGCCCGCGAGCGCCACGGCGATGAACACCCAGCGCAGGGTGTCGAGATAGGGTACGAGCGGCAGGATCGCGGACTGGGTCTCCGTCAGGACGCTCTGCGCCACCTCGACACCCGCGGCGCCCAGCGTGGCCACGCCAGCCGCGCCGCTGCCCTTCATCGTGCGGCTGTCGGCCAAAACCTCCCGCGCGGGCGCCGTTTCAGCGGCGAACGCCGTCGCCTGCACCGGGAACCGCTCGCCCCATTGCCGAGCAGGACCGAGGTCGATGTGCATGAAGCCCGAACGGGGATAGTAGCCGAAGCCGAGAAAGCCGACGGCTCGGGCGGCAGCCTCGAAGGCGACCGGATCGTGGTTGGCCATGGCGATGTCGAAGGCCGTGCCGTCCATGTGCTTCGAGCGCGGCGCGCCGCCGACGGCCCGGTTGTGCGCCGGACTGCGGTAGGCCGAACGGACGATGAGCGGCTTGCCAAGTCGGTCGCGCAGCGCCTGGAGCTTGTCGAGCGCTTCTTCGTTGATCCGCAGGGAGCCGCTGCCTCGGCAGGCGATCTCGGCGGGGGAGAAATTCTTCCAGCGCCATGAGCGCTCGGGCACGTCGCGCCAGTGTTTGTAGGTCATTGTCGTCATCGCAGGTCTCCAGGCACAAAAAAGCCCGCTCCTCGACGAGGGCGGGCGGTGGTCTGATGGGTCAGGCGGATGGGTTAAGGCGTCGGTCCGAAGAGCTTCAGCTTGATGGCGATGCCCGCCATCAGGGCGAGCAGGACGCCAGTGGTGATCAGTCGCACGGCGGTCTGGACGGCCGTCTGTTTCGCGAGGCGGAAACCCGCGAGCAACGAGCGAAGATCGCGGATGTCCTCGGCCGCATCCTGACCATCGAGACCGACCTCATGCAGGGCGCGCCGCGCGCCTGTTTCGGCTGCGCGTGCCAGCAGGGCCTCGAACTCGGTCTCGGACATGCGGAACTGCTCGTTCGCTTGCGGCGGCGTCATAGCGGTTCTCCCGGAGAGTCTGGTTTTGGCTCGCGGCTTTGCCGGTGGCCGCTCAGGTTGCGACACCGGCCTCGCACAGCATGGTGATGAAGCGGCGGCGGCGCTCCATGTCGGCGGAGGTACGGATGTTGTAGATCATGCCGGAACGGGCATCGATCAGGCGCCAGGCGGCGGTGATGGTTGCGGTCTCGGCATCGAAGCGCACGATGATCAGCGCCGGCTGCACTTCCTGCAGGCGCGACGCGATGACGGTTTCGCCGCCCTTGGAGGGCAGGATGCAGGCGTCACGCTCGAACTGTGGCACCCACTGGCCATAGGTGCCGCCATAGCCATCATTGATCTCCTCGCGCTTTTC
>JGI25328J35697_1000940_pt1 | contig 22298 bp, 21 predicted proteins | sample HigsolmetaAR203D_FD_35697 | JGI IMG/M metagenome (IMG submission 35697)
CGGCGGACATCGCCCGCAAAACAGGCGAAACGGACATCAAGCTGAGCTTCGCGCTCGACGGGACGGGGGAGACGTCGATCGAGACGGACGTGCCGTTCCTGAACCACATGCTCGAGCTGTTCGCGAAGCACGGCCACTTCGACCTGAAGGTGCAGGCTTCAGGCGATGTCGAGGTCGACGACCACCACACGGTCGAGGACATCGGCATCTGTCTCGGCCGGGCGATCAACGAAGCGCTCGGCGACAAGCGCGGCATCCGGCGCTACGCGAACGCGTTCGTGCCGATGGACGAGGCGCTGGCGCAGGTGGTGATCGACATCAGCAACCGGCCGCACCTCGAGTACCGCGCGGAGTACCCGGCGCAGACGGTCGGCAGCTTCCACGTCGAGCTCGTGCACGAGTTCCTGTGGAAGCTGGCGCTGGAGGCGCGCATCACGCTGCACGTGATCGTGCACTACGGGCGCAACACGCACCACATGATCGAAGCGGTGTTCAAGGCGCTGGGCCGGGCGCTGGACGAGGCGTCGGGCATCGATCCGCGCGTGACGGGCGTCCCGTCCACCAAGGGAGTGCTGTGACGGATGATCGCGATCATCGATTACGGCATGGGCAATCTGCACAGCGTCAGCAAGGCGGTCGAGCGGCTCGGCTACGAAGCGCGGGTGACCGGCGACGCGAACGAAATCCTCGCCGCGGACGGGGCGATCCTGCCCGGCGTCGGCGCGTTCGGCGACGCGATGCGCAACCTGCGCGAGACCGGGCTGGACGAGGCGGCGAAGGCGTATGCCCGCTCGGGCAAGCCGCTGCTCGGCATCTGTCTCGGCATGCAGCTTCTGTTCGACGAGAGCGAGGAGCACGGCCGGCACGAAGGGCTCGGGCTGCTGCCCGGCCGCGTCGTCCGGTTTCGCGGGCCGTTCAAGGTGCCGCACATGGGCTGGAACCGGCTCAAGCTCGAGCAGGCGAATCCGCTCACGGACGGGCTCGAGCCCGGTCATGTCTATTTCGTGCATTCGTACCACGCGCTGCCGGAGCATAAGGACGACCTGCTGGCGACGACGGACTACCACGGTCCGGTCGCGGCGATCGTCGGCCGCGGGCAGCTCTACGGGATGCAGTTCCATCCCGAGAAGAGCGGCGAGCTGGGCATCCGCCTGCTCGGCCGGTTCCTGGAAATGACGGCGAAGGTGCGGACGGAAAAGGCGTAAAGCGTAAACCTGCCGGAAGAGGCAAAACGTGTCCGGTCGTCGGGAACGACACCATGCGACAAGCGGAAAGGAGCCACTCATGTTAGCGAAACGGATCATCCCGTGCCTGGATGTGAAAGACGGCCGCGTCGTGAAGGGCGTCAACTTCGTCAACCTGCGCGACGCCGGCGATCCGGTCGAGCTCGCGGCGGCGTACGACCGGGAAGGGGCGGACGAGCTGGTCTTCCTCGACATCTCCGCCTCCCACGAGGGGCGGAAGACGATGGTCGACGTCGTGCGCCGGACGGCCGCCGAGATTACGATCCCGTTCACCGTCGGCGGCGGCATCGCGCACGTGGACGACATGAAGGCGCTGCTCCGCGCCGGCGCGGACAAGATCGGCATCAATACGGCGGCGGTGCTGAAACCCGAGCTGATCTCGGAAGGCTCGCGCATCTTCGGCGCGCAGTGCATCGTCGTCGCGATCGACGCGAAGTTCAACCCGGAATGGGGCGAATGGGAAGTCTATACGCACGGAGGCCGCAAGCCCGCCGGCATCCGCGCGCTCGAGTGGGCGCAGCGGGCCGAGGCGCTCGGCGCCGGCGAGATTCTGCTCACCAGCATGGACCGGGACGGCACGAAGGACGGCTTCGACATCGCGCTGACCCGCGCCGTGTCCGAGCGGGTGTCGATTCCGGTCATCGCGTCGGGCGGCGCCGGCAGGATTGAGCATTTCCACGAGGTGTTCACGGAAGGGCTCGCGGACGCCGGGCTGGCGGCATCGGTGTTCCATTACAAGGAAATGACGATCGGCGAGGTCAAGGCGGACTTGCGCCGCAAGGGAGTGGAAGTGCGATGGACGGATTGAGTCCGGAGCTGGCGGAGGCCGTCCGGTGGAACGATGACGGGCTCGTGCCCGCCGTCGTTCAGGACGCGGTCAGCAAGGACGTGCTCATGCTCGCGTACATGAACCGCGAGTCGCTCTCGAAGACGCTCGAAACCGGGGAGACCTGGTTCTGGAGCCGGTCCCGCGGGGAGCTGTGGAACAAGGGCGCGACGAGCGGGCACAAGCAGAAGGTGAAGGCGATCGCGTACGACTGCGACGGCGACGCGCTGCTCGTCCAGGTCGAGCAGATCGGGCCGGCCTGCCATACGGGCAAGTACAGTTGCTTCCACCATCCGGTCGTCCCGGACGGCGAGGCGGCGGAGCGGGAACCGGCGTCCGACCGGTTCCGGGTGCTGAACAAGCTGGAGTCGGTCATCGCGCAGCGTTACGCGGAGCGGCCGGAAGGGACGTATACGACGTATCTTTTCGGGAAGGGCCTGGACAAGATTCTGAAAAAAGTCGGCGAGGAAACGGCGGAAGTGATCATTGCGGCGAAGAACCGGGACAACGGCGAACTGCGGTACGAGACGGCGGACCTCATTTTCCACATGATGGTGCTGCTCAGGGAGCGCGGGCTGCCGTTGGACGACGTGCTGGCGGAGCTGGAGAGCCGCGTGGGCAAGCCGACGACGAACAAGATGCGATGAGGCGGCCATGAAGATCGACTACCATACCCACCATGCGCGGTGCGGGCATGCGGAAGGCTCGCTCGAGGATTACGTGAAGCGGGGCGTCGAAATCGGGCTCGACCACATCGGCCTGTCCGACCACATGCCGCTCATCCATGTCGATCCGGCCGCCTACTGGCCCGGGATGGCGATGGCGATGGAGGAGCTGCCGCGCTACGTGGAAGAAGCGTTCGAACTGAAGGAGAAGTACCGGGACCGGATCGGGGTCCGCGTCGGGCTCGAGGCCGACTATATCGAAGGCCACGAGGAAGCGATCGAGCGTATCGTGCGCGGCTATCCGTGGGATTATGTGATCGGGTCGGTCCATTTTCTCGGCGAATGGGACATCACGGACGACCGGCAGACGGACGGCTGGAAGGACAAAGATCCGATGGCCGTCTACGAGCAATATTACGACGCGGTGCGCAAGGCGGCGGCGACCGGCTTCTACGACGTGATCGGCCATATCGACGTGATCAAGCGGTTCGGCTTCCGGCCGGAGGGCGATGTGACGCATCTCGAGGACATGGCGCTCGAGGCCGTGGCGAAGGCGGGGATCGCGATCGAGCTGAACGCCTCGGGGCTCCGGATGCCGTGCGCGGAGATGTTCCCGTCGGCGCGGATGCTCGCGAAGGCGCTTGAGCTCGGCATTCCGGTGACGCTCGGATCGGACGCGCATCAGCCGGAGCGGCTCGGGCAATATCTGGACGAGGCCCGGGCGGCACTGAAGGCGGCGGGATTCGGGCAGCTTGCGACGTTCGAGGGGCGCAGGCGGATTCCCGTCGATTTTTGAAAAAGACCGTCGCCGATGTATAATGAAGTTGGCATGCGGCTTGAAACGGATTTGCATTCATTTCGGGAGGGTATCATGTTCAGCGACAAGGTGCGCATTTTCTCGGGTTCGTCGAACCAACTGCTGGCGGAGCGCATATGCGCCGAACTCGGCACGAGCCTGGGCAAGCTCAAGATTTCGCGGTTCAAGAACGGCGAAGTCTACGTTCACTTCGAGGAGTCGGTCCGCAACTGCGACATCTTCCTCGTCCAGACGTTCTCGTATCCGGTCAACGAGCATTTCGTCGAGCTGCTCGTCATGATCGACGCGGCGAAGCGGGCGTCCGCGCGGACGATCAACATCATGATCCCGTATTACGGCTACGCGCGGCAGGAGCGCAAGTCCGCTCCGCGGGAGCCGATCTCGGCGAAAATGGTGGCGGATGTGCTGACCACCGTCGGCGCCGACCGCATCATCACGCTCGATCTCCACGCTCCGGCCATCCAGGGGTTCTTCAACATCCCGGTGGACCATCTGACCGCGCTCGACCTGATCAGCGACTATCTGAAGGCGAAGGACATTCNCAATCCGGTCGTCGTCTCTCCGGACGCGGGCCGGGCGTCGACGGCGGAGAAGCTGGCCAACTATTTGCACGCGCCTTTCGCGATCATGATCAAGAAGCGGCCGCAGCACAACGAATCCGTCATCACGCATGTCATCGGCGATGTCGAGGGGCGCACGCCCGTCATCATCGAAGACCTGATCGACACCGGGTCGACGATCGTCAACGTCGTCGAGAGCCTGAAGGAGCGCGGCGCGGAGGATGCGATCGTCTGCGCGACGCACCCGGTGTTCTCGAAGCCGGCCATCGAGCGGCTCAGTCACCCCAATATCCGCGAAGTGGTCGTCACGGATTCCATTTTCCAACCGGATCTGAATGAAGACCGGTTCCATGTCATCAGCGTGGCGCCGATGCTGGCCGAGGCGATCCGGATCATCATCCAGGGCGGCTCGATCAGCACGCTGTTCAAGAACGCGGGCGTCTGAGATCCCGCTCGCGGACAGGCGTTCAGGCGGGTGTCCGAACGCGCGGGCTGCGAAACCCCGTGTGGGCGCCGGCGCGCTGTGCTATAATCGAGGCAACATCGGAACACGGGAGGTGCCTGATCGTATGGGCAAGAAGAAAAAAGCGGCGCCCCGGGCGAAAGTGATCCCGATGCAACTGGATGCCGCCTTCTTTTATGAACGCGCGGTCCGATCGCTGGACCGCTGCCGGTACGACAAGGCCCTTCGCTATTTCCGCAANGCGGTCGAATACGAGCCGGACAANCCGGTGAACCATTGCAACATGGCNGGCATTCTGTCCGAGATGGGCAATTACGAGGAGTCGAACAACATCCTGAAGAAGGTGCTGGACGAGCTCGACCCGTCGATGGCGGAATGCTGGTTCTACATGGCGAACAACTACGCCAACATGGAGATGTACGAGGCCGCGGAGGAAGCGCTGTTCCAGTACCTGGAGGAGGACGCGGACGGACAGTTCCTCGAGGAAGCGGAGGAGATGATGGATCTGCTCCACTACGAGCTGGACCGTCCGCCGCGGCAGCCGGTCGTGAAGGCGCGCGGCCGCCTGCACGATCACGAGCGCGCCCGGCAGTTGCTCGAGGAAGGGAAGTTCGTCGAGGCGGTGGGGCTGCTGAAGTCGATCATCGAGGAGCAGCCCGGGTTTCTGTCGGCGCGCAACAATCTGGCGCTCGCCTATTATTACATGGGGCTGTTCGATCTTGCGGCGGACACCGTCCGCGAGGTGCTCGAAACCGACCCGGGCAATCTGCACGCGATGTGCAATCTCGCCATCTTCCGCATGCAGGGCGGCGGCCGGGAGGAGGCGCTGGCGATCGTCGACGTGCTCCGCAAAATGGTGCCGATGCAGCCGGAGCTGGCGTTCAAGCTGGCGACGACGATGGGCATCCTCGGCGAACACCGGACGGCGTATGTGCATTTTCGCCGGCTGATGCGCGAGCTGTCCGGGCACCGCGATCCGTGCCTGCTCCACTATACGGCCGTCGCGGCCTGCAACATCGGCCGGATGGAAGAGGCGGCGCGGCTGTGGAAGGAGGCCGCGCAGCTCGATCCGGAGTCGGGCGTGGCCGACTATTATTTGCAGCATGTGGACGAACTGGCGTCCGGCGCGATGTCGCCGCCGACCAGTTACCATTATCATCTGCCGTTCGAGGAGCAGCTCCGGCGCTGGGAAGGAAGCGGCGACGAGCTGCCCGAACGGATGAAGCGGGATCCGCTCGTCCGCTCATCGTTCTTCTGGGCGCTGCGCCACGGCGACCGGCGGATGAAGCTGCAGGTGATCCAGGCGTTCAGCCTCGTCGGCGACGACGAGGTGAAGGCGGCGCTGCGCGAGTTCCTGCGGCAGCCCGGGGAAGACGACATGCTCAAGCGCGTGGCGATCTTCGTCCTGCGCGGCATCGGCGACAAGGAGCCGATCGAGGCGGTGCTGGGCGGGGAGCGGGTGATCGTCGAGGCGAACCGGATGCCGGTCCGGATGCCCGGCGCGAACGCCCGCTGGCAGGCGGTGGCCGAGGCGGCGCTGCAACGCGCGAAGCAGCGCTTTGACGCGGTGCAGCAGCATGATCTGTTGACGCTGTGGGCGGAGTTCCTGCAGCGGCTGTATCCCGAGACGCCGGCCATCCGCAAGGCGGAAGGATGGGCGGCGGCGCTTGAATATTTGACTGCGCGGATGCACCGCCAGGGCGTCACGCTCGGGGAGACCGCCGCGCGTTACGGCGTGTCGGCCGCGACCGTGAGCCGGCATGTCCGGAGGATCGACGAGGTGTGCGGCATCCTGGAGCGGCTGGACGGGACGGACGACGCGGCGGCGGACGGCCTGCAGGCGGCGGGTGCTCCGGCGGACGGTCTGCAGGCGAATGACGCCAAGACGGCGGACGTGGTGGTGGACGCGCGCGGCGAGACAGGAGGGAAACCAGAATGACGGTACATCGTTCGATCATCATCGGCACGGGCCCGGCGGGGCTGACGGCCGCGATTTATCTGGCGCGGGCGAATCTGAACCCGCTCGTCATCGAGGGGCCGGAACCGGGCGGGCAGCTCACGACGACGACGGAGGTCGAGAACTTCCCGGGATTTCCGGACGGCATCATGGGTCCCGAGCTCATGGCGAACATGCGCAAGCAGGCCGAACGGTTCGGCGCCCAATTCAAGACGGGCTGGGTGAACCGCGTCGATCTGTCGAAGCGGCCGTTCACGCTCGAGATCGAGGGATCGGCGGAACCGCTCCGGGCGGAGACGCTGATCATCTCGACCGGGGCGTCCGCGAAATATCTCGGCATCCCGGGCGAGAAGGACAACGTCGGCCGCGGCGTGAGCACGTGCGCGACGTGCGACGGCTTCTTCTTCCGGGGCAAGAAGATCATCGTGGTCGGCGGCGGCGACTCGGCGATGGAGGAGGCGAACTTCCTGACGCGCTTCGCGACGGAAGTGAAGCTGGTGCATCGCCGAAACGAGCTTCGCGCGTCGAAGATCATGCAGGACCGCGCGCGGGCGAACGAGAAGATCACCTGGCATCTGAACCGGACGCCGCTCGAGGTGGTGGCCGGTCCGCTCGGCGTCACCGGGCTGAAGGTGCTGAGCAACGATACGGGCGCGGAGGAGCTGATCGAGGCCGAGGGAATTTTCGTCGCGATCGGGCATACGCCGAACACGAAGTTTCTGGACGGCCAGATCGAGACCGACGAGCAGGGCTACATCGTCGTGAAGCCGGGGACGACCGAGACCAACGTACCGGGCGTGTTCGCCTGCGGCGACGTGCAGGACAAGAAATACCGCCAGGCCATCACGGCGGCGGGCAGCGGCTGCATGGCGGCGCTCGATTGCGAGCGGTTCCTCGAGGGCAGCGCCACGCACGACTGGAGCCATACGCTGCAATAACCATGGCGCGGCAACGCGGATGGTCGGCGGCTCATCCGCCGGCGGACGGGGCGAACCTGTCTGCCGGCGGATTTTTTGTGCGGAAGCGGCTGCAGCGTGGTATACACGTTACAGCCGTCTCGCGCGCCTGATTCGTGCCGCGGTAACGTGGTATACACGTTACAGACGTCCGGCGCGCCCGATTCGCGCCGCTGCAGCGTGGTATCCACGTTACAGCCGTCGTCTCGCGGGCCCGTCTCGCGTTGCGGTCGCGGTCCCGGGGGATGCGCAACGGTCGGGGAGGATGCGGACTTTTTGCCGCGGGGACAATGAAGGGTCTGTAAGCGAATAAAGATCCTAACAATTCGTCCGGTTCATTCCGAAGTAATATCTGACATGCACACCGATATGGCAGGGAGTGAACGCGCTTGATCCGCAAACTGTTCACGGCACTGGTCATACTCCTGATCGCGGCGCAATCGGCGGCGGGTTTGGAGCGGCAGGAAGGCGCGGCCGCCGGACTCGATTCCGGCGCCGGCATTTGTCCCGAGCCTTGCACGGCTTACGATGTCATCGTCATCGGCAGCGAAATCGAGGGGGTCCTGCTCGCCAGGGCCGCGCACGATCACGGCAAGAAGGTGCTCATCCTCGATCCGCGCTCCAAGCCGGGCGGCCAACTGATCCAGGGCCAGATGATCGTGCTGGACGAGCCGCGCGACAAGAACAAGCGCAGTCTGGTCCAGGGACGCCTGAAGAGCCTGTACAACGCCTACAACAGCAAAAAGATCCGCAAGATCGAGGAGTTCGAGAAGTATTACGGCGATCTGCTCAGGCCGGTGCCCATCCGGAGCGGCATCCGGATCGAGGCGATCAAGACCGTGCCGGGCGGGGACGCGCGAACGCTCGCCTATATCCAATATCGCGCGCGCGACGGGCTGACGTACCGGGTGACGGCGAACGATTGGGTCGAGAACACCGACCATGCCGCGCTGACCGGGCTGCTGGGTGCAACGCGCATTCCGGGCACCGAATCCCTGTTCCAGGGGGGCGGGCCCGAGCCGGAGTACATGGCGGCGACCTATATGCTCCGCTTCAAGAACGTCAACTGGACGACCCTCCACGACGCAACGCTGAAGGAATATCCGCTGTCCAATCTGCAAAAAAAATACGGACCGGGCACCTACGTCGACTGGGACTTCGGCACCGGGTTCAGCCATGTGACGGCCAACTATGAACCTTCGAGCGAACGGCTGAAGCTGCGGGGGCTCAACATCACCTACCAGCGCGACGGTCAGGCCGTCATCAACGCGTTGCTCATCTTCGGCGTCGATCCGTCCGATCCGGAATCGGTGCGCGAGGCGGTGAAGCTGGGCCGGGAGGAAGCGCCGCGCGTGCTGGAGTTTCTCCGGAAGCACATCCCCGGCTTCAGCCGGGCGAAGCTGGACGATCTGCCCGATTACCTGTATATCCGCGAGTTCGACCGGTACGAGACGATTTACGTGCTGACGCGCGACGATTTGCTGCAGTCGCGGATGTTCCCGGACAACGTCAGCATCGGGGGCTATGCGATCGACATCCAGGGGACGCCGCGCTTCCCGAACGGCGCCTCCCTCGGCAAGCCGGACCGTTACGGTTTGCCGCTCCGGTCGTTCCTGCTCAGGGAGATCGACAATGTGATCGTCGCCGGGAAAAACGCGGGCGCGGCCGCCGACGCTTACGGAAGCGTGCGCATCCTGCCCAATACAGCGCTGGCGGGAGAGGTGATCGGCATTCTGATCGGCCGCGAGGAGAAGCATCTGCGCGAGCTCGACGCGGACGATTTCAAGCGCATCCACGGCTATTTGGAGAAGGAGTACGGCATCCGGGTCCGGGGTTGAACGGGCTGAACGGGACGCGGGACGCGGGATGCGGGATGCGGAGCACGGCGAACCAGGCCGCCTGCGGACGGGGCGAATCCTGTCTGCCGGCGGCGTTTTCGTCTTGGTTCGAACCGTTTCCGCAAGGTTCGACCGGGTTCGCCGCCGCGTTCCGCAGCCGCGCCGGCGGCGCGTCCGCGCCCCGCGCCCGGCGGGCCGGACGCATTCTTGACCTTCCCATACCGTTCGCTTATAGTGGGTAAAGAGCAGTCAACACTATGATTGAGGTGGCCTTGTCATGTCGGGTAAGCTTTACGTCGGCCTGGATGTCGGCGGAACAGCGATCAAAGCGGGCGTATGCAGCGAAGACGGCGAGCTGCTGCATACCTTCGAGGGACCGACCGAAAATGAAAAAGGCAGTGACCGGGTGCTGGCCAACATGGCCAAATACGCCCGGTCGGTTGTGGACGAGATGTCCGCGTCCTGGAGCGACGTCGAGGGCGTCGGCGTCGGCGTGCCGGGATTTCTGGATATTCAGAACGGCGTTCTGCTTACCTCGCCCAATCTCGTGCTGCGCAATACGCCGTTGAAGAGCGTTCTCTCCGAAGCGCTCGGCAAGCCGGTGCGGGTCAACAATGACGCCAATGTGGCGGCGCTCGGCGAGGCGTGGGGCGGCGCCGGACGGGGCGTGTCCGATTGCGTGATGTACACGCTCGGGACGGGTGTCGGCGGCGGCATCATCATCGGCGGCCGCATCGTCGTCGGCTTCAGCGCGATGGCCGGCGAGCTCGGCCATATCGCGATCGTGCCCGATCTCGAAGCGATCCAGTGCGGCTGCGGCAAGAAGGGCTGTCTGGAGACCGTATCCTCCGCGACGGGGATCATCCGGATGGCGAAGGACGCGGTCGAGCGCGGCGAGCTGGCCCAACTCGCGGACCGGGAGATCACGGCGAAGGACGTGTTCGATCTGGCGAAGGCCGGGAACGAGACGGCGGCGCGCATCGTGCAGCGCGCGGCGCACTATCTCGGCAAGTCGATGGCCCTCGTGTCGGTCGTCGTCAATCCGCAGCGGTTCATCATCGGCGGCGGCGTCGCGAAGGCGGGCGAGTATTTGTTCGGACTGATCCGCGAGGCTTATCTGAAGCACGCGCTTGAAGCGGCTTCGAAAGGTGTGGAGATTGTGCCGGCCGAGCTCGGCAACAACGCGGGGGTTGTCGGCGCGGCGGGGCTCATTCTGCGTTCCTGATGTTGGTGTGAGGGCCGGTCGCGACCGGCCTGTCGTGTTATTCGTCAGGGGGAGGGGATGCCGCCATGTCCGGCGGAACGGCGGTCCCGAAATTGGTCATCATCACGGGCATGTCGGGCGCGGGCAAGACGATCGCGGTCCAGAGCCTCGAGGATCTGGGCTATTTCTGCGTCGACAACCTGCCGCCCGTGCTCATTCCGAAGTTCGCCGAGCTGATCGAGTCGTCGAGCGGCAAGATCGCGAAGGTGGCGCTCGTCATCGATCTGCGCGGCCGGGAGTTTTTCACCGCGCTGTCCGAATCGCTGGCCTACACGAAGGAGCACTTCTCGATCGGCATCGAGATCCTGTTCCTCGACGCGACGGACAGCGTGCTCGTGCAGCGGTACAAGGAAAGCCGGCGCCGGCATCCGCTGGCGGGCGGCGGCGTTCCGCTCGACGGCATCCGCCTGGAACGGCGGCTGCTCGAGGATCTGAAGGGCATCGCGAACCAGGTGATCGACACGAGCAGCCTGAAGCCGGCGCAGCTCAAGGCGCTCATCGCCGAGCGGTTCTCCGAGGCGGAGAAGGGAACGTTCGTCGTCAATCTGACATCGTTCGGGTACAAGTACGGCATTCCGATCGACGCGGATCTCATTTTCGACTGCCGGTTCCTGCCCAACCCGCATTATGTCGAACATCTGCGGCCAAACACCGGGAAGGATCCGGAAGTGTACGAGTATGTCATGAAATGGCCCGAGACCCAGGCGTTCCTGTCAAAATTGGTCGATCTGCTGCAATATTTGATTCCGATGTACAAGAAGGAAGGCAAAAGCCAGCTCGTCGTCGGCATCGGCTGCACCGGTGGCAAGCATCGTTCCGTCGCGATCGCGGAGTATCTCGCGCGCACGCTGGGCAACAGCGAGACGGAGACGGTGCGGGTCGGACACCGGGACGCCGAGCGCGACCGGCACTGACGGGGTGAAGGCATGAGCGCCCGCATTCCGTCGATTCCGCTGCGTTTGCCGAAAGTCGTCGTCATCGGCGGCGGCACCGGGCTGTCCGTCATGCTGCGCGGCCTGAAGGAGAAGCCGCTGGACCTTACGGCGATCGTCACGGTCGCCGATGACGGGGGCAGTTCCGGCGTCCTGCGCCAGGAACTGCACATTCCGCCGCCGGGCGACATCCGCAACGTGCTGATGGCGCTTGCGAACGTGGAGCCGCTGCTGTCGCGGCTGCTGCGCTACCGTTTTCCCGCCGGCAGCGGATTGGCCGGACACAGTCTGGGCAATCTGATGTTGGCGGCGATGACCGACATCGCGGGGGATTTCGTCTCGGGTGTGCGCGAGCTGAGCCAGGTGCTCGCAGTGCGCGGCCGGGTGCTGCCTGCGGCGGCGCAGGGCACCGTGCTGAAGGCGGTCATGGAGGACGGCAGCGTCGTCGTCGGCGAGTCGCAAATCCCGAAAGCCCGGGGCAAGATCCGCCGCGTCATGATCGAGCCGGAAGGCGTCGAGCCGCTGCCGGAGGCGGTCGAGGCGATCCGCGAGGCCGACTGCATCCTGATCGGACCGGGCAGCCTGTACACGAGCATCATGCCGAATCTGCTCGTGCGCGGGCTCGCGGAGGCGGTCGTCGCATCCGACGCCCTGAAGCTGTTCATCTGCAACGTCATGACCCAGCCGGGCGAGACGGACGGCTACACGGTGAGCGACCACCTGGACGCGATCGAGGCGCATGTCGGCGCGCCGCTGTTCCACGGCGTCATCGTGAACAACGGCGAGATTCCGCCGGATGTGCTCGCCAAGTACGCGGAGGAAGGCGCGACCGCGGTCGTCTGCGACGAGGAGGAGCTCGGGCGGCGGGGCGTGCGCGTCATCGCGGATCGGCTGGTCAAGGTCCAGACCTATTTGCGCCATGATGCCGAGAAGCTCAGCCAACACATCGAACGGCTGGTTCAAGATTGGATATCCGGGAAGAGGTGAGGCGGATGTCTTTCGCGGCCCAGACCAAGAAGGAACTCACGTTGATCGAATCGGCGCCCTGCTGCGAGCTGGCGGAGCTTTCGGCGCTCATCCGGATGAACGGGACGGTGCAATTGTCGAACCGGAAGATCGTGCTGGATGTATCGACGGAGAACGCGGCGATCGCGCGGCGCATTTTCACGCTGCTCAAGCGGCGGTTCGGCGTGCAGGCCGAGCTGCTCGTGCGGAAGAAGATGCGGCTCAAGAAGAACAACGTGTACATCGTGCGCGTTCCGACGATGGTGGAGGAGATTTTGTCGAAACTCGCGATCGTGTCGGAAGGGTTCGTGTTCCGNCAGGGCATCGACAAGGGCATCATCCGCAAGGCGTGCTGCAAGCGCGCTTACCTGCGCGGCGCGTTCCTGGCCGGAGGATCGGTGAACGACCCGGAAGGATCGAGCTACCACCTGGAGATCGCGACGCAGTACGAGGAGCATTGCCGGGCGCTGGTGGAGCTGGCGAACAAGTACCGTCTGAACGCGCGCTGCATCGAACGGAAGAAGGGGTTTATTTTCTACATCAAAGAAGGGGAGAAGATCATCGAGCTCCTGGGCATCATCGGCGCGCACCAGGCGCTCTTCAAGTTCGAGGACGTCCGGATCATGCGCGATATGCGCAATTCGGTGAACCGGATCGTCAACTGCGAGACGGCGAACCTGAACAAGACGATCGGCGCGGCGGTGAGGCAGATCGACAACATCAAGCTGCTGCAGCGGGTGATCGGCCTCGAGAATCTGCCCGAGAAGCTGCGTGAAGTGGCGGAGGTGAGGCTGGCGCATCCGGATATCAATTTGAAGGAAGTCGGCGATCTGCTGAAGGGCAACGTCAGCAAGTCGGGCGTCAACCACCGTCTGCGAAAAATCGACGAATTGGCCGAAAAAATCCGGAATGGCACGCTGTAAGGCGTAAACCTAGTCTGCCGCGCCAAATAATGTTATAATACTTCCGTGATCTTTGGCCTTCACGGGCACGGATTGGCACGCTTTCAGGAGCAAGCCGCGCATCGAGCCGATATTCTCTGGACAGGGGGAAAAGTTCATGATCAAGCAACCGGTGGTCGTACGTCTGAAGACGGGCCTTCACGCACGGCCGGCTGCGCTGTTCGTACAGGAAGCGAACAAGTTCTCGGCGGAAATCTTCGTGGAGAAGGGCGACAAGAAGGTCAACGCGAAATCCATCATGGGCATCATGAGCCTGGCGATCAGTTCGGGCACGGAGGTCGTCATCAGCGCGGAAGGCTCTGACGCCGAGCAGGCTGTAAACGCTTTAGTCCAACTGGTGAGCAAGGAAGAGCTGGAGAACCAGTAAACAGGACGCATGCGAAAGATGAGGGCGGACCGGCGGTCCGTCCTTTGGTCGTGCATGGGGATAAAAAAAGCCGACCGGCGCATCGTCCGATCGGCCCAAACAGACAAAAGACTGCCAAGCGGGCAGCCAGATCAGATGGAATCGGGATCAAGGTTGCGGGAACGGATCGCTTCCTCAATCAGTTGAATGAACTCCGAGGACAATCCCATCGCGACGGCCTCATGGTACACTTCGAGCAGATGTTCGTCCGTCAGCGGCCGCAGCAGGATCATTTTGTCGTGTACGATGGGAAATTCGGTGTCGGGCAGTGAGGCGTGCGTCGATCTCGTGGCTGCCACGGTAATCACTCCATCCAGAATTCTCAGTTCTCGCCTTCATTTGTAGGAAATTGGAACTTCCTGTGTCTTCATCATATCATGGTTTGGGGCTGGTGTGATTTGCCATTCACACACGTAAATTGTGGTTGACAAACGCGGGAGTTTGTGGTATAGAAACGGAAACATCCGCCGGTCGGGGCGGATGTTTCGTTCATTTCGGGGAATTATACGCGTTCGATGACTTTATCCACGAGGCCGTAATTTTTCGCTTCTTCGGCGGTCATGAAGTAGTCGCGGTCCGTGTCCTTCTCGATCCGTTCCAGCGGCTGGCCGGTCCGTTCGGAGAGGATCCGGTTCAGCTTGTCGCGCATTTTCAGGATGCGGCGGGCCCGGATCTCGATGTCGCTCGCCTGGCCTTCGGCGCCGCCGAGCGGCTGGTGGATCATCACTTCGCTGTTCGGCAGGGCGTAACGCTTGCCCGGCGCGCCCGCGGCCAGCAGGAACGCGCCCATCGACGCCGCCAGGCCGACGCAGATCGTCGAGACGTCCGGCTTGATGTACTGCATGGTGTCGTAGATCGCCATGCCGGCCGTGATGGAGCCGCCCGGGCTGTTGATGTACAGGTGGATGTCCTTCTCCGGATCGTCGGCGGCCAGGAACAGCATCTGGGCGATCACCGAGTTGGCGACGACGTCGTTGATCGGGGTGCCGAGGAAGATGATGCGGTCCTTGAGCAGGCGGGAGTAAATGTCGTAGGCGCGCTCGCCCCGGCTGCTCTGCTCGATCACCATCGGTACGAAATTCATGTCCATGTCGGAAGCCTCCTTCTGAAGCAATAATATACCTGATCGCGGGTCAAAAGTCAAAGAAGGTCAAACAAGCGGTGCAAAAAAGCGGCTGAACCTGTGCATTCGGTAGCCGCTTGCTGCGTCGTATGGCGCGCCCGCCAGGAATCGAACCTAGATCTCAGGCTCCGGAGGCCTGCGTCATATCCATTGGACCACGGGCGCACGATGTCAGAACTGACAGCGAAAATCATTATAGGNTACGCGGGATGAAAAAGCAAGGGCGCGGCGAAAAAAAGTTGCGGAAAAGGATGGGAGGGCGAGAGGCAGGCTGTCGGGGTGGACCGGCAGAACCTGGTTCCGCCAGAGTCGGAAGGCGCGTGCGGCGGATTGTGGTGACGTTGCGGCGGCGTGATGTGTGGTGCGAAGGGATGCGCAGCGTGGCGTTGAGGTGAGGTGCGGGTCGGCGGGAAGTGGCGGTCAGAAGGGATGCGCAGGGCGGCAGCAGGAAGTGGCAGAACAATGGCGGGGTGCGGTCGTCGGGGAGTGGCAATTTGCGAAGGGATGCGCAGCGTGGCGGTGAGGTGCGACGAGAAACGGCGAGGAGCGGCGAGGTGCGGTGCGGTGACCTCGGGGTTGCGACGGGTTCTCGCGACTTGTTCCTGCGACCTGATCCTGAGATAATGCAAATTTGCATTACATTTGGATGGCAACCGCAAATATCGCCGGATATGATGCAATAATGCAGTACATGGGGGATTTTTGGCCGTTTCGGGAAAAATGTAATGCATTTTTACAGTATGTGAGCCGGGGGGACCGGGAATCGTCCGTCGCAGAAGCGGGCGGGCTGACGCCCTTGCGCAATTTTCAAAAGTTGGTTACAATGAAAGCGGGACTTAGAATGTTCATCCGGGACAAAATGCGTCCATCCAAGTAGGCAAGGTAACGGCCTATCTACCAGCTGCTGAAGGAGGCGCCCGGATGGAGTGAGGTGCGCGATGCGCGAGTGGATTGAGTTGCAGCAGCGCCTTGTTCCGGATCTGCTCGAAGTCATGGCGAAACGCTACGCCATTCTGAGTCAGGTGATGAAGTCGGAAGCCGTCGGCCGGCGCGCGCTGGCGGCCGCCTTGTCCATGACGGAGCGCGTGCTCCGGGCGGAGGCCGACTTCCTGAAAGCGCAGGGGCTGATCGAGGCGAACGCGGCGGGCATGCGCGTCACCGAAGCCGGAAGGCGGCTCGTCGAGTCGCTGGCGCCGCTCATGAGCGAGCTGACGGGGCTGTCGGAGCTGGAACGGCTGATCCGCGATCATTTCGGCCTGCGGGAAGTGATCGTCGTGCCGGGCGATTCGGACGAGGCGAAGGAGACGAAACGTGAGCTCGGCCGGGCGGCCGGCCGGGCGCTGGTCCGGCTGCTCAAGGGCGACGATGTGGTCGCCGTGACCGGCGGCACGACGCTGGCGGCACTGGCCGAGATGATCACGGTGGAACAGCCGCTGCGGGGCGTGCTGTTCGTGCCGGCCCGTGGCGGGTTCGGCGAGAGCATGGACTACCAGGCGAACACGATTGCCTCGACGCTGGCGAAGCGAACCGGCGCCGCGTACCGGCTCCTGCACGTGCCGGACCACCTCAGCGAGGACGCGTACCAGTCGCTCATGCTCGAGCCGAACGTGCGGGAGATGGTGGAGGTCATCCGTTCTTCCCGCATCGTGGTGCACGGCATCGGAGACGCCTTGGTCATGGCCCGGCGGCGCCAGGTGGATGAGCGCACGATGGCGTCGATGCTGGCGGGGGGCGCGCGGGCGGAAGCGCTCGGCTATTACTTCGACCGGAACGGCGCCGTCATCCACCGCATGTCGACCGTCGGCCTCCGGCTGGACGATCTGGCGTCGGCCGAACATGTCATCGCTGTGGCGGGCGGCGCCAGCAAGGGCGAAGCGATCGCCGCGGTGCTCAGGTACGGCCAGGACGATGTGCTCGTGACGGATGAGGGCGCGGCGAGAAGGCTCGAAGCGATCATCCGGGAAGAGCGCGGGCAGGCGGAAGGCTGAGATTGTCGGGTTATCCTGACGCGGGCGCAGCCCGAAGGCGGACGCCGCGTCATGAGATAGATGCAAGAAGACAAGGAGGATGTTATGATGGTGAAGGTTGGCATCAACGGTTTTGGCCGCATCGGCCGCAATGTGTTCCGCGCGGCGCTGAACAATCCGAACGTGGAAATCGTGGCGATCAACGACCTGACGGACACGAAGACGCTCGCGCATCTGCTCAAGTACGACACGACGCACGGCACGCTGAACGCGACCGTCGAAGCGAAGGAAGGCGCGATCGTCGTGAACGGCAAGGAGGTCAAGGTGTTCTCCGAGCGCGATCCGGCCGCGCTGCCGTGGGGCGAGTACGGCGTCGAGATCGTCGTCGAATCGACGGGCCGCTTCACGGACAAGGAGAAGGCTTCGGCCCACCTGCAGGGCGGCGCGAAGAAGGTCATCATTTCCGCGCCGGCGACGAACGAGGACATCACGATCGTCATGGGCGTCAACGAGGACAAATACGATCCCAAGGCGCACACGGTCATCTCCAACGCGTCCTGCACGACGAACTGCCTCGCGCCGTTCGCGAAGGTGCTGCATGAGAAGTTCGGCATCGTCAAGGGCATGATGACGACGGTCCACTCGTACACGAACGACCAACAAGTGCTCGACCTGCCGCACAAGGACCTGCGCCGGGCGCGCGCCGCTGCCGAGAACATCATCCCGTCGACGACGGGCGCCGCGAAGGCCGTCGCGCTCGTGCTGCCCGAGCTGAAGGGCAAGCTGAACGGCATGGCGATGCGCGTGCCGACGCCGAACGTCTCGGTCACGGACCTCGTTGCCGAGCTGAAGGTGAACGTCACGGTCGAAGAGGTCAACGCGGCGCTGAAGGAAGCCGCGGAAGGTCCGCTGAAGGGCATTCTCGCCTACTCCGAAGAGCCGCTTGTCTCGTCGGACTACAAGGGCAACCCGCATTCGTCGATCATCGATGCGCTGTCCACGATGGTCGTCGAAGGCAACCTGGTCAAGGTCGTCTCCTGGTACGACAACGAATGGGGCTACTCCAACCGCGTCGTCGACCTGGCCGCCTACATCGCCAGCAAGGGCCTGTAATCGATCGATTTCCCGCCGGATCAAGAGGAGCAGCGCACGCTGTCTCCTCTTGGCTCGCGTATGGAGACGCCCCGCGGGGCAATAACGAGGAGGTTCCTTCATGAGCAAGAAGAGCGTCAGAGACGTAGACGTCGCCGGCAAGCGCGTGTTCGTGCGCGTCGACTTCAACGTGCCGGTCGAGAACGGGGTCATCACGGACGATACCCGGATCGTGGAGACGCTGCCGACGATCAAGTATCTGGTCGAACGGGGCGCGAAGGTGATCCTGGCGAGCCACATGGGCCGTCCGAAGGGACAGGTCGTCGAGGAGCTCCGCCTCAATCTGCAGGCGCAGCGGCTCTCCGAGCTGCTCGGCGGCAAGCCGGTCGTCAAGGTGGACGAGCTGATCGGCGACGCCGTGAAGGCGAAAATCGCGGAACTGAAGGACGGCGACATCCTGCTGCTCGAGAACGTCCGCTTCCACCCGGGCGAAGAGAAGAACGATCCGGAGCTGGCGAAGGCGTTCGCCGAGCTGGCCGACCTGTACGTGAACGACGCATTCGGCGCCGCGCACCGCGCCCACGCTTCGACGGAGGGCATCGCGCACCACCTGCCCGCCGTGTCCGGCCTGCTGATGGAGCGGGAGCTCGAGGTACTCGGCAAGGCGCTGAACAACCCGGACCGTCCGTTCACGGCGATCATCGGCGGCTCGAAGGTGAAGGACAAGATCGACGTCATCAACAAGATGATCGAGATCGCGGACAACATCATCATCGGCGGCGGCCTGTCGTACACGTTCTTCAAGGCGCAGGGCGTCGAGATCGGCAAATCGCTGCTGGACGAGAGCAAGCTGGACGCGGTGCTCGGCTTCATCGAGAAGGCGAAGCAGCTCGGCAAGAACTTCCGCCTGCCGGTCGACATCGTGATCACCGACGAGTTCAGCGCGAGCGCGAAGACGAAGGTCGTCGACATCATGAAGGAAGGCATTCCGGCCGACCACGAGGGCATCGACATCGGGCCGAAGACGCGCGAAATCTACGCGGACATCATCAAGAACTCGAAGCTCGTCGTCTGGAACGGGCCGATGGGCGTGTTCGAGATTGAGCCGTTCTCGCACGGCACGCGGGCGATCGCCGAAGCGTGCGCGGCGACGAGCGCCTACACCGTCATCGGTGGCGGCGACTCCGCGGCGGCGGTCGAGAAGTTCGGCCTGAAGGACAAGATGGACCACATTTCGACGGGCGGCGGCGCGTCGCTCGAGTTCATGGAAGGCAAGAAGCTGCCGGGCGTCGAGGCGCTGAACGACAAGTAAGAGGGGGACCCGAACGTGCGGACACCGATCATCGCAGGCAACTGGAAAATGTTCAAAACCGTCCCCGAGGCCGAAGCGTTCTTCGCGGAAGTGAAGGGCAAGGCGGAAAGAAAAGGCGTGGAGAGCGTCATCTGTGCGCCGTTCACGAACCTGCCCGCCCTCGTCAGGGCGGCCGAAGGCACGACGATCGCGATCGGCGCGCAGAACATGCACTTTGAGGACAGCGGCGCGTTCACGGGCGAGATCAGCGGCCCGATGCTGAAGGCGCTCGGCGTGAAATACGTCATCATCGGCCACTCCGAACGACGGGCGTACTTCGCGGAGACGGACGAGACGGTCAACAAGAAGGCGCACGCCGCGTTCCGGCACGGCCTGACGCCGATCATCTGCGTCGGCGAGAAGCTCGAGGAGCGCGAGGCGGGTCAGACGAAGGACATCTGCCGGACGCAGACGGAGGCGGCGCTGGCGGGTCTGACGGCCGGCCAGGTCGCGCAGACGGTCATCGCCTACGAGCCGATCTGGGCGATCGGCACCGGCAAGTCGTCGACGGCGGACGACGCGCAGGACGTGATCGCGTTCATCCGTGGCGTCGTGCGCGAACAATTCGGCGAAGCGGCGGACAAGATCCGCATCCAGTACGGCGGCAGCGTGAAGCCCGACAACATCCGGGATTTCCTGAGCCAGCCCGATATCGACGGCGCGCTCGTCGGCGGCGCCAGCCTCGAGCCGGCCTCCTACATCCGGCTGATCGAGGGGGCGGTCTGAGATGGCGGCACCGAAACCCGTCGCGCTGATCATCCTCGACGGCTTCGCGCTGCGCGAGGAGCGGGAAGGCAACGCGGTCGCGCTGGCGAACAAGCCGAATTTCGACCGGTACTGGGCGACGTATCCGCACACGACGCTGACCGCCTTCGGCGAGGCGGTCGGCCTGCCCGACGGGCAGATGGGCAACTCCGAGGTCGGCCACCTGAACATCGGCGCCGGCCGGATCGTGTACCAGGACCTGACGCGCATTTCGAAGTCGATCCGCGAGGGCGAGTTCTTCGAGAACAAGACGCTGCTCGGCGCCGTCCGGCACGCGAAGGTAAGCGGCAAGAAGCTGCATCTGTACGGCCTGCTGTCCGACGGCGGCGTGCACAGCCACATCGACCATCTGTTCGCGCTGCTCGAGCTGGCGAAGCGCGAAGGCCTGCATGACGTGTACGTCCACGCGTTCCTGGACGGCCGCGACGTCGCGCCGGACAGCGCGAAGCGCTACCTCGAGGCGCTGCAGGCGAAGATCGCCGAGCTCGGCGTCGGCAAGATCGCGACGGTGCAGGGCCGCTACTACGCGATGGACCGCGACAAGCGGTGGGACCGCGTCGAGAAGTCGTACCGCGCGATGGTGCACGGCGAGGGGCCGAAATATCACGACCCGATCCAGGCGCTCGTCGATTCGTACGCGCACTCGGTGCTCGACGAGTTCGTCATCCCGACGGTCATCGTGGATGAAGCGGGCGAGCCGGTCGGCCTGGTGGAGTCGGGGGACGCGGTCATTTTCTTCAACTTCCGTCCGGACCGCGCGATCCAGCTCTCGCAGGTGTTCACGAACGAAGACTTCCGCGGGTTCGACCGGGGCGAGCAGCATCCGGTGAATCTGCACTACGTCTGCATGACGCTGTTCAGCGAGACGGTGAACGGCTATGTCGCCTACGAGCCGAAGAGCCTCGACAACACGCTCGGCGAGGTGCTCGTGCAGCACGGGAAGAAGCAGCTCCGGATCGCCGAGACGGAGAAGTACCCGCATGTGACGTTCTTTTTCAGCGGGGGGCGGGACATCGAGCTGCCGGGGGAAAAACGGGTCCTCATCCCGTCGCCGAAAGTCGCCACCTACGACCTGAAGCCGGAAATGAGCGCCTACGAGGTGGCCGACGCCGCGGTCGCCGAGATCGAATCGGGCGTCCATGACGCGATCGTCCTGAATTTCGCGAACCCGGACATGGTCGGCCATTCGGGCATGCTCGAGCCGACGATCCGGGCCGTCGAGGCGACGGACGAATGCCTCGGCCGCGTCGTCGAGGCGGTGCTCAAGCAGGGCGGCGTCTGCATCATCACGGCCGACCACGGCAACGCGGACGTCATCATCGACGAAAACGGCCGGCCGCACACGGCGCACACGACGAACCCGGTGCCGTTCATCGTGACGAAGCCGGGCCTTGCGCTGCGCGACGACGGCATCCTCGCCGACATCGCGCCGACGATGCTCGAGCTGCTCGAGCTGCCGCAGCCGGCGGAGATGTCCGGCAAGTCGCTGATCCGGAAGTAATCGCCGCCCGGACTGCCGGAATCCGGCAGGAAGGGATGGGCGGGCGTCGAATTGGGAAAAGATGAAGACAGAAGGGGTGCGATAGTTCCATGACGATGATTACCGATGTGTATGCCCGCGAGGTGCTCGACTCCCGCGGAAATCCGACCGTCGAGGTGGAAGTCACGCTCGAGTCCGGCGGTTTCGGCCGCGCGATCGTGCCGTCCGGCGCGTCGACCGGCGCTTATGAGGCGGTCGAGCTGCGCGACGGCGACAAGGGCCGCTATCTCGGCAAAGGCGTGCTGAAGGCGGTCGAGAACGTGAACACGATCATCGCGCCGGAGATCATCGGTCTCGACGCGCAGGAGCAGGTCGCGATCGACCGGAAGATGATCGAGCTCGACGGCACGCCGAACAAGGGCAAACTCGGCGCGAACGCGATCCTCGCGGTCTCGATGGCCGTCGCCCGCGCCGCGGCCGAAGAGCTGGGCGTGCCGCTCTACAAATACCTCGGCGGCTTCAACGCGAAGACGCTGCCGGTGCCGATGATGAACATTCTGAACGGCGGCGCGCACGCCGACAACAACGTCGACGTGCAGGAGTTCATGGTGCTGCCGGTCGGCGC
>JGI25328J35697_1000968_pt1 | contig 21904 bp, 22 predicted proteins | sample HigsolmetaAR203D_FD_35697 | JGI IMG/M metagenome (IMG submission 35697)
AGACCGGACTCAAGCGAATTGATCGCCGAGCCAATGGCATTCATATCGTCTGCGTCAACGAAGTCGTCGTTGACCCAATCATCCTTGACAGGCATCAGGCCACCGTCACCGAAGCAANACCGTTGGCGTTCCAAGCAATTGACAACGTNCCACCGTTCGGCGCATAGCTGTCATCGCCGAAATCGACGTAACCGATGAGCGGCTTCGACGAGTCGCTACCGGCAAGATCGACATACAGCACCAGATACCGTGGCGCGTTCGCGCCGATCAAAGTTGCGCTGGTCCAAGCGATGTCGTCGGCGTCGTACGACAGCACGTTCGTCGNCCCGTTGTAGCTGAGCGAGATATTCGGCACCAGCTTGCCGCCAGCGGTGTACCCCGTACCCGAAACCTCATTTGTCACATCAGATTTCCACTGATGGGTGTCCTGGTCCGGCGTGTACGACGAGGTGCAGAGCATCGCCTTCACGTCATCCTCTTCGATGTTCACCAGACCACGGTGCANCGTATCGAACCACTTGCCGTAATACTTTGCGGTAACAGCCATTCAAACGTTTCCTTTCAGTAGCCGGACACTTTCATGTCGTGAGCCTCAACAACATGAGCACTCACNGACTCAACGAGATCCTTTGACAGCCACGCATTCCGGTCAGCGTCCCATTCGATGCAGACCGGCTGATACTGCCCGCACTTCGGGCATGGCACGAGAAGCGTTGCGGTATCAGTCAATCCATCACCCTCACTGATATGCCCTTATCCATACACGCCCAACAGCACCATTACCGCCGTTGTTCCCGCTGAACAGCCCGCCAGCGCCACCAGCTCCCCCACCACCCGGCGCGTTACCAGCCGCACCACCTGAATTCTGTTGTGCGCCACCGTTATATGTGACGCCGTTGTAGGTGTAGCTCTGCGGGTTGGGCGCCTTACCGGCCTGCCCGGCGCCGAAACCGCCTGTGGTGCCGCCAGCGGCGGAGATGCCCCAACCAGACGTGGCAGCACTCGACGCCCCGCCGGGCTGGCCGTCAGAGCCGAGCACGCCACCCGAACCGCCAGCGCCACCGGAACCGACGGTGATCGAAATGCTTGAAGTCGACCAGGGAATGTCCACCCCACGGCGCAGCGTCGCGCATTCCAGGAGCCGCCGTTTCCGCCTGACCCGGCGCCGAACCCTCCGGCGCCGCCGGAGCCTCCGGCCCCGCCGCCGAGACAGACGATATCGAGTCTCAGTGCGTGCGCGGGAATGTTGTAGGTGTGGTTCCCGGCGGTGGTGTACTGCTGCGTGATCGGCGCCATTGGTGGCGGGCCATGCTGCGGCAGGTACATCTGCGCGCTCGCCAACATCGGTTGCGGCACAGACACTTCCGCGCCGAGACCCGGCGACGGCGCCAGCATACCCGCGCTGGCCTGCATGACCGGAACCAGCACCGTCGTGCCCGATGACAGCACCGGCACGTACATCTCCGCATCGGCGTCGAACGGCGCTGGCACAGGAACGATTTCGGTCCATACGTAGACAAACGGCCTGTGCAGCCCCGGCACCGGGCTGAGCAGAAACGGCAACTTGAGCGGAAAACGTTTGACCGCACGGGCTTCCATGATCGGCGGGGACGCAGTCGCGCCGCTGGCCGCCGATGGCCCCTCGACGTTTGCGTCGGCTGCCATGGTCGGAACATGCACCGTGTGCCCGACGGTGATCGTCGGTTCGTACATCTGCGCCGACGCCGTAAACGTCTGCACCTCAACTGATTCGGTGTCCTCGCGCGCTTCGACGTCCGGAGCGTACATCTGCGCCGACGCTTCGATGGTCGGCGCGTCGACGTGTGCATTGATCGCCACAATCGGCTCGTGCATCGCCGCTGAAGCCTCGAAAATCGGCCCCGCGACGACGTTTCCACTCGCTACGGTCAAGTCGTACATGCTCGCCGACGCCGTCATGTCGACCGGCTCGACGGTCGCGCCTGAAGCGACGGACGGATTGTTCAGTGCCGCTGTGGCGCCCATTGTCGGCGGTCCGACAGTCGCTGGCGACAAACGGATTTCAGGAACCAGCAGCTCGGCGCTGGCCTGCATGGCCGACGCCTCGACCGCCGACCCGCTGGACACGTCAGGTGCGTAGACTTGCGCAGCAGCCGAGAACGGTTGTGGTGACACCTGATTCGTGGCCGTGACGGTGGGCGTGAAGAACCCGCCTTTGCCGAGCCGGTGAGGAAGCTTGAACGGCAACGATTTTGCCACCAGTGCGCGCATCGTCGGCGCATGCACCGTTACGCCAATCTGCGGCGTCGGCGTAGGCATATCGGCGGTCGCGGACATCGTCGGCGGCTCAACGGATCTGTCCTCGCCCGACGTGACCGTCGGAGCGTGAAACTCAGCTGACGCCTGCATGATTGGCGCCGTGACGCGTTGCGCTATTTCACCGCCACGCAATTCGGCGTGCGCCGTCATCAGCGCAATAGAGCGAAGACGTGCCGGTAGTTTGAACGGCAGCTTGAGCTGTGGCCTGCCCGGCACCTTGACCGTCGCGCCCGACGTGATCGTCGGTGGGTACATCTGGGCGGACGCCGACATCGCCTCTGGCACAGCAACTTTCTTGATGCCGAACCACCCGGTGTCATGGTGCTGCTCGGGTATCTCCGGCGCATCGAACCAGCCCCGAATCGGCTGCTGTTGCGCCAGTTCGGGATTCGGGGTCCACGGCATATCTCTGTCACACCTCGTCTGGCGACAACTTAAGCAGACGGCCGTATGCCATCACCAGATAGTCACCGATGAACGCGGTCACCCGATTGCCTTCGCCGTCAGAACCCTTGTCGCTGTTGACTTCCAGCCGCCACATCGGCGCACCGTCCATCTGCCACACGTCGACCATTCCGCGCCAATGCGCGGCGTCGTCGCCNACCAGCTCCCGCAGAATCGCGAACATCGTTTCGGGAGAATCGATTTCGACCGGCCCACCGCCGAAGATCGTGCCTGCCATTACAGAACCTCCACTGCTGTCACCACAGCCAGACCAGCCGGTATGTTCTGGAAGAACACCANCCTGTTCCCTGTCTCCATNCCGACGCCGATATGCCTGTGGCCCGCCCCGTACTGCGATGTTGTCTCGGTGAAATTCAGTATCTCAATCCCGTTGCGCAACAATCGATGTGACCGAACATCGCCGCTGTCGCCGATGTGCCACTGAAAGTGGTCGCCTGCCTTCGGATATCCNTTCCACGTCGGTCCGATATTGATCACCGAGCCACCCACAACCGCCTGAATCCGTATTGTGTCCCAACCTGATCGGACACGAACATAGTCGGTGAACCCGTTCATCCTCGCGAGGATGTAGGTGAACGCGTCGTCAAACAGGTACGACTGCGGCGTGCTCGCCAACACCCATTCCAGAATGCAGTTGTCGGTGGTCANCGAGCCGCCNGTGTAGCGCGCCAATTGCGTTCTGTTTCCTGCGCCTGATGGCTTCCACACCAATGCGCCGTTCCCGTTCTGGCCCATATTGCCAGCGCCGCCACCAAAGCTTGTCACATCNAAGTTCGGTCCGGGGCTGTTCGAACTCGGACCGTTGAACGTGAGAGTGATTGTGTTAGCAGCGCTTTCGAGCGCGCGGACCCGCGCTTCCAGCATCGCCAGACCGGACTGCGCGCCGGTGCCGATGTTCANCAGCCCGAGAATCACGTCCTTGATCCACCCGATAGGCGTGTTCTCNTCGAGCCATTCACCTAGGTTGTGGAACGCGTTGTAGATGTTGTCGGGTATCTGCTGAATCGACTGCCAGAACGAATCAAGCTGGGAGACAAGACCTTCGATCCACGNCNTCTGAATTTGCTGCGCCTTGCGCACCCAGCACTTGTCGAACTTGATGACACCGCTCGTCGCGCTCGACGTTACGTGAAGCTGCTGAGCGATCATGTAAACGCCTGCGGGAACGGTGAATTCACCTTCGAGCTTCTTCGACCAGTCCGTCGAATTGCCGGACGCGTCGAGCTTGGCCACCAGCTGTGTCGACACCGGCGAGCCGTCTTCGAGGTATGTGTTGACCTCGACCCGCGCAACATCCTCACCCTCGACCCCGGCATGAGAAACGTAGGCGCCCAACAGAATTTTCTGCCCCTCGCTCACCGGGATGAAGTTCGACACCAACACGTGGTCTTCACCGTCACACGCTATTGCCGCGCAGCCGACGCCATCCTTGCCGTCCTCGCCGTCCCAGTAGAACCCGCCACCATCGACAGTCTCCGGCGCGTCAAAGTCAGGTTCTGCCAACAGATTCGGCTGATTGTCGCCGATGCTGTACAAGCTCACCTGCGGAAGCCATTGTGGTCGAACCCAACTGAACAGCAGGTTTAGGAACGGGCGCACCATCAGTGTGATGAACTGCCGTGCAGCGTCGAGCGGGTTGAACGATGGATCGTTGAAATCGATGTTCGCCAAGAACGACCGCATATTGTTCACATACGTGCCAAGGTCGTTCAGGTCGCCGTCCTCTTTGCCCGTCAGAACCTCGACCAGATCACCGATGCCCGGCCAATCACCTATCTGATCCTGTAGGTTCTCTGCCCATTGCCGGAGCTGGTCGGTCGCCGAACCGGCGCCGGGAACGAAGAACCCGGTGATCGACTTAACAACCTCCCGCACAACTAGTTCGATGAACTGCAAACGGCGAGCACGGATTTCGGCGTCGCTGAACAGCGCGCTACCGCGCGGCGGCTGCGGCTGCTGCGGCGTGACGTACCCGATTGGCGCACCGGGTGGCGTAGTTGGCGTCGACGGATAAGCGGCGCCGTCAAAAAGTGGAAGACTCATGGTCACCCAACAGGAATCAACGCAACAGCGAACGCGGTATCGGGCGAACCCGGCGTGGACCACGGGCTAGACGACGGCAATTTCTGTTCTGCCACAAGGTGAACCGATGCCGTGTTCCCGGCGGCCACCCGTGCGTAGCTGCTGATTGTTTCGTTCGCCTTAAACGTCGGCATCAACACGGTTGGGATGCCTGCCTCGTTCGCGCCTTGAATGCCTCGCGCATAGCCGAGCTGCGCGCCGCTCGACGAATCACCCAGTCGCGCAACAAGATCAACGCGTGTCGGTGTGGCACCACCTGTTCCGGTCACGATGGTTGAGCCGAACGGCAGCGGAATGTAGTCGCGCGGCATCGCGGGAATATTGATGGTAGTCAACACTTTTGACGACGCGCTCGCGAACGAGGTGGCATCGATTGTGCCAGAAGCGATCACGGCGCCGAGCTGCGGCGGCACGAGGTGGAACTTCTCCGACGTGTTGTCGTACGCCACTTGATAGCCGTCGGTCAGCGCGCCGGGAGCCGGTGACGTAGCGTCGAAATCCTTTGCCTGACTGATTTTTTCGACGCCTGACTCTCCGGGCGGGCCGCCGGGCAGGAAGAACTTCGCAGCATACTTCGACGGAAGCCCCGGCCCACCCTCGTCGACCAATATGTACTCCGGATTCTCAGCCGGTAGTTCCTCGTTGTGCGGCACAATCTCGGTAGTGATCGACGTGAACAACGGCGGATGCCCCGGCTCACCGGTCGACATGAACGGCAGCGAACCGACGCCGCCTTCCGGCGTGATGATGATGTACGCGACACCCGATTCCTCATTGAGCGCGTTCACCAATTCGATTGTGGCGTTGGTGATCGTGATGTTGTTGCCGTTGATTGAAACGCCCATTCAAAATCTCCTATGTAGTACTGAGCGTAAGCGCGTTGATAAGTTCGGTGAATCGCACAATGTTGCGATACGTCTTGACGACAGCCGGTTCCTCAGCCTTGCCGTCACCTATCTGCGTCTCCACCTTCGTCTCGTTCTGATTGTCCGTAATGACAATATTCTCAACGAAATCCGTGTAGACCTTGCCACGGCGGATGATTGACGCCATACCACCCGGGAACAGGTCACGCCCAACCTCGTACGGGTACCCGTTGTTGAAGTGAACCTGCCCGGAGACGTAACCCCTTGTCTCCCACTGCGCCCGCTTCATCGCGATGATGCCGTCGAACGAGTACGCGGTGTGATTCGTCGGATGGAACGATTCGGGGTACGCGTACGGGCCAGCTTTGATCCGGCGATCCATGTTGTCGCTCAACGCAAATGCGAACAGCACATCGTTCAGCAGCCCGTCGAGCAGATTGCTTGGTATGCCGCTGAACCCGACGACGATCATCAGCATGTCCAGCAGCCAGGACCACATCGCGTTCATCAAATTGTTCATCCACGCAGGACTTTTCCCGCCGATCACCGTTCTGTACGCAAGTGGATGATGGTGCGCAATCTCTCCCCAACAGCCGCTCAGCGGATGATCACAATTGAACAGCGCCCACGGCTCCGTCCAATGCAGCCCGAGCACCGGAGCAATGTTGAATCCTTCCGGCTGCGGCAGCCCCTGCGGATTGAGAAATGGCTTCGTGATTTCGCCAAAAACCGTGTCCTGCAAATCAACTAGCGTGCGGAGAATACCGTCGAGGAAAGTGCCCGTTGGCCCGACAAACCCCATTCTGTCTTTGACGTCGACGACGATGGTCGGCACGGTAAGCGGGAATAGCATCCCGTCCTCCGGCTGCGGGTCGCCGGGACGCCACAGCTTGACATCGACCACCAGACCGTTGTCCTGCACTATCTGATCGATCAGTTCGTAGAGCTTGTCCATCCTCCACGTCACCGACACGACAGGTGAAGTGTCCGTGAGGAAGTCAAGCGGGCGTTGCATCACATAGATCGGCGTGCGCAACATTCTCATCACGTCGGTGATGTCGAACTTTCCGTCGGGTCCGACGATATCCCGCATCAAGAACGTGCCGAGCCACGACCGCCAATCAAGGTTCAGCGACGCTAGGTTGTTCACCAAATCCCATATGCCGGACTGCAATCGGAAAGTCTGCGTCGAAATCAGCCACTTGCACACCTGAATCGCGGTGCCGATAGCGTAACCGCGTGGCGGAAACTGAACCTGGATCGGCAGCAGAAAGTTCGGCCACGCAAGGATTTTCATGAGCCATGCGCGGTCGCCCTCAAGTTCCGCCACCACGGTGTCAGGCTCGTTCGGGAACCCGAACCTGTCTTTCGCCACCTTAATCCGACCGGACCACAACAGATTTCCGATTTCAATCGTGATCGGCACAACCTCGTCGTGGCAGCGCAGCGCCCAATCAGCAAGCGGGTCATCGCCTTTGAGTGTCAGCGAGCCTGTCTCGACGAGGAAGCGCGGGAACGCCGCGTTGAGCTGTATGTAGTCGTTCACCTCGCCACGCGGACGGTAGAACTTGTCGTAGATGGTGACGAGAATGTCTGTGGGAGCTGCCATTTCGACAGCAGCCATCATGTCTGCGGCACTCACCGCGACTCGCGCGTCACCCTGAAGCTTTCGCTTCAGTGTTTCGAGGTCTGCTATCTCTACTCTGGCCATGTCCGCAAGGGTGTCAGCGCGGCAACGATTTTCGACTCAGCGGTGCCATTGACAATCTCCACGGCTATCTTCGCCGGTGTGGGCGGCTCGCCAGATGGCTTGGGCGGCACCGGGTTTGTGAACCTGCCCTTGAGCAAGTGGTACATCTCTCCCTGTGGCGGCAGAATGCCGAACAGTGACTCGAACCATTCGAGTAATGGCGGAACATTGTTGTTCGTCGCGAAGCTGATCAGCTTGTCGATGAAATNCTGTACCGCGCTCAGCTCTTGCTCCGGCTGGTCCGGCGACAGGTCGACGACGCCGCGCAGCCGTGGAAGCGTCGTCAACAACGCAATCTGATTCTCTCCCAATGGNCCGAACTCGACGAACTCGCTCGAACCCGGTCCGTTCGCGATGCGAAACGTGCCGGGACCGTACACCAGATAACGCGGGTAGCCTTCGATGTCACCGAAATTCGTCACNGTGACAAAACCCTTTTGGGTNACAGACACGTTGTCACCGGCCTCAAACGCGTCAACCGACGGCGGAATCGCCTGCCCACCAATCAATTCCCGCGTACCGACACGGGCACCGAACCCAACGCCACGATTGCTGGCCCCGATCACCGAGCCGGTGCCCTGCTCGACGTACGAGAGCCGCGTGAACCGGCCACGCTTGACCTCGAACTTTCTTTGGTTAGTTGGTGTTCCGCACACCAGTGTCCAATCCTCCCACCACTGCGGAGGCACCAGCAGCGGCACGCGCTTCATCACAGTCTCCACACCACTGTTGAAGCGCGACAACGTAACCCAATGCCGCTCAATCGTCGCACACACAGCCGTCGGCGCATCGTCGTTGTCGTCCATACGACCCCAGATACGCAGAAATCCGTTGTGCGGGAACGGCCACTCCCAGATGTCGCCGAGATTGATTGTGATTACTTGATTGTCGGTGCCCGTAACACCCGGCGAGCCATCGGTGTTCGTCGCCACGGTCACCGAACCCTGTGTGCCGTCCGGCGTGAGATTCGACCCGTCCGCTGACGTCGAGATGTTCTGGAACGCCAAGTCACCGAGAAACGTTACGCGCCAAGGGCCGCCGTTCGGCCCGGTGACCTCGACATTACCCTCGCCGACGTTCGGTAGATCCTCAATCGCCGCCTGAACATCCTCAGCCGACGCATCGAAATCGATTGGGTCGGTGGTGACGTTGTCAACAGTGAAAGTCCAGGTGCCGCCTTCATATTCACCGTTGAAACCGATCACCTGCACCTCGTTGAGTCCGAGCAGACGATTACGAACCTCGACCTCACCGCTGCCCGGGAAGAACATCGCGCGACCATCCTTCACACCGAATTTCGATGTACCGTCACCGATGTACGTCTGCTTCCACTGCGGACCGAGAGAGTCGAAATCGTCTGCGCGCCTGAAACTGTCGCGCCGGTAGTTGTACGAGAACTTGAACACCGACACCGAATCGGTGCCGCGCCAGAACCCGTCATCGTTGCGCACGGTCCACGTGTACCTCTGCCGCAAACGCCTCGCCTGAGCGCGGAATTCACGCTCCGGCGGCGTCTTCGACAGGCGGACACGCGCAACCCACCTGCCCATATCCGGTGTCACATACACCAATTCGCCGGTCCGCTCCGGCGAGAACGANTCGCGCCATTCCCGCAGTACCCGCCGAATCGCCGACGCAGCCAACTCCGGCTGAACAGGATTGGGCGGCACGGTGACCTCGACCTGTAAGTCATACTCGGCGGGGTCGTAAACCGTGCGCTGATACGTAACNCCGTGCTGCCGTGCGCCTTTGCTGTCGATCAGCNTGAAAGTTGGTGTCAGACCGGCAACCCCGTCCACGAGAGCCACACCCTCTTGCACGCCAAGCTGAGGCTCAAGGCCACCGCTCAGACACCATTGGATCGTCCTATCCGGGCTGACATACAGCACCAGCGGCTCAAGNCGGCTCTTCAGAATCTCTATGCCGCGCCGCGTAACCCGTCCAGGTGGATACGTTTTCACCAGCTCATCCCCGCACCGTGAGCATTAACCTGCCGCTGCACATCGGCGGCTATCTGCTGACCATTGTCCTGACTCGACACGTTCATCTGCCCGATCAACGGCGCATTGCCACGCTCGCCAGAACCGTTGCCATTGTTGACATTTGCGAAGCCCTTTTCAATCGCCTTGGTGATGTCCTGCATCGGCACCTCCTGCTGCCCAGCCGACACAGCCAATTGCGGAGCAGCACCAGCCATAGCACCGGCGATGCGGAACAACCAGTTCTGCGACAAATCGCCAAGCGCAGAACCGTTGGGCAGGAACGTTTCTGTAACCCCCTGCACCCCGATACCGGCGGCCTGACCGGCGAAACCGATTGTGCGATTGATTAATTCCATCAACATTTGCGCACCAGCAGCCGCAGCCTGCCCCGCGATAGCCCCACCCGGTCCGGCGCCAGCGGCAGCCCCGGCAACACCAGCACCAGCACCAGCAGCAGACAGCGCACCACTAGCCATTCCCATCAGCCCGCCACCGAAGCCACCGAAGCCAGAGCCAGCTGGTTGCCAAACGCCTTGACCAGGCGAACGGCCTTGCGGCTGAACAGGAATCGACTCAGAGAACCCAACGCCCGGCAACAGCCCCATAGGACCACCCATGCCGTGCACCGTGCCCTGCGCGATCAGGTCACCGGCGCGCGAGTACAGCGGCGACCATGGTTGTGCCCCAACGGAAGTCAGCGGGCCACCTTTGCTCGTCGCCGGTAACGCCTGCTCAATCGGCAAATGCCGGTACTTCTCAAGTTGATTCAGATACGCATACGTGTTCGCCACAGGATCGTCGCGCCACGACGGATNAATACCGCCTTCCATCGCGAACGCTGGCTTCTGCTGAAACAGCCCGATCACGGTGTGCTCCGGACCCGTACCGCCTTGCGGCCCACCGGAAGCGGACGGGTTGAGGCCGCTTTCGCCCAGCGCATACGCGACTATCGATTGCGCTTCATGATCGCTGTAGCCGCGTGCGCGCGCCATCTGGTAGATCATGGCCGCGACGCTCGCCGGATCGTTCGGGTTGACAGCCGGAAACCCTGCTCCGCCACCGCTAATCTGTCCCAGCGCGCCTCCCAATGACAAACCGCGTCCACCGCTCGGGATCGGCGGGGCAAGCATGCCGATCAGCCCCTTGCCCGGCTCGCTCAGCCCGGCCTGCGCCATACCTATCTGCTTGATCGCCGACAACTGCCCCAGAAGCGGTGCCGCAGCGAGATTTGCGATGAACTTGACAAGGTTCTCAGCAAGACCGGCCAAGCCTTTGGACAACCCGAAATCGGCGTCGAGCACAGCACCTATCTGATCCTCGACGGCGGTAGCTGTGTTGGCAACCTTGTCATTCAGCTTCTTCCATTCACCCTGCTGCGCCTCGGCGAGGTTGCGTAGCGACTCGTCGAGCGCGCGCCGTTTCTGCGCCACATCGTTCTCGGCGGCGAGCAATTCGCGTTGTGTCGCATTGCCTTTGGCGCGAACCTCCAACAGCCGAAGGTTCGCTTCCTCAAGGGCTTCCTTCTTCGACAGAACATCCATCTCCGCGCGCCGAACCTTGTCGGGGTCGACGACGCGAGTACCGCCGGGTCCGAAATCCGTTGAGCCGAAATATGGTTGGACACCACCCGGCATGCCGCTGCCGAACTGCAACGGCCCGTTGATCGCAACATGCACATGGTTGGTGTGGTCGCCAGCGTTGGCGTAGGTCGAGTCCGGCGTCGGCTGCCCACGGTAGACCTGCCTGCCCGAGAAGCGCGGGTCGTGGTAAATCAGTTCTGCCAGTTGAGGTCCGAACTCTGCGCGCAGATACTCGGCGAACGCCAGCATGTTGTCGGTGTTGACGCCGCCACCCGGTGGCGCGAAATCCGCTGCCATGCCGGTCGAATGGAACGAGCCTGTATCTCCCGGGCGCAGACCGGAAGTCATTGTCAGACCGAACTGTTCGGCTATCTGCGCGATACGCAACAGGTCCGGGTGAACCCCTTGCGCGGTTGCCGGAAAATTCATTGCGCCAGAACCGATGTCAATCGGCAGGTCGACCTGCCATTCGTTCGGATCGAAGTACGGTGGCGGCTCGGAGTCGCCACCACGGCCCTTATCCGGCATAGTGAATGGCACGCCGGGTCCGCGACTCGGTTTCGGTCGCTTGAACACATCAGGTGCCTCGCCGACCGGCACCAACGCGCCCCCCTGCGCTTGATCGAAATCGACGTTGATCTTGATGCGACCGTCGGGCAGGCTTTCGACAGCAATCCCCACATCACGCAGTCGGTCAATAACCTCCTGCGAATTGTCATTCAGAACAACCTGTTTCGTCTCGGGGATCAGTTCGATGCTGTCCTTGATCTCGTTGTAGAGCTTGATCCGCTCGGACTGCATCTCGGCGTCGGCGGCAGCTTTATCGGTGGCTTCCGAAATGCTTGCGCTCAACTGCGGCAACGTGTCAAATGCCAAGTCGCTCATGAACGAACTCAAGTCGCCGAACGTCGACGACCATTCCTGATTCCGCTGAATCAGGCCGTCCAATGCCGTATTCGCCTCAGCTGCACCACGTTTCAGCGCCTTCGCCCAGCCGGGAAGCGCGGCGTCGGGAATCTTCGACATCACCGTGTCAACAGCGTTGACAACGGTGTCGACAGCCTTGAGCACATGAGCAACAGCACCGGCGCTGACCGACACAGCCCGCAGCAGCCCCGCCATCCAAGCCGAAATCGATCCTGCCGCAATGACTCCCGCCTGACCGACAGCGCCGAAAAACTCAATCAGTTCAGGCTTGTACTCCTGAATTTTCGTCAGCACACCGTCAAGCGCCTCGACCATCGTGTCGCCGCTGGCGTTGGCGATGCCTTCGATCATGTCGTAGAACTCAAGCTTGATGCCGTCCAGCGTGTTCGACAGGCCCTCAACCACGCCCGGCAGGCCCGCAACCTGCGCTTTCGCCAAATCCGCTGCGTGACCGGTCTTTTCGAACGATTCCATCAGCGCGTCGAACTTCTCGACACCCTCACCCGCTGCGATCATGCCGCCACGAATGCCGCGCGTTCCGAAGATGTCGGCCATAGCACGTTGGAACTCAGCGGGATTCATGCGATCAGCGGCTTCGCCTATCTGCCGCAACAACTCTCGCATACCGACGAAGTTGCCCTCGGCGTCGCGTATCTGAAGCCCCATCTCCTGAATCGCCTCACCGGCAGCCTTTGACGGAGACGCAAGCTGAATCAGCATGGTGTTCAACGCAGAACCCGCTTCAGCGCCCGTCAGGCCAGCGGAGTGGAACGCGCCAAGCGTCGCCAGAACCTCTTCAACGCTCAGCCCGAACCCGTGCGCCGTGGTGGCGACGTTCTTCAACGCGTCGGCGTAGCCAGCCATGTCGCCCGGCGCGCCGGTCACCGTCGCGGCCAGCAAGTCCGCGACGTGCTGCGCTTCGCGCGCGTCTAGCGAAAACGCTTGCAGCACAGACGATTGAATCCGCGCAGCCTCAGCTGCATCCAGCTGCGCCGCTGTCGCCAACTGCATCGAACCACGAGCCGCATCCATGGCGTCTTGCACGCTCATGCCGCCTTTGACCAGCTCAAGCATCGCCGTAGCCGCCGACGCTGCCGTGGTGCCGACAAGGTTGATGTCCGAGCCGAGGTCTTGCGCCAGCTTGCGCATCGCGGCCATCTCCTGCTCGGAAGCCTTTGTCACACCTCGGAATTCGTTGATGGTGCGGGAGAAATCGATCCCGTCGTCAAGGACTGACTTGAAACCCTCGACAACCTTCTTCGCGGCGCGACCGGCGATACCGACAAGCTCATTTCCCAACAGCGCCAACGCAACACCGGCGAGGAACGCTCCACCGCTCGACTTGCCAACAGCCATGAAAGTGCTCACCGGCCCGCTGCGCTGGCTCATGAAACCTTCGGTGAATTGGCTGAACGATGCCGACGCGGACTGCGCAACCTGTTGTCCGAATTGCTGACCGGTACGTGCCGCCTGACTCTGCATACGGCGCGAAAACTCTTGCGCCGCACGCTCACCAGCACCAGCGAATGCGTTCTCGGCCTGCCGGGCGGCTTCCTGCATAGAACCGGCGTCAAGTCGGGTCTTGATGTCGATACCGATAGGCACTAGCCAGTCACCAGCCTTCCAACAGGTTTGCGTATATGCGCGAATGCGCCCAATTCGCCCTCAGATCGATTCTGATGGGCGAATTGGGCGCATCCAGTGTCATCTATGCGGGCTACCTCCTGCGTTCCCGCTCAGCGCGTTTGGCGGCAATATCCATCTCCTGCCGCTCCCACACAATGCTCAACAGGTCGGGAGACCCGCCAGCGGCCTCAAAACGGCGGTACTTCTCTTCACCCCAAATCGCGATGAGCCGCAAAGCATCTCGCGAGTCGGGCAACAGAACGCCGTTGCGCCGCAACGGAAGCAGGAACAAACCGTTCTCGTCCTTGTCGCAATCCTCAAGCGACTTGTCAACAGCGTCGATCCGGCGCTGCACATCAGCCGAATAGAACTGNTTGTAGGTGATTCGGTAAACCTCGTCGNCGANACGGAAGTCGTAATGCGGCTGAAAGCCAAAGGCTTCCGCCAGCTCGTCGACCGCCTCGTCGAGCGTCGGAATACCCCGAATCGATTGACGCACTTCAGGTTTCAGTTCCTGAACCATGCTGACTGTGTTCCTCTCAATCTTCGATGTCCGCCATATCAAGCGGCCTGCCGTACGCTTCCGCCAGCAGCATCGCGCGGGCTTCCTTCATACGCCGTCGCGACTCTTTCTCTTTGCGTTCCCGAAGATCGGCGGAGACAACCGCGCGAAGCCAGGAACGCTCCTGAGTCATAATCAAACCCTCTACGAGAACGAGGAATTCGCGGCTACTGATCCTGCCGGTCAACCAGTCGCCGATACGCACGCCGCAGAAATTCCGAAGATCGAACTCAATCTGCGGCGCATAGTCGAGCCAAATCGCNAATGCCTCAGCGACTTTTGGGGTCGGCGTTCAACCTCGTCGTGAACTGATGCCGCATACGGTTCCAGACAATCTGAATCATCCCCGGCGGGCCACCGGCGTCAATCCAACGCTGATACTTCTCGTCTCCCCACACCGCGCGACCGATGTGCTCGTCGAGGTCGAACAGTTCACCCTTGTAGGTGCGCGGCTCCTTGTATGCGCCAACGATTGTCGTGTAACCGCCTTTGCCGTCGGATATCTGAATTTCCTCGCGGTCACACTCGGCGTACATCTGATAGACCTTGTTCAGCCGTTCACGCGTCTCGGCGTCAAGCAGTTCGCGGTAACGGATTTCGAATATCTCGCCGTTCAATTCGATCTCGTCGCAGATATCGAACCCGAAGTACTCGGCGTTCTGCGCGAGCGCNTCTTCGAGACTGAAGCGTCGCCGCTTATCGCTCATGGTGACTGTGTCCTTTCTCGAAATCGACTGTGTACGACTGTGATTGAGGCCCACCGGGGAGGGCCACAGTCAAACCCTCCCCGGTGGGAGACTTCAACCCGCTACGGGCCAAGNGCGGTAATCTCGTTGGACGGCAACGAAACTGCCGACAGCTGATTCGTACCGGTGGCGACAGCGCGGAACTTGTAATTGTCCCCCGGCGTCAAGTCCTTGACGCTCATCGTCACCGTCGGACCGACGATTGACGGCGTGCCGTCAAGGGACGCCTCCACCCATTCCAGCGGATCGTTCGCCGTGTNCGCCTGCTCAAGCACATAGGTGAACGGATCGTTCTTCCCCACAGCCTCAGCGAACGACACCGTAGCCTTGCCGCCAGCAACAGCGGAAGCTGTTGGCGCAGAACTGAACTTCGGATAACCGCCCAGCGCGCGCCACGCCGAGCCGTCGTANTGTTCCAGCACAGGCTTGTTCACGTACGGGCACGGCAGCACCATAAACGTCATGCGAACGCCGGTGCCTTCCTTACCTTCTCGCGCCCACTTGAACTCGGCGACGTTCGTCTTCGCGGCACGCGGAATGGTCCGCGCGAAGCGATGCTCACCGTCGAAACCGAACAGAATAAACTGCCGCTCAACGATTGTCGCTTCCATAGGCTTTGGAATCGTCAGGTTCGCGGTACCNACGTCGGGCACACTGACGAGCGGGATTTCGTTGACCAGATAGCGCACCAGTGGTGTCATTTCCAGNGCGACAATCTCGAACGTCTCACCCTCGCGAGTGATGTCGACGCGCGCTGGCCGCAGGGACTGCGCCACCGGGACTTCCTCCATATCCATGTTCGGATCGAACGAAATCCCGTCTGCGCCAAGCATACCCACATGGTAGAAACCGAGATTCGGCCCGTCGGCGGTCACCAGCAAGTCTTTGCGGACCTGACCGTCCTTCGCGTAAGGCGTGAAGTACCCGTCATCGCCAAGCCCCGCCGATGGATCGGCGAGATTCGTAGACGACTGAAGATAGTCCCGCACAAACACATCGGTGATGATGCCTTTGCGCACAGCCAAGGGGTTGATACCCGGCTGCAACACTTCGGCATACGATCCACCAGTATCAGGCAGAGCCATATCATGCTCCCTCGTGGTTTATGCCCGCTGTGCGAAACAGCTGGGCGTCCAACAACTTTGACTGTGTGAAACCTGGTGCGCAATCATTACGCAGCTTGATAGCGCCACGAAATGTCGTACTCGGTGACGAACTGTTCCACCGAGCCNTCCTCGCTGTACTGCACCCATTCGGTCGCCGTCTTCGTTTCCACGGTGTCCGGCATAACAACCGTTCCGTCGGGCAACACAACCGATTGCTGCGGCATCAACGGAGGACCGAACGCAAGGACACGCCTATGCACCAGATCAGCTGCATCCCTTGCGTTTTTGACCGCCGACACACCATTGCGGGCTACATCGAACACGTGTACCGCGTACACGCCGCGATAGGTGAGCTTGTCGTCGGACCCACCCGGCATGAGCCGGACCATTGCGTACGGATAGCCAGCGCCGGGAGGCTTGGTCGCACCAGCCTGAACGACTTCACTAATCCACTTAATAAGTGCCCCAACGCCATCCGGCGCCTTCCACGGCAACAGAAGCGGATCACTCATCGTCCATGTACCGCCCCTCACACCCGAACTGATCCGCCACTTTCGCGCGAATCGCTTGCGGATCGGTGTGTTTCGAGCCGTATTCGAGGATGTGCGCATGCCTTGCCTTGTTGATCACGCGGCGTACCGGTCTGCGCTTGCTGTCCGTGAACGCTTCCCGCTCGAACGACNNCACATACTCTCTGGTGTCGACCGGCGAGATCGACACCCAGAAGTTCTCGACGTCATCCGCGCGGGAATTCAGTTGTGACTCAATTTCACTGCCGTACTCGCGATAGATGTCGTCAACAGTGAAACCAAGACGGTCCAGCGCGTCGCGCAACGCTGGCTCGTCCTCCCACGACGCCATCAGGACTTCTTCTTATCCTCCGGCGCCGCAGCGGGTTTAGCCACCGGCTGAGGCTGCGGCGCAACTGACTGCACCGGCTCCACGTAGCCACTGCTCACCAGCTGCTGCGCCTCAGCGCTGTTCGGAATATCGATAACCTCACCGACTTTGCGGAAATGCTTGACAGACTTGCCATCTGCGGCAGTCACGACAACCGGAGCGATCACACGGTAACGCATCGTTATTGAATCTCCTTACCAGCTACGCGATTTGCGTTTGCTGCCTCTTACACATGACGGTGACCTTGAATAGCTGACCGGAAGCATCGGTGAACGGTCGCATACCGCCATCCACCTCATAGATGATTCCGTTGTGCTGAATTTGACTGTCCGCCTTGATAGCCAGAATGTCCGGCACAGGCGGGGCTGTCAGTTTCCATGTCTCCGACGCGCGGTCGGTCAACGCCACCTGCTCCTGAGCGTTTAGCGGCCTGAACCGAACGCCCGCAACGGTTTTCCATTCGCTGTAGCCGACCGGCACACCCCAATCGTCTGTTGCGGCGTTCTCGCCGGTCAGCCGGTGCCTAACCTGAATCGAATCGTTGAGCATCAGTGCGGCAACAGAATTCGATACGGCTCCACCAGCCGCTCATTGATGACTCGCTCAGCGAAATCACCAGCACGCGGGTCGAACCATTCACGCTTCACATCGTCAACGTCATAGCGCTTCAAGCCACCGACGCTCACATTGCCCTTGGTCTGCGCGAAGCGATCAACGGCGTCGAGCACGGCAAGCCTGAAATCCGCCGCGTCCTCNTCGTCAAAACCATGAGTCATTTCGACGACGATATTGCTGTAACCCATCGCCCACACGCCACCGCTGCGCTTACGCAACCGTACCGGCGTGCGCTTCCCGGCGTTGTACGCCGAAGCGACCAATCCGCTCACGTCGAGCGAATGCCCGTTTTCCTCAACGGATTTCAACTCGACGAGATACATGGTCGGCAACACGAGAATGCGTGAACCCTCCCCGTCGAAAACCAATGTCTCGTCACGGGGAGGGGTCACGTGCCATTCGCAGTAGTTGCGCACAGCCGCCAACGCGTAATCGAGCAGCCGCTGAGTCTCAGGGTCGTCAGCAGGCAGCCGATTGTTCGTGTAGTCGGCCACGTCCTGCGGGGTTAGTTCAGCCACAGCGGTTTTCGCGCTCCGACTAGGCCCGCTTCACCGGCGACGACGAAGCTCCGTTAGCCACCGCCACAGCCGACAATGTACCGCCGGAGCTAGTGTCTTCAGCGGTCACAACAACGCGCACATAGCGGAAACCGGCTGGGATATAACCGACTTCAGCCACAGCATCGTCGTCGTCGCTTCCGAACTCGGGCAGCTCACCCTGAATTCGGTTCTCCGGCACTTCTTCCCAATCGGTGCCGTTGTCCGATTCCTCAAGCTTCACCGAGTAGGTGCCGTCGGTGATGGTTCCGGTCTGGAACACGAACAGCACCGAATCGCGAAAAGCGTTCTGATTCTTCAGAAGATCAACAGCCGTGCCGTTCACATCGCCGTCGGCGGTAACGTTTGTGATCTTCAGCGCCTCGTAGACGAGAGCGTGAGTGTAGAGGGTATACCTCATTTAACCTTTCACCCCCAATTCACCCCCAACGATTTTCGATGACGAACCGCCGCCACCCTTGTGGTGCAGAGGTTTACGAGGGGCTGACAGAGACCGACGCTCGTCCGGCTCACTCGTCGCCGTCTCCGTCTTCGGCGCAGCCTTCACCGGCTGCGTACGCTGCTGCGCGCGCTCAACGGTGCGCTCAACAGTCTCGAACATCTTTTCCCGACCCTTGACGACCGAATCGTCGTGCTGCACAAGCGTTCCGCGCTTCATNACTGCCGTGGAACCATCAGGCCGGGTATATGCGAATGAACTCTTCGCTCGTAACACAGTCATGTTGTGTGGCAAGCCTTTCCGAGAATAGACAGGGAGGCTGAGGGACCGTTTGCCAATCCCTCAGCCTCCCAAAGGGACTAGGTGACGTTCAGCAGACGGAACGCGTTGGTGTTCACAACGTCCGCGCCAACCCGGTAGTAGGCGTACCAGCCGCGCTGCCCGGTCGGGAACCCGTTCGTGGTGCCGAACAGGTGCGGAATGAACTCGACAGCCATGCCGAGCCGGTCAGTGATCACGTAGTTCTCGAAATCGCCGAACACCAGCACGTAGTTGTCCTGCGACGTGTTGATCACCCCGTCCATGGCCTCAGCCTCAAGTGCGCTGCGGCCCAACAGCATTGCGGGACGATCAGCGGACAGGTCGGTCCACAGTGAGCCGCCGTAGTCCTCGTTGAACTGCCGAATCAGGTTGTAGATCAGGTTGTTCGCGAGCCACGCGGCGTTCGCGCGGTGCCGCGCGGGCAGCGCTCCCTGAATCTTGTACACATCGGCGAGATCAAACGTGTCCGTGGTGTCCGACGGCAGAACCACAGTAGCGCCAGCGGATTTCAGCTTGGTGATCAGGCCGGTCGGCTGACCCGAGCCGGTGCCGTTGATCAGCGCNTCGGCCTCAAGGTCCGTCTTGCCACCGGCAAGCAGACGACCGACCTCCTGCGCGACATTCGCCTCATCGGCAAGTGCCTCAATGGAAATCGGCACGAACCCGTCTGCCTTGTAGTTCGGGATCGTCGGCTGACTGAAGGTCGGCGCACCATCGGTGGCCTCGGATTCCTCAGCCGCCCAACGCCANTGGACATGCGACGAGGCAACGCCGTGCCACACATCGCCNGTCGCCACAACCTGCCGCGCAACCTGGCGGATGTCGTTGCGCACACCGCCGGACAGGATGATCAGCGTCGGGTCCAGCTGGAACGGAACNAGATAGCCACCCTTGGCGTCGGTCAGCGTGATCGACCGGAACCGGTCGACCTCAGCCAGCGCACGCTGTTCCTCAACGGTCAGCGTGTTCGCCCGGTTGCACGCCATCTTCGCCCACGCACGCATATAGGCAGGCTTCGAGGTATGCAGGATGAACTGCGCGATCTTCGCGTCGCGAGTGTCGAACTTCTCCAGCATATCCGTTGCGGCAGAACGGATTCGGTCGCTGGCGCCCTGCATCTTCTCAATCGCCGACAGCGCGCGCGAACGCAGCTCCTGCGACACATCGGACGGGTCACGCCCGAAAGTGCGAACCTCACTCAGATCCCACGGATCACGGAATCGGCAGTCCTCCACCGAATCCGGGTGCAGAATCGGGTCACGGTCGTACTCGTCGCTGCGCGAACCCGTTGTGCTGCCAGGAATCAGGCGCAATCCGCGAATCGACTTGTCCACGTTCTCGGCAGCCCGATTGATCCGAGCCAGTTCATGCTTGCGCTCAAGGCGCTTACGGTGCTCGTCGACCTCGTCGAACTCATCGCGAAGTTCGATGAAGTACGCCTCGTCCTCCGGGGTGAGGCGATCAAGTTCGTTGAGCCGCTGCATTTCTGCACGAATCTCATGCAGACGGTTCACGGCCTGCGAATGGGTCAGGGTCGGCCCAGCCGAGCGGCGCTCGTCGTCGTGACCCTGATCGCCGCCGTCATTGACCGGCAGGTCTTCAGGCATCGTTACCTCCGATTGGATTGATGGACATCAACACTTTTCGTGAACGCACCAGTTCGCGAGCAATCGTTGTCTTGGTAATACGTTCACGCGGTTGCGGTTTCGACGGGTGCTTACCGGCTGACAGGGAATCACGCTGGCGCACAGCGCGTTCGCGGTGACCCTGATCAGTGGATCGCGGCGCGTCACTACCTCTCGCTGAGGGCGACGACGGGTGCTCCCCGGCGGTGTCGCGTGAAGCCACTTGCGCGGACTGCTGTTCCGCGCTGGCCTCCGGCACCGTGGCTTGCGGCGCGTCGTCCGACCTCGACTGTGTTTCCCTGGACTTGCCCACAGCAGGCATCGCCCAAAGNTTACGTGCCAACGCAACGCGCGTCTCGGGATCNCGGTCAAGCTCCGCAAGATCGATCACCTGCTTGCCGCGAACACTCACCGACGTCTCGCTGTACGCTGGCCAAACCACCGGCCCCATCTCGGGAACCCGAAGCTCCTGCAACGTCCGAATCGGCAACTCTTCCTCCGGAACATCGCCGCTCCACGTACGTCGCAACTCGCTCAACAACTCGTCCTCGTCGCGAATTACCTTGCCGTCAGCGGTCTCCCACTTCTCACGCACAACCGAGAAGCGGAAACTCATGCCGCGCACAGCTTTAGCGGCGATAGCCTCCCGCAACGGCTCAAAAACAAGTGCCGGAATATATCAGCGACGATATGCGCACCACCCTCAGGCGCCAGCTCGGGGTCCACTTCCTCGCGCGCGAAACGGAGGTTCGCAATCGGGAACGATCCGATCAGCGGGTGGCGACCGTGGTCGAACTGCACAATTGGCGGATTCTCCCGGAACGACTTCCGCATCGCGCCGGGCGCAATACGTTCACGGAACACGCCTTCCCAGCTGTCGATGACAGTCATGCGATTGAACACAGCGCCGTAGCCGTCGAGGGTCCAGCCGTCGCCTTCGATCTCGCTATCGCCGTTGTCCCGCAACGCAAAAGGCGCCTGTCTGATACCGCTCCCCGCAGGGACCGCGCTGCGACGTTCGATCTCGCTCAACGGACAATCCTCCCATTGGTCGGGGCCAAAGCCCGATTCCGTTGCGGCTCATCATCATCCTGCTTACCCGTGCCCGGCTGCGAACCCGGCTCCATAAGCTGCACACTGGTCAACCCTGTGTGCTCAAGCAGCCGCCAATCCTGTGCCGTAACGGCTTTCACAACGGACTCCGGCGTGTATCCAGCAGTGATCAATTTGTTGATCGTCTCTGCCTCAATCTGCGCGATTTCGGCTGCATCCTTCTCGTCCTCGCGCAGGAACGGCACACCCGTGGCGTCGTACCACAGCCGGTGCATACCGCGCCGACGAGGCTTCGGCATGATGACTTCCAAGCTGCCAGCAGCGTTCTCCCACAACGGATGCATCGTCGCATCGGCGAACTTACGACGAGCCTGCCCGAAGTTCGAGTAGGTGGCGTTCGCCAA
>JGI25328J35697_1000976_pt1 | contig 21759 bp, 22 predicted proteins | sample HigsolmetaAR203D_FD_35697 | JGI IMG/M metagenome (IMG submission 35697)
TCGGCCTCCGCCATTTCAATCCAGGAATAGAGCGACAGCGCCATGCCGAGCGCGTCGAATCCGGGGCCGAGATTGGCGGTGCTGGCCGGCACCTTCGCGAGGACGCGGCGCATCACCGCTCCCCCTTGCGGAGCGCGCCGTCCGGAGACGGCATGCGGTTCCCGCCCGGCATGTGCGGGTTGTCTCGAGATGGCATGACGAAATGATGAACTCCTCTCAGGCTGATGGATTCCGTCCGGCGCGGAGCCGGACGCGGGCCGTCATCCTTCGACCCGGTAGATGCTCTTGATCTGCCGGATGACGTCGAGCGACTCCAACGTCCGGAGCACGCGCTTCATGGCGGCGCGGCTCGCGTCGTGCGTAATGATGACGAGATCGGCGGTCAGATCCGACGCGGTCGGCTGCTGCAGCACCGATTCCAGGCTGACTTCGTGCTCGGCGAACACCTGCGTGATCTTCGCCAGCACGCCCGCGCGGTCCGCGACGTTGAGCAGCAGGAAATTCTTGTACGCCACTTCCTCGTCGGTCTTCAGGATCTTCTCCTTGAAGACGGCGGCGGATTGCCTACCGTTCACGCCGAGCTTCATGTTCTTCGCGACGGCGACGATGTCCGCCACGACCGAGGTTGCCGTCGGCAGCTCACCCGCGCCGGCGCCGTAGAACATCGTCTCGCCGACCGCCTCGCCGCGCACGAAGACGGCGTTGAAGACGCCGTTCACCGACGCGAGCGGATGATCGCGCCGGACCATCGTCGGCTGCACGCTGACGCTGATCCGGTCGTCGCTCCGGTCGGCGATGCCGAGCAGCTTGAGCTCGTAGCCGAGCTTCTTCGCGCAGGCGATGTCTTCCTTCGTCACCTTCGAGATGCCCTGCGCCTCGACATCCGCGAGCTCGACATGCATGCGGAAGCCGATCGTCGCGAGAATCGTCATCTTGCGCGCCGCGTCGAGCCCTTCGACGTCGGAGGTCGGATCGGCCTCGGCGTAGCCGAGCTGCTGGGCCTCCCGGAGCACTTCCTCGTAGGACGCCCCCTCCTGGCTCATTTTCGTCAGGATGTAGTTGGTCGTGCCGTTCACGATCCCCATGATCCGGTCGATCCGGTCCGACGAGAACCCTTCGATCAGCGTCCGGATGATCGGAATGCCGCCGGCGACGCTCGCCTCGTACATGACGTCGCAGCCGTGCTCGCGCGCCGTCGACAGAATCTCCGAACCGTAGAGCGCCATCAGGTCCTTGTTCGCGGTGACGACGTGCTTGCCGCGCTCGAGCGCTTCAAGGATATAGGCTTTGGTCCGGTCGACGCCTCCCATGACCTCGACGACAACGTCGATTTCGGGATCGCGCACGACCTCCCACGGGTCGTCCGTCAGCTTCGCCGGATCGATCGCGACGGCGCGCGGCTTGTCGAGCTGCCGGACGGCAATCCGACCGATCTCGATCGGCGAGCCGACCTGGCCGATCAGGTCCTCGCGGTGGCCTTCGACGATGCGCACCACGCCCGTTCCGACGGTGCCGAGTCCGAGCAGCCCAATTTTTACCGGTTTCATACGTCTCTCCTCCACTGCCGTGATCTCTCTTGTCATCCCTGTCCCGCCACGGCCGCCCGCCGGACGCCGTCCTGCTTCCGGATGCCGTCGATCAGCACCGGCAGCGGCGCGGACAAACCGGATATGTCGACGGAAATGACGACGTTGGCCAGCCCCTGCAGCGGGATGCTCTGATGAATGGTCAGCACGTTGCCTTCGCACGCCGCCACGTAAGCGAGCACTTTCGACAGAATGCCCGCGCGGTGCTCCAGGTCCATGGAAATCGTGACAATCCGCTCCCGGTCGAGCGAATCGAGCGCATAAACCCCGTCCTTGTACTTGTAGAACGCGCTGCGCGACAGGCCGACCCGCTCCACCGCCTCGTGAACGGTCTCCGCCTCGCCGCGTTTCAGCATGTCGAGCACCCGGAACGTCTTGACGATCGCCTCCGGCAGGAGGTCCTCCCGAACGACAAAATAACGTTCCGCCATGAAACGTCCTCCCCGCGAAGACAAATGTTCACCCATAGTGGACATTATACAGGAACGGACCGCCGCCCGCAAGGGCAATCCGGCCATCCGGCGGCAAGCAGCAAAAGGAGCCGCCCGGCGGCTCCGTCAATCTTCGCCGTAATCGGCTCCTTCGAAAAATTCGAACGCAAAATCACCGATTCTGACCGTATCCCCGTCCCGGCAGCCGGCTTCGCGCAGCGCCTTGTCCACGCCCATGCCCCGCATGACGCGCGCGAACCGCATGACGGCATCATAGGAATTGAGATTCATCCGCTTCACATAGCGCTCGATTCGCGCTCCTTCGACGGCGAACGTGCCGTCGTCCTCGCGGCGCACCGTGAACGCGTCGTCTTCCTTCTCCTCGAACTTGTACACGACCCGGTCCGCCGTCTCCCTCAGCGCTTCGACGGACACCGTCTCCGGCGTCCGCTCGAGCAATTCCGCGGCTTTGAACATGAGCTCGCGCACGCCCTGCTTCGTCAGGGACGAGATCGGCACGATCTCCGGCGCGTCGTCGCCCAGTTCCTCCCGGACCCGCGCGCGGAAGCTTTCCAGATTCTCCTCCGCCCCCGGCACGTCCATCTTGTTCGCCGCGACGATCTGCGGCCGCTGCGCCAGCTTCTCGTTGTACTTCGCGAGCTCCGCATTGATCGTCTTCCAGTCCTCGAACGGATCGCGTCCTTCCGAAGCGGAGATGTCGACGACATGGATGATGACCCGCGTCCGCTCGACGTGGCGCAGAAACTCGTGCCCGAGGCCGACGCCCTCCGCGGCGCCCTCGATGAGGCCCGGCAGGTCGGCCAGCACGAAACTCCGCCCCTCCTCGACGGACACGACCCCGAGGTTCGGCGTCAGGGTGGTGAAGGGGTAGGCGCCGATCTTCGGCTTCGCCGCCGACACGACGGAGAGCAGCGTCGATTTGCCGACGCTCGGATAGCCGACAAGCCCGACGTCGGCCATCACCTTGAGCTCGAGCACGACCCACCGCTCTTCGCCTTCCTCGCCCTTCTCCGCGATGTACGGCGCGGGATTGCGCGGCGTGGCGAAGCGGATGTTGCCCCGCCCGCCGCGGCCGCCGCGGGCGACGACCACTTCCTGGCCGTGCCGGGTCAGGTCCGCGATGATTTCGCCGGTATCGTCGTCGATGACGACCGTGCCGGGCGGCACGCGGACGATCAGCGGCTCGGCACCCGCGCCGTTCATCCCCTTCGGCTTCCCCTTCTCGCCGCGCGCCGCCTTGAAATGCTTCTGATAGCGGAAATCGACCAGCGTGCGCAAGCCCTCGTCGACGCGGAAGATCACGTCGCCCCCTTTGCCGCCGTCGCCGCCGGCCGGGCCGCCGTCCGGCACGTGCAGCTCGCGCCGGAACGAGATGATGCCGTCGCCGCCGTCGCCGCCCTTCACATAGATTTTCGCTTTGTCGACAAACATGGCTTCCTCCGTTTTTTCAGCCCCCGAGATCGGCGGCCAGCACCACTTCCGCAAGCTCCGGTTCAAGCCGCTCCGCGCGGAACGGCGACCGCTTCAGCCGCCGGCGAATTTTGTCTTGGGCTTCCTTCGTCTGGATGAACTCGCCTTCGAACTTCAGCAGCGCCTTGAGGGCCGACTCTTCCCGGTTCAGCCGCACGGTCAGCCGCGCCGGCTCGTCCGCTCCCGGCTTCGCGCCGTAGCAGTATACATTGATGACGTCGATCAGCGCGGCGGCCGCCTTCTCCGCGTCGAGCGGCAGCTCGGCCAGATTGAGCTCGTCCGGGAGCTCGAAATGCAGGGCGATCGGGCCGGGCGTCGTCCTGAACGATTGCGCGTACAGGATCAGCGAAGGAACGCCGAGCTTGGCAATCCGGCTTTCTTCCGTCATGCGCTGTCTTATTTTCTCCACGCATTCCGCGGACTTATCCGGCTTGTTCATCCGGATGTAGCCGTACAAGACCTGCAATTCGTTCATCCAGTCGTGGCGGTGATGATTGAGCGTGCGGATCGCCGTCCATTGCAGCGTCCGCAGCGTCCGCTCGTGCCCGGTCTCCCGCTCCTTGCGGTCGGCGAGCACCCAGAGCAGCGCCGCGGCGGCGACCCAGATGAGAAAGACGAGATGCGTCCACCATTCCGTCCGCCAGATCCATACGGCGGCCGCGGNCAGGACCACGGACGCGGCGCCGTAGATCTTCGCCAAGCGATAGCGATTCATGGGACCGTCCTCTCCCGGCTTGTGTAAAACGGCTCATGCCGCCTTGAACCAGCGGCATGTCCGTTCGTGCGCATATCCTGCGAATTCCCGACAGGATAGCAAAAATCCCGGCCTGTCGCCAGACCGGGATTGTCCGTCACTCTGCTGCTGCCGCCACAGGCGCTGCTTCCACCGGATATACGCTGACTTTCTTCCGATCGCGGCCATAGCGTTCGAACTTCACGACGCCTTCGATCAGGGCGTACAGCGTGTCGTCCTTGCCGATGCCCACGTTGCGGCCCGGATGGATCTTCGTGCCGCGCTGGCGAACCAGAATGTTGCCGGCCTTGACGACCTGGCCGTCGGCGCGCTTCACGCCGAGTCGCTTCGATTCGCTGTCGCGGCCGTTCTTCGTCGAGCCGACGCCCTTCTTGGAGGCGAACAGTTGAAGATCAAGTCTGATCATGGTGTCTCCCTCCTTCATCTTCGAAAATGTCCCGAACAACGACATGCTTGCCGTAGGATTGTTGAATCGTATCCAGCATGACGACCATCGATTCGAGCAACAGTTGAACTTTCCCGTCGGCGGCCGGCTCTCCCGTCTCCGGGATTGCCGACTGGAGCCATCCGTTCCGCATCGCATACGGAAGGCGGACGCCCGTCAGGGTCTCGATGGCGTTGACGGTGCCGACCGTTACCGCGGAGACGCCGGCGCACACGATGTCCTCGCCGCGCTTCGCGTAATTCGCGTGGCCTTCGGCCGCGAACGAGACGATCCGCCGGTCGGAGCGTCTGCGGACGATCGTGATCGTGATCATGGCCCGCGCCTTACGCCTCGATCTTGGCGATCGTCACTTTCGTGTACGGCTGGCGATGACCTTGCTTGCGGCGATAGTTCTTCTTCGGCTTGTACTTGAAGACGATGATCTTGCGTCCCTTGCCGTGCTTCTCGACGGTTCCCGTCACCCTGGCGCCTGCGACGACGGGCGTGCCCGCCACGAAGCCGCCGTCCTTGGATACGGCGAGAACGCGGTCGAACGTGACGCTGTCGCCTTCCTTCGCGTCCAGCTTCTCGATGTAGATGACGTCGCCTTCTTGCACCTTGTATTGCTTGCCGCCGGTCTCGAAGATTGCGTACATGGAATCCTGCACCTCCCTGGTCTAAGACTCGCCTGAACGAAGGCGGCGTCCGCATCCGCGGGCGCGCTTGCAAGCCCGTTCCGAGCGGTTGTAGCCTGTGTGCCGCAGGAAGGACACACATGAAGTGATTCTAGCATACTTCCGTCCGCAGTTCAACCGGAATATCGTCAACCGCCTTCCCGGCCGCGCCCGGCCCCGGCGTAGACGACACCCCGTCCGCCGCACGCGCCGCACGTCTCGTACAGCCGCAGCGCCGCGTCCCGGCGCACCTTCTTGCGCGTCATCTCCATCAGCCCGAGGCGGGTCCAGCCGAGCACATGGCAGGCCGTCCGGTCGAGGCGCGCCAGCGACTCGAGCCGCTCCGCGACCTGCGCACGGTGCTCGTCATCCCCCATGTCGATGAAATCGATCAGAATGATGCCGCCGGTATCGCGCAGCCGGATCAGCCGGGCGATCTCCTCGGCCGCCTCGAGGTTGGTCGCGAACACCGTCTCTTCCAGATCGGTCGTGCCGACGTACCGCCCGGTGTTCACGTCGATGACGGTGAGCGCCTCCGTCTGATCCCACACGAGCGATCCGCCGCTCGGCAGCCGGATTTCCCGCCCGTATGCCTGCTCCAGTTGGGCCCGCACGCCGTGCAGCTCGAACAGCCCCTTCTCCCGCGCGTCATGCAGGCTGACGCAGTCCAGCTTCGCGGGGGCCATGTCGCCGACCAGCGCCCGGATCTCCTCCAGCGCGGCTTCGTCGTCGATCCGGATGCGGTCCGTTTCGGCATCCAGCATGTCGCGGACCAGCCGGTACATCAGGCCGGCGTCGCGGTGCAGCTCGCAGGGCGCGGCGGCTCCGGCCGCCTTCGCCATGATCTCCTTCCACAGCCCGCGCAAAAACGCCACGTCCTCGCGCAGCCGCTCGAACGTCTCCCCCACGGCCGCCGTCCGCAGAATGATGCCTTCTTCCCCTTCGCGGATGCGCTCGCCGGCTTCCTTGAGCCGTTCCCGCTCCCGCTCGTCGGCCACCTTCTTCGAGACGGCGACGTAATCCGCATGGGGCATGTAGACGAGATACCGGCCGGGAAGCGTGTAGTGCGTCGTTACGCGGGCGCCTTTTCCCCCGCGGGGCTCCTTGACGATCTGGACGATCAGCTCCTGTCCCGGGCGAAGCAGCTCCGCGATGGACGGCTTCACCTTCGGCTGCCGCTCCAGATGGGGATGCAGCACGTCGTCGATATACAGAAACGCGTTCCGGGCCAGGCCGATGTTGACGAACGCCGCCTGCATGCCGGGGAGCACGTTCTCGACCCGCCCGAGATACAGGTTTCCGGCCAGCTTGCCTCCCGCGGCTTCCTCGATATCGTACTCGATCAGCCTGCCGTCCGCCACGACCGCCGTCTCGATCGTCTGCCGGCCGACATGGACCAGAATCTCTTTCATCGGCGACTGTCACCTGCCCGGAGCGTGGATGGATAACCCCTGCCGTTCCATTTTACCCGAAAAGCTCGGAAACTGCACGGTTTTGTCCTCCGGACCGGAACCAGGTCGCGATCACGCTCTCCTCCGGCACGATCCCCTCGATGCGGCCGCCCTCGCCGAGCACGTAGATTAGATGGTAGCGCCCGCGGCGGAACAGGCGCAGCACGTCCCCCACGCGGCACGCCGGCTGCACGACGATCGGCAGCGCAAGCGCGCCCTTCCGCCTCGCATTCGCGGAGATCGCCTCGCGCCTCACCAGAAAGCGCACGAACAGATACGGCAAATCCCGCCGCAACCGCCAGTTCGTCGCGAACAGGAACAGGCCGATGAGCAGCAGATTGAGCTGCACGCCGCCGAACACCGGCACGCAGGCCGCGATGATCATGGCGACGCTCAGGGCGAGCCCGATTCGCATGCTCCATTTCAGCGCGGTCTGGTAGGGCAGCCTGACGGACAGCCAGGCCGACAGCAGCCGTCCGCCGTCGAGCGGCTGGATCGGCAGCAGATTGAACAGGGCGATGATCGCGTTCGCCTGCGCGATGTACATCGCCCAATCCGAAGCGGCGCCGTCCAGCCGGGCGAGGAGCAGCGCCGCCGTTCCCATCCAGACGTTCTGCAGCGGACCCGCGATCGCCACCACCGCTTCCTCCGCCGCCGGCACGGTCCCCGCCTCTTCCGTTTCGGCCGCGCCGCCGAACGGCAGCAGCCGGATTTCCCGGACGCGCCAGCCGAACGCGCGCATCGCCATCACATGGCCGAGCTCGTGGACGATGACGATCGTGAACAGGACGGCGAGCTCGCGGATCGTCCCGGTGACCGCGGAGGCGAGCATGACGAAGGCGAGCAGCGGATGGATGGTCCACCGGATGCCGAACAGTCTAATCAAGCGGAACCACGTCCGCCGGATCGACATAGCGGCCGTCGACCCGCACGGCGAAGTAGAGCAGGCTCCGCGAACCGTCCGCCGTCTCGGGCAGCGCGCCGATCCGGTCGCCCGCCTCGACCCAGTCGTCCGGTTCGACGTCGACCGACCCCAGCCGGCCGTAGACGGTCATCCTGCCTCCGGCGTGCCGGATGACGACGCTGTAGCCTTCGGCCTCTCCGCCCGTCACATGGGTCACCCGTCCGGTCTCCGCCGCCGTTACGACCGTCCCGGATTTGACCGCGATCTCGATGCCGGCCAGCGTTTCCGCGAACGGACGCACCACTTCGCCCGACGCCACCGGCGCGACGACGGGAATCCCGGGGCCGGCCTCCGTCTTGTTTTCCCCCTGTCCGAAAATGGGCAGAAACGCGGGCGAGCCTGCGAACGTTCTCCGATACCAATCCGCCGCGGCCCGCGTGTCCATGTCTTCCGTCAGCGCCTGCGCGATCAGCCGCTGCGGCGCGGCGGTCCAGGGCTCGTCCAGCCGGAACAGCCCCCACACCGCAAGGAAGAGCGCCGCCGACACCACGAGCCGCGCGAGCAGACCGCGCAGAAAACCGCCCCTCCCCGGCCGTTCGCCGTCGAACATCCCGGGCGCGCGGCTCTCTCCGTTCGCCGCGGCCAGCCATTCGCGGGTGCGCCGCTTCCATTCCGTCTCCGGATCACGTTCCGCGAGGCTCTCCCGGTGATGAGCCGGACGAAGGGCGGGGTCACCAGGCGGAGAAGCGCCGCCCGATTCGGCCGCCGGCCGGCCGGGTCGCGGCCGTCCGGGCATTTCGGACACGGGAATGCCGTCCGGCGCCGCCGACGCCTTCAGGACGCCGCCCGCCTCCGCCCCGTTCCGATTCGCCTCGAGTATGGCGCGGATCCGTTCCGCCCGCCGGCGCTTTATGCCGCTGCCCCTTGCCATGGCCGATTCCTCCCCGATGCGCGTCATCCCGCCGGCTCCGCATGCCGGCGGGCTTGTTCACTATCACGTTATGAGCGGAGAGAGTGGTTTATGCCGCTGTCGAAATTGAGGCAAGACAGCCGTCCGATCCGGTGTTATAGTAGTAGAAGTTGAACATCACGGGAGGACGCATCGAACCATGTGGCTTGTCTATGCGGCATTGTCCGCCGTGGCGTTCGGTCTGAGGGGAATTTGCTACCAGCGGCTCTCGCCGCTTCCGCTGGACCGGAACGTGTTGCTGGCGGGCGTATTCTTCACGGGGTTTGCGGTATCGTTGGCGCTCGCTTTCACGAATGGACAGGCCTGGGGAATCGGGACGGCCGTCGGCATGCTGATGGGGGTGTTTTCCTATATCGCGAACATGGCGATGTATCGGGGATTCGCCGCGGGGAAACCGTCGATCGTCGCGGTCCTGTCCGCCGTGTATCCGGTCGTCGTCGTGCTGGCCGCGTGGCTGCTGTGGAACGAACGGTTGAACGCCGGCCAATCGGCGTCGTTTCTGCTGATCTTGGCCGGCGTCGTGCTGATCCGGTATGCGGGGGAGTTCACGCTCTCCCATTGGAACAGTGCGAAATGGGGCCTGGTGACGATGTTCTTCTTCGGCTTCAACGACCTGACCACGAAATGGTCGACCCTTCTCGGCGCCGACATGTATCCGGTGCTCGCCTGCATGTTCGGCACGGGAACGGCGCTGTTCTTCCTGACGTACCGGGTCGAGAGGCGGATCCGGGAAGCGGCCGCGATCGTCCGGCCGGCCGGGGAGAAGCCGCCCTCAGGCGCTTGGAAGGATCGGCGCACCTTTGGCGTCGGCATGCTCATCGGCATCACGAACATCGCCGGGATGATCATGATCATCCTCGCGTTTGACACCGGTCTCACCGGACTCGTGTCGGCGATCGTCGCGATGAGCGTGCTGCTCATCCTGCTTTACACCCGTTTCGTCGTGCGCGAGCGGTTCACGCCGCGCGAAACGGCCGGTATGCTGCTTGCGATCGCCGGCGTCGTCCTGCTTCGCCTGCTGGCCTGAACGGCTGAAAGGGCTGTTCCGTCCCGCCGCGCGTCTCCGCGGGCGGGAAGGGAACAGCCCTTGATGTTCGCCGTCATGCGGTCTCTTCGGGATCCGGCTGGTGCGCCCGGATGCTGAACACGAGCCCGATGCAGACCATGTTGATGAGCAGCGACGTGCCGCCGTAGCTGATGAACGGCAGCGTGATGCCGGTGATCGGCATCAGTCCGATCATCATGCCGATGTTCTCGAAGATCTGGAACACGAACATCGACACGATGCCGACGATGATGTACGAGCCCTTGAGATCGGTGCACTGGAACGCGATCATGATCATGCGGTAGATCAGCAGGAAATACAGGAGCAGGAGCACCGCTCCTCCCTGGAAGCCGAACTCCTCGCCGATCACGACGAAGATCGAGTCCGAGTACGGGTACGGAATGAACCGGCGGTTCTTCATGTCGCCCTTCATGTAGCCGTCCCCGGTCAACCCCCCCGAACCGATCGCGATGAGCGATTTCTCCGACTGGTGCTTCGCGTCGTCCGACGCCGTCTCCGGATTGATGTACGTGTTGATCCGCTCGTACCAGTGGTATTTCCCCTTGTCGCTCAGGAACGTCTTGATCTCCTCGTTGTAAGTGTTGAACAGCGAGACGGACAGGATCAGGCCGGCGACCATCAGGGCGATGCCGGTCAGCACGTGCCAGTATTTGACCCGCCCGATCCAGAGCATGCCGAGCACGATGACGATGTAGATGACCGCGTTGCCCAGGTCCGGCTGGATCATGACCAGCACGAACGGCAGCAGCGAAATCGCCGCGACCGGCAGCAGATCGGACTTGAACGAGAGCGGGTCGCCGTCCCGGCGGGCGATGAAGCCCGCGATTGCCATGATCAAGAGCAGCTTCATGAGCTCGGCCGGCTGGAACAGGAGGCCGCCCGGGAGGGCGAACCAGCTTTTCGCGTTGTTGTATTCGACGCCGAAAAAATAGACGAGCACCAGCAGCGCAATGCCGATGCCGTACAGCACGTACCAATATTTCATGAAAAACCGGTAATCGAACAGCACCGCGACGATCGCCACGGCGAAACCGGCCGCGTAGAAAACAAGCTGCTTCAGGTCATAGTTCGCGTAAGCCGGGTTGCCGTAGGTCGCGCTTCGCACGACCAGCACGCTGATGACCATGAGCAGCCCCAGTATGATCATGATGCCAAAGTCGATTCGCTTCAGCTTCCTAAGCACACGGCACTCATCCCATCCCGAAGAACTTGCGGAATCGCTGCATCATGCCCGTTTTGTCTTCCAGTTGCATGAGCGGAACTTTCTCGCCGAGCACGCGGCGGGCGATGTTCCGGTAGGCGATGGCGGCACGGGAGGACGGATCCATGACGGTCGGCTCGCCGGTGTTCGCCGCTTTGATGACCTTCTCGTCATCCGGCACGATGCCGAGCAGATCGACGGCCAGCACCTGCACGATCTCGTCGACGTCCAGCATCTCGCCGGATTTCACCATGTTCGGACGGATGCGGTTGATGACGAGCCGCACCGGAATGCGATGCTGCTCGAGCAGGCCGATCACCCGGTCGGCGTCGCGCACCGAAGCGTTCTCCGGCGTCGTCACGACGATCGCGCGATCCGCGCCGGCCACCGCGTTGCGGAAACCCTGCTCGATGCCGGCCGGACAGTCGATGATGACGTAATCGAAATCCCGCTTCAGATCGTCGACAATCTGCTTCACCTGATCCGGTTCGATGTCGTGCTTGTCCTTCGTCTGGGCCGCCGGCAGCATGTACAGCTCGTCGAAGCGCTTGTCCTTGACCAGCGCCTGCGCAAGCCGGCACCGTCCCTCCGCGACGTCGATGATGTCATAGATAATGCGGTTCTCGAGCCCCATTACGACATCGAGGTTGCGCAGGCCGATGTCCGTGTCGACCATGCACACCTTCTTGCCCTGCAGCGCGAGCGCGGTGCCCAGGTTCGCCGATGTCGTCGTCTTGCCGACGCCGCCCTTCCCCGAAGTTACGACTATCGCTTCTCCCATGCCTTACACTCCTTTGAACACGATCGGATCTTGACGGAAGCGATTCAGCCTCGAAATCTTGTCAATTCTCATCCGGCCGTCCTCCAGATACGCGAATTCCATCTGGGCGTCGTCCGTCATCCATTCCTCCGGCGGCCGGCTGATGCAATCGGCGATGCGCAATTGCGTCGGCCGCATCAGGGCGGCGGCGATGACGGCGTCCGTGTTGCCCCGGCAGCCCGCGTGCGCTGTTCCCCGGAGGGCGCCCATGATGTAAATGTCGCCCGTGCAGCAGACCGTTCCGCCCGGATTGACGTCCCCGAGCAACAGCAGATGGCCTTCCCGCTCCACCGTCTGGCCCGAGCGGACGACGCCGCTCATGACATGCAGGCTGCCCGCGCCGGCCGGCTGCTCGTCCGGAGCGGGCTCCGCTTCGATCGACTGGATGATCAGGTTGCCCCTCCGCCTGATGGCGTCGACCAGGCGCTCCCTGTCCGCTTCCGTAATGCGCCGCCTGCCGAGCTTGACCCTGACGTGCACGAGCGGACCCGTGAGCAGCTTGTGGTGGGACCGTTCCAGCTTGTCGTTCAGCTCGGCCAGGAGCTCGTCCATTTCGCAGCGGTCGTCCAGCAGGAAAACGAGGCCGTCCTTCACGCCTTTGATCACGATTCGTTGCTTGCCGGTCAAGCCGTTCCCTCCCAGCTTGGGGGCTTCCTATTGTGTTCGGTTTCGACAGCCCGAAATCCTGCCTGACGGGCGCTATTCTTCTTCGTCGCCGTCCTTCTTCGCCTTCGGCTCCAGCAGCCGCCGGGCGGGCACGTACGCCGCGAGCGCGAATCCCGTCTGCAGGAACAGGCTCGGCGCGATGGATTGCATGAGCACGAATTCATACGGTTCATGCGTGACGCGGAACACGCGATAGATGCCGTAAGCCGCCGAATCGTACAGGAAACAGCACAGGGCGATGACGAACAGCGCCGCCAGCATCGGAACGCGCTTTCCTTCCAGCAGCAGACCCGTCAGGTAGGCAATGGAGCCCATCAGGAGCGTATGGACGCCGAGCATGTGGCCGTAGAAGACGATATCCTGCATCATGCCGAAGATGAGTCCGATGAAAAGCGCCGGATGCCGGCCCGCGTACATGCCGGCGTAGAGCGCGGCGACGAACACGAAATGCGGAGCGAGCCGGCCGTGCATCGATTCCGGGATGAGCCACGGCACGATGGTCGTCTCCAGCATGAACAGCAGGACCGTCAGCGCGATGACCCGTTTCGTGTTCATGGCGCTTCCTCTTCCGATGCGGGCGCCTCACCCAGATCGGGCGGCACGACGACGAACACTTCGGCGAGCTTGTCGAATTGGGCCGCCGGCTTGATATACGCCGTATGGGTCAGGCCGAAGTCGCCCACCTGCCGCGTCTCCACCGTTCCGATGACCAGCCCGTAAGGGTAGACCCCGCCAAGTCCGGATGTGATCACCACATCGCCCACGGAGAGCGGATCGCTCTCCGCGATCCGGTTCATGACCAGCATGCCCCGCTGCGCGTCATAATCTTCAATCACGCCGAATGATTCCTTGTGCTCCATCACCGTCGCGGAGATGGCCCGCGCGCCGCTCGATTCGCCGTTGAGCTGGGTGATCGGCATCACCGTCGAATAGAGCGGGAACACGCGGCTCACGAGCCCGACGAGCCCGTCCGTCGTCACGACCGCCATGTCCGGCCGAATGCCGTCGGTCGATCCGAGATTGATCTTGAACGTCGGATTGAGCGGATCGGTGCTGACGGCCACCACATGGGCAATCACGTATTCGTAGTCGAACATCCGCTTCTGCCGTTCCTTGAACGCCAGCGCTTCCTTGAGGCGCTCGTTCTCCAGCTCGATCCGGTTGTACATCACCCGGTCCCGGGCGTACCGCGCGACGGTATTGCGCAGCTCCTCGTTCTCCCGGTAGATGTCGCGCATCGTCCGGATGTCTTCAAACAAGCCCGCCAGATATCCGGCGGGCTTGTAGAACCATTGCTGCACGAAGGAAACCGAATCGCCGACAAAATTCTCGGGCCATGTCAAATTGTCCCGCTGTCCGAGCGAGAATCCCATGATCGCGGCGAACACAATCAGGACGATCAAGAGAACGAACAGCTTTCGGTTGCGAAAAATTCTGAACAGTTCGCTCACCCGCCCCATCCGTGAATCCGGTTCCCGTCCGGTTGACGTCCGTTATCGGCTCNCNCNCNCCNCCNCCATGCCGCTGCGGGACTTGAACAGATGAATGTTCTCCAGCGCGCGGCCGGTGCCGATCGCCACGCAATCCAGCGCGTTCTCGGCCACGATGACCGGCATCCCGGTCTCGCGGGCCAGCAGCTTGTCCAGATTGCGGAGCAAGCCGCCGCCGCCCGTAAGCACGATGCCGCGGTCCATGATGTCGGCCGACAGCTCGGGCGGGCAACGCTCGAGCGTCACCTTCACCGCCTCGACGATGGCGTTCACCGTATCCGTCAGCGCCTCGGTCACCTCGCCCGACGTGATCGGAATCGTCTTCGGCAGCCCGGTGACCAGGTCGCGGCCGCGAATTTCGACCGTTTGGTCCGAATCGGTCGGCAGCGCCGAACCGATGTCCATCTTGAGCTGCTCCGCCGTCCGCTCGCCGATCAGCAGATTGTAGTTCCGCTTGATATATTGGATGATCGCCTCGTCCATCTCGTCGCCGGCCACCCGGATCGAGCGGCTCGTTACGATGCCGCCCAGCGAAATGACCGCCACTTCCGTCGTGCCGCCGCCGATGTCGACGACCATGCTGCCCGTCGGCTCCCACACCGGGAGATCGGCGCCGATCGCCGCGGCGAACGGCTCCTCGATCGTGTACGCTTCGCGCGCGCCGGCCTGCCTCGTCGCATCCTCGACGGCGCGCTTCTCGACGGCCGTGATGCCGGACGGCACGCAGATCATCACGTTCGGCTGGCGCGAGAAGATCGAGCGCTTCTTCATCGCCTGGCGGATGAAATATTTGATCATCGTGGCGGTGGTGTCAAAATCGGCGATCACGCCGTCCTTCATCGGCCGGACCGCCCGGATGTTGCCCGGCGTCCGCCCGATCATCCGCTTCGCCTGTTCGCCCACCGCTTCGATCGTCTTCGTATCGGTACGCAGGGCGACCACGGAAGGTTCCCTGACGACAATGCCTTTGCCGCGGACATAGACCAGGGTGTTGGCCGTTCCCAGGTCAATGCCCAGATCCTTCGTTCCGAACATGGTCTTGCTCCCTTCTGTCGTCAGACAATCCTTCTCATTATATTACAGGTATCCTTGCTCCTTCAAACTGACGAACCGTCCGTCGCCGATGATGATGTGGTCCAGCACGTCGATGCCGACGAGCGATCCCGCTTCATGCAGCCGCCTCGTCAGCGCGATGTCCTCCGGGCTTGGGCTGGGATCGCCGCTCGGGTGGTTGTGGATGCAAATGATCGACGCGCAGCCGCGTTTGATCGCGGACCGGAACACTTCACGCGGGTGGACGAGCGACGCGTTGAGCGTGCCGACCGACAGCGTCTCGCGCGCGAGCACCTGGTTCTTCGTGTTCAGAAACAGGCAGACGAAATGCTCCCTGAATTCGGAGCGGAGATCTTCCATCACCAGCTTCGCCGCGTCTTCCGGCCTGCGGATCGCCGGCCGGTCGGACACCGCCCGCCGCGCCAGCCTGCGGCCGAGCTCGATGCCCGCGCGAAGCTGCACGGCCTTGGCCGGGCCGATGCCGCGGATTCGGGTCAATTCGGAAATGCTCATGTCAACGACCTGACGCAGGCCGCCGCACTCGCGTAAAATCCGGTTCGCGAGATGAACGGCGGATTCGTTGCGCGTTCCGGTCCTGAGCAGGATCGCCAGCAGTTCCGCATCACTAAGCGCTTCCGCCCCGTCGATCATCATGCGTTCCCTCGGCCGGTCTTCTCTGGGGACTTCGCGCAGCAAAATCGGACGCGAGTCCATCAACTTCCTCTTCCTCCCGTGACGGCCGCGAACGGCGGGACCAACCCCCCGGCCGCGAATGCTCGTCAGATGGTCCTGACGCCGAAATCGGCCAGCAGATCGCCGAGCAGCGACACAGGCAGACCGACGACATTGAAATAGCAGCCCTCGATCCGCTCGACAAATCCCGCGGCAAATCCCTGGATGCCGTAGGCTCCCGCCTTGTCGAGCGGCTCGCCCGTCGCAACGTAACGCGCGATCCGGTCCTCGTCGAGCGGCTTGAAGACCACCCGGGTGACGCTGCGGGCCGTCTTCGCCCTGCCGGACGTCCCGTCAAGCACGGCCACGCCCGTGATCACTTCGTGCGCCCGCCCCTGCAGCAACCCGAGCATCCGGCGCGCGTCCGCGGCATCCTTCGGCTTGCCGAGGATGCGGGCGTCCAGCACGACGATCGTATCCGCGCCGATGACGACGGTTCCCCTCGCCTCCGCGCCCAGCCGTTCCCGGACGTCCGACGCCTTGCGCAACGCCAGCCATTCCGCGGCTTCCGCGGGCGCAAGCCCCGGCGGGATCGATTCGTCGGCGTCGGACGCTTCGATCCGGACCGGAATGTCCAATCCGAGCAGTTGCACAAGCTCCCTTCTGCGGGGCGACGCCGACCCCAGCACGAGCGTATGAACGGCTTGTCCGCCGCAAGCACGCATCTTCGACATACGGACTTCCTTCCGCCCCGCTTCCACGGCGACAAGCGGGACCTACATTCTGCGATAGAGCCAGATCGCCAGGACGGCCCCGAGGATGCTGAGCAGGCTGATGTTCAATCTGATCGTGAGGTCAAACGCGATCACGTACAGATCGGCCGCCGGCGACCAGACGACAGGCAGCGTCTCCGTAAGGAAATCCAGCGCGGGAACCTGTTCCAGCCATCTTGCGACCAACGATCCCGCCAGGAGTCCGATGACGACAAAAAGCACCAGCAGCCAGCGATTCCTCTTCATCCCCGATCGTCCTTCGCCCAATTCTGACACTCGTTCTCTATTATACGCGGCGCTCCATGCGTTTACAATGCGCCGGACGCCCGCATCCAGTCGCGCTGGGCGACCGCCGCCCCGATCAGCGCGGACTGGACGTCACGCAAACGGTCGGGCGCCGGGTTCGCCCGGTACGCGGCGAACGCTTCGGCCGCCTTGCCGACGGCGTCGGCCAGCCTCCGCGCTTCCGCGCCGGCGGCATCTCCGCCGGGAAGCTTCGCGGCGGCTTCCGACCAGACCCGGTACGCCGCCTCCCAGTCGCTCCAGGCTTCCTGCGGAATCGGACCCGTCCCCCCGGACGCCAGCAGGCTGGCCGACAAGCCGCCCGTCATCCGGACCAGATCGTTGGTTGCGCGGATAAACGCTTCCGCCTCCTCCGGCCGTCCCGTGAAAAGGACGCGTCCGGCCGCCGGAATGTCGAGCGGCCGGATGTACAGCTCCACGCCGTCCATGGCCGCGGCCAGCGCCTCCGCGGCGTCGCGGCTTTCCGCGATGCCCGCGTAAGCGCGGTATCCGTCCGCCGTGTCGGCCGCGGCCGCGTAGCCGGCCGCCCGAAGCTGCGCGAGCGCTTCCTCCAGCCCCGCTTCGCCGGAGAATACGCCGTACTGCAGCACATGATACCGGACGGCCGGAAGTTCGACCTCGACGGGCACGGCCGCCATTCCGCCGGAAGACTCCGGCGAACCGCCCGCTTCCTCCGGAACGGCGGCGGCCGGCCCTCCCGCCGGGACGGCGGTCTCCGCTCCCGCGTTCCGCCGACCGCCGGCGTCCGCATCCGGCGAATCCATCTGCCAGAACAGGAGCGACATGACCAGCCAACCGAACAGCCCGCCGGTCAGCACCGCCCCGATGACGGTGGCGACGGCCCGCATCCAGGAAGGCGCGGGCGGCGTTCGGCGGGGCGCGACGCGGAAAGCCGGCATGATGCCTTCTCCGCCGTCCGGCGACTCTCCCGCGGACAGCAGCGCGCCCTCATCCGCTTCTGCCATGCGCGTCCGGGACCGCGATTCGCCCGCCGGCGCCATGTCGTCAGCACCGGATTCGGCCGCTTCCGGTTCCGTTCCGGCATCCGGCAGGGCTCCGGCCTTCGCCTTCCGCTCCGGCACGGCCTCCTCCATCCGCCGCTTTTCCCTGCGGACGTCCGGACCCGCGCCGGCCGCGGGCCGCTCCGCTCCTTCGCCGAGCGTGTCCCCGCTTTCGCGTCCTTCCGCAACGATCTGTCCGTCCGTCTCGCGAATCAACCGCTCCAGCGCGTCCGTGTCGTCTTGGAACGGGCTTTTCCACGGCATGATGTCGCGCTCGAATCGGAACTCCTCCGGCCAATCCGGATCAACCGCGAAGCCATGGGCTTCCGGCCCGCGGCGGATATCCCCGCTGCGGCGAACGTCCGGATTTCGGCCGATGTCCGGATTGCGCTTGTCCCCTTCCGGGCCGACCCGCACCAGTCTGCCGGCGCCACCCGCCTTCGCCGGCTCGAATCGATAGGTAATCCGCGCATTCGGGTTCATGATCCGCATCGCACTCCTTGTCCGATTCTTCTGATTCTACTCTATGAGTCCGATGCGAGATTTATGTTTCCGCGGCCGTCCCCGGACAGACGAATGCGAACGTGTGTTCTATTATGACTTGGTTGAACCCGGAATTCAAGCCAAAATTTTCGCTTCGGGCGCAAAAAAAAACCGGAAGCCCTCCGTCAGGAGGCTTCCGGCGCCCTGTTCACCAGGAAGAAAAGAAGTTTTGCGTGTAATACCAGCCGTATTCGCTGTCCGGGACATACCGGACGCCGACACCGAGCGTCTCGAACCATTCCTCCAGCATGTTTTCGCGGTGGTCGGGCGAGTTGACCCAGCCGGTATGCGCCTCGAAGGCATTCCGGTAACCGGCCGCGATATTTTCGCCGACCGCCCTGTACTCGGATAATCCCGCTGCGGCCATTCGCTCCCACGGCCTTTCGCCGTCCGGATTGACATGGTCGAAAAACGCCCGCACCGCCATGTCCTCGCTGTGCAGCCTTGCCGCCTTGGCCGCGGTCTCGTTCCATTCCAGCGCTTCCAGTCCGTTCTTCAATCGAAACACGTTGTTCAGATCATGAATCTGCCGCTCGTAGGCGCGCTCCAACGCGTCGCGCATATCGTCGGACGGCATGCGGGAGCTCCATGTACCAGCCGCGTCTTCCCGTTCGACCAGCAGGGCTTCCACCTTGTTGCCGTGCAAATCGAGATACAGCGTGACGCGAAGGTTTGCGACGGAAAACGTGTAGTCATCCGACTCCCTGAGCTTCGACAGAGTAACGCCGGCCTGTCCCGCCGCCGTCCGCAGGGGTGCGCCGGGCTTCAGGCCGTCCGGCCGTTCCCAGACGTCCGCGCTGCTGAAGAGCGCCACGACCCGGCCGCCCGCCACGCCGATCTGCGCGAACGCGGCGTAATCGCGGTTGTAGACCAGCCAGGTGTATCCCGCGGCGGACGGATCGCGCCGGTCCGGTTCGCCCAAGGCCGCCAGCACCGCGCTCTCGCTGTCGCCGATCGCGACGCCGCGCAGCCGGGCGTATGCCGGGCTCTCCGCCGCCGCGCCCGTCCGCTTCGCATTGAAGATGAACGTCAGCGCCTCGGCGCGCGTGAGCGGATCGCCGGCCGCAAAGCCTTCATAGGTCGCGCCGGTCTTCCCGTTGGCGATCCCGTTGTCGAGCAGGTATTGGACCGCTTCGCGCACGGACAGCCGTTGCCCTTGCGCCGCCGCGATGATGCGGGCCGCGTCGCCGCGGGTATACACCCGCTTCGCTTCCTTGTCGACGACCGGCCAGCCGAGACGGTCGGCCGCTTCGTAATAGCGGACATACCACGGCTCGCCCGGCCGCTGCTCCGGCACCTCGTACTCCGGGAACGCGCGCAGCACGAGCGCCAGAAACTCGCGTTCGCTGATCTCGAGGTTCGGACGGAACGTGCCGTCGGCGAACCCGTTCGCAATGCCGTTTGCCGCCGCCCATTCGATGACGCTTTTCGCCCAATGGTTCCCGATGTCCCGGAAGGAAGGTTTTCCGTCGTCCGCCGCATGCGCCGCGCTTCCCGCAAGAAGCGCGGCGGCGAGCAGCACCGCGCACAGAATGCGGAACTTCTCCCCGAATGCTCTCATCCGATCCTCTCCCCCGACCAAACTCCGGTCTGTAACGTTAACGTTATCACAGCAGATCGGCGCGGACAAGCTGCAGAGAAAAAACGACGGCCGTCCGCGCAAATCCCCGCACCGGGGACCGCCGGACGGCCGTCCGCATCGCATCGGTTATCCCGTCGCTAGGAACGGCAGGAAACGATCAAATCCATCCCGCGACTTGCAGCAGGCGTTGGATGACCACAACCGCTTCCGCACGGGTCATCGTTGCGCCCGGCGCCAATTCATCGGCCGCGCGACCTTGAATGATGCCCGCCTGCACGGCCTTTCTCGCGCCGTCCAGCGCCCACGCGGAGACGGATTCGCCGTCCGCATATGCGGCAAGCGGATCGCCGGAGCCTTCGACGCTGATGTTCAGCAACGCCAGCACCCTCGCGGCAATGATCATCACTTGTTCCCTCGTGACGGTTTGTTGCGGTTGGAAGCCGCCCTCATCCGTCCCTTGCATGAGCCCGTATTCGACCGCGGCCGCCACTGCCGGAGCAAACCAGTCGTCTTCGTCCACGTCCCTGAACGATACGGCAGACCCGCTGCCCTTCAGGCCCAGACTTCTGACGATCATCGCCGTAAATTCCGCACGGGTCACTTCTTTGTCCGGAGCGAAGTTGCCGTCCGGCAGCCCGTTGACGATGAGACGGGAGCCCATGTCGACAATCTCTTCTTGTGCCCAGTGGCCTTCGATATCACGGAACGATGCCTCGTATTTGATGAGCGCAATGGCGCCTCCGGTCGTGTGGGCGAGGACGGCCGTCAGTCGGCCGTCAACCGTCACCAGTCTCGTCGGCACGGGGCGAACCGTGCCGTCTTCTTCGACGATGACCGCCGTCAGCCTCGCATCGGACGCGACGCCTTCCGGCACAGCCATCGCGGTGACACCGAAGCCTTCGAACCGGTCAACCGTTACGGAACGGTCTCCGTATGCTGCCGTAACCTTCGCCGTTACGGGCATGCCGACCATTTCATAACCGCCGGCGTTCAGTACGGCTTGAGCGAATGCCGCTTGTTCGCCGGTTGCGGAAGCGACCTGAATTTCGATCACGACATCCTCCGCTGCCGCGCCCAGTGCGCCGGCAACCGCTTCAACATCGATCGCGCCGGCCGGGATCGTGACCGAAGCCTGGTTGCCCTTGATGTTCAGGGAAGCCTGTTCTTCGTTGATTTGGGCAAGCAGCGAACCGTTCACTTGAACGACTACGTTGTTCGTGCTTTCCGGCACCTTGATCGTATAGCCTTGCTCCGAAGAACCCAGGAGCTCTTCAACCGCAAGTACAAGCACTTCATGGCCGTCCTGTTCGCCGGTGCCGACCACTTTCACCTTGAGCTCTTCGCTCAGGGCGGTATCACCGGTTTCTCCGGAAGGTCCGGAATCCGAAGGCGTGCCCGGCATTCCCCGTTCATACGGCAAGGGCATCGACGCTCTCGTCACCGTGACGGTCACGCTGTTGGTTTTCTTCGTCACGCCGTCCAGCGTAACCGTCGCCCAGACTTCGGCCGTTCCTTCACCGACCGCTTTGAGAACGCCGTTTTCGGCTTTGACGACCTTTTCGTCGCCGGAAGCGTAGACGATGGTTCCGGCGTACACGTAGGCATCCCTGCCGTTGATCAGCTTGCCGGACAACTTCAGCCCCGCTTCCTTTCCGACCTCGATCGTCGTCTGATCCGCCGTCAGCGTGACGGTGTCAAGCGCGACCGGCAGCTTGTAGACCTTGGAGCCATACACATAGTAGACGCTGCCGTCATGACCGACCGTCATCAGGTTCACCGTTTGATCGAGCAGCTTCCGGTACTTGAGCGTATCCGGATCAATGACAATGAGTTGCGAACCGATGGTCGTGTAGAGCAGGCCGTTTTCCCATCTCAGGTAGTACGGACGCATCATCGAGCCCATA
>JGI25328J35697_1000979_pt1 | contig 21715 bp, 20 predicted proteins | sample HigsolmetaAR203D_FD_35697 | JGI IMG/M metagenome (IMG submission 35697)
TTCGTTAAGGTGAAGCAATTCCTAGCGAGTCGATCGGAATAGGTGGATGCCAAACGAAGTCGAGTGGACTCCCGACGCCCGTGAGCTCGCCGACCTGGAGCTGCTGCTCTCCGGCGCCTTCCACCCGCTCACCGGGTTCCTCGGCGCGGCCGACGTCGCCGAGGTCACCGCGCGGGGCCGGCTCACCGACGGCACCCCCTGGCCCGCCCCGGTGACGCTGCACCTGCCGTTCCCGGTCGCGCCCGGGGACACGGTCCGGCTGTGCGACCCGGAGGGCGCGGCGCTCGCCGAGCTCACCGTCACCGAGCAGGCCGAGACCGGGGAGGTCGCCGGGCCGGTGAAGAGGCTCGGCGCGCCCGAGCACGGGCCGTTCGCCCGGCTGCGGCGCGGCCCCGCCGAGGTCCGCGCGGAGCTCGGGGACGGGCCGGTGCTCGCGGTGACGAGCCGTGGGCCGCTCGACGACACGGTGCTCGAGGAGATCAAGGCCATCGCCGTGGAGCTGGAGGCGGCCACCGTGCTGCTGCTCCCGCTCATCTTCGGGGAGCGCGGCCCGGCCGTGGTGCGCGACGCGCTGCGGGCCGCCGAGCGGCTGCGCCAGGAGGGCGCGCCGTTCGGGGTGACCGTGGTCGCGGTGCCGCTCGCGCCCCGGGAGGCCCCGATCGACCTGGAGCTGCGCGAGCACGTCGCCGCCGCGTACGGCGCGGCCGAGCACTTCGCCGCCCCCGAGCCGGTCGAGATCCCGGGGCCGCCGCACCGGCGCGGGCTCGTGCTGTTCTTCACCGGCCTGTCCGGGTCGGGCAAGTCGACGATCGCCCGCGGGGTGCGGGACGCGCTGCTCGAGCGCGGCGGCCGTACCGTCACCTACCTCGACGGGGACGTGGTGCGGCGGCTGCTGTCGAAGGGGCTGACGTTCTCCAAGGAGGACCGGGACCTCAACATCCGGCGCATCGGGTTCGTCGCCGCCGAGGTGGCCCGGCACGGCGGGCTCGCGATCTGCGCGCCGATCGCGCCGTACGCGGCGACCCGGGCCGAGGTGCGGGCGATGGTGGAGGAGGTCGGCGGGGTGTTCCTGCTCGTGCACGTGGCCACGCCGCTGGAGGAGTGCGAGCGGCGGGACCGCAAGGGCCTGTACGCCAAGGCGCGCGCCGGGCTCATCCCCGCGTTCACCGGCATCTCCGACCCGTACGAGGAGCCCGACGACGCCGACCTGGTGATCGACACCACGGACATGCCGGTGGAGAAGGCCGTCGCGGCGGTGATGAACCTGCTCACCTCCGGAGGCTGGGTTCGCTGATGCGCTGGGACACGCCGTGGGGCGCGCTCGAGGTCGACCCCGCGCTCGCCGGGGGCGCGTTCCTCGTCGCGCTGGTGGTCGGGCTCACCGGCATGGGCGGCGGGGCGTTGATGACGCCGATGATGCTGCTGTTCTTCGACGTCCCGCCGCTCGCCGCGGTCTCCAGCGACCTGGTGGCCTCGGCGGTGATGAAGCCGGTGGGCGGCCTCGTCCACCTGCGGCGGGGCACGGTGAACCTGCGGCTGGTGGGCTGGCTGTGCGCCGGGTCGGTGCCCGCGGCGTTCTGCGGCGTGCTCGTCGCCCGCCTGCTCGGCGACGGCGGCGACGTGCAGCAGGTGATCAAGTACGCCCTCGGGGTGGCGCTGCTGCTCGCCGTGGCCGGGCTCGTCGCCAAGGCGTGGCTCGGCGCCCGGCGGGACGCCGCCCTGCCCGAGGGCGCCGCCGACGCCGCCCTGGATGTCCAGGTACGCCCCATTCCGACCTTACTGGTCGGTATGGTCGGCGGGATCGTGGTCGGCATCACCTCGGTCGGCTCCGGCTCGCTCATCATCGTGGCGCTGCTGCTGCTCTACCCGACGCTGCGCGCCAACGGGCTCGTCGGCACCGACCTCGTGCAGGCCGTACCGCTGGTGCTCTCCGCCGCGCTCGGCCACCTACTGTTCGGCGACTTCCGGCTCGACCTCACCACGTCGCTGCTGCTCGGCTCGCTCCCCGGCGTCTACCTCGGCGCCCGGGTCTCCGCCCGCGCCCCGGGCGGCGTGATCCGCGCCCTGCTCGTGGTGGTGCTGCTCGCCTCGTCGCTCAAGCTGCTCGGCGTGGGCACCGCCGCCACCGCGTGGATCCTGCTCGGCGCGACCGCGGTCGCCGCCGGGACGTGGNGGGCCGGCCGGGGACGCGCCTCGCGCGTACGGCAGCCGCAATCGCTGTAGCCCGGCCGCGGGCTAGGGCACCGGCGTGGCGGTGAAGTGCGGGCTGCGGGCGAGCGCGGTGAACGCGCGCGCCGCGCCCGGNGTGGTGTCGAACCGGGTGTCCCCGCGCGGCGCCCGCGGCGAGTCGAAGTAGACGAGCGCCTTGATCTGCGGGAAGTCGCGGATCTGCCGCGCGGCGGAGCGGAANATGCGCTCCTTGCGGTGCGGGTCGTCCGGGTCCTCGAACACGCCCCACTCGGCGACCATGAACGGCTTGCCGGGGAANCGGGCCTGCATCCACNTGTAGAAGCCGGGCCAGTTCGGGTAGTCGGGCCGGANCTTGTTCACCAGGCCGGCGAAGTCGCGCACCCGGTGGTCGGCGTACGGGTCGATCGCCACCCAGTCGACCACGTCGTCGCCGGGGTACAGGTCGGCGAACCACCGCTTCGAGGCCCAGTTCGGCGCGCCCATGTACGTCATCACGGTCACCGCGTTGGTCACGCCGCGCTCCCGCAGCCGGGTGACGACGTGGCGGAACATCGCCGCGTAGTCCCGCGCGGTACGGCCGGAGCCGGGCTGCGGCCGTACGTCGTCCTCGGGCTCGTGGTGGATGGTGAGGAAGAAGCGCTTGGGGAAGGTCCGCTTGATGTACCGGGCGAGCCGGTCGATGCGCCGGTCGAACCGGCCGGCCGCGATCTCCGCCCAGGGGCGCTCGAGGCTGACCTTCCAGTTGATCAGCAGGATGCGGGACTTGGCGAGCTCGCGCTCCTCGGGGGTGGGGAAGAGCTNGTCGTTGCGGTGGTAGACGTGCAGGATCGCCGCCTTGCGGCCCATGCGCCGCTCGGCCCGCTCCAGGGCCACCGCCGGGCTCCGCCTGGTGAACACCTCGGGGGCGATCCCCCACCAGGCTCCGCAGGTGGGGATGAGCTTCTCGGTCGCCTTGCAGTGCCGGGGGCGGATGACCTCGGCGGCGGGCGGGGCGCCCGCCTCGGCCCGCGGCGCGTTCCCGGCGACGCACGCGCCGGTCGCGAGCGACGCCCCCGCGACNACCCCGGCGGCGAGCACGGCCGCCCTCCGGCGCGAACCGGGCATCCGGCCCGGCCTGGACCCGTCGCCCAGCGGACCGCGCATTTCCCCCATTCGTCCCATCTCGCCCCCTCCGAGGATGCCGGAGCAAGCATTTCATATACGCCTGGGGAACGCGGGCGACTTTACCACTTTCCAACGCTTTCCTGCGAAAGACAAAACTCGCCCTAGTCTATTTTCGTGGCATTTCACTCGAGCATCGGCCGCCCGGAATGAACATCCAGTAAAGTGCCTGGTGTCTTTTCCGATCCACCTCACCGAAGAGGGTCGCGAGTCCCCATGAGCAGGTCGCCCTTCCTCTCGCTGCTCGGCCGGCACCGGCTGCTCACCGGCGTGTGCGTGCTCGTCGGCGCGCTCGGCGGCATCGTGCTGCACGCGGTGCTGCCCGAGACGTACACCGCGACCGCCCAGGTGCTCGTGACACCGACGGGCGTACAGGATCAACCGAACAATCTCGGTCCGCGGCAGCGGGAAAACCTCAATCTCGACACCGAGGCACAGATCGCGCAGTCGGCCGTGGTCGCCGGGCTCGCCGCGGAGAAACTGGGCATCCGGGATATCGACGAAGTGCGGCGAAATATCACAATAAACGTGCCGCCGAATNNCGCGATTCTCGCCGTCTCCTACTCGGCCGGTACCCCGTCCGCCGCGGCCGCGGGCGCCCAGGCGGTCGCCACCGCCTACCTCGCCAACCGCGAGGCCGCCGCCACCCGCACGCTCGCCGCGCAGCAGCGGCTCGTCGCCGCCGCGCTCCGGGAGGCGGACAAGGCGCTCACCGAGGTCACCGCCTCCCTGCCCACCCTCAGCAAGGGCTCGGCCGAGTACCTCAACGCCACCCGGCGGCAGACCCTGCTGAACCGGCAGGTCGCCACGCTCACCGCCAAGGCCGACGCGCTGCGCACCGTGGCGGTGACCCCGGGCACGGTGATCAGCCCGGCCCGGCCCCCGGACTCCCCCACCGGTCCCGGGCTGCCGCTCTACCTGGGCAGCGGCCTCTTCCTCGGCCTGCTCGCCGGCAGCGGCGTGGCGGTGTACCGGGAGAGCAGAGTGCCGCGCATGGCCCACGCCCACGCGTGGTGAGCCCCGCCGTCTGGCCGATCGCGGCGCTGCTCGTCGGCTACCCGGTCTGGTGGGCGCTGGGCTTCGGCGGGCTGTCGATCATCGTGCTCGCCGTACCGATGGCCGTGATCCTNTGGCGGCGCCGCCCCATCCGCATGCCGCNGGGGTTCGGGCTGTGGCTGCTGCTCNTCGCCGGTTACCTGATCTCCGCGTGCATGCTCGGNGCCACGCCGCCCGGCACGTACGGCGAGCTCTCCCCCGGCCGCGTCATCGGCTACCTGGTCCGGCTCGCCCTCTACCTGNCCGTGCTGATCACCGTGCTCTACCTGGGCAACCTCAGCCANCGCGAGCTGCCGCAGCTCACCCTGGTGCGNATGCTCGGCGCGCTGTTCNTCACCACGGTCGCGGGCGGGCTGCTCGGCGTGCTCGCGCCGGANNTCTCGTTCACCGCGCCGCTGGAGATGCTGCTGCCCGACTGGATCGGCGGGCANCCGTTCGTGCAGAACCTCATCCACCCCACGGTGTCGCAGACCCAGCGGGTGCTCGGCCACGCCTCGCCGCGGCCCGAGGCGCCGTTCGAGTGGGCGAACGCGTGGGGCAGCAACATCTCGATCCTCATCATCTGGTTCGTCGTCGGCTGGTGGGTCTACGGCGGTACGGCACGGCGCGTCGCGTGCGGCGTGCTGATCGCGCTCGCCGCGGTGCCGATCGTGTACTCGCTCAACCGCGGCCTGTGGATCGGGCTCGGCATCTCCGTGCTCTACGTCGTGCTGCGCGGGCGCCGCCGCCCCGGGCTGCTGCTCGCGGTCGCCGGGGCCGCCGTGCTGCTCGCGTTCTCCCCGCTCAGCACGATCGTGAGCCAGCGCATCGACAGCCCGCACAGCAACGACATCCGCGCNTTCACGGTGACCGCGACCGTGGCCGCCGCCGTGCACTCGCCGATCATCGGCTTCGGCAACACCCGCAACGCGCACGGCAACCACCGGTCGATCACCACCGGCAAGACCCAGTGGTGCCGCGAGTGCGCGCACCCCCCGCTCGGCAGCGACGGCCAGCTCTGGCTGCTGCTGATCAGCCAGGGCTTCACCGGCGCGGCCCTCTACGTCGCCTTCTACCTGGGGGCGATCCGCCGCCACTGGCGGGACCGCACCCCGATCGGGCAGGCCGGAGTGCTCGTCATGATCCTCGCCCTGTTCTACATGTTCATCTACGACGGGCTGGTGACCGCCCTGATCATGTACCTGATCTCGTTCGCCCTGCTGTGGCGCAACCAGGACAGCCCGCCGGTGCGCGGCCCCTACCGCGCCCGCCACCGCCGCCCGTCCGGCGGCCTGCTGCCGCGCGTGGACGCCCGCTCCCCCGCTCCCGGGCTGCCGGCGCCGTACGGAGACGACCGGTACCCCGGGTACGGCGGGCCCGCGGGCCACGGCCCGGGCGGGCGCGGGCGGCTCATGTGGGGGGACGCATGAGCGACCGCCGGATCCGGCTCGACTACCTCGACCAGGTGCTCGCCGTGCTCTTCCCCGCCGCCCCCGGCGGCCCCTGGCGGCGGTACACGCTGCTGCCCCACCGGCTCGTGCCGCGCCGCCTCGTGCCGCGCGAGCCGTACCACCGGCTGGTCGGCCGGGCGGTGCGGGTGCCGGTCGGCGACGGCGGCATCGAGGCCCACCTGTGCCGGGTGCTCGGCCGCGAGGTGCGGGTCGCGCTGCGGGTACGGCCGGCGCGGCGGGCGAACCGCAAGCCGGTGCTCGAGGTGTACCAGGCGGGGCGGTGCATCGCGTTCGCCAAGATCGCGGACACCGACCGGGTGCGCGGGCTGGTCCGGCACGAGGCCGCGGTGCTGCGCATGCTCGAGACCGTGCCCACCGAGGTGGTGGTCGCCCCCAGGGTGCTCCACCACGGCCTGTGGCGCGGCATGGACGTGCTCGTGCTGTCCGCCCTCCCGGTGCCCCGGCTGCGCCGCGGCCCGTCCGCGGCCCTGCGCGCCGCGGCGATCCGCGAGATCGGCGGCCTCGCCGCCCACGCCCGGTGGCGGGTGCCCGGCCCCCGGTACGGCGCGGCGGACGAGGCCGCGACCGAGCCCCTCGACCTGCCGCTCGTCGCCTCGGCGGGCGCCGTGCTCGCGGGCGCGACCGGCACCGCGACGGGCAGGGTGACGGGCAGGGCGACCGGAACGCTGCCCCGGACCGTGCCGGCCCCGCCGCCGGACGCCCTGGCCGGCGCGCCGGACGGCCGGTCACCGGCCGCGGTGGACCCGGCGGCGGACGTCTGGGCCTGGCACGGCGACTTCGCGCCGTGGAACATCGCGCCCGGCCCGCGCGGGCGGCTGCTCGTGTGGGACTGGGAGCGGTTCGCGGTCGGCGTGCCGCTCGGCTTCGACGCGCTCCACCACTTCCTCCACCGGTGGCTGCGGCGGGCGGGCCCGGCCCGGGCCGCCCGGATGTGCCTGGAGCGCGCCCCGCTGCTCCTCGCCCCGTTCGGCGTCGACGCCGCCACGGCCCGCCGTACCGCGGCCCGTTACCTCGTCGCGCTCGCCGACCGGCATCGCCGCGACGGCCACGAGCCGTTCGGCTCCCCTGCCGCCTGGCTTGCCCCGCTTCTGGAGGTGCCTTTGTGATCCCCGACTCCCTTGCCCACCCGACCGCGCCCGCGCCGCCTCGCCGCGGCGCGGCCCCGGCCCTGCTGCGCACCGCGGCGAAGCGGGCGGCGCACGGCGTCTCCTGGGCCCTGGGCCGGGCCACCGCCGCGCACCGCGTCCTGCCGTCGTTCCTCATCGTGGGCGCGCAGCGGTGCGGCACGACCTCGCTCTACCGCTCCCTCGCCCGCCACCCGCTCGTGCTCAAGGCGGTGTGGCGCAAGGGCGTGCACTACTTCGACGTCGCCTACCACAAGGGCCCGGCCTGGTACCGGGCGCACTTCCCGCTCGCCGCCACCGCGCGCCGGGTGGCGCGGCGCGAGGGGCGCATGCCGCTCGCCTTCGAGTCCTCGCCGTACTACCTGTTCCACCCGCTCGCCGCCGAGCGCATCGCCCGCGACCTGCCCGGCGTGAAGGTGATCGTGCTGGTGCGCGACCCGGTGGAGCGGGCCTGGTCGGCGCACGCGCACGAGCTGGCCCGCGGGTTCGAGACCGAGCCGTCGTTCGAGCGGGCCGTGGCCCTGGAGGAGGAACGGCTCGCCGGGGAGGAGGAGCGGCTGCGGCGGGAGCCGTACGCGGTCAGCCACGCGCACCGGCACCACGCCTACCTCGCCCGGGGCCGGTACGCCGACCAGCTCGACCGGCTCGCCGCGCACCTCGGCCGCGACCGGGTGCTCGTGCTCGACAGCGGCGACCTGTTCGCCGACCCGCGGCCCGCGTTCGAGCGGCTGTACGCCTTCCTCGGCCTGCCCGCCGCGGGCGAGGTACGGCTCGGCCGGCACAACGCCCGCCCCCGGACCTCGCCGATGCCGGACCGGCTGCGCCGNGCGCTGCGCGAGCACTTCGCCCCGTGGGACGAACGGCTGCGCCCGTGGCTCGGCGCCGACCCGTCATGGCGCCGGTAGCCCCGCCNGGGCGGCCGCCGCTGCTCGTGACCGGNCTGCCGCGCAGCGGCACGAGCTGGGCGGGCAAGATGCTCGCCGCCGGCGGCGGGCTCGTCTACGTCAACGAGCCGCTCAACCCGCAGCACCCGCCCGGCCGGTCGCCCGGCGTGCTCAACGCCACGGTGACCCACCGGTTCCAGTACATCTGCGCCGACAACGAGGAGCCGTGGCTCGCCGCGTTCGCCGACACGATCGCCCTGCGNTACCGGTTCCTCGCCGAGCTGCGCCGCAACCGCTCGCCGTACGACCTGGCGCGGATGGCCAAGTACGGCACGGCGTTCACGCTCGGCCGGCTGCTCGGCCGCCGGGCGCTGCTCGACGACCCGTTCGCGCTGTTCTCCACCGCCTGGTTCTGCGAGCGGCTCGGCTGCCGGGCGGTGGTGCTCATCCGCGACCCGGTGGCGTTCGTGGGGAGCTGGCGGCGGCTCGGCTGGCGGGTCGACGTGCACGAGCTGCTCGGCCAGCCGCTGCTGGTGCGCGACCACCCGGTGGTGGAGCGGCTGCGCGGCCACGGCGCGGACCCGATCGCCGCCACCGCGACGCTGTGGACGGTCGCCCGCGACGTCGCCGTCTCGCTCGCCGCGGCCCGGTCCGACATCCGGCTGGTGCGGTACGAGGACCTCGCCCGCGACCCGGTGGGCCGCTACCGGGAGCTGTACGAGTGGTGCGGCCTGCCGTGGTCGGAGCGGGCCGCCGTGCGCATCCGCCGGGCCTGCTCCGGCCCGGCCGCCACGGACCGGCCGTTCCGGCGTACCGGGCTGTCCCGCACCGCGTTCCGCCCCATGGACCCGGCGGCGAACCTCACCTCCTACCGGGAGCGGCTCACCCCGGAGGAGATCGCCCGGGTCGCACAGCTCACCGGGTCGGCCGGGCCCGCGGGCTGACCCGGGCGGCCGCGGCCCGGGTCAGTCCCACCAGAACGACCAGTAGTACTTGCCGATGATCTGCTCGCTGTAGTCCACCAGGTTGCCCGGGCCCTGGATGATGTTGTCCGGGCAGAAGGTCCAGTGCTCCGCGGCGACCCGGATCGCGTGCTCCGGGGTGACCGGCGGGGCGGCGACGCTCAGCTCCAGGGTGTTGAACCCCACCCCGACCACGCGCGCCCCGAACCGCTCCTCCCAGCTCCGCACCACCGCCGCCATCGGCACCGCCCACTCGTTGTGGTTGACCGCGCCCTGCCAGCCCATCACCACGAGCGCGTCCGCGCCCCGGTCGGCGGCGGCGAGGCCGAGCAGCGGGCGGCGTTCGGCGAGCACGCACGCGTACCAGTCGGCGACGGCGTCCGGTTCGGCGAGCAGCCGCCCCGGCGGGGCGAGCCCCGGGCAGTCCCGGCCGAACGGGAACAGGTCCTCGATCTGCTCGGGGCTGGCCTGGGCGAGCCAGTCCGACCACACCTCGGCCATGAACGCCCCCGCCTCGAAGTTGTCGATGAGCGCCGGGTTGTCGGGGGCGATCTGGCCGGCCGACCACGGCTGCACCGAGTCCTCGAGCAGGAGCGGCCACAGGCCGGACTCGGGGTGGGCGGCCCGCAGCTTCGCCCAGAGCTCCCCGCTCACCGGCTCGTCGCTCAGCCAGAACGCGGGCCGCGAAGGCGAACGCGAAGGAAAGCGTGCGAAACTCGGGTCCGGCCACACCACCGCCCCCTCGGGGAGGTCGGTGGGCAGCACCCGGCCCACGCCGTCATCAGCGAACAGCAGCCGCAGCTCCGGCGGCAACTGCCGACGATCGCATTCGTCCATCCCATCCGCGATGGTAGTGCCTGACGACTTTTCCGACGGGGATCTGGTCACGAGAACAGGCGTTTGAGTGCGCAGACCGTCAACAGCCGCAGCGCGTACGGCAGGTCGTCGACGAGGTAGCGCCTGGCCAGCCGTCCGGGCTCGCTCGCGAGCCGGAACAGCCACTCCAGCCCGGCCTGCCGCATCCAGCGCGGGGCGCGCGGCACGGCCCCGGCCGCGAACGCGATCGCGGCGCCGCAGCCGACGAACCACGCGGCGGGCAGCTCCTCGCGCAGCGTCTCGATGAGGCGCTCCTGCCGCGGGAAGCCGAGCCCGACGAACACGATCCGCGGGTTCGCCCGGACCAGCGCCGACCGGATCGCCGCGACCTCCCCCGGCTCGTGCTCGAACCCGTACGGCGGGCTGCGCCAGCCGCTGACGATCAGCCCGGGGTAGCGGTCGACGAGCGCGCAGGCGGCCCGCTCCGGCGCCCCGGGCGGGCCGCCGAGCAGGTAGATCGGGAAGCGGTAGAACGCCGCGGCCTCCGACAGCGACCAGATCAGGTCGGCCCCGGTGATCCGGCCCGGCAGCCGGGTGCCGAGCAGCCGCGCCGCCCACACCACCGGCATGCCGTCGGCGACCGCGAGGTCGGCGTGCTCCACCAGCGCCCGGATCTCCGGGTCCCGGGAGGCGGCCCGGCAGATGTCGACGTTGGGCGTGACGATCCGCCCGCCCTCGCCGCGCTTGAGCGCCGCGACCACGTGGTCGACCACCTCGACCTCGGTCATCGGGTTCACCGAGATCGGCCCGACCCGGACCCGCCGGGTCCGGGTCTTCGCCTTGCGCACCCAGGCCCCCATCAGATGCCGTGCCCCCGGGCGTGCAGCAGGCCGAGCACGAACCGCGGCGAGAGCAGGCCGCCCGCGACCGCGAGCGCGAGCGGCGCCCGCGGCTCCGCCCACCGGCGGCCGAGCGCCCGCCGGGCCCAGCGGGCCGCGGCCCGGCGGTTGCCGAGCGCCGCGTGGTGGAAGGCGAGCTGGCCGTACACGCGGGCCGCGCCGCGGCGGTCGGCGACCAGCTCGGGGTGCCGGTCGAGCATCCACTCCAGCCCGGCGATGCGCCCCGCCCAGTGCGTGGCGTAGTGCGACAGGCCCCAGCGGACCCGCACCAGCGGCCGGTCCACGTGCACGATCGGCCGCCGCTTGGCCGCGCGCAGCGCGAGGTCCCAGTCCTCGTTCTGGCCGCCGGGGGCGTCCTCGTCCACCCGGTAGCCGCGGAACAGGAAGGTCGAGGAGTGCACCATCACCATGCGGGAGCGCACCAGGTGCTCCGGGCCGATCCGGTCGGTGCCGGCGAGGCGGGGGATGCGCCGCCCGCCGTACTCCACCTCGATCGCGCAGCTCGCGAAGTCCGCGCCGGGCTCGGCGCGCAGCGCGGCGAGCTGGGCGGCGAGCCGGCCCGGCAGCCACACGTCGTCGTCGTCGCAGAACGCGATCCACTCGGTGTCGAGCGCGGCGATCCCGGCGTTACGCGCCCGGGCGAGGTGCGGGCCGCCGGGGTTGGGGAGCACCCGTACCCGGCGCGGCCCGTCCGCGGCGAGGTCCGCCACCTGGCGGCGCACCGCGCCTGCGTCGCAGCCGTCGGCGACGATCACGACCTCGAGGCGGCCCGGGTGGCGCTGGGCGAGCACGGCGGCGAGCGCGGCGCGGAGCAGGGCGGGCCGATCCCCCCGGGTGGGGATGACCACGCCGACCGACGGGCCGCTCATGGCGCCTCCCATCCGGACGCCCCCTGACCGGCGAGGCGGTAGCCGTACCGGAGCAGCAGCGGCCAGGTGAGCGCGGTGACGAGCCAGCGGTCCCGCCGCGCCATGCCGGTGCGCCAGGCGTCGTCGCGGCGCAGCGGCACCGTGCCGACCGCGAACCGCATGGGGTTGCCGGACACGGTGTGCCCGACCGAGAGCAGGGCCGCGTCGTCGGCGAGGAAGGACGGCTGCGCCGCGGGCAGGCCGAGGCGGCGGGCGAGCCGGCCGAGCGTCTGGCGGGGCGCGTCGACGAGGTCCTCGTACCGCACCCGGGCCACCGGCACGCCGCGGCGGGCGAGCAGGTGGAAGGCGAGGTTCTGGGCGAGCCAGTGCACCGCGGTCGCCGCGGGACGCCACCGGGTCATGGGGCTGCCGTCCTCGGGGCGCGGCACCCACCTGCTCCACGAGTGCGCCACGGCCCGGGCGTCGCGGACCATGTGCACCACGCTCACCGGCTCGCCCGCGCTCGCCAGGCAGAACGCGAGCGAGGCGTGCTTGCTGGAATCGACGATCACCTCGGCGCCGGTGACCTCACCGGCCGCCCGGTAGAGCCGCCGGTACGCCTCGGCGTACTCGCGCAGCCGGTCCGGGCGTCGTGACGGGGGCGCGCTTCCGGGACGGGGGGTACGGCCCGGCCGGGTGGTCCGCCGGGCGAGGACGGGGATGCGCCGGGTACGGTCGACCCGGCGGCGCAGGGCGAGGACACGCCGGGCGAGCTCGGGGCTCCAGCCGCCGAACGCGCGCTCGCCGACCCGCCGCCAGAACGGGCAACGTAAGAACGGCAGGCCACAGCCGCACGGCTCGTCCCGGTCGATCCCGCGTGCCCAGAGGTGGACGACCTCGCCGAGCGCGACGACGCCCGGGAGCTCGCCCAGCAGGCGTTCCAGCAGGGTGGTGCCGCTCCGGCCCAGCCCGCCGACATAGATGACGCGATGACTCACAGGCACGGTCTCCTACTTATCGCTACGGACCGTGCCGAAGCTATCGCTAACGGTAACTTGAAACCCTAGGAAAGGTCAAAGATCTACCCGCGCTTGCCGTGCGGCCCATTCTGCCGGGCGGTACGGCCCGCCGGCGCGGCCGGGTGGGGACCGGCGCCGGCGGGCGTCGGGTGGTCAGCGGGCGTCGACGATCATCCCGGCGCCGACCGTGGCGTTGGTGGCCTCGTCGATGAGGATGAAGCCGCCGGTGGCCCGGTTGCGCGCGTACTCGTCGACGAACAGCGGCTGGGTGACCCGGAACGTCACCCGGCCGATCTCGTTGAGCCCGAGGGTGCCGACCGACTCCTCGCGGTGCAGCGTGTTGATGTTGAGCCGGTACTGCACGTCGCGCACGAGCACCCGCGCGGTGCGGGTGGTGTGCTTGATGGTGAACTTCGCCCGCGGGGTGAGCTTCACCGTGTCGGACATCCAGCAGACCATCGCGTCGAGCTCCTGGGTGACGGTCGGCTGGTTGTGCGGGCGGCAGATCATGTCGCCCCGGGAGATGTCGATGTCGTCCTCCAGCCGGAGGGTGACCGACATCGGCGGGAACGCCTCCTGCACCGGCCCGTCGTAGGTGTCGATCGCGACGATCCGGGTGGTGAGCCCGGACGGCAGGTGCAGCACCTCGTCGCCGGGCTTGAGCACGCCGCCCGCGACCTGGCCGGCGTACCCGCGGTAGTCGTGGAACCGCGGGTCGGTCGCCTTCTGCGGCCGGATCACGTACTGCACCGGGAACCGCACGTCGACGAGGTTGCGGTCGGAGGCGATGTGCACGTTCTCCAGGTGGTGCAGCAGCGAGGAGCCCTGGTACCAGGGCATGTTCTCCGACCGGGAGACCACGTTGTCGCCGTGCAGCGCGGAGATCGGGATGAACGTGAGGTCGGTGACGTTGAGCTTGCTGGCGAACGCGGTGAACTCCTCGCGGATCTCCTCGAACCGCTCCTGCGAGTAGTCCACCAGGTCCATCTTGTTCACCGCGAGCACCAGGTGCGGCACCCGCAGCAGCGAGGCGATGAACGCGTGCCGCCGCGACTGCTCGAGCACGCCCTTGCGCGCGTCGATCAGGATGATCGCGAGGTCCGCGGTGGACGCGCCGGTCACCATGTTCCGGGTGTACTGGATGTGCCCCGGGGTGTCGGCGATGATGAACTTCCGCCGCGGGGTGGCGAAGTACCGGTAGGCGACGTCGATGGTGATGCCCTGCTCGCGCTCGGCGCGCAGGCCGTCGGTGAGCAGCGACAGGTCGAGGTACTCGGTGCCGCGGGCCCGGGAGGTGCGCTCGACCGCCTGGAGCTGGTCCTCGAAGATCGCCTTCGAGTCGAACAGCAGGCGGCCGATCAGCGTCGACTTGCCATCGTCCACCGACCCGGCGGTGGCGAATCGCAAGATGTCCATCAGAAATACCCTTCCTTCTTGCGATCCTCCATCGCCGCCTCCGAGAACCGGTCGTCGGCCCGGGTCGCGCCCCGCTCGGTGATGCGGGTGGCGGCGATCTCGGCGATCACCTCGTCCACCGTGCGCGCCGTGGACTCCACGGCGCCGGTGCAGGTCATGTCGCCCACGGTGCGGAACCGCACGGTGGCCTCGAAGACCGGCTCGTCGTCACCGCGGTTGACGTACGGGGAGTCGGCGAGCAGCATGCCGTCGCGCTCGAACACCTTGCGGGTGTGCGCGAAGTAGATCGACGGGAGCTCGAGGTTCTCCCGCCGGATGTAGTCCCACACGTCGAGCTCGGTCCAGTTGGACAGCGGGAAGACGCGGATGTGCTCGCCCTTGCGGATGCGGGAGTTGTAGAGGTTCCACAGCTCGGGCCGCTGGTTCTTCGGGTCCCACTGGCCGAACTCGTCCCGGAAGGAGAACACCCGCTCCTTGGCCCGGGCCTTCTCCTCGTCGCGCCGCGCCCCGCCGAACACCGCGTCGAACTCGTGCTCCTCGATCGCGTCGAGCAGGGTGACGGTCTGCAGCCGGTTGCGGGAGGCCCGCCGCCCGGTCTCCTCGACGACCCGGCCGGCGTCGATCGAGTCCTGTACGCTGGCGANGATGAGCCGGGCGCCGAGCTCGGCGACGCGGCGGTCGCGGAAGTCGATCACCTCGGGGAAGTTGTGCCCGGTGTCCACGTGCATCAGCGGGAAGGGGATCGGCGCGGGCCAGAACGCCTTCTCCGCGATGCGGAGCATGACGATGGAGTCCTTGCCGCCGGAGAAGAGCAGACAGGGACGCTCGAACTCGGCGACCACCTCGCGCATGATGTGGATCGACTCGGCTTCGAGCACGTCGAGCTGCGACGTGGTGTAGTCACACAGAGGCATCGCTTCCCCTAACGGTGCAGATCACGGATGCCGGCAAGGAGCATGGGCGCCAGTTCCGGTAGGGATACCAGGATATCCGGCAGGGTCGGATCGGCCTGGTTGTAGGTCAGGGCCGAGCCGTCGATGCGGCTCGCGTGCGCCCCGGCGGCGAGGGCCACCGCGACCGGAGCCGCCGAGTCCCACTCGTACTGCCCGCCCGCGTGCACGTACGCGTCGACCTCGCCGGTGAGCACGGCCGCGATCTTCGCCCCGGCCGAGCCGATCGGCACCAGCTCCGCGCCCACCTGCTCGGCGAGCCGCTCCACGAACTCGGGCGGCCTGGTCCGGCTTACCGCGATGCGCGGCCGCTCGGCAGGGCCCGGCAACTTGGGCGGCTCCACCGTGGACAGGGTACGGCCCTGCGCGGGCAGCGCCACCGCCCCGGCGACGAGCCGCCCCTCGGGCGCGTCCGGGGTCCGCTCCCACAGGGCGACGTGCACCGCCCAGTCGGCCCGGCCCGGCTCGCCGTACTCGCGGGTGCCGTCGAGCGGGTCGATGATCCACACCCGGTCGGCGGTGAGCCGGCGCGGATCGAGCCGCTCCTCGCGGGTCGCCTCCTCCGACAGCAGGTGGTCGCTCGGGCGGAGCCGGGCGAGGGCGTCGGCGAGGAACCGGTGCGAGCCGAGGTCGGCGGCGTCGCGTATCGCCTTGGGGTCGTCGCCCGCGGCGAAGCGGCGCTCGCGCAGCTCCAGCAGCCGCTCGCCGGCCTCGGTGGCCAGGTCCCTCGCCAGTTCGTGGTCGTCGCGTACGTTCGCGGTGCTCACGTGTCTTCCGGGCTCCTTCGGCTCCTCGTCACCGACCGTCTCCGCCTCGTCGCGGCCGACCGGGGGTGCTCCGCGGGCGGTAGATCCAACGTCAACGCCGGTCCGACAACGTAACGCCGGCCCCACCGCACCCGATTCCGCGCTCCCCGGGCCGTCCCAGGGCCGTTGTGCCCCGAATCCGCGGCGTCCCGTCGCGCCGCGCCCCGGCGGTGATGAAATCGTAACCACGCCGTCCGGCGCCCGTGCCGATTTTCGAAAAAGCGTACGGGACGACCCCGCGCCGATTACACCAACAATTCGGAAATCTCCGGCCATACCTGTTTGCCGGATTAGCGGGATGCGCGGCCGCGTGCCTCGGCACCGATTCCGCACGCGAATCAGCGGGGCGGCTTGGCGGGATTGAGGTCGGCGCCGTGGAAACGGTTCTGCGTCTCCGCCAGGCCGTGGGTGATCAGCGATTCCACCACGTCCGCGGCCCGGTCCACGAGCAGCGGCAGGTCCTTGCGCTCCGCGGTGGCGAAATCGCGCAGCACGTACACCGCGGGGTCCATGCGCCCGGGCGGGCGGCCGATGCCGAACCGCACCCGGAAATAGTCCCGGGTGCCGAGCGCGTTGGTGATCGACCGCAGGCCGTTGTGCCCGTTGTCGCCGCCGCCGAATTTGGCGCGCAGCGCGCCGTACGGGATGTCCAGCTCGTCGTGCACGACGATGACGTCGGCGGGCGGCACCTTGTAGAAGTCGGCGAGCGCCTTCACCGGCCCGCCCGAAAGATTCATGTACGAGCGCGGCTTGGCGAGCACCACGGGGTGACCGGCGAGCCGTCCCTCGACCACCTCGGCCCGGGACCGGTGCGCCTTGAAGCGCCCGCCGACGCGGGCGGCGAGCTCGTCGAGCACCATGAAGCCCGCGTTGTGCCGGTTACCGGCGTACTCCGGCCCGGGATTGCCCAACCCGACGACCAGCCACCGCCGGGTCTCCGTCTCCGCCGTCACGCCGGCTCACCTCCTGGTCGCACGACCTGTCCTTCGGCCCTGCTCATCGAACACGGTCCGCGAACGCGATCATCGGGCGAGCCCACGCCACGCCCGCCCGGCACCCGACACCGTAATCGATGCGGCGTTCGCTCCGGTGCGTTCGCTCCGGTGCGTTCGATCCGGTGGGTTCGGCCCGGCGCCTGCGGGCGCACCGTGAACCCGGCCCTGTCGCACGGGCGGCCGGACGGCCCACGGCCGCCCGGCCTCCTCTCGAACGTTCGCGCCGGCAGCGGGAAGGCACGGCACGGACCGGTGGGCACCTGCGTGCGGATCCGTGCCGTACCGCCGCCCTGCCTCACTCGGCGGCCGCCGCCTCCTCGCCGCCCTCGGCGGGCTCCTCGCTCACCTGGGCGGGGATCACGTGCAGCACGAGGGCGTCGGGCTCGTCGAGCAGGGTGACGCCCTGGGGCAGCTTCAGGTCGCGGGCGTGGACCTCGGCGCCGATCTCGAAGCCGTCCACGTTGACCTCGACCTTCTCCGGGATGTGGGTGGCCTCGGCCTCCACGTTCACCGCGGTGAGCTGCTGGTCGACCACACCGTCGGAGACGACGTCACCGACGACCACGACCGGGATCTCGACGCTGACCTTCTCGCCGCGCTTCACCAGCAGCAGGTCGACGTGCTCGAGGAAGCCCTTGATCGGGTCGCGCTGCACGCCCTTGGGCAGCGCGAGCTCGTCGATGCCGTCACCCTGCAGCCGGATGAGCACGTTCGGCGTACGCAGCGCGATCATCAGCTCGTGGCCGGGCAGGGTGAGGTGCCGGGTCTCGCTGCCGTGCCCGTAGAGGACGGCGGGAACCTTGTGGTTCCGGCGGATCTTGCGTGCCGCACCCTTACCGAACTGGGTGCGCTTCTCGGCCTTGATGACGACTTCGGACACGGCAAAGCTCCTAGGGATCGATCGGTCGGATTGCGTCGGATAACGCGCTCCCCCTCACCCGCCCTAGCGGAAGGCGTTACGAGCGCGCAGCCCCAGCAGTCTAGCCCACCGGGGCTTTCCTCACGTCCGGCTCAGGTGTCGCCCTCGAACAGGCTGGTGACCGAGCCGTTGCTGAACACCTCGTGGATCGCCCGGGCGATCGTCGGGGCGATCGACAGCACGGTGAGCTTGTCGAACCGCTTGTCCTCCGGGATCGGCAGGGTGTTGGTGACCACCACCTCGCTGATCGAGGAGTTCTTCAATCGGTCCACGGCGGGGCCGGAGAACACCGCGTGGGTCGCCGCGGCGATCACGTTGACCGCGCCCTGCTCGTAGAGCGCGTCGGCCGCCTTGCAGATCGTGCCCGCCGTGTCGATCATGTCGTCGATCACCACGCAGGTACGGCCCTTCACCTGGCCGACCACCTCGAAGACCTTCACCTGGTTCGCCACGTCGAGGTCGCGGCGCTTGTGGATGAAGGCCACCGGGGTGCCGAGCCGGTCGGCCCAGCGCTCGGCGAGCCGTACCCGGCCGGTGTCGGGGGAGACGACCGTGGAGGTCTCGGGGTCGAGCTTGTCGGCGATGTAGTCGGCGAGCACCGGGAGGGCGAACAGGTGGTCCACCGGGCCGTCGAAGAAGCCCTGGATCTGCGGGGTGTGCAGGTCGACCGCCATGAGCCGGTCGGCGCCGGCGGTCTTGAAGAGGTCGGCGATGAGCCGCGCGGTGATCGGCTCCCGGCCGCGGCCCTTCTTGTCCTGCCGGGCGTAGCCGAAGAACGGCATGATCACGGTGATGCGCTTGGCGGAGGCCCGCTTGAGCGCGTCCACCATGATCAGCTGCTCCATGATCCACTTGTTGATCGGCGCCGTGTGGCACTGGATCACGAAGGCGTCGCAGCCACGCACCGATTCCAGATAACGGGCATAAATCTCGCCGTTGGCGAAATCGGTGAGTTTCGTCGGCGTGATCTCAATACCGAGATGCGTCGCCACCTCCTCGGCCAGCTCCGGATGGGCCCGGCCGGAGAAGAACATGAGATTGTTCTCACCGGGTTTCTTCATACCGCTCACGTTACTTCTCCTGTTGCTCCGCGGCCGGGGCGGCGCCGTCGACCGTCCCGACCTTGTCGACCTCTGCGGTCTGTTCGACCCGACCGGTCGCCTCGGTCTGCTCGGCGATCGCCCGCTGCGCCGCGGCCGCGGACGCGGTGCCCGCGCGCCTGCGCAGCACCCACTCGCGCACGTTGCGCTGCCGCGCCCGCGCCACGCCGATCGCACCGGGGGGAACGTCATCGGTGATCACCGATCCGGCCGCCGTGTAGGCGCCGTCCGCGACGGTGACCGGCGCGACGAGCATGGTGTCGCAGCCGATGAACACGTGATCGCCCACGACCGTCCGGTGCTTGGCCACACCGTCGTAGTTGACGAAGACCGTGGCGGCGCCGATGTTCGTGCCCGCGCCGATCACGGCGTCCCCGGCGTAGGTGAGGTGCGGCACCTTCGTGCCCTCGCCGACCTGGGTGTTCTTCATCTCCACGAACGTCCCGGCCTTCGCCTTGCGGGCGAGGACCGTGCCGGGCCGCAGGTACGCGAACGGTCCCACCTGGGCGTGTGGCCCGATCACCGCGCCGACGCTCACCGCGTTCCGCACCACCGCGTACTCGCCCACCTCGGTGTCGGTGAGCGTGGTCGCGGGGCCGATCTCGGCGCCCTCCCCCACGGTGGTCCGGCCGTGGAGCTGGGTGCCGGGGTGGATCACGACGTCGGGCGCGAGGGTGACGTCCGCGTCGATCCAGGTGGAGGCCGGATCGATCACGGTGACCCCGGCGCGCATGTGGCGCTCGAGGATGCGCCGGTTGAGCACCTGGCGCGCGAAGGCGAGCTGGACCCGATCGTTGACGCCCTCGACCTCGACGTGGTCGGGGGCGACGCTGGCGCCCACGCGGTGCCCGTCCTCGCGGAGGATGGCGAGCACGTCCGTGAGGTACTCCTCGCCCTGGGCGTTGGCGGAGGACACCCGCTTCACCGCGTCCGCGAGCAGGGTGCCGTCGAAGGCGTAGACCCCCGAGTTGATCTCCCGGATCGCCCGCTGCTCGGGCGTGGCGTCCCGGTGCTCGACGATCTCCAGCACGGCCCCCGCCGCGTCCCGGACGATCCGGCCGTACCCGGTCGGGTCGGGCACCACCGCGGTGAGCACGGTGACCGCGTTGCCCTCCCGGGCGTGGTCGCCGAGCAGCGCGGCGAGCGTCTCGGTACGCAGCAGCGGCGTGTCGCCGTACGTCACCAGGATCGTGCCCTCGATCGGGCCGGCCTTCTCCAGCACGGTGCGCACGGCGTGGCCGGTGCCCCGCCGCTCCTCCTGGACGACGATCTCGGCGTCCGGGGCGGAGGCGGCGACGTGCCGCTCGACCTGCTCCCGCGCATGCCCGACGACCAGGATCAGCCGTTCGGGCTCAAGGCCGCGCGCGGCGGCGAGCATGTGGTCGAGCATGGCGAGACCGCACAGCTCGTGCAGGACCTTCGGCTTCTTCGACTTCATCCGGGTGCCCTCGCCTGCGGCGAGGACGATCACTGCGGCCGGGCGCGGCACACTCACGGACTGCGGCTCCCTCGGCGTCGAATGGACATGACGGACCAGGACAACCGACAGCTACCCAACGCACCTAAACGGTACTCACGCACCCAGACGGCTACCAGCCCGCCATGGTGAGCTTACCTGCCGCTCCCCCGCCGGCCACCGGACCCCGCCCCGTTGCGAGCACGTCCCGGCGCGCCGACACGCCGGGGTGCCGGAGTCCGGCGCCCCGGTGGACGGCAGGGGAGTAGATGGACGATCGGCTCCCGGGGGAGGATTCGAACCTCCGTTGACAGAACCAAAATCTGTAGTCTTGCCCCTAGACGACCCGGGATCGCTCGCGTCCGGGCATTCGCGTGATTGGCAGCGCACGCCCGAAACACGATCTCAGGATACCGGCCTTCTCCGGACTACGCGTGCCCAATTCGGGCAGTAGCAGATCCGACCCCGCGACGCAAGTCACGAAAGCACCACGAGATGCGGGGGGAGCCGTAACCTTCTCCACATTTATCTGCTCTGGACTCCTTACTTACGCTGGCGTAGGTTACGGTGGCGTAGCCAGTCGAACTCCGCACAACGTGAGGTAGCCCATGACAGTCACGGTCGATCGAGTCCCTCCCCCGCCCAAACCCGACCTGGAACCCGAGCCGAAGAGCAACCTCGAGCGCGTGCTGCTCGTGGTCTTCGTGGTCGTCCCCTTCCTCGCGCTCTTCGCCGCGATCCCCATGGCGTGGGGGCGGTTCATCGGCTGGACCGACGTGATCATCGGGGCCGTGTTCTACGTGTTCGCGGGTCTCGGCGTCACCGTCGGGTTCCACCGCTACTTCACGCACGGGTCGTTCAAGACCGACAGCCGGTTACTCAAGATCGTGCTCGGCGTCGCCGGCAGCTTCGCCCTCGAGATGGGCGTGATCGACTGGGTCGCCACGCACCGCCGCCACCACAAGTACTCCGACCGTGAGGGCGACCCGCACTCGCCGTGGCGCTTCGGCAACGACTGGAAGGCCCTCACCAAGGGGCTGTTCTACGCCCACGTCGGCTGGCTGTTCTCCCGCGAGCGCACCAACCGGGAGAAGTACGCCCGCGACCTGCTCGCCGACCGCGACGTCAAGCGCGTCCACGACCTGTTCCCGGTGCTCGCGGCGGCCTCGCTGCTGCTGCCCCCGCTCATCGGCGGCCTCGTCACCTGGTCCGTGAGCGGCGCGCTCACCGCGTTCTTCTGGGNCACCCTGGTCCGGGTCGCGCTGCTCCACCACGTCACCTGGTCGGTCAACTCGATCTGCCACGTCTTCGGCGACGAGGACTTCCAGGTGCGGGACAAGTCCCGCAACGTGTGGTGGCTCGCCATCCCGTCGTTCGGCGAGTCCTGGCACAACCTCCACCACGCCGACCCGACCTGCGCGCGGCACGGCGCGCTCAAGGGCCAGCTCGATCCCAGCGCCCGGGTGATCAGNTGGTTCGAACAACTCGGCTGGGTCCATAGCGTCAAATGGCCGGATCCGGAACGCCTGGCGACACGGCTCGCCAACGCCGAGAAGGCCGCCCGGCCCATAAAGGCCGCCTGACCTGCCCAAAGGCGCGCGCGCCGGGTGATCGACTTGCTACGCACCCCGGCGCGCGGGCCATTATTTGACATATGACGGAA
>JGI25328J35697_1000992_pt1 | contig 21592 bp, 18 predicted proteins | sample HigsolmetaAR203D_FD_35697 | JGI IMG/M metagenome (IMG submission 35697)
CTTCTAAAGATGATTGCGTCACTTTAGTAGAAATCATACCGTGGCTTCCCTTGTCAATAAGCTCGGTGCAATTTTACACCACTACTAGGGACTATAACGAATTATCGGACCTTCAAAAATCACATATTGTCCGAACAGCTTTAAACTTCCTTGATTACTGCTCTCTTCCTAATCGAGAAGAGTATATCAGCGAATTGCAGCTCATTCAAAAAAAGTATCGACGTAAAGGTGATGTAAGAGATTTACCTAAATATCCTGATGTACTGGATTTTGCACTCATACTTGAACACTTTTCAAAAGTTTGGAACTATGAGGAAAAGATTTTGTATTACCCTATCCTTCTTTGGTGGAAAATCACGAATATCATTCCGATGAGACCTTCAGAATTTTGCGATTTAAAGCGAAACTGTATCACTGCCAACAAAGGGCGATATTTCATCACTGTTCCAAGAGAAAAACAAAAAGGTTCGGCAAAACACGTTGAAGTTACAGATACTCTTGAAATTAACAAGTCCATATACAACTTAATTACTGAGTACATTGAGCTGACGGATAAATATGGAGAAACCCAGACACTCATTTCTTATCCAGCCCACCTGTCCAAATCTGAAAAGAAAAATAAAAACACAGTATTTGAGTTTTTTAACTATGACAATCTGTATAGACTACTGGAAAAGTTTTATGAAGAAATCGTTGAAAAAAGATATGGAAGATACGACCTTGAGCGAATATCGCTAAACGATACAAGACATTTTGCTTTTTGTTCTATGATGTTGCAAGGTTTTAACGCCCTGACCATTGCCAGAATGGGCGGTCATCAGAAGATTGAGTCACAGTATCATTATCAGCAACATATTGACTACTTTGTTCAATCACAAGTCTATCACTTGACTAAAATTCATAGAGGAAGACTTTTACAAGAAATTAGTGAAGAAGCCTCTACCATAGAGTTAGAGAATGCGAGAATTGAGGCTTTAAGAAAAAAAGAAGAGTTTGACTACCTTGAAGAAGTTGAAATTGGGTATTGTAGAGATCCTAAAATGAATTGCGAGGCAGATTTATGTCAATTCTGCAGCAAGTGGTGGATTTCAATGGAGGACTTACACAAATATGAAGCTGAATTAAGGAATTTGTCCAAACTGAAGGCTCAACGAATTCAAGAAAGGCTATTGTTAATGGAACGTCTAAGGAAAGATATGCTATACGATATTGAGAGCGGTACTTATAATCCTGAAGAGCAAGAATTGTTATACAGAGAAAGTAAGCTTTGTTTAGGCGAGATGGAAGATAAGGCAAAAGTCGATGCATATTTAAGCTTAATTAGTTAGCGGAGTTGATTTGAAATGGCTAAAAAACAATTAAAATATACTGACCCTAATCAAAAAATGGGTAGACCAAAAAAATACAAGGACAATCCAGAAGTGCCTGAACACTTACGGAAACTGGTCTATCTATACAAGAAAGAAAACCCGTTATCAAAAAAACTTACCATATCGGAAATGGTTAGATACAACGAAAGAAAGCACCAGGAAGACCCTGAAAGCTTCCCTTTATACCCAAGAGACGTTTGGAGTGATTACGGTAGAGAATTTATTGATGCGGCGAACTCCCCTATTCCGTATTCATACAAACCTAATTCAAATACTGCTTTCGTGGTTCCGAATGTTGCAGAGATAGTAGAAAAATTCTACGATGACAAAGAAAAAATGCTTACTCTTTTACTATCTTTGGAAAAACAGCTTCACGACAGCTTATTGAGAGAGCAAGAAGCCTACTCGAAAATTGCTGGATTAGAGCAAGAAATTGTACAATATAAAGAGAAGTTAAAGCAAAAAGACGAAGTAATCGGGTTATATGAGCGTTTTTCCTTGGAAATGGCTCATCATAGTTATGTTGNCGCTTTTCAAGAGAAATACGGTTTGAAAAACCAGATCTCTGTTAATGCAAATGCCCGAAATAAGTATGCAATGCGCAATTTGGATAACTTGGAGTCTTTGTTCCCTTATAACAATAATCAAGAGGAATCCAAACAAGATAGCGAAACCCTTGCTCCCAAAGAAACGAAACTTTTAAAGAGCTGGAGAGAAAAACGGAATCAACAAAATAACTAAAACAAGGTGGAACTATGGATTTATTTGATTTCAACACTAATGAGACAAATAAACATAAGCCCCTTGCCGAAAGAATGCGCCCAAGGAACTTGAATGAGTTCTTTGGGCAAAAACATTTGCTCGGTGAGGGTAAGGTTTTGCGTAGAGCCATTGAAACGGATAGACTGACCTCAATGATATTACAAGGTCCGCCTTCAAGTGGAAAAACCAGCTTGGCGTTTATCATTAGTCAAATGACGAATGCCCATTTTGTTAAACTTAATGCTGTATCCCTTGGCATAGCTGAGTTAAGAACAGCTGTCGAGACAGCTAAAGAAGACTATAAGCTTTATCAAAAGAGAACCATACTCTTCATTGATGAAATCCACGCTCTGAAGAGTAATGTACAAATGTCTCTCCTTCCCGTGGTAGAGGACGGTACTATTACTCTTATCGGTGCAACGACTGAAAGTGTAATGCACGATATTATCCCTCCTCTTGTCTCCAGGTGCAGGGTGTATACCCTCTCCCCTCTTTCCAAGGAGGAATTGAAGGAAATCATTCACATTGCACTTACCGATACAGAAAGAGGTTTAGGGGAAGAGAATTTGAACATTGATGATGATGCTTTGGAGTATCTTGTTGATGTATGCAATGGGGATATCAGAAATGCTTTAAGTGCTTTGGAGACAGCTGCTTACTCCTTATGGGATACGAAAACCATAACGCTAGACAAGGTTAAGGAAGCCTATGAACTAAGATTAAACAATACTTCAACCACAGATTTTTATAACCTTACCTCTGCCTTAATCAAGTCAATGCGCGGTGGGCAAACAGATGCAGCTATTTATTGGTTGGCACGGCTCCTCTATGCTGGTGTGGATCCACTCTATATAGCAAGGCGAATTGTCGTTCATTCTGCAGAAGACGTTGGGATGGCTAATCCCCACGCTTTACAAGTAGCCATAGCTGCTAAAGAGGCGGTTCAATTCATCGGTATGCCAGAAGCTCGAATTCCGCTTGCAGAGGCGGTCATATACATTTCTGAGTCACCCAAATCAAATAGTGCGTATAAAGCGATTAATAAGGCTCTGGATGTCGTTAAGACCACAAAGGCATTTGATGTACCCCCTGACATAAAAGACGGTTCCAAGACCTATTTAAACCCGATAGACAATCCGAATAGCCGAATTGAGTACCTTCCACCTGAACTAAAGGGAACTACATTCTATACGCCACAAAATTCTGGTGTAGAAGCAAAAATTTATGCCAAGTATCAATCCAATAAACATACAGAAAAAAATGATTAAGGGAGAGCTTGTTATGCCCTCCCTTTTCTCTTTTCAAATGTACAGTTGTACACTTTACCCTTGAACACGGTAGGTCAGTTCCCCTTTAACTGCCCGACTTAATTGTTGGGATGTAATCTCATACCCGATTTTGAAATCCTGATCCGCTTTTACCAAGAGATACGAAGGGAAAGAAATTCGATTACTCGGATTTAATTTGTCAAAATGGTATTGGAGGACTGTCCCTTCTTCTTCAACAAACGCCTCAAAATTAAATAAGCAGGATACATACCATTTAAAGTGACGAACCTTCTCCTCCACAATCTCCTCCGCATCTCGAAAAGCACTCAAACCAGCCACTTGCGGTAGAGGGTGGAAAAGACCATTCGAATTATCCATAACTTTACTATCTTTGTGATGACGCAGAATCTTGTTCAAGATGCCATCATAGCCTGTAAAGTCTTTAATCACCAAAAAATCGGGAAGACGGATACTAGAATCGGTGACGATTTCCACGTTTTTCGGAAAGGTAAGATTTACTGTGATATCTTCGTGAGCTTGGTGTCCTTCATTACTAAGGATCAATGGAACAACGAGAAACTGATCCAGATACGAAAAATACGTTGAAAGTTCTTCTAAATAGTCCAACTTGTACAAAAAAGATTTGATTAACTCTCCTTTCTCCTTTTCTTCATCGGTTCCCTGAATGTCTGGCTTTGGCGCAAAGGGTGAATTCACAGTGACGATTTGCTTTTTCAGCTCACCTACAAAGAAGAAACTCTTTTGGAGTGAAAGGTTTACTAACTTTTTTGCTTTTTGAATATATTCTTCCTTAACAGGGTCGGGAGTTTCAGCTGATGCATAAAGACCCATTGCACCGACACCAAGCATTTTACGAATTTGTGCAAACGGGTCGTTGGAGTCAACTTCCTCTGTCTTTTCCACCTTTGGAGGTAATTTTATCTTATCGATCTTCTCAGCTAACGCAATAACCTCTTGTTGTTTGTTGAGGAAGTCTCCACTCTTCAGTACATCAAGGTTCGTCCTCTGAAACTGTACGGAAAAGTCTTTATCACCTGACAAGTAAAATTGAACCAGCAGATTTTTCTTTGTTTTCCCCCTGCCGTGTACATCTGGGTAATTGTAATACACCCAATTCATCAACTCTTCAACGAGATCATCTCTTGAAACCTTTGTTCCCTGGGTTGAAAACTTGAGGAATTGCGATTTGAGTCCTTCCACAATCATTTCAATCGTAAAGTGGTTTAATGTATAACCTTGTACCGTTAAAAAACGATTTAAGGAACGCTCAATCTTGGCATCTAACCCTTCTGGATCAAAGTTTTCCAACTGAATCGAGACCTTTGAGAGATGCTGTCCCAAAGCGCCAAGTTCCTTAAGCTCCTCCCCATCAAATCGCCCTTTTTTGTTAACCTTGGTTATGAATGCCTTTGTGTTATCACTGCAGGTTCCAATCAGAATAAGTTGATACTCGTCTGCATTTTTTACGTCCCCAATAAGTTCATTGAACCAGCGGATTATTTCTGCTCGACTGATATTATTGATGGACGATTTGACTTGTACGACCTTTAAATGGTGATTTTCGTATTCCCACGCAATATCCACTTTGTCGTGGTCAGTATCAGGCTCAAGTTGTACAAACTTCCAGTTTTCATCATTCAATGAGTTTAACAAGCTAACAATCGCTTGATATAAGTAACCACGTGCGCCATCTTTGCCGCCCATTTCCTTTTTTTAACCCTTCCAAATAAACGGTACAACCCCTATTATAGGAAAATTGGTTTCCTTTTTCTATTGCTATGTTAAACAATAGTATTTCTGAAATAGAAAGAAGAAGCTTCTTCATCCTTCCTTCTTTTCTGATTTGTCCCAATTTATCGTGTAGAACCTTCATTTAATCTTTTTGGTTTTGGAAGACTAACTAAAAAACAGATCGGGATTTCGAGTACCTATATACAGCAATCGTAGAAATAAGTTAACCACCTGTTTTTTCTTGATACAGCTTCTCATACCCCTTGATAAATTTAGATAACCACTGATGGTTCGTTAAATTTTCTTGGATTCCTGCTTCAAACTCCTCGCGATCCTCCTCTTCCACAATGAAGTACAACTTATCTAGATTTGTATATCCAAATAAGTCCTGAGTGGGCATTTTATCGTTGATAAAAGACGCAATTTTATAACGCTCTGGAGAACATAATGTTTTACCCGATACTTCAATAAAAGGCACTCGGAAAACATCTCTCCACAAGAACTCTTTTTCTTGCACAACCCATTGATGAAACAAATATGCCTGTGTCGCCTCAGGAAACAAAACAGTCGGGTCTTCATCTTTGGTTAGATTTTCTGGGTCAAACACATCACCTACTACATCTTGTGACATCGAGCATATGTCATTTACCTTTTGTACGATTCCGTTTAATTTATCGTGTAAAAAGATTTCCCCCTCTTCATTTTTTTCGATTGTAAAGTAATAACGATGTGAATATGTTTCTGAATACGTTTCCCCTATATGTTCTTCTCCCCGAACCATAAAGTGAGACGCTACTAATGTAGAAACAGACATACAAGGTGAGATACCCAACTTTGAGAACGAGGACGAACCACATAAGCTCATCTCTTTCAAAATACGTCTTCTCATTCGGCAGCCAAGCTCATAGAGGTCATCACCGACTTCTTGATAGTCAGACAAAAACTGCTCCTCTAGCTTCTTTTCAATGTTCGGGATATCTGCACCTGAACCAATTACCAGACAAGAATTTGTGGCTAGTTCATTCAACAGCAATCCTGCACCTGGTTGAAGACGTATCACGAACTGTACATTTCGTTTGAACTCATCATCTATAAGAAACCCTATGGCACTGGCTGCCCGATAACTGTGATTGGGAAGCCTTTCTACCGCCCTTTGAAGCCCGACAACCAGCGGACCCTCTTCATTTAGAACATTACCAAGATTCACATTTGGTATTAAATCTGTAATCGTCGGGAGTAGCGCTTTCCAAGTGTTCACATCACCAGCAAGAAATAACCCAATACGTTTATCAAACTCCTTAAATTTAAAGGATACATCCATTTGACGATTTGGATTTTTAATCGTCACGCGAAAATCATTAACATAAATTGTCCTGTCATCCATTCGATAAGCCGCAACAATGGTCATAAGAGTCCTCCCACAAATAGTTCGTTTATAAACTTTTATCCATCTGAATCTTTTGGGTCACTTATTTTATAGGCTATGTTAATGTTATTGTTTTGCTCACAAAAGAGTGGCATAACCTTCTTAATCCAGTCCCCTTTTTCATCTGAAAGCAACTTATTCCAACCAAGATTATTTGCTTCTTTAAAATTTTTGTCTTGGTCATCTATAAACAAGATATTTTTCATTCCTTATAAACAAGCCACGGACAATTACCGTGGCTCAATCATTAGTCTTCAGTTCCTTCATCTTCAGTTCTTTCCGCTTCAGTTTTTTGCTCATTGGTTCTTTCCTTTAATAGTTTCTTTTGTGTCGTAAGCGTTTCAGCAACATATTTCCCAAATTCTTTTGGATATTTACCAATACCTGTGGTCAAAATGATTTGGAACTTGGATGCCCCTTCCTCCACATTTATTATCTGTGAAAGACACTTGTCTAAATTTTCTTTGTCTATCCCCAAGTTTTCTGGGGTATCAATAAGTAAAAATCTTGGGAATGGCATATCTTCGTTTTCAATAGACATTTTGAGCAAGGTTAAGAAAAAAATAAATCTTTTTGCCACGTTCGAACTAGCTTGTCTGTAAACCCCACCGTTTATCACAGGCATATAATTTTCGTCTAACTCAGCTGTCTCCACATCCTCGTCAGCCTCTTTTAATAATTGAGTGTAAACCTCACCAAATGCCGAAACTTGCTCCTCCAATAAGACTTTTACACCAATTTCCATTCTTTTTAACCTTTGCATTAGGTCTGCATATTGTTCTTTTGCATCTTTGAGGTTATTGTCTAACTCGGCATACTTCTCATAAAGAGTCATTTTCTGTTCAATATCTTGGATAGATTCTTTAACTTCTAATATTTTCTCATTTACTGCATTAAGCTCACTGTCGTTGGCATTTAACTTAATGTCTTTTTCAATTTGACGTAGCTGAGAAATTATCTTTTCCTTTTCCAATTCTAAGCGTGTGAGCTGATCTTCAATATGCGACAGTTCTTCTTTGCAGGATTCTATGGCTGTCTCTATTGTTTCCACTGACTTTTGCTTCGATTTTAGAATATCTAGGTATTCTTCCGAATCATAAAAGAACTTCTCATATTGGCTTTCATCAATCGGCAAGCCGCAAATACAATGGTTTTCTTTCCTACTAACGTCCCTTAAACAGCAAGGACAAGTGTTAGGAGAAAACAGATTGAGTTCTTGATGAGCCAATATTATTTTCTTAATTTGGGTGACTTCCAGTATGATATCCTCTTTTAGTTGCAACAAGTCTTTTAGTTCAAGAGAAGTATTTCTTTTATTCAACTTTAACTCTGAATAACGAGTTTCCACGTGAATTAACTCATTTCTGAGTTGCAGTACGTGGTTATTTAGCTGTATAGAGTCATAACGCTTCTTTTTAAGACTTTCTCTATAAAAGTTCAACTTGTTCAGTTGTTGATTATATTCACTCAACTGATTTATTAGCTCTTCAGGGTCCAGCTTGTTAACTTGATACCCCATCTTAAGAGCCATATCTATATAACTGTCTAAGGTTGCTTTATGGGTTTCTTTCTCCCGTTCAATTTTGTTAATTTCACCCATCAACGCATAATATTCCGAAAACTGGTGTCCAATCAACAACTCGAAGATTACTTTTCTTACTGTAGTTGAGTCCGACACAAAGTTATTATCATTTCGATGTTCCTTGAAAATTTTGGTTGGGCTTGTATCCTGGTCGTAATGGATTAAACGGAATAAGTCAGAAAAGTTGATTTTAAACTTGTTTATACCTTGATATATTTCACATACTTCAATGCCCAATTTAGTTAGAATCCAGTCAGAAAAAGTCTCATCTTCTTTATTCGTTCTATATATTGGGTAAGACTCTTCTGTACCGTCTTCCCCCTTAACAAATATTGTGTTTTGTTGAGTATGAAAGTATCTGGTTAGTTGATATAATTTACCATTAAGAATAATTTCTAACAAAACATAGTTATTGCTGTCTTTAAACACCTCGTTATGAATATCGCTTTTTTTCTTAAAATCAAACTGTCTTACATACATTCCAAGACCATAACAAATAAAAGCGCTGAACGTAGTCTTTCCAGCCCCGTTACTTGCCTGAATGATTTGCAAACCCATTTCAAATTCAGGAGAAGAGTATTGGTACTTATCTCCCCAATATATGACCTTTTTTATCGCTAAGCTTCCCATACTCTCACCCCTTTACTTGAAAACAAGTTGTCCAATAGTGTCTTCACTGCCCAAGTCTTAAGGTAAGGAAACTCATTTTTTATCATTAAAGAGTTTTCCATTTCTATTTTAAAAATAGGTGAATCCAAGAAATTCTTAGGGATATTCTCTTTGTTTATCCATATATCAATTGAACTTCTTCTTTCGTTCTTTTTTAACCCAATGATTTGATTATGTTCCAAAGCAAAAAAGATAGAGGTCAAAAGCTTTAACCTCAATCTGCTTTTTATATAGGTATCTCGCAATATTTCAGTTTCTTCCTTAGAAGGCTGTCTTTCCCATTGGTTGTACTTTAGAACAATGTCCAATAATCCATTATTGGACACAAAAGGTACGATGTAGGCGAGTTTAGTATAATCAGTAAATTTCTTCTTTTCACTCGTACAACCCAACGTATTGAGGAAGACCAATACATTATAGGTAATGAAATAGTAGTCTTCCTCTTTGTTAAACATCAGCCGTTTCTTCACATTAAGTTTTTGTTGTTTATCACTCATAAGGTTCACCCTAATCAAAAGCAAGGAAGCAGTTATCAAATAAATCTAATATTGCATTCCTTAAAGTATCTCTATTCTTAAACGGGTACGAATAGTCCTTGGATTTGTCAGCCAAGTGCTGCTCGGCACAAGTCACCAGTTCGTCAATAATGAAGTCAATTGTTTCGGGAGGCAAATCTTGCCCTGCATACTCATCAGCCAATTCAAATAGTTTTTCTTCACAAGCTTCAAAAATTCTGTACAGATATGAGCCACGGTCTTTGTTATCTACCTTTTTTAATTCTTTCTTTACAGCACCAATTTTTCTTGCAAATAACCCTAACTTTTTTGGGGGATAGGTCGAACAAACTGATTCTATTTTTGCATTCAGATTTCTTTTGTCTTCTGGCGGTTCCATATTCTCCCATTCTTCGTAAACGGGGTCATTTCTCTTGTACACATCATTTGCAATTTCGAGAAAAATGGTTTTTACGTCAGAGTGACTTACTAATCTAGCTAAATGGTCAGGCAGATTTTGTCTTTTCTCAAACTCTTGTTCCAGTGCTGCAAGAATGTAGCTCTCTTTTCCCTCGACCCTTAAAGTATATAGTTTGGAGTTTCTAATGTCTTGTAGCAGAATTTGCTCCAGCTCCAAGTCATCCTCTTTCTCAAACTTCCAATCAATCCTGCCAAGAAAATCAATCCACAATTCATCTTTTAGGGAATCAATAGAGGCTGTGTAACCTGTTAGTGCCTTCCCGTCATATTGCTGTTTGTATTCATCAATAAGCACCTTTTTGACGGTATCGAATAAGTTAGGGTACCCAAAATTCCTGTCCATTAAGAGTTTAATTATAGGTTTGTCAGGAAGTGTAATCCCCAAACTTCTTGTGTAATCTGTATTTTTTTCTTTTGCAATTTTGATATTTGTATAAAAACCAAAAACAAGGCTTTTACTCATTTTTTGATTTAACCAACAATCTAAGAAGCTGACCAAGCTGTTACGTACTTCACCTGACATAAAGGAAAATGAACGTTCTGGATCATAATTCTTGTCGCCTTCAGCGTATTCTCTCACTTTATCATTTTCAACAGTTTTAAAGAATACATCCTCGTAATACTCCGTGGCTGCATATACAAAGACTTGCTCTTTTCTGTTCATTTCATCCAAGAGCAGCTTAATAGCTCTCAATTTTTGAAGACGAAAGCCTTTCCCCTTGTCTCCACTTTCTCGATTAATTGTCAATTGAGCCATATTCTTACACCTACTTAGATAAGCCTAACAAAGATTAATTCGACAAACTTTGATTAATTACCTGCAAAAAAACTGTTTTTTCAGATAATCGAATCCTTATTCCAAATTTATAACTGTATATGAAAACATACATATATGTATGAAACCAATTCATAGTAAAATGGAATTATATATTTGGGAAATCTTTGATACAAAATTACATCATTTCAAATCAAATAGGAGCAGATTTTATGAGCGAGACTTTACAATACATAGCCAAAAGAGTTAGGTATTTTAGAACCCAACAAAATCTTTCTCTTGAAGAACTGGCGAATAAAAGCGGTGTAACGAAGAATTATATCTGGCAGATTGAGCAAGCAACAGCCAATGTTAGCATAAATAAATTAGAAGCCATTTGTACTGCCTTAAACATTGACTTATTCGAAGTGTTGCCAAGTAGCCATTTATCTGATGATTCAGCCGTTCTCTTATCAAATAAAATTAACTCCCTGCCCGAAGAGAACAAGGAGTTGGTTTCTAAGATTTTGCGTCTTTCTTCAACCCTTAAAAGTAAAAGAGATTTACATTTGGTTATTGACTTGTTGCAGGCGATGCATCAGAAATAGGTCATCACTATACTCACCAATTTTTTTTGCCATCGAAACCATTAGTGCTAGGCGCTTATTATAAAGGTTGCTACCTAAGTAAGCATACATATGAGTGAAGCGGTTAAAGAAATAATCAACTACAAAGCTTACCTCAGGCTGATTCCCGTACTTTTCTAAATAAGATTCCATCGTAATGGCTGCTATATGCTTATATAACTCGGAGTTAATAGGTGCTTCTCTATCCAAAAGTGTATTAGCGTAGATTTGATTAATTATTTCAGACTCTAAAACAAATACTAAGTAAAACAACTGGTCTGATTTCTCACCGTATTGCTCCCTAATGAAATCGTATTTAAATAAGGCTTCTTTGTCTTGGATTGCTCTGCCTACATTAATGACAGTAATAACATTATCCCCTGCCTTTAGTCGAGTACGTGGCGAGCTGAACATATTGGAAAGGATATTTACTTTTTCTTTGTGACTCATCCATAAAGTATGCTCCATAAATTTTTCTTTTACCAGAGGGCTATCTATTAACTGCAACAAAGTACTTACACGGTTTTCAAAATAGTTCAAATACTCTACAACCGTATAATTTTCTTTATCGACTGTCTGAAACGGAATTACTTTTTCACTTAAATCGTTTTCAGTAATTATTTGCTGAATGAGACTAAAATCACGGTCAAAAATTAATTTGTCCTTGACAGATTTCATATACATTACCCTCCATATATATTTTATACAAATATATTTGTACAACTATATTTTGATACTAGCATAAACTTCCATTTTGGTCTACAGGAATTAATACAATTTTGGTGTAATCATTATTTTTTTATATATCGAAACACATACTTAGCATACCAACAAGTGCGAACCTGATAACTACTGGCATAGGAGAAAAAATAATCGGCTACCTCATCCTTCGTGGGGAAGCTTTTTTATTTCCATACCTCATACATAATCATCACCTCTTTTGCAACAATACACTCAAACATAAATTTGATTATTGCAACACCCCTGTTGTATCATAGTTTCAAAATAATAATCAAATACAGATTTGACTGTTTTGGTTTTATGGTGTATTATTCAAATACATATTTGATTATTGAGGTGATAAAATGAGTAAGAAATACGATGATACTTGTGAAATATTTTGTTTTGACGAAGAAAAGGTTAATCGATTAAAACCCTCGGTTAATACGGATAAAATCAGTCAGATGGGCAAAATGTTTAAGGTCTTGGCAGACGACACACGCATTAAAATTGCTTACGCTTTATGCCAAGAAGATGAACTATGTGTTTGTGATGTAGCAAACATAGTCGGTTCTACAATGGCAACAGCTTCCCATCACCTACGATTACTTCGAGATATGGGATTAGCGAAATATCGTAAAGAAGGTAAGTTAGTTTTTTATTCGCTTGAAGACGAACACATAAAGCAATTAATTATGGTGGCACTTACCCACTTAGAGGAGGAAAAAAATAATGGTTAAGGCAGGAGCAAACGCAGATATCAGTAAAAAAAGCGTTTATCGAGTCCAAGGATTAACTTGTGCCGATTGTGCTATGCAATTTGAACGAAATGTTAAGGACTTAAAAAGTGTTCAAGATGCACAAGTCAATTTTGGAGCCTCTAAGATTACCGTTTACGGGGATGCAACCATTGAAGACCTAGAAAAGGCGGGAGCATTTGACGGTATTAAAGTTTATCCAGAAAAGCAACAAGCAGTAGTGGCAAAGGAGCCTTTCTGGAAGAAAAAGACAACAATTAGAACTGCAATTTCAAGCGTATTTTTATTGATTGGGTACATTTTAAGTAACCAACTTGGAGAAGAAAACACAATTACCGTTTTGGCTTTCGCCTCCTCCATTCTAATTGGTGGTTACGCCTTATTTATAAAAGGACTTCGCAACTTGGTGCGTCTTCGCTTCGATATGAACACCTTAATGACTGTTGCCATACTCGGAGCTGCTGCTATAGGGGAATGGGGTGAGGGAGCCGTTGTTGTATTCCTGTTCGCAATTAGTGAAGCACTCGAAAGTTATTCAATGGAGAAAGCCCGTCAATCTATTCGCTCTCTGATGGATATTGCTCCAAAGGAAGCTACAATTAGGCGTGGAAACCAAGAAATGCAGGTTCCAGTCGAGGAGATTCAAATTGGCGATGTTATGCTTATCAAGCCAGGTCAAAAGATTGCAATGGACGGAACGGTAGTCAATGGAAACTCTTCTGTAAACCAAGCAACAATAACTGGTGAATCCATTCCTGTTTCAAAAACAGTTGGTGATGAAGTTTTCGCTGGAACCATTAACGAAGAAGGTTTCTTGGAAGTAGAAGTCACTAAAACAGTAGAAGATACGACTATTGCCAAAATCATTCACTTAGTCGAGGAAGCACAAGCAGAACGTGCGCCTTCACAAGCGTTTGTAGATAAATTTGCCAAGTATTATACTCCAGCAATAATGTTGTTGGCTTTGGGTGTCATTTTGGTTCCCCCACTCTTCTTTAATGGAGATTGGAACAAGTGGATATATGAAGGTCTTGCCATATTGGTTGTAGGTTGCCCCTGCGCGTTAGTGGTGTCAACTCCCGTTGCTATTGTGACAGCTATCGGTAACGCCGCAAGAAATGGTGTGTTAATTAAAGGTGGCGTTCACTTGGAAGAGACAGGTGCGTTAAAGGTAATTGCTTTTGATAAGACGGGAACATTAACCAAAGGTCTTCCTGAAGTCACTAATTTCGTATCTCTAACAAACCGTGATGAGAAGGAGCTATTGGCGATTGCAGCAGCCATTGAAAAGTGGTCACAACACCCACTCGCCTCTTCCATAATCCGTAAGGCAGAGGAAGAAGAGATTAATCTTGAGGAATGGACAGCAACAGACTTCTCCTCTATTATGGGTAAGGGTGCAAAAGCAACGGTAATAAACACTTTGTACTACATTGGAAGCCCAAAACTGTTTGAAGAGTTATTACAAGGTGGATTATCTAAGGATATTTCTACCCAGATTCTTCTCCTTCAACAACAAGGTAAAACCGTTATGCTTCTGGGAACGGAACAAGAAGTTCTTGCCTTGATTGCTGTTGCAGACCAAGTTCGTGAAAGCAGTTTAGATGTGGTAAAAGAATTGCACCAGATTGGTGTTAATAAGACGGTTATGCTTACGGGTGACAACCGTGCGACAGCAGAAGCAATTGGCAAGCAAATTGGAATTAGTGAAGTCAAAGCCGAATTATTGCCACAAGATAAACTGGAATCCATTAAGAAGCTTCAAAAGGATTATGGTAAAGTCGCAATGATTGGAGATGGGGTAAATGATGCTCCTGCGCTTGCAACCGCAACAGTTGGTATAGCGATGGGGGGAGCTGGCACCGATACAGCATTAGAAACAGCTGATATTGCGTTAATGGCTGACGACCTAACCAAACTCCCCTTCACCATTAAACTAAGCAGAAAAGCCCTGCGAATTATTAAGCAAAATATCACCTTCTCTTTGGTAGTTAAGCTGATTGCATTGCTTCTTGTCATACCAGGGTGGCTAACATTGTGGATTGCGATATTTGCGGATATGGGCGCAACACTGCTCGTTACTTTGAACGGATTGAGATTGTTGAAGGTCAAATAAAAAAGTGAATCGGTTCTTTCGAGAACCGATTCTTTACACGAAAATTTATCTAAATATTTAGAAAAATATGATTGTTATGGAGTTAAATAAGTTTGAATTATGCTAATGAACAACCCTGCAAGAAGACTAATATCCATTGGGATCCTTATGTAATGCTTGTTAGAGAGAATGCCTTTATATCTAAACAAGTTGGAAATCACGTTTATTTGGATGCCACAGAAATATGTAGAAGACATTTGCTTTACATTCAGTGAAAAATATACTACCTTTCAAGAAACTGCTCCATTTCGTCTTTAGTTAGTTCTGAAGGGGTAATTCCTTTGGCTTTGCAATAGTCGTGTAATGCACGAACTTTAACTCTTGGCTCCTTCGGGTTTCGTGGAATAGCAAACAGACCGTCGGGAAATGCATCATCAAAGTCTTCTATATCTTTGCGTATCATATCTTCACTCACCTTTTTAATAGTATACCCTTTGTCAGTTGGTGGATAGTGTGCTACTGAAAAATTGTTCCGAAACTCACGGCATAGTTCGAGGGAGAAATGTGCCTCGTCTCCAATAATACCCAAGGAGAAGCAACCAGAGATAATTTGGTAATCTTTCACCTCACGTAAATCTTGTTCATTTCTTATCGGACTACCATTCCAACCTGTTTTGAGAAAAAGTCTTAAGCCTCCACTTTTTCCTCAAAACTACTTTTCCTCAGACCGAAATACAAGCCTATATCGTTTATTTTACGAGAATTTAGACTTTTACTCAACAAAATATGTACCTATAATCTGTCGTTGCGCCGATCAGGATGATGTCGCCCTTCTCCACTGCGGGCAGCAGGGCATCCTGCCGCGATGAATTAAAACGATGCACCTCATCAAGGAACAGAATCGTCTTGCGCCCATACATCGCCTTGTTCATCTTCGCCTGGTCGATCACGCCGCGCACATCCTTGACAGAGGCGTCCACAGCGTTGAGTTGCACGAAGTCAGCCTTCGTCTGCTTCGAGATGATATGTGCCAACGTCGTCTTGCCACAGCCCGGCGGTCCGTACAGAATGATCGAGCTCAGTTGATCGGCCTCGATCGCCCGTCTCAGCAGCTTGCCCGGCCCCACGATATGCTCTTGACCGATATATTCCGCGAGCGTCTCCGGCCTCATCCGGTCGGCAAGCAGCTTCCCTTGCGGCGATTGCTCTGCACTGTATGTGAATAAATCCATTTCGTCCGGCTCCTCTATGAACAGGTTGTTGCATTCAATTTCGGCTACATTGTATCACAGAAACCGTCCGCAAGCGAACATGCGTGCTGAACCCTCATTCACTTACCGATCCCTACCAGAACCGTTCCACCCCTCAGCTTGCCTGCGTCAATGCCCAGCCAACAGACCCATGCTGTGACACTTGGCCCACTTCTGAAGAAGGCGGTTGTGAAACCGAAATGAAGTTAATCGCAAACAAGATCGCGAGCAGCAGCACAACTGAAAGGACCAAATAAACCACCTTCTTTGACTTCACCTGAATTCCTCCTTATTCTCCGCACCTGTGGAGTTTCGTGAACGTTCACGTCTGGCAAGCTGAAGCCAAGGCCTGGATGAGGCTCGGCATATCGCCCGCTTCAGATACGCACTGAAGTGGATGATGGAGACCAGCATTGACAGAACGAGAAACACCAGGATGAGCGGTAATGTTTGAATCTCAAAGCGAGTTTGGCCGGACATGGAATCAGTTGACTCCTCCCATATGGATAAAGCACCCAGGGGGATCTTACCATATGGTATATTAGACGAACAAGACATGCTTAAGGTTCCGAACACTGGCGGGGGACTCAAGCGATGCCTGTCAGGTATCGGTCAGCTGGCCGAAGCATGTTACAGACAGGTATATTGTGGAGGGATTGGGCGAAGATAAGGGTATCATCGACTGTGTAAGAAAGGCTGGTCTTGTTCCATGGACCTCTACATTCACCTCCTCCTGACAGTCGCATACGCTGTTCTTCTCTATATGGCGGTGCGGAAGCTCGGCGAAGCAAGACGATTGCTCGGGCGCATCCTGCTCATCCTCGTCATGGTCGGCTTGCTCTATGACAATGCGGTGATCGCGCTCGGAACATCGCTGCGTGCGGATGGCCAGCTTGAAAGCCTGCATGCCTGGCGGTATTGGGCGCATGCCTTTCTGACACCCCTGATCGTTCTGATCGCTTACGATATCCTGAAGCAGGAACGCCTGGCCGTCGCCCGATCACGGGTCGTATCCGCTGTGGCATGGCTGGTGACCATCGCCCTGATCGCGTACCAGGGCTTCTTGGCCCAAAGCGAGGTCCGTCATCTGCGCGCCGTACGGGAATTCGGCGTTATCCGCTACGAGTCTGCGGAGACAAGCGGCATTCCCGTCATGCTCATCACCGTCATCCTGGTGCTGATCATCACCGGAATCCTGCTCATCGTGAAACGCCAATGGTGGTGGCTGGCGATAGGAATCGCGCTGATGCCGTTCATCATGTGGCTCNGATTGCCGCTGGGAGGACGGGCATGGGAGAATGTCGCGGAATTCGTCCTGACGCTCACCATATGGACGACGTTGGAACGCAAGCAGCCGGTGCGATTCTTTATGTAAGTACGATATGAGCCAACAAGAAAGGCATGAAACCGGCNTAACCGGCTTCATGCCTTTGCTGTCATCTAACGAAGTATCGAACGGCTCAGGTTTGATGTTGCACGACGATCCCGTGCTTCTCTAGCAGATCGCGTACAACGACACTGACCATGATCAGACCGGCGACCGGTGGGACGAAGGCGTTGCTCGCCGGCGGTTGCTGCGCCTTGCGAATCTCCGGCGCGTTCTCCGGCACGATGCGCTGCGTCACATCTACGCGCGGGATGATCGGAGGTTCCTCCGAGTAAACGACCTTGACGCCTTTCTTGATTCCGGCCTTGCGCAGCTTCTGGCGGACAACGCGGGCGATCGGGTCCATCCTCGTCTGGGAAATATCCGCGACCTTAAACTTCGTCGGGTCCATCTTGTTCGCCGCTCCCATGCTGGAGATGATCGGGATTCCCCGCTCAAGGCATTGCATGATCAGATGGATCTTGTAGGTGATCGTATCGGAAGCGTCGATGACGTAATCGAGATCGTATTCGAACAGCTTCTCGTATGTCTCCTCCGTATAGAACATCTTCAGGCTGACCGCATCGCACTCCGGATTGATCTGCTTGATGCGGTCGCGCATCAGATCCGTTTTCGGCTGGCCAATCGTCGTGAGCAGCGCCGGAACCTGACGATTGATGTTCGTGATGTCGACAACGTCCTTGTCGATCATGACGATGCGGCCGATGCCGGTGCGCGCTAGCGCTTCAACCGCGATCGAGCCGACTCCGCCAACGCCCAGCACTGCTACCGTGCTTTTCTTCATCGCTGCGATTCCTTCAGGACCGATCGCAAGCTCTGTTCGGGAAAATTGATGCAGCATCCTGTTTCAACCTCCTCATTCATGAAACAGCCGATCGTCAGCTATCACTCGCCCTTACGATCGGCCGTTCACTAGCATGTATTCCAGTTCTTCCGTTCAGCCGATTATTTGCTCGCCGGCGGCTTCAGCGCAATGCGGATCGACAGCTCTTCAAGCTGCTTGTCGGACACCGCGGATGGCGCATCGGTGAGCAGGTCGGTCGCGCTTGCCGTCTTCGGGAAGGCGATCGTATCGCGCAGATTCGTGCGGCCTGCAAGCAACATGACCAGACGGTCGAAGCCGAAGGCGATGCCGCCGTGCGGTGGAGTGCCGTAATCGAATGCGTCGAGCAGGAAGCCAAACTTCTCGTATGCTTCTTCCATCGTGAAACCAAGCGCACGGAACATCTTCTCTTGAACGTCCCGCTTGTAGATACGCATCGAACCGCCGCCCACTTCGTAGCCGTTCAGCACAAGGTCGTACGCCTGGGCACGGATCTTCAGCGGATCGTCGTCAAAGTGCGGAATATCTTCCTCAACCGGACGTGTAAACGGATGGTGCTCCGCCACGTAACGCTTCGCTTCCTCGTCGTAGCTGAGCAGCGGGAAGTCAACCACCCAGGCAAACTTGAACACCTTGTCGTCGATCAGGCCAAGATCGCGGCCGATCTTGAGACGCAAGTTGCCAAGCACGTCAGCCACAACCTTCTTCGAATCAGCAGAGAACAGGATGAGGTCGCCATCTTCGGCATTCATCCGCTTGCGCAGTTCTGCCAGCTCTTCCTCTNTGAAGAACTTGACGATCGGCCCCTTCATCTCGCCGTCCTTCACCTGAATCCAAGCCAGGCCCTTCGCACCGTAACGTGCCGCAAACGGCAGCAGGTCGTCGATCTCCTTGCGGCTCCATGTGCCGCAGCCCTTGGCGTTCAGCGCCTTTACCTGGCCGCCTTTCTTCACGGCATTCGCGAACACTTGCACGCCGGAGTTTGCCGCCAGATCGGTCAGATCAACGAGTTCGAGACCGAAGCGGAGGTCCGGCTTGTCGGAACCGTACTTGCCCATCGCGTCCGCATAGGTGATGCGCTGNAACGGACGTGGAATCTCGACGCCGATCGTCTCGCGGAAGAGACGCACGATGAGCTCCTCCATCAGATCCAGCAGTTGGTCACGCGTCATGAATGACGTCTCGATGTCGACCTGGGTGAATTCCGGTTGACGGTCGGCTCTCAGGTCCTCATCGCGGAAGCAGCGCGCGATCTGGTAATAGCGTTCGATGCCGCCCACCATCAGCAATTGCTTGAAGATCTGCGGTGATTGCGGCAATGCGAAGAACTCGCCCGGATGAACGCGGCTCGGTACGAGATAGTCTCTGGCGCCTTCTGGCGTAGATTTCGTCAGGATCGGCGTCTCGATCTCGAGGAAGCCGTGCTCGTCCAGGAAGTCACGGAACACCTTCGCCGCCTTGGAACGGAGCATCAGGGTCTTTAGCATCTCAGGCCGGCGCAGATCGAGATAACGGTACTTGAGACGGAGAGATTCGTCGATCTCCACGCCGTCCTCGATGAAGAATGGCGGGTTCTTCGCCGGGTTCAGGACCTCGATCTGTTCAACGCGCACCTCGATCTCGCCAGTTTCCAGATTCGGGTTGACTGTTTCTGGATCACGTTCAACGACGACACCCTGGATGCCCAGCACATATTCGTTGCGCACGCGGTCCGCGATCGCATGTGCTTCCTTGTTGAATTCCGGGTTAAAGACGATTTGCACGATGCCGCTGCGGTCGCGCAGATCGATGAACAATACGCCGCCCAGGTCACGCCGTCTCTGAACCCAACCGTTCAGCACGACGGTTTTGCCGACGTCCTCTTTCGTAAGCTTCGCACATTGATGCGTTCTTTCCAACATGTTTGATAGAACCCCTTTCATATCGCGATGATTGATTTGTTCAGTCAGATCCAGCTAGCGGATTCCATGTTCCGTTCACCGGAGATATTCATGCCCATGATTACGCAAGCGAAGCCTTCAGCCGCTCGATCAGCGCCTTCATGGCGATCGTCTCCTGCTCGCCGCTGGCCAGATTTTTCAGCGTGATCTCGCCCCTGTCGAGCTCATCATCGCCGAGGATGGCTGCGAATCGAGCTCCCATCCGATCGGCTGATTTGAGTTGCGTCTTCATCTTACGGCCCAGATAATCGCGGTCTGCCCGGATGCCGGCAGCGCGCAGACTAAACAGCAGATTGGCGGCCTCCCGCTCGGCGCGCTCGCCAAGGCCGATCACGTATACGTCCAGCGGCTCGCCGCTCGGAACCTCGACGCCCTGCGCTTCGAGCACGAGCAGCGCCCGCTCAATACCAAGCCCGAGCCCGACTCCAGGCTGGTCAGGTCCGCCGATCTCGCCAACGAGCCCGTTATATCGGCCGCCGCCGCCGATGGTGTCGATCGCGCCGATGCCTCCGGCCTTGAACTCGAATGCCGTATGCGTATAATAATCCAGCCCTCGCACGAGACGATGATTGACCCGGTATTCGATGCCCATCTTCGTCAGCAGTTCCTTCACCGTCGCGAAGTGTTCGCGGCACTCCTCGTCCAGGCTGTCATGGATCGACGGCGCGTCGGCGAATTTATCCTGATCGACCTTGCAATCGAGGATGCGAAGCGGATTGCGTTCGAAGCGCGACTGGCAATCCTTGCACAGCGTCGGCAGCATCGGCCTGAGGTAGTCCTGCAGCGTCGCGCGGTATGCTGCACGGCTCGGCGCATTGCCAACGGAGTTGATCTCCACGACCACATCCTTCAGGCCGAGTTCGGCATAGAACATATAGCCTAGCGCGATCACCTCCGCATCGATCGCTGGATCGGTGGATCCAAACGCCTCGATGCCGAACTGGTGCAACTGGCGGTATCGCCCTGCTTGCGGCTGTTCATAGCGGAACATCGGGCCGATGTAATACAGCTTGGTCACGTCCGGCTCGCCGTACAGCTTGTTCTCCACATATGCGCGCACGACGCCCGCCGTACCTTCCGGCCGCAGTGTCATGCTGCGATTTCCCTTGTCCAGGAAGGTGTACATTTCCTTCTCAACGATGTCCGTAGTTTCCCCAACCCCGCGCTGGAACAATTCTGTCTGCTCGAAGATCGGCGTGCGGATCTCCTTGTAGTTGAACCTGCGGCAAATATCGCGGGCCTTCGCCTCGATATACTGCCATTTCTCCACAGTCCCAGGCAACAGATCCTGTGTGCCCTTAGGTTTCTGATAAGCCACTCCTATAACCCCCTTGCTGCATATTGCAGAAATCATCACTTGCCCAATCCAGTCACCATATCGCCTGTGCCACGCCAGAGAACAATGGTGGCAAACGAAAAAATCTCCCGCCCCCCCC
>JGI25328J35697_1000994_pt1 | contig 21520 bp, 23 predicted proteins | sample HigsolmetaAR203D_FD_35697 | JGI IMG/M metagenome (IMG submission 35697)
GGCCACCCCCATGTGGATTTACCGGAACGGCCGGCACGCCTCCGGCGGCGGAAGACTGTTTTACAGTCTATGTGGGCGGCGGCCCATTTGTGCTTGTATGCGCGGGTGCAATTTCATCATCACGATGACCGTCAACGCTGACCGTCAATCGAAATCCTCTATCGTTCGATTCAACCTTTATGGCAATCCCGAGTATGCCGCTATGATAAAATGAATTTAAACGACGGAACGATGGAGGGATTGCGCGTGGCCAAGAAGAGACAACTCAAACTCGGGGCGCTGCTGCACGGCGTCGGCGGCGGCACATCGACCTGGCGGCATCCGGATGCGATCACGGACGCCAGTGTCAATTTCGGGGTGTACAAGAACTGGGTGCGCAAGGCGGAGGAGGGGAAGCTGGACTTCATTTTCATTGCGGACGGCCTCTACATCAACGAAAAATCGATTCCCCACTTCCTCAACCGGTTCGAGCCGATCACGATCCTGAGCGCCCTGGCGGCGGTCAGCACACACATCGGCCTTGTCGGCACGCTGTCGACGTCGTACAGCGAACCGTTCACGGTCGCCAGACAGTTCGGCTCGCTCGACATCANCAGCGGCGGCCGGGCCGGCTGGAACGTCGTCACGTCGCCGCTCGAAGGATCGGCGCTCAACTACGGCAGGAAGCAGCATCCGGACCATGCGACACGGTACCGGATCGCGGCGGAGTTCCTCGAAGTGACGCGCGGGCTCTGGGATTCGTGGGAAGACGACGCCTTCATTCGCGACAAGGCGACGGGGCGGTTCTTCGATCCGGACAAAATGCACGCGCTGAACCACGAGGGCGAGTTTTTCTCGGTCAAGGGGCCGCTCAACATCCAGCGGTCGAAGCAGGGCCATCCGGTCATTTTCCAAGCGGGGTCGTCGGAAGCCGGGCGCAGCTTCGCCTCTCGGGCGGCGGACGCGATTTTCACGGGGCAGGAGACGATCGGGGAGGCGCGCGAGTTCTATCAGGACATCAAGCGGCGGGTCGCCGGCTACGGACGCAATCCGGAAGAGGTGCTCGTGTTCCCCGGCATCGGTCCGATCATCGGCTCCACGGAGGAAGAGGCGGAGCGGAAATACCGCGAAATCGCCGAGCTCGTCACCATCGAAGAGGCGCTGAATTACCTCGGCCGCTTCTTCGATCATCACGACTTCTCGCAATATCCGCTGGATGAGCCGTTCCCGGATATCGGCGATATCGGGAAAAACAGCTTCCAGGCGAACACCGACCGGATCAAGCGCATCGCCCGGGAGCAAAACCTGACGCTTCGGGAAGTCGCGCTGCGGACGGCCACGCCGCGCGGCAACTTCATCGGCACGCCGGAGAGCATCGCGGACCGGATCCAGGAGTGGTTCGAGGGCGGCGCGGCCGACGGGTTCATCCTCCATGCCACCACGCCGCGCGGGCTCGAAGAATTCGTCGACCATGTCGTGCCGATTCTGCAGAAGCGCGGCCTGTTCCGGACGGAGTACGAGAGCGACACGCTGCGCGGCAATCTCGGGCTGCCGGTGCCGGAAAACCGCTACACGCTGGCCAGGAAGAAAACGGTCAACGTTTGAGGCGGACCATTTATTGAAAAGCCAAAGGAGTGGGAGAACATGTCCGGAACGATTGTCATTCTCTCAGGCAGTCCGAATCCGCAGTCGCGGCTCGCCGGCATCATCGATTATCTGGAACGGAAGCTGACGGCGCGCGGGGTGACGGTTGATCACCTCGACGCCGCGTCGCTCCCGGCCGAAGATTTGATCCTGGGGCGATTCGACAGTCCCGCCGTCATGGATGTGATCGGGCGCGTGGAGCGGGCCGACGCGGTCATCGTCGCCAGCCCGGTCTACAAGGCGTCGTACACGGGCCTTCTCAAGACGCTGCTCGATCTGCTGCCGCAGAAAGGGCTGGAAGGCAAGACGGCGCTGCCGGTCATGATCGGCGGCACAATCGCCCATCTGCTGGCGATCGAATTCGCGCTCAAGCCCGTGTTGTCCGCGCTCGGCGCCCGGCGCTTCGCGGGCGAAGTCTACGCGCTGGATACGCAGGTGGTCCGGACGGAGACGCCGGAGGGCATGGTCTTCGAATTGCAGGATGAGCTCAGGGAACGCCTTGACGCGGCGGCGGACCGATTGCTTGCGGAGACGGCGTCGCCCGCCGTCCGGGCTTGATCGCAAGCGGGGATCGGCCAACCCCGGCGCCGGATCGGCGCCGGGGTTTTTTGCGCCCCGAATCGAAAATCTCTATCGACGAATAGAAAAGTTCGATTGATCCCGACTTCTGTGCGGTTCGGAACGAATTGACAGACTTGGCATTCTGACTTACGATACATACACGAATTTCCCATTTAACATATAGGAAAAGGTTGTTTTATTCGGTGTGGAAGGGAGGCGTTTTTTCATGAATCTGGAAAATATTGAGGCGTTCGTCTATGTCAACCATTTCGGCAGCTTCAACAAGGCGGCGGAGGTGCTCTACCTGTCGCAGCCGTCGGTGACGGCGCGCATCCAGACGCTGGAGCGGGAACTGGACTGCAGGCTGTTTGACCGGCTCGGCAAGCAGATCGTCCTGACGGAGCAGGGGAAGCAGTTTCTGCCCTATGCGCAGAAAATTCTGCAGACCTACCAGAAAGGCAAACTGCAGCTCCAGCAGAAAAACACCGTGCCCAACGAGCTCCGGATCGGCAGCACGGTCTCGGTGTCGAACTACGTGATCCCCGAGCTGCTTCCCGCGATCAAGGCCCGTTTTCCCGAACTGACGTTCAAGCTGACGACCGCGCCGTCGGAAGAACTGGTGGCGAAGCTGCTCAACCGGGAGATTGACATCGCCTTCGTCCGCAAAATGGCGCACCCGGCCCTTCAGTCCTACCTGTTCCACGAAGATCCGATCAAGCTGTATGTTTACGCCGGTCATGCCTTCGCGGAGTCGGGCCGGGCGTCGCTTCGGGACATCATCGGCCAGCCGCTGGTCTTCTTCGAATGCGGAGCGCTGGACTGGATGCGTCTCCATCGCGTGTTCGAAGGACTCGAAGAGCCGCCGGACATCGTCTACCACGCCGACAACGCGGAGACGGCGAAGAAACTCGTGCTGCGCAAGGCCGGCATCTGCTTCCTGCCCGGACTGAGCGTTCGCCAGGAAGTGGCCGAGGGTCGGCTGGTGCCGATCGAGATCGAAGAGACGGCCGGCATTGCGCTCCAGACAAACCTGATTGCGCACAGCGGCGAACACGAGGAAATTATCCGTCTGCTTCGCCTGATGGATTTGAGAGACGCCGTCCCAACCAAGATTTTTGCAATTCATGAATAGAGAATGTCTATTACCGGAACGGCCTGCGCCATGCTAAAGTGGTTGCAGGCTTAATTCAAACTAAAAATATAGGAAAAATCAATTTGCAGCATCGAGAGGAGGAAGGCGCATTGGCTGAGACGGTGCGGCTGGCGGAGCTCCGGGACGCGGAGCGGGTGCGGGAGGTCATCTACGAAGCGTATGCCCTGATTCGCGAGCTGAACCTGCACTGGCCCGCGGCGCATGCGGATGTGGCGCTTGTCCGGGACAACATCGCGGAGAACGATTGCTATGTGATCGAAGCGGACGGCATCATCGCGGGCACGATCACGCTGTCGCGCAAGGGCGAGGCCCGGCAGTTCACCGATCTGCCGTTCCTGAAGTGGTTCGCGGTTCATCCCGACTATCAGGGGTTCGGCATCGGCGGAAGACTGCTGGATTACGTGGAACGGGAGATCGTCCTCGGTCGGCACGGGGCGCCGGCAGTGACGCTGGCGACGGCCGAGAAGCATCCCTGGCTGCTGCCGATGTACGAGCGGCGGGGCTACGAGCGGTACATCGCGTTCGATCCCGGCAACGGGGACGGCACCATGCATCTGCTCCGCAAAATTCTCGATCCCGAACGATTCAAAGCGATTCATGCGAACAGCGGCGACAGGAGGGAAAAGATTCGATGAAACAGGCAGGGAAACCAACGTGGAAAGTCGCGGTCGCGCTGCTTCTCGCGGCGCTCGCGCTGGCCGGCTGCGGCGGCGCAAGCGCGGATGAAGGAAAGAGCGGCGTGAAGAAAATCATCGTCGGCACCGGAACGCAGTTTCCGAAGGTCGCCTTCATCGACGAGAACGGCAAGCTGACCGGCTTCGATGTGGAACTGGTGCGTGAGCTGGACAAGAGGCTGCCGCAATACGAATTCGAGCTGCAGACGATGGATTTCAGCAACATCCTGCTCAGTCTGGAGACGGGCAAAATCGACTTCGGCGCGCACGAGTTCGAGAAAAATCCGGAGCGCGAAGAGAAGTACCTGTTCAACAAAGTGCCCTACGCCTATTGGCGCAACTTCATCATCGTGGACAAGAACAACAACGATCCGATCGAATCGCTGGACGACATGCACGGCAAGAAGTTTCTGACGACGGCCACCAGCGCCCAGGCGCAGATTCTGGAGAACTACAACAGGGAGCATCCCGGCGCCCTGGAGATCGTCTACAACAACGGCGGCGCGAACGACCTGGTGAACCAGATCGTGACGGGGCGCGTGGACGCGGCGCTCGGCGCGGATTTCTCCCTGCCGCTCATCGATCCGCAGGGCAAGCTCAAGACGGTCGGGAAGCCGCTGTCGGAAGCCGAGATTCTGTTCGTTTTCCGCAAGAACGATCCCGAATCGCAGAAGCTTGCCGACGACATCGACGCCGCGCTGCTCGAACTGAGGAAGGACGGCACGCTGGCGAAGCTCAGCCGGGAATGGCTCGGCCAGGATTTCACGTACGAAAACTAGAGCCCGGTTCGTCCGCGCTGCAGAAAGCGAGGCTTGAAGATGGGTCTGCCTTTTGATATCAGCTTTGTTTTCTCGTTCATTCCGAAGCTGGCATCGACGCTGCTGCTCACGCTGGGCATTGTCGCCGGTTCCCTGCTTTCGGGCCTGCTCTTCGGGCTGATCGCGGCGTTGCCCCGGCTCTACCGGGTGCCCGTGCTCGAGCAGTTTTCCATCGCCTATGCTTCGTTTTTCCGCGGCACGCCGATCCTGATCCAATTGTTCCTGATCTACTACGGCCTGCCGGAGCTGCTGAAGGCGGCGCACATCGACGTCACGCGCGCGCCGGTGCTCGTGTTCGTCATCCTGACGTACGGGCTGCACACGGGCGCCTTCGTGTCGGAGACGATCCGGGGAGCCGTCATGGCGGTGGACCGCGGTCAGGTGGAAGCCGCCTATTCGCTCGGCATGACCGGCCCGCAGGCTTTCCTGCGCGTCGCGGCGCCGCAGGCGCTCGCCATCGCGGTGCCGGTGCTGGCCAACCAGACGCTCGCCCTGCTGAAGGAGACATCGCTTGCCTTCACGCTGGGGGTCATGGAGATGTCGGGCAAGGCGCAGGCGCTCGCGCGGATCACGCAGCATTTTCTCGAAGCGTATCTGGCCCTGGCCCTCATCTATCTCGCCGTGGCGTTCATTCTGGAGAAACTGCTGCTGGCGCTCGAATGCCGATTGCTGCGCCATGAGCTGCCCGAAGCGGCCGCCGGCCGGTTCCGGCTGCGCAGGGGGCTGACGCTGCGCAAGCTGGCATCCGAATTGCGGGGAGGCGCGCCGACATGAGGCTGGATCCTTCGTTTATCCGGGAGGCGCTGATCAAGCTGCTCGAAGCCCTGCCGACGACGATCGCCATCACGGCCGTATCGGTCGTGTGCGGCTTCGTCGCCGGAACGGCGATCGCGCTTGTCCGCGTCTACCGCGTCCCGGTGCTGCAGCGCGTCGCCGCCGCCTGGGTGACCCTGATCCGCGGCACGCCGATGTTCGTGCATCTGCTGGTCATCTACGCGGGGCTGACGCTCCTCGTGGACACCCTGACCGGCAAGCTCGGGCTCGGCTGGAATTCGGCGCGCATCCCGATGATCGGCTTCGCCTATCTGTCGTTCTCGGTGACCGCTTCGGCCTATTGCTCGGAGATCATCCGCTCCGGCATGCTGGCGGTGGACAAAGGCCAGCGGGAGGCGGCGTTGTCGCTCGGAATGACGACGATGCAGACGCTCCGGCGGATTGTTTTTCCCCAGGCGCTGGCGGCCAGCGTGCCGAATCTGACCAACTTCGTCATCGGCATGCTCCACGGCTCGACGCTGGCGTTCGTCGTCTCCGTCGTCGACATCAACGCGAAGGCGGAGATCGTCGCTTCGACGAACTGGAAGTTCTTCGAGGCGTACCTCGCGGCGGCGGTCCTCTTCTGGGGGATGACGATTCTGCTGGAGCGGGCGGGCGGCGCCATCGAGCGGCGCATCAACCGGTATCGCAAGGGGGGAGTGGCATGATCCGGCTGACCGGCATCCGCAAGTCGTTCGGCAGGGACGAAGTGCTGAGGGGCATCAGCCTCGAGGTGGGCAAGGGCGAAGTCGTCGCGATCATCGGGCCGAGCGGCTCGGGCAAGACGACGCTGCTGAGGTGTGTCAATTTTCTGGAGAGGCCCGACGCGGGCGAGATTCGCATCGGCGATCTCCGCGTGGACTGCACCCGGGCTTCGAAAAAAGACATCCACGCCTTGCGCCTCAAGACCGCCATGGTGTTCCAGCAGTACAACCTGTTCCGGCACAAGACGGCGCTCGAGAACGTGATGGAAGGACTCGTCGTCGTCCGCAGGCTGCCGAAGGCGGAAGCGCGGGAACGCGGCATCCGGCTGCTGGAGAAGGTCGGGCTCGGCGACAAGGCGGACGCCTGGCCGAGCCGGCTGTCCGGCGGCCAGCAGCAGCGCGTCGGAATCGCCCGGGCGCTGGCGATGGAGCCGGAAGTGATCCTGTTCGACGAGCCGACGTCGGCGCTGGACCCCGAGCTGGTGGGCGAGGTGCTGTCGGTCATCCGTCAGATCGCGAAGGAAGGGATCACGATGATCATCGTCACGCACGAACTGGGCTTCGCCCAGGACGTGGCGAGCCGCGTCGTCTTCATGGACGGCGGCGCCATCGTGGAGGAGGGCGCCCCCGCCGAACTGTTCGCCAGGCCGAAGGAAGAGCGGACCAAACAGTTTCTGCGGCGGCTCGCTCCGGAGTATTCGATATGAGAAATGGGAGGTTGTCCGGATGACCATCAAGCTCAGCATTCTGGACCAGAGCCCGATCCATCCCGGGGAGACGGCGGACGAGGCGTTCGCGCATACCGTCGAACTGGCGCGGCTGGCGGACCGGCTCGGCTATGTCCGGTTCTGGGTGTCGGAGCATCACGACACGGAGCAGCTCGCGGGTTCGTCGCCGGAGACGCTCATTCCGTATCTGCTGGCCCGCACGGAACGGATCCGCGTCGGCTCGGGCGGCATCATGCTCCAGCATTACAACCCGTACAAGGTGGCGGAGAACTTCCATGTGCTGGCCGCGCTTGCGCCGGGCCGCGTCGATCTGGGCGTCGGCCGCGGGCCGGGCGGCTTGCCGCGGAGCACGCGGGCGCTTCAGCGGTACCTGGACGGGCAGCCGGACTACAAGGACAAGGTGCGGGAACTTGCCGCCTTCATCGGCGGGCAGCCGCTGCCGGAGGAGCATGAGCTGGCCGGGCTGCGGGCCACGCCGGTGCCGGCCGTTCCGCCGGAACTTTGGCTGCTCGGCGCGACCGTCCAGAGCGCCGAGCTGGCTGCCGTGCTCGGGCTGCCCTATGTGTTCTCGCTGTTCATCGGCGGGGATGAGCGTGAAGCGGTGGAAGCCGTGCGCGTCTACAAGCAGCGCTTCCGCTCCGGCGGCGGCAAGCGGGCCGAGGCGATCATCGCCGTCACGGCGATTGCGGCGGATACGGACGAAGAAGCGAAGGCGCTCGTGCCGTCGTTCCGGACCGTGAAGGTCACGCTGGCCAACGGACAAACCGTCACCGTCGGTTCGGTCGAGCAGGCGGAAGCTTACGGCCGTCAGGCCGGCATCGCCTGCACGATCGAGGAGCGGGAGCCGGTCGTATACGCGGGCACGAAGGAAGCGGTGCTGGACCGGTTGCTCCATCTGAAGGAGGAGACGGGCGTGGAAGAGTTCATGATCACGACGAACATCAAGCCGTTCGACAAGCGGCTGCGCTCGTTCGCCCTGCTGCGGGAAGCGCTCGGGGAGGCCGGGCGGGTTGCGACGTAACCGGCTTGATGAAAGGAGTGGCGGAACATGAGCGGAAGCGCGCATGCCGTACGATCGGCGAGCCGACTGGCGGAACGGCTGACGGCCATCCGGCGGGAATTGCATCGCTACCCGGAGCTGTCGCACGAGGAGTTCGAGACGACTGCGCGGATTCGCGGGTGGCTTGAGGAGGCCGGCATCCGGATCGCGGAGCGTCATGCGCTGCGAACCGGCGTCATCGCCGTCGGGCAGCGGCGCAACGAACCGACCAAACGACGGGAGGTAAAAAGCTTGAGTCAGCAAGCGGAAATTCAGGCATTTTTGGACACGTACGGACAACTGGCAGAAGCGGTCGCCGGCCTGTCCGGGGACGAACTGCGCTGGAAAGAGGCGCCCGGCAAATGGAGCGTGACGGAGGTGCTCGCGCATCTTGCCGACCACAGCATCGTGACCTCGTTCCGCGTCCGCGCCATTCTGGCCGGCTCGACGGCCCGGCTGCCCGCGTTCGAGCAAGATCCGTGGGTGGCCGGGCAGAAGGCGAACGAAGCCGGGGCGGACGACATTCTGGCGGCGTACCGGGCGCTGCTCCACTACAACGCCCAACTGTTCTCCCGGCTGACCGACGAGGAGTTGGCGAAGACGGGCGTCAACGCCAGGGGAGAATCCGTCAGCATCGCGGATCTCATCCGGGGTTTCGTCCGCCACGTGCACAACCATTTGGGACAGATCGACCGCATCAAACAGGCGCAGAGGGCCGCGGGATTGAACGCGGCACAGGCATAGCGGGGGTCGCCGCATGCTTCGAACCGGGACCGGAACACCGGACCGGTTTTTCCATTTATATGGTCCGAGAGCGGCGGTATATGGTATAATGGATTCTGCATGATGAAATTATGTTTCGACCAATGAAACATGAGGAAAGAGGGAGCGGGAATGGCTTGCATCTTCGACGGTCTCGATCATGTTCAACTGGCGGCGCCGGCCGGCTGCGAGGAGGAGGCGCGTCGATTTTTCGGCGGCATATTGGGTTGGGAGGAGATCCCGAAGCCCGGGACGCTGCGGAAGCGCGGCGGCGTCTGGTTCCGGTGCGGCGAGCATGAGGTTCACATCGGCGTGCAGCCGGATTTCGTTCCCGCGGTCAAGGCGCACCCGGCTTTTCGCGTGCGGAACCTGGCCGGGCTTCGCGCGCATCTGATCCGGCACCGGGTCCCGATCGCGGACGACGACGCGAGGGCGGATGAAGGGATCGAGCGCTTCTATGCGAACGATCCGTTCGGCAACCGGATCGAATTTCTGGAGCGGCGGGAGGGAGACGGATGACCGTCAAGCGGATTTATCTGGTGAGACATTGCAAGGCCGCGGGTCAGGAGCCGGAGGCGTCGCTGACGGCGGAAGGCGAGAGGCAGGCGGAACGGCTGGCGGACTTCCTCGCGGGGCGAAAGGTGGACCGCATCGTGTCCAGCCCGTTCGAACGGGCCGTCGCTTCCGTTCGCCCGTATGCCGACATGGCCGGAATCGCGATCGAGACGGACGAACGTCTGGCCGAGCGGGTGCTGTCGGCGGAGCCGCTGCCCGATTGGATGGAACGGCTGAAGGCCTCCTTCGACGATCTTGACGCCAAATGGCCGGGCGGCGAGTCGTCGCGGGAGGCGATGGCGCGGGGATACGGCGTGATCCGGGAATGCTGGAGCAGACCGGAGCGGAACACCGTTGTGGTGTCGCACGGCAACCTCATCGCGCTCATCCTGAAGGCGTGCGACGACCGGTACGGATACGAGGACTGGAACAAGCTCACAAACCCCGACGTCTACGAGCTGTGCAAGGCGGACGGGACGGAGGAGATCCGCATCAGGCGATTGTGGAACGGCGCCGCCGAATCGGGCTGATCAAGCCTTCGGCGGCGCCGTCGATCTGCGCAGGATCAGGGCGGTCGGCAGCATGATCCGCTTCCGCGGGCGCTCCTCGCCGCGCGCGCGGATCCGCTCGATGAGCAGCCGCATGCCGGTATGGCCGAACTGGTACGCCTGTTGGGCGGCCACGGTGATGAACGGGTCGGCGCCGGCGAACGGGCCGAAGTCGTCGAAGCAGGCAACCGACACCTGCTCCGGCACGCCGATGCCGGCGGCGCGCAACAGACGGATGACGTGCAGCGCGAGCACATTGTTGCCGGCGACGATGGCGGTCGGCATCGGATCGAGCCGCTTCAGCCATTCCTCGATGGCCGACGGATCGTGCTCGAGCCCGAATTCCGCCTCGAGCACGTACCGCTCGTCGTAGGCGAGGCCGTAAGCTTTGAGCGCCTCGCGGTAGCCGATCTGCCGATAGCGCGCGCTCGACACGGACAGCGAGCCGTTGACCAGCGCGATCCGCCGGTGGCCGAGCTCGTGCAGATGGCCGACAAGCTGACGGGCGCCGGAGATGCTGTCGCCGAGCACGATGTCGCATTCGATCCCGGGCACTTCCCGGTCGAGCAGCACGAACGGCACCTTGTGCTGCCGGAGCCGCTCCAGGTTGGCAAGCGATGCGTCGCCCGAAGGCGCGACCAGCGCGCCGTCGACGCGCATCTGCAGGATCGTCTCGATATAACTGGATTCCTTGTCCAGACTTTCGTCGCTGTTTCCGAACAACACGCGGAACCCGTTCTCGGCGGCGGCGTCCTCGGCGCCGCGGGCCAGCGTCGTATAGAACGGATTGCGAATGTCCGTCACGAGCAGAAACAGGATTTTCGACTCCTGCAGCACGAGGCTGCGCGCCATGCCGTTCGGGACGTAGTGCATTTCCTCCATGACCTTCAGCACCCGTTCGCGGGTCTTCGCGCTGACCCGTTCCGGCTGGTTGATGACCCGGGACACGGTCATGGCCGAGACGTTGGCCCTCGCGGCAATGTCGTAAATCGTCACCATCCCTGGGTCCGCTCCTTGACAACGTTGTTTTGTATATTTTACAGGATTGAAAGCGTTGACATCAACAACCGCCGACGCTATGATGATGTTACCGATAACATCACCAAATTCAAGGCGGTGCTCTCATGGCGGATATTGCATCGAGATGGCAGGGACGCATGCCGGCGATCGGCATTCGGCCCACGATTGACGGGCGGCGCAAAGGCGTGCGCGAGTCGCTGGAAGAACAGACGATGCGAATGGCGGAAGCGGTTGCAAGACTGATCGGCGAGACGCTGCGCTACCCGAACGGGGAACCCGTCCGTTGCGTCATCGCGGACACCTGCATCGGCGGCGTGCGGGAGGCGGCCGTGTGCGCGGAGAAGTTCGAGCGGGAGGGCGTCGGCCTCGTCATCACCGTAACCCCTTGCTGGTGCTACGGCACCGAGACGATGGACATGAATCCGAACATCCCGCAGGCGGTATGGGGGTTCAACGGCACGGAGCGGCCCGGCGCGGTCTACCTGGCGGCCGTGCTGGCCGGCTACGCGCAGAAGGGCATCCCTGCGTTCGGCATCTACGGTCGCGACGTGCAGGATGCGGGCGACACGACCATTCCGGACGACGTCAGGGAGAAGCTGCTCCGCTTCGCGCGGGCCGGGCTCGCCGTCGCGCTGATGCGCGGCAAATCCTACCTGGCGATGGGCTCCGTCTCCATGGGCATCGCCGGTTCGGTCGTGAACGAGGATTTCTTCCAACGCTGGCTTGGCATGCGGAACGAGTACATCGACATGAGCGAATTCGTCCGGCGCATGGATGAGGGCATCTACGATCCGGAGGAATATGAACGGGCGCTGAAATGGGTCAGGGCGAACTGCGCGGAAGGTCCGGACAACAACCCGCCCCGTCTCCGCCTGTCGCGCGCCGAACTCGACCGCGATTGGGAGACGGTCGTCAAGATGGCGCTCATTGCCCGCGATCTGATGGCCGGCAATCCGCGCCTCGCGGAGCTCGGCTACGAGGAAGAAGCGCTCGGCCGCAACGCGATCGCCTCGGGTTTCCAGGGCCAGCGGCAATGGACCGACCATTTCCCGAACGGCGACTTCATGGAAGCGATCCTGAACTCGTCGTTCGACTGGAACGGCAAGCGCGCGCCGTACATCGTCGCGACGGAGAACGACAGCCTGAACGGCGCGGCGATGTTGTTCGGCTGGCTGCTGACGAACGCCGCGCAGATCTTCGCCGATGTGCGCACCTATTGGAGCCCGGACGCGGTGAAGCGGGTGACCGGGCACACGCTTTCGGGACCGGCGGAGAACGGCATCCTGCACCTGATCAACTCCGGTCCGGCCGCGCTGGACGGAACGGGCGAGCAATCCGTGAACGGTACTCCGGCGATGAAGCCGTTCTGGGAGATCACGGACGACGAAGTCGACCGCTGCCTGAAAGCGGTGTCTTGGCGCCCGGCGTCCCGCGAATATTTCCGCGGCGGCGGCTTCTCGACCGACTACCTGACGCGCGGCGGCATGCCGATGACGATGGCGCGGATCAACCTCGTGCGCGGCATCGGCCCGGTGCTGCAGATTGCCGAAGGCTGGTCCGTCGACCTGCCGCCTGAGGTGCATGACGCGCTCGACAGGCGAACCGACCCGACGTGGCCGACGACGTGGTTCGCCCCGATTCTGACCGGCAAGGGCGCGTTCCGGAGCGTGTACGACGTCATGAACCATTGGGGCGCGAACCACGGCGCGGTCAGCTACGGCCACATCGGCGCCGACCTCATCACGCTCGCGTCGATGCTCCGCATTCCGGTGAACATGCACAACGTGCCGGAGGAGCGGATCTTCCGTCCGAAAGCCTGGTCGCTGTTCGGAACGGATGACCCGGAAAGCGCGGACTACCGGGCCTGCGCGACTTTCGGGCCGCTGTACGGCTGAGGCGGAGGGACACCGGAATGAACGAGCGGGAAATCCGCGAAGAACTGTGCCGCTACGCCCGCAAGATCACGCTGAACCGGCTGGTCGTCGGTCCCGGCGGCAACATCAGCGCCCGGCTCGGCGACAGCATGTACCTGTCGCCGAGCGGGTACGCGCTGGACGAGATCGAGCCCGGGAACTGGGTGAAGGTGGACGTTCCGAGCGGCGAGATCGCGCCCGGCAGCCTGCGCCCGTCGTCGGAGGTGCTGATGCACCTGTTCACCTATCGCGCCGACCCGGCGATCGGAGCCGTCATCCATACGCATCCGCCATACTGCATCGCGCTGACGCTCGTCCGTAACGACCTGCCGGTCATGTTCCCGGATCAGGCGGCGCTCACCGGCCGGACGGCGTTCATCCCGTATGTCCTGCCGACGACCGACCAGCTTGCGGAGGCGGTGGCGGCCCGGGCCCGCGAAGCCAGCTCGATGCTGCTTGCGAACCATGGGCTCGTCACGACGGGGCGCAATCTGCGCGAGGCGTATTACCGGACCGAAGTGGTCGAAGAGAGCGCNAAGATCTGGCTGATCGCGGCGGGCGCCGGGCAGCCGAAGGCGCTGACGGACGAGGAATACCGGGAGATCGCGTCGCTCGAGAGCGAAGCGTACCGGATCGAACTGCTGCGGAAAATGAAGTGACGCCGCGGCAAGGCGGCCCGCGGGAAGGAGGTACTGCCATGCAAAAGCCGACCGTCCTCGCTTTCGACCTTGGCGCGGGCAGCGGGCGCGCATTCGTCGGAGAGTGGAGAGAAGAAGCCGGCTCGGGCCGGGCGGTCATCCGCATGACGGAGATCCACCGGTTCCCGAACGACATGATCCGCGTCCGCGAGCGCCTGCACTGGGATGTACTCCGGCTCCATCACGAGATGAAACAGGCCATCCGCAAGACATTCGCCTCCGGATACGCGCCGGCATCGTTCGGCATCGACACCTGGGGCGTCGACTTCGGGCTGCTCGACGCGCACGGCGAACTGGCCGGCCATCCGTATCACTACCGGGATGCCCAGACCGAAGGCGTCATCCCCGAGGTGTGCGATCTGCTCGGCAGGGACGAGCTGTTTCGGCGGAGCGGCCTGCAGTTCATGCCGTTCAACACGATCTGTCAACTGTATGCGATGAAGAAGCGCGGCGCCCCGGTGCTCGGGCAGGCCCGCAGGCTGCTGCTCATGCCCGATCTGCTCATGTATCTGTTGACGGGCCGTGCGGCATGCGAATGGACGATCGCCACGACGACCCAACTCATCGATCCGGCGGCGGGGACGTGGAATGCCGACTGGCTGGAGAAGATCGGCATCCCGACCGAATGGTTCGCCGCGCCGGTCCCGCCGGGAACGCCGATCGGCCGGCTGCTGCCGGAAATTTGCGACGAACTGGGCGGCGTTCCGCCCTTGCTCGGCATCGCCGTCGCCTCCCACGACACCGAGTCGGCGGCGGTCGCCGTTCCCGCGGACGGCGGCGGGTTCGCCTACCTCTCCTGCGGCACCTGGTCGCTGCTCGGCACGGAGTTGGATCGGCCGCTGCTCACGCCGGAAGCGATGGAGATGGAATTCTCGAACGAAGGCGGCGCCGGCGGCAAGTTCCAGTTGCTGAAGAACATCATGGGTCTCTGGCTGCTGGAGGAATGCCGGCGGGAATGGCTGGACGCCGGAGAATCGGCGGATTACCCGGAACTGACCGCCGCCGCGGAGGCGGCGGAACCGTTCCGCTCCCTGATCGATCCGGATGATCTCCGGTTCTACCCGCCGGGCCGGATGACCGCGCGGATCGCGGACTATTGTCGCGAGACCGGCCAGCCGGTCCCGGAGACGAAGGGTCAATTCGTTCGCTGCATCCTCGACAGCCTCGCGCTTCGTTACCGGGAGACGCTGGAACAGATGGAATCGGTCACCGGACGGACATTCCGCGGCCTGCACATCGTGGGCGGCGGTTCGCGGAATGCGCTGCTCTGCCGGCTTGCGGCACAGGCGATCGGCCGCCCCGTATGGGCGGGGCCGGTCGAAGCGAGCGCCCTCGGCAACATGCTCGTGCAGTGGATGGCACTCGGGGCGATCGACTCCCTCGCGGAAGCGAGGCGTCTTGCGGCCGGCTCGTTCCCGGTCGACATCCATGAGCCCGGGGATGCGGCGGCCTGGAGCGAGGCGTACGGCCGTTACCGGAACATGATCCGAATGACCCGAAGGAGCGTGTGATACGATGCTGATCGGCATTCCGCGGAGACTGTCGCCCGAATTGCTCAAAATCCTGATGGAGATGGGACACGGAGACGAGATCGTGCTGGCCGACGGCAATTTCCCCGCAGCCAGCCACGCGGCCCGGCTCGTCCGGTGCGACGGACACGGCGCGGCGGAACTGCTGGACGATATGCTGAGGTTGATGCCGCTCGACCAATACGTCGACCAACCCGCCGCGGTCATGCAGGTCGTGCCCGGCGATCGGGTCGACACGCCCATCTGGGACGAATACCGGCGGATCATCGCCGAGCGCGCCGGTGTCACGGCGCCGCTTCAGGAGATGGAGCGGTTCGCGTTCTACGAGCGCGCGAAGCGGGCTTACGCGATCGTCGCCACCGGCGAGACGGCGCTGTACGCCAATTTGATTTTGAAGAAAGGCGTCGTCATCGGGCAATCGTCCCGATCGGAGCGGCCGCATTCGCCCTCCAATTGACATCAAGCGACAGAAGTTCCCACGAATCCGACAATACTTCCTATTTACGCTGTCCCGATCGGCTTTATACAATAGAAACGGTTGGTAGTAGAACAACATAAGGGTGACATCGCTTGAAAGCATCAAGCTGATTGGAGGAACCTGCTGTGTTGGTCGCGTTGGATATCAAGCGGATTCTGGAACAACTCGGCATCGACTTCAGGCGTTATGAAGAATGGATGGCGCAGGCGCCGTCCGAAGATGCCGGCGAGAAGGCCGGCGCGGTAGAGAGGCAGCGGCCGCCTCTGTACCGGCTCATTCGCACCGGCCGCATCGCCGACGGACACCGCCACCATTGCCGCATTCGTCCGGTCAGCGAAGAACCGCTGGGCGCGGCCGGCATATGATAGAAGCGTAACAGCGCACCAACCGCGAAAGGAGCCGAAGGGGTGAGCCGAGTCGGGCTGCTGATTTTGCTGCTGTTCGTGCTTCTTGTCCTGATGATGGTCATTGCCGTCGTCTTCTGATCCCGTCCCCTTTCGGGAACCGCACGCTGAACCGTACGCCGTGCGGTTCTTTTTTTTGCGCCGTTTCGCCGGATTTTCCGGCGGACGCGGGCCGATTCCGGCCGCAGGCATAACGGGGCGCGCATCGGCAAACAATGTAAGGCGTAACAACGCAAGCGACAGGGGGATTTGTCAAGTGGCGACCAAAACCGCCGGGAGAGGCAAGTTCAAGCCGATGTCGATGTCGTCGAAGGAGTACAAGACGTTCGCGAAACAGCGCGAACCCTCCCGTTCCGTCCTGGCGAACTGCGTCCGGGCGTTCGTCTCGGGCGGCCTGATCTGCGTCCTCGGACAGGCCATTCAGAATGGCTACATGTCCTGGATGAAGCTGTCGTCGACGCAAGCCGCCAACCCGACCGTCGCGACGCTCATTTTCATTTCGGTGCTGCTGACCTGCTTCGGCGTGTACGACAAGATCGCCCAATGGGCCGGGGCGGGTTCGGCCGTGCCGGTGACGGGCTTCGCCAACTCGATGTGCTCGGCGGCGCTGGAGCACCGCGCGGAAGGGCTCGTGCTCGGCGTCGGCGGCAACATGTTCAAGCTGGCCGGTTCCGTCATCGTCTACGGGACGGTTGCCGCGTTCGTGATCGGGCTGATCCACGTCATCTTCGGGATCAGGGGGCACTGAACATGCTGCGCGGCAAGCAGACCTGGTGGTTCGAAAGCCGTCCCGTCATCATCGGCACGGGCACCGTCGTCGGTCCGGACGAGGGCGCGGGCCCGCTGGCGGCCGACTTCGACCTTGTCCACGCCGAACTCGACATGAACCAGAAAAGCTGGGAGAAGGCGGAGCGGCTGCTGCTCGAGCAGGCCTCCGACTTCGCGATCAAGAACGCGGGCATCCGGAAGGAGCAGGTGCAGTTCTATGTCGGCGGCGACCTGCTCAACCAATTGATCAGCAACAGCTTCACCGCGCGGGATCTCGGCCTGCCGTACATCGGCGTCTTCGGCGCCTGTTCGACGTCGATGCTGTCGCTGGCGCTCGCGGCACAGCTCGTCGATTCCGGAGCGGCCGAGTACGCGATGGCGGGAACCTGCAGCCACAATTGCACGGCGGAAAAACAGTTCCGCTACCCGACCGAATACGGCTCGCAGAAGCCGCCGACCGCCCAGTACACGGTGACCGGCGCCGGCGCCGCCGTCGTCGCCGCGTCGGGGAACGGTCCCGTGATCACCTGCGCGACGATCGGCAAGATCGTCGACCTCGGCATCTCCGATCCGTTCAACATGGGCGCGGCGATGGCGCCGGCCGCCGTCGACACGATCCAGACGCATTTCAGCGACACGGGACGGGTGCCGGCCGATTACGACATGATCGTGACCGGAGACCTGGCGACCGTCGGCCACCGCATCGCCGTCGATCTGTTCGCGCGTGACGGCGTGCCGATGCAGGACACGGTGTTCAGCGACTGCGGGCTCATGATTTACGACATCGAGCGCCAGAAAGTGCAGGCCGGCGGCAGCGGCTGCGCCTGCTCGGCGGTTGTCACCTACGGCCACTTGATGAAAAGGCTGCGGAACGGCGAGCTGAAGCGGATTCTCGTCGTTGCCACCGGCGCGCTGCTCTCGCCGCTGTCCTACCAGCAGGGCGAGACCATACCCTGCATCGCGCACGCGGTTGCCATCGAAAGGGGGGACGCCTGAATGCAGTTTCTGTGGGCTTTTCTTGTCGGGGGCGGCATCTGCGTCCTCGGGCAGCTCATGTTCGACGTCCTCAAGCTGACGCCGGCGCACACGATGTCGACGCTTGTCGTGCTCGGGGCCGTCGCGGATGCGCTCGGCTGGTACGAGCCGCTGGTCGAGTTCGCGGGCGCCGGCGCGACCGTGCCGATCACGAGCTTCGGCAACGCCCTCGTCCACGGCGCGCTGACCGAGCTCGAGCAAACCGGGCCGATCGGCGTCATCGCGGGCATGTTCAAGGTGACGAGCGCGGGCATATCCGCGGCGATCATCTTCTCGTTCCTCGCCGCGCTGGTGGTCAGGCCGAAGGGATGACAAGACACGGCATGCCTTGGAGGGTCGCACTGTGTGATCCTCCAATTTTTTCTGCCAAGCGCCACAATTGTAGCCTGCCCTTCCCATCTTGTAAAATAGAGGATATACAAGACCGGGAGGGAAAGCGATGGGGACGACGGACAACGATATCAAGCTGATTGACAATATCAGACAAAGCCTCGGGCGCTGCATTCTGGGCAAGCCCGAAGCGATCGACCGGCTGCTCATTGCGCTGCTTGCGGGCGGACATGTGTTGCTCGAGGATGTCCCCGGCACCGGCAAAACGCAACTTGTGAAAGCGTTAGCAAGAGCCTGCGGCGGGGTGTTCCGGCGCATTCAATGCAACCCGGACCTGCTGCCTACCGATATCACGGGCGTATCCATCTATCATCCGAAGGAAGAGACGTTCGTCTTCCGGCCGGGACCGATCATGGCGAACATCCTGCTGGCGGACGAGATCAACCGGGCGACCACGAAAACCCAATCCGCGCTGCTCGAGGCTATGGAGGAACGGCACGTGACGGTCGACGGCGTCTCCCATCCGCTGCCTGTGCCGTTCATCCTGTTCGCGACGCAGAATCCGGTGGAGTTCGAGGGCACCTACCTGCTCCCCGAGGCGCAGCTCGACCGGTTCATGATGAAGCTCTCGATCGGTTATCCGGACGACGAGACCGAGCGCCGCATGGTGCTCGGCAGCCACTCGGACCAGGCGTATCTGCGCGTCGAACAGGTCGCGGAGATCGACGACATCGTGCGGCTGCAGGAGCGCGTCCGGACCGTGCACGCCGACGACGCGATCGGCGAATATCTGGTGCGCATCATCCGCGGCACGCGGACGCATCCGGGCGTGCAGATCGGCGCGAGCCCGCGCGCCTCGATCTCGCTCATGACGGCGGCCCGGGCGAGCGCCCTGCTGGAAGGCCGCGATTACGTCATTCCGGACGATATCAAGCATCTCGCGGCGCCCGTCCTCGCCCACCGGATGCTGCTGAACACCGAGGCGCGCATGAACGGCCTGACGGCCGAGGAGGTTGTCCGCGAGGTCGTCGAGCGCACGACGGTGCCCGTCCGATTGGAGCGATGACGATGGCGACCGCCAGAGCCCTATCCGTACGCTGGCGGCTGGCCGCCGCGGTGTACCTGTGCTGCACCCTGTACCTGCTGTTTCAGGGCGGCAAGACGGCGGTCATGCTGTTCGTCATCCTGAACGTCCTGATCCTGTATCTTGCCCTCGGCAAGCTGAGCGGCATCGGCCGGGTGAAGGGAGAGCGCCGGCTGGGCGGCGGCGCCTTCCCGCACAACCATGTGCTGTCCGCCGGCTCGCGGCTCGAGATCGAGCTGAACATCCGCGTCCCGGGATTCTGGCCCGTGCCCTACGTGCTCGTGCAGGACACGCTCGAGCGGATCGGCGGCCAGCCGATGGTGTTCGAGGTGTCCTTCATCCCGGACATCAAGCGAACCGGTTCGGTCAGCTACTCGACGCCTCCGCTCCAGCGCGGCTGGTATGCCTTTCGGAAAACGGAATGCGTGACGCGGGACATTTTCGGCCTGTTCGAACATCGCGGCTCCTTCGACTCCGTCTCCCGCTTCACCGTGCTGCCGCAGACGGTGCCGATCCGCCAGTGGAACCAGGTCGAGCGCGGCCTGAAAGGGCCGTACGCCCACGCGGTCACCAGCCGCTGGGCGAAGGAGACGACGCAGATCAACGGCGTCCGCGAATACATTTACGGCGACCGGTTGTCGCGGATCCACTGGAACGCGACGGCGAAGACCGGCGAGTGGAAGTCGAAGGAGTTCGACCGCGAATCGGTGCCGCGGACCGTCATCGTGCTCGACCGGTGCGGACCGGCATATCGGAACGCCGACCATTTCGAGCTGGCGGTCTCGATCGCCGCTTCGCTCGTCGAATACGGCATCCGGCGCGAGACGGCGATGGGCATCGTCTCGCCCGGCGCGTCGTATGAAGGGTATCTGCCCCGTTCGACCGCCGAGCAGCGCCAGCTCATCCTGAACCACCTTGTCGGCGTGCAGGCCGACGGCACGGCCGGGCTGTACCGCTCGCTGCGCCAGTCGCCGTCCTTCATTCCGCACGGCTCGTTCGTCGTGCTGGTGACGCCGCACGGCGGCGAGGAAACGCTGCGGACGATGGAATGGCTTGAGCGGAACGGCAACACGCCCTGCCTGATCCATCTGCCGGGCGACAAGAGCCGGACGGAAACGGCCGGATGGCAGAAGCTCATCGAGGCCCGCGGATGGCCGGTCTACAACGTGCGAACGCTCGCCGAGCTGCCGTCGGCCCTGGAAGGGGGCGGCCGGTGATGGCGAAGCGGATCGCAAGAGGGCTGTTCCGCTTGCTCGCGCGGAACGGCTACCACAAGCTATGCTTCCTGTTCGCCGCCGTGATGCTCTGGCAATGGTACGATTCGCTGGAGGGGTACTGGTGGCCGCAGACGTTCGCGATCGTGCACGCCGCGATCATCGCGGGAACGGCGGTCGAATGTCTCGTGCCGGGACGGCTGCGGTGGAAACTGCCGCTTCACGCGGCTGTCCTGCTGGCCTGCATCATGGCGTACAGCGGGTTCCGCTGGATTCCGGCTCCGGGACGGGAGGAGTGGAAGGACGCGGCCGCCTGGGGCGATTGGTTCGCGGAGATCACACGGCCGCTCGTGCCTTACATCGGCGTGACCGCCGCCGCGTTCGGCCTGTTCCTGTTCGCGGGGCGGTTCAGCCGGACGCGGCCGCAGGTCGCGCTGTTCTGCGGCGCGGTGCTGATCTCGCTGGCGGTGCTTGATTCGTTCACGACGATCTATCTGTGGGACGAGGTCGCCTGGTGCGTGTTCATCGCGCTGTGCTGGCTCGTGGCCGAACATTTCGACCGGTTCAGGCGCAGCCATCCCGACGCCTGGAGCCATCTGACCGAATATCCGATTTCGTTCGGCCTGCCCGTCGTCGCCATCCTCGGACTGGTCATGGCCGCAGGCCTGCTGGCGCCGAGCGTCAATCCGGTGCTGAAGGATCCGTACACGCTCTGGATGGAGGCGCGCGGCGAGTCGGTGCCGTCGTTCGTCGGCGACAAGGTGCGGAGCGTATCCTCGACCGTCCGCGAGCGCGACTCGCGTTCCGGATACAGCCGGGCGGACGACCGGCTTGGCGACGGCTTCGAGTTCGACTATTCGGAAGTGATGACCGTCTACACGACGAGGCGCAGCTACTGGCGGGGCGAGACGAAGTCCGAATACACGGGACAAGGGTGGATCGACAGCGAGGCGGAACAGACGGAAGTCGGGCTGTCGGGGCTTGAGATCGGCGAGCCGCTGCCCCGGCTGTTGAACGGCGAGCCGCTCAGCCTGTCGCCCGAGGCGGAGACGGCGACCATCGTCGCGAC
>JGI25328J35697_1001044_pt1 | contig 20608 bp, 17 predicted proteins | sample HigsolmetaAR203D_FD_35697 | JGI IMG/M metagenome (IMG submission 35697)
TCATGTAGCTTTGCGTCACCGACGTTTCATCCTCGATGAAGTTGACGAGCGATCCGGTGTATTTCAGCTCGATCACTTTGTCAAGGTTGTATTGTTTTTTGATGAATTCCCAAAACGCCGCGCCGCTGCCCACATACACCTTGCGTCCGTTGAGATCGTCGAAGCTGTCGATGGGCTGGCCTTTGTGAAACATCATCGCCTGCGGGTTCTTTTGGAAAATGCCGGCGATAGCGACGAGCGGGATGCCGTTTTGTCTGGCGAACAATATTTCGTCGGCCTGCCCCATGCCGAACTGCGCTTTGCCGGAAGCGACGATCTGGGTCGCCGAGATGCCGGGACCGCCCGACTGGATCATCATATCCAGCCCGGCTTCCTCGTAATATCCTTTGTACAGCGCCGCGTACTGGCCGCCGTGCTCCGCTTGGGCGAACCAGTTGGTCACCTGAGTGATGGGCGTCAAAGTTGTCGGCGTTGCTCCCGTTTCATCCGTGCCGTCCGCCGTCGCGCCATTTGCCGCCGTATTGGCCGCAGATCCCGCAGGACCGCCGGACGACCCGCCTTCCTTGGAACTTCCGCACGCGCTCGTCAATAAGGCGAGCAGCATCACCGCAAGCATCCAACACCATGTTTGTCCGCGCCTGTTTGTTCTGTTCATGGTTTCCCCCCGTGACTTTGAACTTGAGACGTTTGTGAACATGCGCCGGATCAACTTGATCTTGAAATGTATGTGAGCATGGGTATAACGGTTGTTGGCGTGAGCTTGAAACGTGAACATGGGGTTGGATTAAGGACTTGAACATGTGTTTGAAAACACTGGCTTGGAACAAGAATTTGGAACTTCGGGTGATCCTGCCGCACGATCACGGCTTCATTTCCGATTCGTGCCAGGAACTCAACATGAGCCGGGAAAGCCTGTTGATCACCAGGTAAAACCCGATGCCCAATAGCGATGCGGCGAGGCCGCAGGCGAACAGGTACGGCGTCTGCAGCCGGGCGGCCGCGACGGTGACCGCGTAGCCCAGACCTCCTCTGCCGCCGCCGATGCCGGCGATGTATTCGCCGACGATCGCCCCGATCGGGGCCAGCGTACACGAAATTTTCAGTCCGGCCATCATGTACGGCAGCGCAGCCGGCAGGCGCAGCTTCCACATCGTCTGGAACTTGGAGGCGTTGTACAGGAAAAACAAGTTTTTCAAATTGTGGTCGGTGGAGTTGAGACCGATCAACGTATTGGACAGCATCGGGAAAAAGCCGATCAAAAACGCAATAATGACAATTGCGTTCATTCCCGCCCCAAACCAGATGACGATAATCGGCGCCACGGCGACGATCGGGATCGTCTGCAGGACAATCGCGTACGGATACACGCTTTTTTCGATGATTCTGGACATCGCCAGGAGGATCGCTCCGCTGACGCCGAGCACGATGCTGAGCATAAAGCCGAGAAACGCCTCCATCAAGGTCGTGGCGACGGAAACGGTCAAATTGCGGTAATTTTCCGCCGCAGCCCGCACGATGTCGCTCGGTTTCGGCAAAATGTACGGCGGTGTTCCGATCAAGGTGACGATCAACTCCCAGCCGCCGATGAACAGCACGAATGCGATCAGCGGCGGAACGAATCGGGAGAGCCATTTCCCGGGCGAGCCGAGCTTCGACGTGCTTGCCGGCGCCGGAGCGACCCGTAACGGAACGCTGCGCGCCGCGGACGAGAGATCGGCGTGCACCGCCGACAACACTTTTTTCTCCATCGCCATACGCTCCAAAGCCTCCTTCATTTTCAAGTTGTCGGGTTCAAGTTGTCGAGAGCCTGAAAATTGCCAGGGTCCTCAAGTTGCCAAGTATGAAGTTGTCTGAAGTTATCAAAAGTTGTCGGGAGTGAAGTTGCCAAATATATGAAATGGTCAGGTATATGCGGTCGCCAGGTTCAAGCATTTTTCAGGTTTATGCAGTTTTCAGGATCATCCATTGATCGGGTCATGGCGTCACCAGGTGAAGCTTCCCCGGATTCAGCAGCCCGAACGGATCGTTCTTCCTTTTCTGTTCCAGCATCCCCCGGATATGCGCCCGGCCGCCGCCGTCCAAAACAAACGTGTGCGGATCGAAGATGCGGACGCCTTCCGCCCGAAACCGGTCGATGATTTCATACAGGCGCCGCTTGCCGGTATACCGGACGATCGGCAGCGCGCTCGGCACCACCACACCCGCGTTTTTGATCCACTCAAAATGAAACAGCACTTCATCCCCGAACTGCGCTTTCAGGCTGCGCAGCTGATCCAGATACCGGCCGGGGGAAAAAGCGGCCTGGAGATAGGTGACCGTCGGATCGGATTTCAATGCCCACAGCGTCGTGTGATTCCAGGTAAAGTCGGACAGCCCGATCGTTTTGTGATATCTTGTTGCGGGGATCACATGGGTGACCGTTCCGCCAAACTGCTTGGTCAGGCGGGAGAGAGCCGGCCCGCTTTTTTCCTCGGTTTCCAGGAGGACGACGGACGCGCCTTGATCGTAATATTTCAAAATCGGAATGAACCATGACGGAATCGGCCATTCGCACACGCACACCAGCCGCTTGCGGATGTCGTCATCGCGGGCCAGCGCTTCGGAAAACCGCAGCGCCGTCTCGAAGTCCGCAAACTGGACGATCGACTGCATCCACTCCGTGCGGGGTGCGGTGCGCAGCGTCACCTGCACCACCACGCCGGTCGTTCCGTAACTGTGGATGTAGTGATTCAGATCGTCCCCTGTCACGGTGAGCCGCTGCGGCGTTTCTTCCATCGTGTATACGACCAGCCCCTGCACGTTTCCGTCCCACAAATTGCCCCAGGTGATCGAACCGATGCCTCCGGAGCCGCCGCTGACGAATCCGCCGACGGTCGCTTTGGCGAAAGTGCTCGGATAAATGCGCAGTTCCTGTCCGCGTTCGCGCAAGTATTTTTCCAGGGCTTTCAGGCGCACGCCGCATTGAACGGTGACCGTACCTTCGCCGATGTCCACAATTTCGGAAAGCCCGCTCAGATCCAGCACGATGCCTCCCGAAAGCGGCACGGACTGCCCATAGTTGCCGGTCCCCGCTCCGCGGACGGTCACCGGCACGCGATGTCGGCAGGCGAGCGACAGCACCGTCGCCACTTCCCGCTCTTCCCGGGGAATGACGACACACTCGGCCACTTTTCCGTCCAACTCTTCTTCCAACACCGGCGAATACCAATAGTAGTCCCTCGACAGTCTCCCGCGCGTTTCGGCGTCCAGATGCATCCTGTCGACGCCGACCGCTTCCGCGAGGTCTTTTTCCCACTGAACGGCCATGTCGATAACCTCCTTTAATTGTGGTTCAACACTTGCGATACCTGCCCGACATATCGGCTGAACTCCGCCGACGATCGGAAGGTGTCGTCTCTCGGAAAAGGAACCGGAATGTCGACGATGCCGGCGATTCGGCCGGGACGCGGCGTCATGACGACCACTTTGGTCGAGAGGTAGACGGCCTCGAAGACGTTATGGGTGATGAACAGCACGGTCATGCCGGGTTCGCGCCGCCAAATGTTCAACAGCTCCTGCTGCAAGATTTGTCTCGTGATTTCATCCAGCGCGCCGAACGGTTCATCCATCAAGAGCAGCTTCGGCTGCGAGACGAGCGCCCTGGCAATGGACACGCGCATCTTCATGCCGCCGGACAGTTCGCGCGGCAGCATTTTCGCGTAGTCCTTCAACCCGACCAATTCGAGCGCCCGCGCCGCCGCGATCCGCTGCTCCTTTTTCGGGACCTTGCGCAACGACAGCGGCAGCATCACGTTCGTTTCCACCGAACTCCAGGGCATCAGCGTATGTTCCTGGAACACGAAGGCGATCTCGTTGCGTTTGCGCGCCTCGTGCGGATGCGTGCCGAAGATTTCCAGTCTGCCCTCGGTGTGGGATTCCAGACCGGCGATCATTTTGAAAATCGTGGATTTACCGCAGCCCGACGGCCCGACAAAACAAAGAAACTCCCCGCCCTGCACATCCAGATCGACACCTTGCACGGCCACCGTCCCGTTCGGATACCGTTTGCTGACTCGATCCATGCGAACGAGCGCGGTTTGCTGCACGGCCGGCATGTCATTCGCCATCGGTTTGTGGGCCATCTGCCGAATAGCCCCCATGTCCTCCACCACCTGTTCGCGCGCGGTTGGCTTCGTAGCCGGCATGTTGTTCACCACCTGTTCGTGCGTTGTTTTTCCGATTGTCGGCGTCTTGTCGGCGTCGATGCCGCCCAATCATTATGTCATGTTCGTGTGAGTTATACGGCTTTTTTTGCCGTTTCTATGGACACATTATATGGATTTCGTAATTTATAGGTCAATATAACTTACACAACATTGTAATATGTTACAATTGAATGCGGATTAAGTTGTGTATAAGAACAGAATCCGGTATTTTGTGTTATTTTTTATAACATAAAATGGTTTCTATCAGAAGCGGGACGGCGCCGAGACAATGATGAAGAGGGGATGATTTTGCGGACGCATCACGTCGAAACATGGATCAAGAGGGGATATTGGGCGCGGCACATCGAGGCAATGATCAACGAGAAATGATATTGCGGGCGCGGCACGCCCCGGTATGCGGCGACGGAAATAGCGAAACCCGGCAGCGTGAATCCGTTGCCGAGTTTCGCATTTCCGGCGATTTACCGAATCGTGTACGAGTGTTGGGCCAGGTCGGGGAAGCCTGTCGGACAACGTATTGTTATGGATGTCGAGCGGAATGGTATTCCATTCCACACAAAAAAAGCGGGGCAAAAACCCCGGAATCCCATCCATGCGGCCAAGACTATTGAAAACGCCCGAAGCGGACGCATCAGCCCCTGAGAAACAACGCTCCCAGCACAAGGGCGGCGAGGACGCCCCAGGCGGCGTTCAGTTGGAAATAATGCACCGCCACAAAAAAGCCCGCGGCGATCAAAAACGGCATAAAGGAAACGGGACCTTGTTCTGTTTGAAACGCGTATTTGGCGAAATCCCAAGCAAGCATGGCGAGCATGACAAAAATGACCGGCCGGACGCCGCGAATCATGCCTTGGATGTACGAATTGCCGCTCAACTTGAGCATGACGCCGGCCAGCGCCACCATGAGCAGCGCCGTCGGCAGCACGACGGCCGCGAGCGCCACCGCCGCCCCGGCGGTTCCCGCGATCTTGAAGCCGATATAAGCCGCCAGTTTGGTGGCAATCGGCCCCGGCAGCGCGTTGCCGAACGCCAGCGCCTGGCCGAACTCTTCCGAAGTCATCCAGCCGCGCCGGTCGACGACTTCATGTTCATAAAGCGGGATCGTCGACGGCCCCCCTCCGTAACCGAGCATCGTGGTGGTGAAAAAGGAAATAAAAAGATGCCATAACGACTCCAGGAACCGCATCTCCGCCACGCCTTTCCGTAAAGATTTCACCGCGTCAATGATGATCCTCCAACGGATCGTCCGCAAATGAATGGATGGATTGTCCGTCTACGATGCGACAGCCAATGATGGGTAACGATTGCCCCATCATGCGAAAAGACGGCCACCCAAGACGCGCTGCCCATGACGCGCCAACGATTGCCGCCGCCATCCCAAAACCGCAAGCTGTTGACGGCGCACGGTTCAACCGGTTTTGTCCTTTTCGATCAACCGGCGAAAAAGGAACACCACTTTCAGCTTCATCATGTCTTCCAGGCGGTTCAAGTCCATGTTCAAAATCTCCCCGGCCTTTTCCAGCCGATAGGCGACCGTATTCCGGTGAATATGCAGCGATTTCGCCACTTTGTGCACCTGGCCGTCGTGACGGATGTACGCCTCCAGCGTTTTGAGCATATCTCCCGCGTACGCTTCATCCCTGGCGGTCAACGCATGCAAAATCCGGTCGCAGTAAGCCTGCATGACCTCCTGCGGCACATGCTGAAACACCGACGCGAACTCCACCGTCTCGAACAGGACCACCGCATCTTCCAAACCGAAGCGGCGCGACAGCTGGCGCGCTTCCAGGCATTCTCGGTAAGCTTCCCGCAGCGCGCCGGGTTTCCGCTTCACACGGCTGAGAAAAAAACGCGGAGCTTTCGCAATCCCGCCGCACATCTCCCTGAGCGAGGCGCTCAATGGCGCGCCCGGATCGTCGCCGCCCGCGTCCTTCTTCAGCGAATATATGGAAAACACGCCTTCCGGCAGGTCGAAATGCTGCGCGTCGTATTTCCGCAACACGGGATGGTACCGCGCTTCCTGGCGAATTTGGCGCATGATCCGCGCGTCGGCGCCTTCTCCTTCCGCATCCTGCGTAGCCGCCAGTACACACTGGTATGGCCCGTCCGCGAACGCCATCTTTTGCGCGGCCGGATGTTCCAGCAGATGTATGGCCCGTCCGCGAACGCCATCTTTTGCGCGGCCGGATGTTCCAGCAGATGGCCGACGGACAGCTTGCCTTCCAAATAGCGAATCACCAGGGAGCCGAGCTCGTCATGCCGGGTGTGGCGAACGTATTCATCGTACCCGCGTCCGAGATGGCGGGACAAAAGCTCCGCAGCCTGGCGAAACAAACCTTCCTCCGCTTTCAGCCGGACAGGCGAGTCTGTCATGACGTAAAGGAATCCGCAGCACCCGCCGTGATGACTCAGCGGAATGCGGTACGCGGCGCCGTGTTCGCTGCGAATCCAACGGTTGGCGCTCTTCGACGGCACGCCCTTCGTCAACGCCGCCTCCGGCCATGTGCTGGTGTTGTAAAACAGCCGGCCGCTTTCCCCGACCACCGCCACGGGATATCCGAGAATGTCCTCCACCGCCGCGAACAAATTCCCGTCCGACGCGTTCCCGAGCGCGAGCCGGATCAGTTTGTTTTGTCTGTCCAAAACGGACTGCAGCTGCCTCGTGTTTCGTTCGTGTTCGGCCTGGAACAAGGCGTTCATCTGATCGGAAAACGTAAACTGGAACGGCAGTTCCAAGAGCGGAAACCCGATCCGGTCCGCCTCGTCGATCGCGCACTGCGGAATGCGTTGCCAAAAACGCCCGAGTTTGATGCCGAGGCCGACACCGCCGCGCTCATGCAGTTTCCGCATCAGGGTCGTCACTTCGCAGAGATCGTCCTTCAACAGATAGGCCGTCGTGAAAAGCAGTTCCCCCGGTTTGATCCAATCGGCAATATCGGGTGCGTCCATGATGTTGATCGAACGGATGGCGCGCCCGGTGCCGCTCTCCCCCGCCACCAGCTTCGCTTCGGACAACGGGTAAATGGACAGCGCTTCTTTCACCGTGATGTGCACGACCGTCACCCCCCAGGATACGATCATTATAAGATCGCGGGAAACGAACGTCAATATTTCATGTTATATATATGTAATATAAAATAACACATTTATTACATTTGCATCGCATTCCGATCTGCGCCGTAACCTCCAAATGTTCGCATTCCCTTGGTCCTTGGTCCGCCATGCAGCCTCGGATCCTCCGCTCCGTTCGCCTCTCCTATTATTCGCCTCTCCTATTGTTCGCCTCTCCTATTGTTCGCCTCTCCTATTGTCTTTTCGGGAGCCCGATGATTCTCTTGTCGCCGGCCCCGCTGCCTCGAGCTCCTTCCGCCCCTCGAGTCTTCCTTTTGAAGCTGCCCGGTATCCGCCGTCCGCTCCCGACGCGCCGATCTCTTTAAACCGCCTCTTTAAAACTTAGCCGCTTATTTTTTTGAGTTGCCGCATCCTACCACGTGTTCTATACTGGGGTAAAACTTGCCGAAATGACTGGAGAAAATCGCAGCGAAAACGAAAAAACCGGAAATTGGAGACGGACGGAATCGAACCGGAACGCGGCTGCATTCGTCCAATGATTGGGGTGAACACGGATTGCCTACGGAAGCCAACACCGAGAGTGAATATCTCCGCTACATCGTAGATACAACGGATAAAAAAACGATCTTGCACAATTTGATGACGCAATACGGCAACGACGTATGGAATTTCGCCTTCAGCATGACCCGAAAATGGGAAGTCGCCGATGACATCACCCAGGATGTGTTTCTCAAGGCTTATCGCCATTTGCATACATTTCGCAGCGATTCCTCGCTGAAGACGTGGCTGCTCGCCATCGCGCGCAACACGATCAAGGATTATCATAAAGCGGCGTTCATTCGCAAAGTGACGCTGGTGGACTTCGTGCAAACCAAGGACGCGAGGCCGTCCGCAGAACAGGAAGTGATCGAGCGGTTCGCCGTGAACGAGATTTGGAAGCAGGTGCTGGAGCTTCCCGCGAAATATCGAGAAGTGTTGATCTTATACGGACATTATCAATTATCCATGAAAGAAATAGCCCAATTGCTGGGCGTCCGCGAAGGAACCGTCAAATCGAGACTTCATCAGGCGCGTCTGAAAATCGTGCAGATGAGAGATCGCGCCGAACACGAAAGGAATTGACCGGACGCATGGATTGGAGAAAGGAATTGTCTTCGCCACCGCTGACCAAAAACGGTTTCACCGATGAACTGCGCGAAAAAATCGAAAGCCGCCTCGATGAAATCCCCGCGCGCAGCCGCGTCCCCGCCTTAATGTCTGCGGGCGCGTATGCGGCCGTCGTGTTGACGGTGCTGTTCTTCTTGGTGCAGTGGCTTCGACCGGAAGCCGGGCAGCAAGCGGAAACGATGTCCGCCTCTTCCGGCTCCAATGCAACCAACGCGCAGACGCGAGAAACCGTCGTCGATCCGACTTCCTTCCGTTCCGCGCTGCTCGTCGGCCTGCGGTCCGATCCGCTTGACGGCGATATGGAAGGCGGACCGGAACAGCGGCATCTGCCCGAATACCGCACGCTGCTGATCGCCCCCGATTCCGGTCGCGGGATCCGGGTCGTCGCGGAAGGAAGCGGGCTGCTCGTACCCTACGGACAAGTGTTCTGGAAAATCGACGCCTTGTCGGGCGCATCAGGCGACGATGAATACCAAATTTTGGCCGCCGGTCCCGCGGAAGAAGGCTACAAGGCGCCCACGTATCGCGACAGCACGGAGGGCCCCGTCATTTGGACGGAAACGGTGCTGTTTGCGGGCAACCGGTTCGTCTCTTTGGCCGAGACGGAGCAAACCCGCGGTGACGACGGACGTCTGTTCGAACGATCCGTCAGTTTGAAGGTGCGGGAACTGAAGCAGTTGGCCGCACTCGGCGCCCGCCCGGCTCTGCCGAAGCCTGAAACGCACGTTTCGCTGAACGACATTTTCGGCGAAAGAGCCGCCCTGCCGGAGGAACTGCAGCTCGCACGCGACGCGGAAGACGGCTCGCAGCCGCGGCTGAGCGAGGTCGAATGGGGAATTGTCCGCGGCCAGGGGCGATGGGCCGCGCTTGTTCAAGTTCCCGGTCCGGTCAGCGAGGCGGCCCATCGCTCGCAAACCGTCGCTCCGCTGACGCTGCCCGCTTCGGTCGTGTCCCACGACACGCTCGCCGTTCCGTGGGAGGACATCGCGCGGGCGCTGCCGGGCGCCCTCGATGCGCTCACTTCCCCGACCGGAGACTTCGCGGCCGTCATGATCGACCAACGGCTGGAGATTTATCCGCTGGCCGACGGCGGCATCGGTGAAACGCCGCTGCTAGAGGTGGAGCTTGAACCGGGCGAAACGCTCGTGATGGCGCAGTGGGCGACGGACGATTATGTGCCGATCTGGATCAAATCGGCGCAAAAATATTTGCAGGAGCCATAAAATCAGGGCGGGGTATCGCCGCATGGCGCGGCGGCCCCGCCCTGGTTTTTGCGCAGTCAGATCTTCGGCGCGTTCGCTAATTTGCCTTTGCTGCGCTGCCTTTGACACTTGCCTTTGGTAAGTTGCACTTGCTTTGTTGCTCGCGATGTTTCATACGATGTTGCCGTTGCGATGCCGCCATTGGCGCGCTCTATGTTGCCGCCGCGACGATGCCCTTGTGAAGTTTGCCCTCGCGAAGTTGTCCTTGCCATGCAACATTCGCCGCGTTCCCATGCGCTATGTCGCGCCGGCTTCCTGTCCATCGACCGGATGGTCCACGTACCGGCTGTCTTTCGCTTCAATGACGGCCTGTCCCTGCGTCAAATCCGTCATCCAGGCGATAAAAGCTTCCGCGTCGGCCGCCGTCGGCAAACATTCCACCGATACGATGTCGGAAAACTGCGTCTCTCCGCGCAAAATGTTCCGGTTGCGCAGTTCGTTTTCCACTTTGCCGTACCACGTGTAGTCGATGTGCAGCCAAACGGAGCGATGGAGCACTTTCTCCACCGGTCCGGCCGCTTCAATGGCGGCGACGGCGCCGTCCGCATACGCGCGAATCAACCCGCCCGCTCCGAGCAGGATGCCGCCGAAATACCGGGTGACGACGATGACGGTGTTTTTCAGGCCGCGGCTGCGAATCACTTCCAAAATCGGCTTTCCCGCGGTGCCGCTCGGTTCCCCGTCGTCGGACTGCTTCTGCCATTGGTCGCGCTCCCCGATGATGTAGGCGTAACAGTTGTGCGTGGCGTCCCAGTGCTCTTTGCGGATCGACTCGATGAAAGCCAGCGCTTCCTCTTCACTCTCCGCAGGCATCGCGTGGCCGATAAACCGCGACTTGCGGATGACGATCTCTTTTTTGCCCGGACCCCGCACCGTCAAATAACGCTCCAACATCGTTCACAAACCGCCCCGTCCATGCCTGGTCAGGGGGCGAGGCGCGCTTCCAGTTCGGCCTTGCGGGCTTCGAATCCGGGTTTGCCGAGCAGGGCGAACATGTTTTGTTTGTAAGCTTCCACCCCGGGCTGATCGAACGGATTGACGCCGAGCAAGTAGCCGCTGACGCCGCACGCTTTTTCAAAAAAGTAAACCAGATATCCGAACCAGTACGGGGACAGTTCCGGGATCGTCACGACCAGATTCGGCACCCCGCCGTCCGTGTGCGCCAGCAGCGTACCCTCGAACGCCTTCTTGTTGACAAAATCCACGCTGCGTCCCGACAAGAAATTGAGACCGTCCACATTGTCAGGGTCGTCGGGCACCGTCAGTTCCTCCGGCACGCGGTCGACCTGCAGCACCGTTTCAAACAGATTGCGCGTCCCTTCCTGGATAAACTGCCCCATGGAATGCAGGTCGGTGGAAAAATCGACGGAAGCCGGGTAAATGCCCTTGTGGTCCTTGCCCTCGCTCTCCCCGTACAGCTGCTTCCACCATTCGGCAAAATAATGCAGCGCCGGTTCGTAATTGACGAGAATTTCCGTCGTCTTGCCTTTGCGGTACAGCGCGTTGCGCACCGCCGCGTACTGGTAGCTCGGGTTGTTGGCCAATTCCGGATCGGCAAAGGCGTCACGCGCGTCGGCGGCGCCTTTCATCATCGCCTCGATGTCGATGCCGGCCGCCGCGATCGGCAGAAGCCCGACCGCCGTCAGCACGGAATAGCGCCCCCCGACGTCGTCGGGGATGACAAACGTTTCGTATCCTTCCGCCTCGGCCAATTTGCGCAGCGCGCCTTTGGCCTTGTCGGTCGTCGCGTACACCCGTTTTCTCGCTTCCTCTTTGCCGTATTTCGCCTCCAGCGCTTCACGGAAAATGCGGAATGCGATCGCCGGCTCCGTCGTCGTCCCGGATTTGGAAATGACGTTGATGGAAAAATCTTTGTCCTCCAAATATTGCAGCAGATGTTTCATGTAAGTGGAGCTGATGTTGTTGCCGGCAAAAAAGATTTGCGGTCCTTTCCGCTGCCCGGCCGGCAGCAAATTGTAAAACGAATGCGACAGCATTTCGATCGCCGCCCGCGCGCCGAGATAAGATCCGCCGATGCCGATCACGATCAGCGCGTCGGAGTCGGAGCGAATTTTGGCCGCGGCCTGCTGGATGCGGCGGAATTCATCGCGGTCGTAGTTGACCGGCAGATCCATCCATCCGAGAAAATCGGCGCCCGCGCCCGTTCCCTCGTGCAGTTGGTTGTGCGCCGCGCGCACCTGCGGCGCCAGATAGTCCAACTCATGGCGCCCGACGAAAGGCAGCGCCTTGCTGTAGTCAAAACGAAATGTGCTCACCGGATTTTCCTCCTCTGTTTCCTTTTCTTCCTTCGGCCCCCCATAATGCTATCGGGTCCGTCGGTTCCATCGGATCCCTTGCTTCCATCGCGTCTTCCATGATGCCAATCCCTAAGATTCCACAGGATCCGATGTTTCCATCGAATTCCATGCTTCAAGCGAATTCCGCCGCGTCTGTCGAAGGATGCAAGGCTCTACGGTCCAGTTTATTACGTTTCGCGGGTTTACACAAGTTTTGGAGACAACACTTCGCACATTAGCATACCACAGGCTTGCGGAAGGACGCCTCTATATTCCGTTGCCAAAAGCGTTATTTTGTCAAACGCCCGTCCAAAGGCATCTTTGAGCGCCGCGACACGAGGGAAAAAATGCAAGCGCCGGTCGTCACGCAGCTATCCGCGATCGATTCCCGTTGCAGCATTGCCGGGAATGCGTTTCCGGCTTCCCCCCGACATGGTAAAATAGGCGTAACGTTGAATGCGCATGAGGTGATGCCAATGAAAACGGTGGGATGGATCGGGCTGGGAACGATGGGCGAGCCGATGGCCCGCCAGCTGCTCGCAAAAGGGTTCCCGTTGATCGTGTACAACCGCACGGCAAATAAAGCGGACAAGCTGCTCGAACTCGGCGCGAAACGGGCGGACTCGCCCGGCGAAACGGCGCGCGCGGCCGACGTCGTGTTCACGATGCTGAGCGACGACCGCGTCGTGCGGGAAGCGTATTTTGGCGAAAAGGGGATATGGAGCGGCGTGCGGCAAGGGATGACGGTCATCGACTGCAGCACCGTGTCGCCGGAGCTGAGCCGTGAACTTTATCGCGAGGCCGAGGCGCGCGGCGTCCGCTTTTTGGACGCGCCGGTGACCGGCAGCCGGCCGGCCGCCGAGTCGGGAACGCTGCTCTTCATGATCGGCGGCGACGCGGAAACGGTGGAAGCCCACCGCGATTTGTTCGAGGCGATGGGACGCAAAATCGTGCATATGGGACCGGCCGGAACGGGATCGCAGACAAAATTGGCGCACAACACGATGGTCGGCATCCATATGTCCGCCTTCGCCGAAGCGCTGTCGATGGCATTAAAAGCGGGCATTCCGCCGCAAAAATTTGCGGAAGTCGTCCTGAACGGCGCCGCCGCATCGCGTCAAGCGGAACTGAAAGCGGAGCGCATGATCCGCGGCGACTACAGCGTCCAGTTCGGCCTCGGCCTGATGCTGAAAGATTTGCGCCTCGCGTCCCGCATGGCGGAACAGCTCGGTATCCGCACGCCCATGCTGGATCTGGCGCGGGAGATGTTCACTTCCGCCGACGAGTTGGGGTGGAGCGATCTGGATTTGTCCGCCGTGTTCAAATGTTACGAATCGTGGAACGGCGTTTCCCTGTCTTCCGGCGAATCCGAACCGGCTCCGCGGCAGGAAGAACGCCGCCGTTATCCGCGCATCCCCTTGAACATCCCGCTGAAACTGTCCGTCTATCAATGGGTGCAGGCGGGAAATCTTCACGCCGAGACGATCGACGGCCTTCTGCTGGACTTGTCGAATGCCGGCATGCAAATTTCATCGGACGTCAAACTCGAGCCCGACATGTTTGTCGTCGTGCATTTCCCCGACGGTTCCAGCCTGCCGCCGCTGACTGCGCGGATCATCCGCGCCGAACCCCGAGAAAACCGTTTTCATTACGGCTGCCTTTTGTCGGGGCTGCCGCTGCACACGCAAAAACAGCTGGAAACGTATATCGCGAGCCAGCTGGATTACGCCGATGCGGCAGCGGAAAAGAATTGACAATAGAGTCGAACCGCCCGACAACATTCGGTCGATATGCGAAAGGCCCGGCTTCCGCCGGGCCTTTCGCCTGTACACGACATCCTTATTGAAACTCAACACACGCTGCGCGCGTCGGCCGCCGGAACTTTTATTTCAACAGCGCCTTGACCTTCGAAACGACGTTTTCGACGGTGAAGCCGTATTCCGCGATCACTTTGGCGCCGGGCGCGGACGCGCCGAACCGGTTGATGCCGAGCACATCGCCCGCGTCGCCGACGTAGCGTTCCCAGCCGAGCGGATACGCCATTTCCACCGCCAGCCGCGCTTTCACATCCGGCAGGATGACCGAGTCTTTGTATTCCTGCGGCTGCCGCTCGAACAGTTCCATGCTCGGCATGCTGATCACGCGCACGTGGATGCCTTCCTCGGCCAGCGCCTTCTGCGCGGCCAGCGCGAGCTGCACTTCCGAACCGGTCGCGATGATTTGCGCCTGCGGCGCGCCGTTCGCCGCATCGGACAGCACATACGCTCCCCGGGATACGCCTTCGAACGCCTTTTCCCGCGTGCCGGGCAAAATCGGCAGGTTTTGGCGGGTCAGCACGAGCGCCACCGGGCTTTTCCGTTCGAGCATCGCATGACGCCACGCCGCGGTCGTTTCATTGCCGTCCGCCGGGCGAATGACGGTCACGCCGGGAATGACGCGCAGCGCGGGCAGCTGCTCGATCGGCTCGTGCGTCGGCCCGTCTTCTCCGACGCCGATACTGTCGTGCGTAAACACGTAAATGACGGGAAGTTCCTGAATCGCCGACAGCCGCACCGCCGGACGCAAATAATCGGAAAACACGAAAAACGTTCCCGCGAACGGCCGCAAACCTCCGTGCAGCATCATCCCGTTGGCCGCCGCCGCCATGGCGAACTCGCGCACGCCGAAGTAGATGTTGCGCCCCGCGTACTGTCCCCGACGGAACACCCCCTGATCTTTCATGTGGGTGTTGGTCGACGATTCAAGGTCGGCCGAGCCGCCCGCCAGCGCGGGCACTTTGGCGGCGAGCGCGTTCAGCGCGCGGCCGGACGCGGCGCGGGTCGCCATCGCCTTGTCTTCCGGCGAATACAGCGGCAGTTCCGCATCCCAACCTTCCGGCAGTTCTCCTTGCACCGCCTGTTCAAACTGGCGCGCCAGTTCCGGATATTGGCCGCGGTACGCTTCGAACATGTCGCGCCAACGTCGTTCGGCTTCTTCGCCGCGCTGTTTGACTTGCGCGAAATGCGCGCGCACTTCTTCCGGCACGTAAAAATCGCTTTCGTACTGCCACCCGTACGCCTGCTTGGTCAGCGCCACCTCGTCCTTGCCGAGCGGGGAGCCGTGCGGTCCGGCGTGGCCGCCTTTGCCCGCCTTGTTCGGGCTGCCGTAGCCGATGATCGTCTTGACTTCGATCAGCGTCGGCTTGGACGCATCCGCCTTGGCTTGCGCAATCGCGCGGCCGATGGCCGCAATGTCGTTGCCGTCCTCCACGCGCAAATAATTCCACCCGTAACCTTCAAACCGCTTCTGCACGTTTTCCGAAAACGCCAGATTCAGCTCGCCGTCCAGGGAAATGTCGTTGGAGTCGTACAGCACGATCAATTTGCCGAGTCCGAGATGCCCGGCCAGCGAGGCGGCTTCCCCGGAAATGCCCTCCATCAGGTCGCCGTCGCCGCAAATGACATACGTATAATGATCGATAACCGAAAAGCCGTCCCGGTTGTAAACTTGCGCCAAATGGGCTTCCGCCATCGCCATGCCGACGGCCATGGCGAACCCTTGTCCAAGCGGTCCGGTCGTCGCGTCGACGCCGGGCGTATGTCCGTATTCCGGATGGCCGGGCGTCTTGCTGCCCCATTGACGGAAGTTTTGGATTTCTTCCATCGGCAGATCGTATCCGCACAAATGCAGAAGCGCATAGAGCAGCATGGATCCGTGGCCGGCGGAAAGCACGAACCGGTCGCGGTTGATCCAGTTCGGGTTGGACGGATTGTGCGTCATGTGCTTCGTCCACAATTCGTAGGCCATCGGAGCCGCGCCCATCGGCATGCCCGGATGACCGGAGTTGGCTTTCTCGATCGCATCAATGGCCAGCGTGCGAATGGTCGTGATCGACAGTTGTTCAATAGATTGCGTCATTTCCGTAACCCATCCTTCCATTTACGATAGTTCGTTCCAAAGATTGTATCATAACCGCCCCGGTCTTGCGCATGCGTCACCGTTCGCGCGTTTCGCCGAAAGCGCGCCCGACGCCGGGCGCCCATCCGCAACAACGCGCAGGCAGCGCCGCCATCTCGGACGGACGGCGAATCAGGCAAAGGCCATTCCGACGGAAACGACTTCGCCGGCGGCCGTTCCGGCTTCATTCCGTCGAAAACCAGGCGGTCAGACGCAGGTTGATGTCTTCTTCCGTCAGCTCCGGAAACAGCCGTTCCTCCGTCACCATGTCGTACAGCCGTTCCATCGGTTCGCGCGGATCGGCCTTGCGCGCTTTGGCGTCGGAACGCAGAAGCTGCCACGTTTCCAGAATGAACGTGCGGTGCCGAATATCTTTTTTGCGGAAGAAATGGTCGATGCGCTCCAGATGGTCCATGAACTCGCTGCCGAACCGTTCTTCCAAAGCACCGCGGAACAAGGCGATTTCCGCTTCATACATCGGGCGGGTTTTCTTGCTGTCTTTGCCGATCCACGGCGTTTCCAGCACCATCGGCAGATGGCGCAGCTGGTCGTGGTTGACAATGTAGTTCATCGCTTTGAATCCGATGTACCCGGAGCCGACCGGCGCATGGCGGTCTTTCGCCGAGCCTTTCGGATTTTTGCTGTCGTTGAGATGAATGACCGCCAGGCGGTCGAGACCGATCACCCGGTCAAACTGCTCCAGCACGCCGTCGAAATCGTTCACGATGTCGTATCCGGCGTCGTGGACGTGGCAGGTGTCGAAACAGACGCTCAGACGTTCGTTGTCTTTCACCTTGTCGATGATGCGGGCGATCTCTTCGAAACTGCGCCCGAGTTCCGTCCCTTTGCCGGCCATCGTCTCCAGCGCGATATGGACATCGGTGCCCGCCGTGCCCTCCAGCACTTCGTTCAGCCCTTCGGCGATGCGCTCAATGCCGTATTCCGGATCTTTGTCCGTATAGGCGCCCGGATGCAGCACGATGTTCTTGACGCCGAGATAATGGGTGCGCCGGATTTCCTCCTGCAAAAAATCGACCGCTAGGCGGAACGTATTGCGTTTATAGGAACCGAGATTGATAATATAGGGCGCGTGTACGACGATTTCCTCGATTCCGTGCTCCGCCATCACGGCCTTGCCTTCCGGAACATACTGCTCCTCGATCGGTTTTCTCGTCGTGTTTTGGGGCGCCCCGGTATATATCATGAATGTGCTCGAACCGTACGAAACCGCTTCGTTAGCCGCATTCAAGAGTCCCTTGTCCGAAAAAGACACATGGGAACCGATTTTCAGCATCCGTCCCGCTCCTTTACATATGCATTGCACTTATTTTACTAGAATGTAAGAAGGGTCGCAACAGATGCGGATGCGAATGCGGACTATTTGCGCAACATGAAATTGGTCGCCTATCGCCGCGAAGGTCAAACGCATGAACACGTCATCGTGCAGCTCAGACAAGCCCTCGAGCATGCGGAACATCCGCCGGAGAAGCGTGCGTGCACACGGAGCATCCGACAGAGAAACGGGCGTGCACGCGGAGCATCCGCTGGAGAAGCGGACGTGCACGCGGAACTTCCGCTGGAGACGGACGTGCACGCGGAACTTCCGCCGAAGAAGCGGGGGTGCACACGGGGGTGCACACAGAGTATCCGCCGGAGAAGCCGGTGTGAGGGAATTCATTTTGAGAACAGCTCGCCGGCAGGATGCATTTCCGCGGTTACGGAGGATGTTCGCAAAACCNCGCGCGCTTCCATCCGGATGCCTTCCGGGATACATATCCGCTGTCGCGGAAGATGTTCGCAACGGGAATCGGCGAGAAGGCGCCGGTGCCGGACGAATCGGACAAGAACATCGTTCGGCTGGCGGTGAAGCTCCAGCGTCCGATCAGACCGGGGCAAGTTTGCGAGCTGGCGGGCATATGCGCGCAGACGGCGCTGCTCCGCTTGAAGGGGCTGACGGGAGAACGCGAGTTTCCGCCCGCAGCCCGAACGGAGGAGTTACCCGCATCCGTTCATACGAGCTTTGTACGGAAAATGATCGGATGTTCCGGTGGATGTATCATGACGAACGAGCAGGTGTTTTCAGTGGATGTATGCTGAATAAGACGATCGAATGTTTGTTATTTTGGAAGCGAGTGCCGAATGGGCCCGGATAACGATACTGAAACATCGTTATCTTTTTCAGAAAACGTTTACATTGAGTATTTTACGAAAAATAGGGTGATCGGATTCGTCTTATTCGGCGGTTTTCCGCAACGGGAACAAAAATAAGGAAGATTTGATCGTCTTATTGCAAACAAGAAACGATCCTTGGATGCAGAGGGTGATGCGGTCTCCCGCGGAGGACCAACCACTCGAAGATCGTCAGATTCAGAACCAGCCAACCCAAATGTTCACATTCAATGCGCCTTCGACCATGACTTCCCTGCCGCCGGGAAAAACGAACCACGGTTGCGACACGTTGCCGTCGGGGAAGGTGAGCGCGAGACGATCCGCCGAATAGCGCCTGCCGCCGACTTCGATCGCATCGAACGACCCGTGCGGCCGGTGGTGCCGGTCGCCCGATACGGACGGCTCCGACGCGTCGACGTCGATGCCGGCCAATAGCGCGGATGTAAACGTCGAAACGTCGTTGCGGACGACGACGATGCCCGCCTTTGCGACGGTCGGTTCCCGGTCAATGTCGTCCAAAAAAGCGGCGTCGTCCAATCGGGTCGCATCATGTTGGAGATAAAAGCGGATGCCAGTTTAAATTCAGTTTACATTGACGCTGTACCATCCTCTTATCCATCACACGAGACTGGAGGAGAAGCCATGGTACACCAAGTCACAAAAAAAATATCGCCGAATACCGAATGGGCGGTTGAAGCCCGCGGGCTCGCGAAAGCTTTCGGCGCCAACCGCGCGGTAAACGGCGTGGATTTGAACGTTCGCACCGGCACCATTTACAGCGTACTCGGCCCAAACGGGGCGGGCAAGACGACGACGATCCGGATATTGGCCACGCTGCTTAGGCCGGATGCGGGGACGGCCCGAATCTTCGGGCACGACGTGGTGAAAGAGCCGCATATTGTACGCCAACTGATCGGGGTGACGGGTCAATACGCGTCGGTCGACGAGTCGTTGAGCGCCAACGAAAATTTGGTGCTGTTTTCCCGCCTGCTCGGGCTCGGACGCAAGGAGGCGCGCCGCAAAACGGCGGAACTGTTGGAACAGTTCGGGCTGATTGAAGCCGCGAAACGTCCGTTGAAACAATTTTCCGGAGGCATGCGCCGCCGTCTGGACTTGGCGGCCAGTCTCATTGCGCAGCCGCCGCTCATTTTCCTGGACGAACCGACGACCGGGCTCGATCCGCGCACGCGCGCGCAAATGTGGGCGACGATCCGGCAGTTGGTGGAAGCGGGGTCGACCGTATTGCTGACGACGCAGTATCTCGATGAGGCGGATCAACTGGCCGACCGCGTCGCGGTCATTGACCGCGGCCGGGTCGTTGCGGAAGGAACGGTGGACGAACTGAAGGCATCGGTCGGCAGCTCATCGCTGCAGTTGAGAGTCCAAAATTCGCAAGACATCGCGGACGCCCGGGAAATCGTGGAGCAAGTGCTGCAAGTCCGGTCCAATGTGTCGGCGGAAGCCGGAAAGATCACCGCGCCGATGGCGAATGCCGACAGCGTGGCCGACCTCTTGATCGCCCTACGCGCGCGGGGCATCTCCTTGGCCGAGATCAGCGTGCAGAAGCCGACCCTCGACGAAGTCTTTTTGACGATCACCGGCCACGCCGCAACAACGAACGCATCGCCGGAGTCCGATCCATCCGTCATGCCGGAGGAGGTTGCCGTAAGATGAATGTACACACGACCCGAGACGCCGCTGCGCGGCTGAAAAATCATGCGAGCCTCGGCCAAACGATTCGCAACTCGCTCACGATGGCCTATCGGGGGCTATTGAAAATCCGGCGCACGCCCGAGCAGCTGTTTGACGTAACCTTTCAGCCGATTTTGTTTACGCTCATGTTCACGTATATTTTTGGCGGCGCCATTTCCGGCAACGTGCCAAATTATTTGCCGGTGATTATTCCCGGCATACTCGTGCAAACGGTCATCGCCACGTCCATCGTCACCGGCGTCCAACTGCGCGACGACATGGAAAAAGGCGTTTTCGACCGGTTCAAGTCGCTGCCGATCGCCCGCATCGCGCCATTGGCCGGAGCCTTGCTGGCGGATACGGTCCGATACGCCATTGCGACGGTTCTGACATTCGTCATGGGATACCTGATGGGCTATCGTCCGGACGGCGGTTTCGAATACGTTGTGATCGCAGGGGTGATGGTCATTGTTTGTTCCTGGGCCGTCAGCTGGATTTTCGCCTTTTTCGGCGTCATAGCGCGCTCGGCCGCTGCCGTGCAGGGCATTTCCATGATCGTGCTGTTTCCGCTCACCTTTGTCTCCAACGCTTTCGTGCCGGTCGAGACGATGCCGGATTGGCTTCAATGGTTTGTGAATATCAATCCGATCTCGCATCTGGTGACGGCCGTCCGGGAACTGATCAATCAAGGAAAGTTCGGTCAGGACCTGGTCATCTCCCTCGCGGGAGCCGCAGTCATTGTGGCGGTATTCGCTCCGCTCACGGTTCGCGCTTATATGCGTCGCGTCTAGGACAACGCCTTGGGCTC
>JGI25328J35697_1001052_pt1 | contig 20544 bp, 22 predicted proteins | sample HigsolmetaAR203D_FD_35697 | JGI IMG/M metagenome (IMG submission 35697)
ATGACAGACCAAATACGTCATCTCAAACCACGGACAAAAAGTTGACGTTCATATAACCGATCTGATTTTATTTACATTCCAACATAGAAACAAAAGGAAATGTTCCTTTTTTTGCTAATCTGATTTTTGAAAATTCTGTTTTTTGAAGCTGCTATATCCTATGTTTTTTAATTTGCGATATAACGTGTTCCTGCCAATTCCTAAAATCTTTGCAGCTTGGCTGATATTCCCTTCTGTTTGTTTCAAAACTTCCAAAATGGTTGTATGTTCGACTTGTTGAAGGGAAGATGATGGATTAGCTGAAATAGATTTTAAATCTGCTTGAACATACTGTGGAAAATGATGTGGTTCAATTATTCCATTTTCACATAAAAATGCCGCTTCACGCAATGAACTAATCATTTGTCGAATATTTCCCGGCCAATGGTAAGTTTCAATTAATTTTACTGTATCCCTTGAGAATATTACATTTTTTCCTAATTCATTTTTTATTTGATTTAAAAATATGTTCGCAAGTTGTAAACGGTCAGATCGCAAACGCAGGGGCGGTAAATAGATGTTGATCCCTTGCAAACGGTAAAATAAATCCGCTCTAAATTCACCATTCTGCACTGCTTCCCATAAATCTCTGTGTGACGCCGCAATAATTCTTATATCTATAGGGATAGGCTTCGTTCCACCAACTCTAGTAATCGTATAGTCTTGTAAAACTCGGAGCAATGCAACTTGCATTTCAGGAGGCATTTCTGCTATTTCATCCATAAACAGTGTTCCTCCATTAGCTTGTTCTAATTTTCCTATATGACCAGTTGCTTTAGCTCCAGTAAACGAACCTGCTTCATAGCCAAACAATTCACTTTCTAATAAACTTTTCGTTATGGCGCCGCAGTTAATTGCTACAAAAGGGCCGCCAGAACGCGGACTTTCTTGATGGATGCTTTGAGCGAGCAAATCCTTGCCCGTGCCGCTTTCACCATGAATAATAATCGGGTAGTCGGTTTTGGCTGCCTTTTTAGCCAGTTGAATAGCAGCTATAAATTTTTCGTCCGTTCCGTACATTGTATGAAATGATTGAATAGATTCTTTTTGTTTTGGCTGTTGTTCCGATAATTGAAGCGCTTTCTTTTTCCCGGTATAAAAATGGCTTCTTCGATTATCAAATAAAATGGTAGTTAAAAATTTTGTACTGCTCTCCTGATTTTCAAGATAAATTAGATCCTCTTTTGTTGTTTTCTTTTTGAGAATCTCTTTTCCGTTTGAAAAAATTTCAGATATATGAATATGCCCGATTTTATCATTATCTAATTTCAGAAAAGTGCGTGCTTCCCGGTTAGCTCCTGACAAAAAGCCATCTTTATTTATTGAAAGAAGAGCGCGCGAATGGTCAGCCGATTCTTTTACAAGAGCTAGAACAATATGATCATGAGAACGGTGCAACAGCATCCAGTCTTCCATTTCCTTTGATATCATATCGGCGAAGCCCAGCATAGTAGGATGATATTTTTCATAATAGCCGCTTATATTAAAGACTCCGATTAATCGGCCGGTTGGATCAAAAATTGGCGCGCCAACACAATATAATGTATGATTGCTTTCCAAGTAATGTTCTTTTCCAACAACGGCAATCGGTCTTTTCTCAATAATGGCAGTTCCGGCTGAATTCGTCCTCGTACTTTTTCTGACCAACAAGCTCCCTTCCGTAAATGACTTCTATATTCGTCATTTAAAAAATCCAGTTTACCTTTAATTTCAATAATATAACCTTTGGCGTCTGAAATTCCTACAGCCGTTTGAGAACGTTTTGTCCAATTCGATAACCGGTTTAGTGTAGGATGAACTTCATGAAGAAATTGGGCATGCTGTTCGATAAATTGTTTTAATCCTGCTCCTTCAAGGCCTGCATCTTTCACAGCATTGGCTTCAATATTGTAAGAACGGCTTCTTTCCCATGATCTAATCATCCACTCTTCTGCCAAAAATATCACCTCAATATGAAGGAGTATTTTACTAGCATTTATTTTACCACAACATTTCATCTTACACATTTAACTTAGTGTCTCATTATGGATCAATTGTTCTTCTTTGGAACAGTGTAGTTGATCGATTACACAATTTTGTAAGCGCTTTAAAGTTGGCACAATATTTGCAATCTATTTTGCAAAACTCATTTTTTAAAAGGGTAGTAATTTACTAGAGAAAGAGGAGCAATTTGCCGTTAATTTCTTCATTAAACTTTTTGAAAGAGGTGTGATTCGGATGAGTCTCCAAAATCAAAGTTTCAGCTTAACGATCCCAATTAATATCAAATATGGTCTGAATGTCGTGCAAAATGAATTGGCTAAAGCAATCAAATCTGAAAACAAAGAGAAAGTTTTAATTGTTTCTGATAAAGGTCTCGTTAAAGCCGGATTAATAGATCAACTAACAACAACTTTAAACGAAAACGGCATTCAAAGTACCATCTATTCTGATGTTGAACCAAACCCTACTGCTGATTCTGTAATGGATGGGCTTAAAGTATATACTGAAAAAGGCTGTGAAATGATTATTGCAGTCGGCGGAGGTAGCGCAATGGATTATGCCAAAGCTTTGGCCGTTGTAGCAACACATCCTGGACATATTATAGAATACACAGTTGGTGGGAAAGAAATAACGAACAACCTCCCTCTCATCTATGCTATTCCAACTACTGTTGGGACTGGGTCTGAAGTAACGGCGGTATCAGTACTAACGGATTCATCGGCAGGACGAAAAATTGGAGTTGTATCACCATATATTGTGCCAAATATTGCATTTATTGATCCGACACTAACTTATTCATTGCCAAGACAACATGTAGCAGCTACTGGTTGTGATGCACTTGTTCATGCTATTGAGTCTTATACTTCCATTNCAGCCAACCCGATTACAGATGGGCTTGCGCTTCAAGCAATACGAATGATTGCATATAATCTCCCTCAAACGTATGCTCACGAAGATAATATTGAAGCAAGAGCTCAAGTTCATTTAGCCAGTACGATTGCTGGAGTTGCATTTTGGTACTCAGGGTTGGGCATCGTTCATTCGTGTTCTCATCCTATGTCTGCCCGCTACCACGTTCCACACGGATTAGCAAACGCCATTCTTTTACCATATGTTGTGGAACACAATTTAATTTCAAATGTAAAAAAGTATGCTGAAATTGCCAGAATATTTGAACCAAAGCTTGTTTTAGAAGATGACATGAACGCCGCTAAAAAATTGGTTCCTATTTTAAGAGAGTTTTTAAATTTGCTAGATATTCCAAAAGATTTTAGTTACTTAGGCATTGATTTTACCGAAGAAGCAATTGACCAGCTTGCAGAAGACGCCATGAACGATCATGGAACAGTTCATTTTAATCCGAGAAAAGCATATAAAGAAGACATCATTAATATTTATAAAAAAGTTTTAAAATCGTAAAACATAGGAGGGATTCCATTGAAATACGCAAACTCNAACAAACTATATATTAATGGGGTTTGGAAAGAAGGTAGAAGCGATAAGCTATACGAAAACACAAACCCTTATAATGGTGAAGTTTTATCCACAATTAAATTAGCTAACAAAAATGATATAGATGATGCGTACAACGCTGCTTTACAAGCACAGAAAGCATGGCAGGAAACAGACAAAGCTGAAAAAGAGGCAATATTTGAAAAGGCAATCGCTTATATGGAAAGCAGATTTGAAGATATTGTCAATTTGTTGGTTGAAGAATCAGGAAGTTCAATCATGAAGGCGAATATTGAAGTAGGGGCTTCCATAGCTACTTTGCGGGAAGCCAGTTCATACCCTGCTAAAATGGAAACAAAAACTTACCATTCGATCATTCCAGGCAAAGAAAATCGGGTGTCCCGCTTGCCGCTNGGTGTTGTAGGGGTTATCGTGCCATGGAACTTCCCGCTCGTTTTAGCAATGCGTTCTGTTGCTGGAGCGATTGCGACAGGGAACACAGTCGTTCTGAAACCTGATTTGCAAACATATATCGCTGGAGGTTCTGTTATTGTCGAAGCATTTGAAGCAGCAGGTCTTCCAAAAGGAGTATTAAACTTAGTTNTAGCTGATATTGAAGAAATAGGGGATTATTTCGTTGAGCATCCAATTCCNCGATTAATCTCATTTACAGGGTCAACTTCTGCCGGTAAACATATCGGTGCCATTGCAACTCAAAACCTGAAAAAAGTGATCCTTGAGCTAGGGGGGAACAACGCATTTATCGTATTAGACGACGCAGATATTGAACAAGNCGCTTCAGCAGCAGCATTTGGAAGATTTCTGCACCAAGGACAAATCTGTTTATCCGTAAACCGAATTATTGTTGATCGAAAAATTTATTTGCCGTTTGTCGAAACATTTAAAGCAAAAGTTCAAAAAATAAAAGCTGGTGACCCAAGAGAAAAAGATACCTTTGTCGGTCCATTGATCAACAGAAAGCAAGTAGAGAAAGTATTAGCACTAATCGAAAAGAGCGTTTCACAAGGAGCAAAAATAGAATTAGAAGGGAAAGTTGAAGGAAATGTTATTTCACCTTATATTTTAACAGATGTTACACCTGATATGGCCGTAGCACAAAATGAAATCTTTGGCCCTGTTGCTTCCATCATCCCTGTTGAGAATGAAGAGGAAGCAATTGAAGTGGCGAACGCGTCCATATATGGATTAAGTGGTGCTGTTTTTTCAGGTTCGTTAGAAAGAGGACTAAGAGTGGCCGATCAAATTCATACTGGAATGATCCATGTCAATGACCAATCTGTTAATGAAGAGGCGCACATGCCGTTTGGCGGAGAAAAGTCATCAGGTTTAGGAAGATTTGGCGGAGAGTTTTCATTTGAAGAATTTACAACAGTGAAATGGACCTCAGTTCAGAAGCAGCCACGACAATTCCCTTTTTAACAGAAATTTTGCCTCACCTTTTCATTGAGCCAGTTCACGATTTCAACTGGCTCTTTTTTTTGACGGCAAAAAATTGATCGATCTTATTAGATCGATCTAAAAACATGTTTTCCATATCAATCATTTTACTTTTCTAATTTTTCCTGAGCAGTTGGTTTTGGACTCAATTTCGAACAAGGTCCTGCCTGAAGCATGTAGCTTCCTCCATCATGACCGAGCATGTTTCTTACATCTTTTGCAACGTCAATTATGCGATCTAAATGAATTCCAGTCTCAATCCCCATCTCTTCTAGTGAATGAACTAAATCCTCTGTTGCAATGTTACCCGTTGCTCCTGGTGCATATGGGCATCCGCCGAGACCTGCGACAGAACTGTCAAAATGGATGACACCTTGCTGCAAAGCGGCAACCACATTCGCCAACGCCATTCCGCGCGTATTATGGAAGTGCATGGAGAAAGTCATGTGAGGAAATTCCTTTTTTAATACGCCAAGATATTGATAGACTTGTTTTGGATTGGCCATTCCTGTCGTGTCAGCAAGCGAAACTTCAGTTATCCCCATTTTCTTATATCGATCTACAATTGTTACTATTTTTTCTAAAGGCACTTTTCCTTCGTACGGACATCCAAATGCAACGGAAATTGATCCTCCTACTTCAACATTATGTTTTTGCGCCAAATCGACAATAGGTTCAAATCCTCTTTGCGCTTCTTCCACAAGGCAGTTTGCATTTGATAAACTATGCGAATCTGTTGCCGAGAGCATAAGCTTCAATTTCTTTATTCCAGCCGCAATTGCTCTTTGGGCCCCTTTTACATTTGGCACTAAAGCCCGAAATTTAATATGCGTTAAATCTTCTATCCCTTTCACAACTTCCTCGGCGTCTTTCAACTGCGGAATTGCTTTCGGATGAACGAACGATGTCACTTCTATCGATTGAACTCCTGTGTTCGCAAGCGCACGGATAATTTTTATTTTTTGTTCAGTCGGAATCCATTGATCCTCTGATTGAAACCCGTCGCGCGGCGCAACTTCGCAAATGATGACCCTTGCAGGAAACATGGCATCACTCATTTAAATGACTCCTTTCTCTTTTAACTCGGCAAGCTCCTGTTTTGATAACCCTAATTTTCCGCTAATATTTCTTCATTATGCTCTCCAAGCTCAGGAGCGCGGTAACGAATGGTTCCAGGAGTTTTTGAAAAATTAGGAACGACGCCCGGCACTTTTACTTTTCCAAGTCGAGGATGCTCAACTTCTACTATGTTTTTCCTAGCTTGATAATGTTCATTTTCAAAAATATCTTTAATACTTAAAATCGGACTGACAGGCACACCGTACAAATCCAATTTTTCCTGCAGCTCCTTCAGCGTAAACTGGCGTATCCAGTCAGAGACAATCTTTTGTACTTCATCGTCATGTTTTAAACGTTGTGAATTTGTATAATAACGTTCATCCTCAAGCATATCTGTTCGTTCCATTGCTTCTGCAAGCCGATTAAAAGTTGAATCAGTACTGCAAACAAGAACAACATATTTTCCATCCTTCGTTTCATATGTTCCTGCTGGACTTGAATGTCCGGCCAACCCGGGTGTTCTTTCTCTTACTATACCGTTTTGGTCATATTCAGCTACTAAAAATTCGAGCATTCGGAAAATCGATTCATATAATCCCATTTCGACTACTTGCCCTTCTGGATCATCAGTTTTATCACGGTAATATAATGCACTGACCGCAGCAAATGCAGTATATACACCAGTGATATAATCAAGCAATGAATAAGATGGGCTGACAGGCGGTCTGTCCGGATACCCTTGGATATAAGTATGGCCGCTGAAAGCGGTGCACGGAGTTCCGAACCCGGCTTTTTCGCGATACGGTCCTGTTTGACCGTAGCCGGAGATTCGAACCATAATCAATTTAGGATTTGCTTTTTTCAATTCTTCATACCCTAGCCCCCACTTTTCAAGAGTACCGGGGCGAAAGTTTTCAATTAAAATATCCGTATTTTTTATAAGTTTTTTTAAAATTTCTTTTCCTTCTTCTTTCCGTATATCTAAAGTAACTGATTTTTTGTTGCGGGCAAGCCCTGGCCATCTGAGCGGCTCATTCCCCTTCCAAGGGCCTACAGTCCGCAAAGTATCACCTTTATTGGGCAATTCAATTTTCGTCACTTCGGCGCCAAGGTCAGCTAACAGCGTTGCCCCAAAAGGAGCAGCGATCATAGTCGATATATCCAAAATATTTACTCCTGTTAACGGACCATATTTTCCTTTTTCCATCGTATCCCCCTCCAAAACATTAATTTTTCTNTGGCAGCATGCCTAATACATTGCTTCGCAAATTGCTTAAATGGACTTTCATCGCTTCCGATGCTTTTGCTTTATCTTTNTGTTTCACGGCTTCCAAAATCGCTTCATGTTCAAAAAAAGATTCAGAATAACGCGCTTGCGACTGCAACGTTTGCTTTCGCACTTGGCGGTATAAATTCAAATTCGTATCCATAAATGAGATGAACACAAAATTATGTGTCGCTTGGGCGAGAGATAAATGAAAGTTGCTGTCTGCATCTATTTCCTCTTCCGGATTTTTTAACTTTTCTTCCATTAATTTCAATGCTTTTTCCATCTTTTCTATATCTTCTTTCGTTGCCCTTTCGCATGCTATTTCAGCAATTTTTGGCTCCAATGCTTCCCGGGCCTCCAAAAATTGAATCACTGTTGTTTTTTCGAGTACATCAATAGGGTTGATCTGATATTTCAGAATCAAGCTTTGATCGACTTTTTGAACGAACCGTCCGCCGCCTGGTTTTGAAATAATGATTCCTTCCGATTCTAAAACTCTGCATGCTTCCCGCAAAGAAGTCCTGCTGCACCCGAGAATTTTCGCCAATTCACGCTCCGGAGGCAGGCGGTCATTTGGTTTTAGTTTTCCTTCTTCTATCAGCTGCTTAATTTGATCAACAATTTTTTCGTAAACTCTCGTATTGGTGAGCTCATTAAATATATTGGATTTCATAAACATGTTCCTTTCATTTTTTGGACTGTTGGGCAGTCCAATTTTATTAAAATTATAATATTCTGTCATTAAATCGTCAAGCCGCTGCACCATCGAACATGTAAAACACCGGAAGATATGAAGAGAAAAGCGTTCAATGCAAGATGTAAGATGATTTTTCTTATCCAGGGCATTTCATTTCTCATGTGGAAACCTTTCATTACACTTCTAAAGCAAGTGTGTGTTAACATTCCATCTATTCCTAAATTTCTTGAAATATATTATGATTAATTAATAGCAATCAATCATTGATTCACTTTTCCGAAGGAGGAACGCAATGTATAAGCAATATTTGCCTTTTGCGATAAAGTTAGCTAAAGAGGCCGGTGAATTGATTCGGCCGTATGCAGGAAAAGCTGGGCAGCAAACATTAAAGTCAGCAAAAGATTTTGTGACTGAAATGGATTTGAAAGCTGAAAAGCTGATCATTGATCGCATTCAGGAGACATATCCTGATCACCGCATATTCAGTGAGGAAGCCGGCAGCATTGGGGGAAAGGATGAATTTGAATGGGTGATTGACCCTATTGACGGGACCATCAACTACAGTTTCGGCGTTCCGCTTTACGGAGTTTCCATCGCCCTAACCTATCAAAATGATCCAGTCGTCTCTGCTATATCATTGCCTGCTTTTGGGGAAACGTATTGGGCAGCAAAGGGAGAAGGAGCCTATTTAAATGGAAATGCTATAAACATTCGAAATGCCAGCCTGGCGGAAGCTTTTATTTCCATTGGCGATTTTGCAAAGGACGCCAATAAACAAACGAATAAAGAGCGCATTTCATTGCTTGAAAACATTGTAAACGACGTTTACCGAGTCAGAATGATCGGAACAGCTGCTGTCACTTTAGCCTACATTGCTTGCGGCAAACTTGATATCGCAGTCTACTATAAGCCTAATTTTTATGATATTGCTGCTGGACAGCTGCTTGTGTGCGAAGCGGGCGGAGCTATACAAACGATCGGAAATTATACTGTCATTGCTGATCAAAAAATAATAGACGAGATAGCACCTTTACTGCCTGTTCAGCACACAACGGCATAAAAGCAGTCCGCAAGTCTAGACTGCTTTTATGCTTTTCTGCTGCCATATANTACAACGACATTTCCGTTTTCATGATGCTGGGCCCGTTCGTGAAATAACGTTTTGCTAANAAAAACCGGAACGATGATTCAAAAGATAAATAATCATTTAGCGATTGATTGTCCAGCCTGCTGGCTTAAAAGACGAAAAGCTTTTAAAAATCTATTAATGAACTTGCCCCTTTGCAATGCTTTTCATTTGGAGGCCAGACAGAAAGGTCGAACGGAAAATCGGAGCCAGGCACTACCCGATCTTCTCCCACTATTCGCACTAAATAGTCAATGCTTGCTTGCTCCCACAAAACATTGTCATACCAAAAACGCTTTAAGTATTCTTTCGGAGAGGATGTTAAATTTTTTGAAACCGCTTCCCATTCTTCGTATCCTTTTTCTATTCTGCCGATTTGGTAAGGCAAAAATCCTCCGCCATGGGCAAATAATATTTTCACATTTGGAAATCGATCAATCAATCCGCTTAATAAAAGATCTGTAGCACAAATCGTTGTTTCCCACGGAACACCGATTAAATTTGGCATCATTCTTCTTTTCAAGCGAGGATCTTCGCTCAATAACGGATGAATGAAAACAATCGCTTTCAACCGATCGGCTTCTTCAAAAAATGGGATAAAAAATTCATCTGACAGCATATGATTAGCTGCCCCAGGACCGATAATGGCTCCTTTTAACCCTTTTCCCATCGCATCTGTCAAGATTTGTGCAGCTTTATCCGGGTTATTTAACGGAACCGTTGCCAGCGCAGACAATTTTTCCGGGAACGATTGCACAAGCCGCGCTAATGAATCATTATACACGCCGGATAGTTCAGCAGTGATTTCTTCCGGAAACTCGTACATAAAAAGCTGCGGTATCGGCGAAATGACGGAATGATGAACTCCCGCTTTCAATTGTTCGTTTAAAAAAAGGGTTAAATCTAAAAAAGATTTTTTTAATTCAAATCCCCATTTTTGATTAACAATCAAAAACTCTTCCTTATCCTTTTCTTTTTTCACCCATTCAGCATGAATAGTTTCTTTATGTTCTTTTACCCATTCCATCACGCCTTCAGGGATGAAATGTGTATGAAAATCATACATCTCTCCACTCTCCCACCAAATTAAGAAAAATTCAAATACCCCATTCTTTCAGAAATTTCCTTGCTGGCTGCGATCACTTGTTTCGCCATCGCCTTAAGCTTGTAAGAATTGATTCGTTGTTTTGGACCGACTACAGAAAGTGCTGCAATAACCTTTCCGGTATAATCATAAATCGGGGCGGCAATGGAATTAACTCCCTCGGACAATTCTTCAATGCTGACGGCATACCCATTCTCCTTTACTTTTTTTAAATGATCTCTCAGCTTCTCAGGATCCGTAATCGTATTTTTAGCAAAACGCTTTAACCCTTTAGATATAATTTTTTCGACCGTTTCATTTTCCGAAAATGCAATTAAAACTTTTCCAGAGCTCGTGCAATAAGGCGGATTGCGTCTCCCGATATGGGTTAAAAATCTTACGGGGTGATTGCACTCTACTTTTTGCAAATAAACAACTTCTAAATTGTCCAATACAGAAATATGGGCAGTTTCACCGGTTGCTTCGACCAGTTTATTTAGTACAGGTTGCGATTCTCTGTAAATATCCATATTGCTGAATAGCACGCCGCTTAAAGATAAAATGGATAATCCCAATCTGTATTTCTTCGTTTCTGAATCTTTATAAACAAATCCTTCACTTGCCAACGTCTTCATTGTCCTGCTGACTGTGCTTTTATTTAATCCTAGAGAATTGGATAAATCGCTTATTTTTTTTTCTGGCTCTTCCATTGTAAAGCTTTTCAATATTTTCAGCGCATTTTTGATGGAAGAAAGCTGATTTTTCTCGTCTTTTCCATTCAATGTACACCCTCCCCCTCTACATCAATTTTCTTTATACGAGAATATATCAAATATATGAACAACTGAAAAGTAAAAAATTAAATATTTAGATATTTTTAAAAATTTTTATATTTGTTGCATATATAGCAATTTAGAAGTTGAAAGTGCAACATAGGGAAACTACCATTAAAGTCACAGTTGAAATTTATGATGATATTCGGGAGGGTGAATCATGCCAATCAACTCAAACGGAACGATTAACTGCTTGCATTTTATTAACGGACAATTTGTTGAATCCGATAACAAAAGGACCTTTGACAATATTAATCCTGCAACTGAGGAAGTAATCGGAACAGTCGCTGAAGGAGGAAAAAAAGAAGTCGACTATGCCGTTTCCGCTGCCAAAAGAGCTTTGAACGGTCCTTGGAAAAACATAACATTAACGGAGCGTTCAAAAATTTTGCGGCGCATTGGCGATTTAATCCAAGAAAGACAGGATGAGCTGGCACGATTGGAATCATTGGACACAGGAAAACCGCTATCTCTTGCCAAAAAAATTGACATTCCCCGTGCTGCCTATAACTTCCACTTCTTCGCTGACTACATCATTTCGATTACGAATGAAGCTTATCAGCAAGATGATCAGGCCATTCATTATGCACACAGACGCCCAGTCGGAGTAGTGGGAATTATCAAGCCTTGGAATTTACCTCTTTTATTATTGACTTGGAAGCTGGCTCCATGTTTAGGAATGGGCAACACAGCTGTTATTAAACCTGCAGAGTGGACTCCTTTAACCGCTACTGCATTAATGGAAATTTGCAAAGAGGCCGGTGTTCCGGACGGAGTTGTCAACCTTGTTCATGGCTTCGGTCCAAACTCCGCTGGGGCAGCAATTGCCGAACATCCTGACATTGACGCCATTTCCTTTATCGGTGAACCGGGCACAGGAGCAGCCATTATGAAAGCAGCATCTAATTCCTTGAAAAAACTTTCATATGAATTGGGCGGCAAGAATCCAAACATTATTTTTGCCGATTCAGATTTAGATGAAGTCATTGAAACTACCATCAAATCAAGCTTTATTAACCAAGGCGAAGTTTGTCTTTGCGGTTCAAGAATTTATGTAGAGCGCCCAGCTTATGAAGAGTTTTTAGAAAAATTTGTAAAGAAAACAAAAGAATTAAAGATTGGCGATCCATTTGAAAATGGCACAGATGTCGGCGCACTCGTAAGCAAGGAACATTACGAACGCGTCAACAGCTACATCGACATAGCCAAGCAAGATGGGGCAGAAATTTTAACAGGCGGAAAACGTCCAGACGGATAGATAAGGGTTATTATCTCGAACCTACAATCATAACTGGTTTGGATCGAAATTCCCGCTGCGTACGGGAAGAAATATTCGGCCCAGTTGTAACTGTCTCTCCGTTTGACATGGAGGAGGAAGTTATAGCCCAAGCCAATGATACACATTACGGATTAAGCGCAACTATTTGGACAAATAATTTACGGCGTGCACACAGGGTGGCACATCAAATTGAAGCAGGCATCATTTGGGTCAACACCTGGTTCCTGCGTGATTTACGAACGCCGTTTGGAGGAATGAAGCACAGCGGAATTGGCAGAACGGGCGGCATGCACAGCTTAGATTTTTATACAGAGCTTTCAAACATAACGATAAAGCTATAATTTCAGGTGCCGTTGAAACATAAGGAGTATGTTAAAATAGCCTGCTTACCAAATCATTCTGTCTGAATGAGAAAGGAAGGAAAAAATGTTAACAACGAAAATTGCCAACTTTGCCAATCAACTGCAGGAAGCTGAAGCTTTAAACAGGGCGACAGATCCTCTTACTTCCGTTGATCCGAATCTGACTGCCGAAGAAGCTTATCTTATACAACTGGAAAATATAAAAAGAAAGGTCGATCAAGGTCAAAAAATTGTCGGAAAAAAAATCGGTTTAACATCTTTAGCAATGCAAAAGCTGCTTGGAGTCGATGAACCGGACTATGGACATTTATTAGATTACATGGTCGTTGAAAACGGCGGAAGCATTTCCATGAAAAAAGTTTTGCAGCCGCGAGTAGAAGCTGAAATTGCCTTCATTTTAAAAAAGGAGCTTAAAGGTCCAAACGTAACCGCTTTAGACGTGATCTTAGCAACTGACTATATTGTTCCGGCATTAGAAATTGTCGACAGCCGCATTAAAGATTGGAAAATCAAGCTGGCTGACACCATTGCCGACAACGCTTCATCCGGATATTTCTTATTGGGAGGAAAACCGGAAAAAATAGAAAATGTTGATCTCGAATTAATTGGAATGAGCTTGACAAAAAACGGGGAACTAGTCAATACCGGTGTCGGCGCAGCAGCATTAGGCAATCCGGCAAACTGTGTCGCATGGCTCGCCAACAGGCTGGCTGATTTTGATATTTCATTACGTCCCGGAGAAATCATTTTATCAGGCGCTCTATCCAGAGCCGCTGATGCACAAGCTGGAGACGTCTTTACGGCGCGGTTCGCTCATCTCGGGCATGCAACGGTATCATTTACAGAATAATAGATTGAAAGGAGAATTTTATGAATAAAGTAAAGGTTGGAATTTTAGGGTCCGGCAACATCGGAACAGATTTAATGTACAAAATCCGTCGATCAGATGTGTTGGAGCTTACAACGGTCATCGGAATTGACCCCTCATCGGACGGATTAAAAAAAGCAAAAGATTTCGGATATTACACGATTGATACCGGCATTAAAGGTTTTTTAGAAAATCCCGATCTAGCGGATATTCTATTTGATGCCACCTCCGCAAAAGCTCATATACGCCATGCAAAATTGCTGAAGCAAGCAGGGAAAAAAGTTCTTGACTTAACACCTGCTGCCGTCGGTCCGTCTGTCATACCTCCTGTAAATATTGATAAACATTTGGATGCCGACAACATTAATTTAATTACATGCGGAGGCCAAGCGACGATTCCGATCGTTCATGCCATCAACAAAGTTCAGCCTGTCAAATATGCAGAAATTGTGGCAACGATTTCAAGCAAAAGCGCCGGTCCCGGAACTAGAGCAAATATTGACGAGTTTACCGAAACGACAGCGCGCGGAATCGAGGAAATCGGCGGCGCTAAAAAAGGGAAGGCTATCATTATTTTAAACCCTGCTGAACCGCCGATTATGATGAGAGATACGATATATTGCCTTGTAGAAAATGATTTTGTCGATCAAAAAAAGATTACTCAATCCGTCAAAGATATGGTGGAAGTAGTCCAATCTTATGTACCGGGCTATCGCTTAAGACAAGAACCTCTCTTTGACGGAAATAAAATAACAGTTTTTATCGAAGTGGAAGGCGCTGGAGACTATTTGCCGACTTATTCAGGCAATTTGGATATCATGACAGCCGCAGCAGTGAAAGTGGCGGAGGAATGGGCGAAAAATATTACTTCTAAAGTGAATGTTTAAGGAAGGAGTGAATATCGTGGGAGAACGTAACATACTGATTACTGAAGTCGCTTTAAGAGACGGCAGCCACGCGATTCGACATCAATATACTGTGGATCAAGTCGTAGCCGTCGCAAAAGGGTTGGATGATGCCAATGTACCTTATATTGAAGTTTCGCACGGAGACGGTTTAGGTGGCTCATCTCTGCAATACGGACTTTCTTTAACAAATGAAATGGAATTGATCGAAGCCGCTGTATCTACTGTCACAAATGCCAAAATTGCTGTTTTGCTTTTGCCGGGAATCGGGACAATGAAAGAATTAAAACAAGCTGCACAGCTGGGGGTAAAAATGGCGAGAATCGCCACTCATGTAACAGAAGCGGATATTTCAGCACAGCATATTGCTTTCGCAAAAGAATTAGGATTGGAAACTGTCGGTTTTTTGATGATGGCCCATATGGTCCCAACAGAAAAACTGGTTGAGCAAGCAAAGCTTATGGAGAGCTATGGAGCTGATGTTGTATACGTTGTCGATTCAGCTGGCGCTTTTCTGCCGCATGAAGTAAAAGAAAGGATTCAAGCTTTAAAAAACAGCTTGTCAATTGAAATCGGATTCCATGGCCATAACAATCTTTCCCTAGCAATGGCCAATACATTAGCAGCCATTGAAGAAGGAGCGACGCGGATTGACGGAAGCATCCGCTGCTTAGGCGCCGGTGCAGGCAACACTCAAACGGAAGTATTAATCGCGGTGCTCAACCGTTTAGGAATCAACACCGGAATCGATTTATACAAAATTATGGACGTAGCCGAAAACATAGTAGCCCCCATTTTGGAAAAGCCGCAAGAAATTACAAAAGATGGACTAATACTCGGATATGCTGGAGTATATTCAAGCTTCCTGTTGCATGCACAAGCTGCCAGCAAAAAATTCGGAATTGATTCGCGCGACATATTAGTTGAGCTTGGCAAAAGAAAGGTTGTTGGCGGTCAAGAGGATATGATTATTGATGTAGCTGCTGAAATTTCAAAACAAAAACAAACGGCACATACTTAAGGAGGATGCAGCAAATGGCTGGCGCAGATATAAAAAAAATTGCTGACTACTTAGTAACAGCGGAAAAGGAAAAACGTGAAGTAAAAAAGGTAACGGCCTCATTAAAACCGGATTTGTCCGTCGAAGAAGCCTACGCCATTCAACAAGAGATTGTCAATATGAAAATAAATGAAGGTCACCGTATCATCGGTCCAAAAATGGGTTTGACAAGTTTTGCTAAGATGAAGCAAATGAAGGTCAATGAGCCTATTTACGGCTATGTATTCGATTATATGGTGATCAATAACGGCGGAGCATTGCCTTTTCATGACTTAATCCACCCAAAAGTGGAGGCGGAAATCGCTTTTGTATTAAAAGAAGATATTGAAGGACCTGGTGTCAATGGTGCACAGGTGCTTGCGAAAACAGAATACGTGATGCCGGCTCTTGAGATCATCGACAGCCGATATGAAAATTTTGATTTTACGCTTCCTGATGTAATCGCTGACAATGCGTCAACATCCCGGGTTGTATTCGGAACGTCTTTGAAAAAGCCGGAAGGATTAGAACTTGATTTAGTTGGATCGACTCTTTCCATAAACGGCGAAATAAAAGAGTTAGGAGCCGGAGCCGCTGTGCTTGGCCATCCTGCCCATTCCGTCGCTCTGCTTGCCAATATGTTATCACGAAAAGGACAAAAGCTGCGTGCAGGTGATGTCATTCTAACAGGAGGAATCACGAGCGCCGTCTTGATAAACAAAGGCGACTATGTCACAGGAAAATTTGACGGATTGGGCGAAGTAAGCTTCCATGTTGTTTAAATAGCGAAAGAAAAAAATTTCTTACCTGATAGGAGGGATGACATGCCTTTTGTTACTATTCAAATTATGGAGGGCAGGCCGCCAGAGAAAATAAAGGAGTTAATTCAAAATGTAACAAATACTGTATCGGAAACGCTCGATTCACCAAAAGAAAACATCCGCGTTTTAGTGACAGAGGTGCCAAAAACCCATTGGGGAATTGCGGGCAAACCCGCATCTGAAGTAAGAAAATAATTTTAAAGGAGGAGAAGTAGCGATGACGATTGAGCTGGCTATGTTAGCGCCTCATGTGCCAAGCATGTGCCATTTTGACCAAGTCCCCGACTTTCAAAAGAATATGGCCATTGAGATGCAAAAGATGTCAAAGACAATTTATGATTTAAAACCGGATGCCATCGTTCTTGTTTCCTGCCATTGGCCGTCGACTTTTTTCCATTATGTTGATTGCACTCCTGTCCATAAGGGCATTTTAACCGCTTTTGAATGTCCTGATTTAATTCGTGATGTTCCATATGAATATCCCGGAGATAAACAGCTTGGTGATGAACTAGTAAAAATCGGTCAAGATGCTGGACTGCAAGTTGTAGGAATAGACGACCCTTACTATGTTTGGGATTACGGAACGGTTGTGCCTCTTAGATACCTTGTGCCGAATGAAGACATACCTGTTGTGAATTTGTCCGTGACGTTGGCTGCCACTTTAGATGAAACGTATAAATGGGGACAGCTGATTGCAAAAGTATTAAAAGAAAGCGAAAAGAAAATTGTATTTGTTTCAAGCGGCGCACTTTCCCACAATTTAGTCCGCGGCAGACACAATAAACCGACCGCTTCAGAACATGCACTAGATAAACAATTCATTAGTTATATAGTAAACAAAGAATATGATGCAGCCTATCAAATGCTTCCTCAATACGCCCGTCTGGCAAAGGTAGAATCAGGCGGAAGACATCTCGCCATGCTATTAAGCATGCTTGAAGACGATGACCAACCGAAATATTGGGCAGACGGCCAATCTTCCGGCAGCTGGAACGCACTGATCACATTTGAGAAAGTAAGTCAGCCGGCAGCCCCAAAAGTTAAGAACTAAAAATTATCAATTGTTTCATATATAAGAAAAACGCTATCGTTTTATAAAAAATGATCAAATAATATGTTTATTGATGNAAAAATATTTAAAACTTTCTGATTTGTAAGCGTTTACTGTTTATAGGGGGGGAAGATGTTGAAACACACTGCAAAAAAATATTCGTTCTTTTTCATTTTTGTTCTTTTGGCCATGCTAATATTTTCCGGATGTTCATCCAATTCCGCCGGTGGGTCTGACGAATCTAAAGGATCCGGCGAGTCTGGAGGGAAATCAATTGAATTCAAGATGGGGCATATGAACTCACCTGACCACGTACAGGATAAAGATTCTATGAGACCTTTCAGTGAGGAAGTTGCAAAATTAACCAATAATCGAGTGAAATTCAAAATTTATCCAGGCGGAGCATTAGGCGGACCTAAAGAGACATACGATAATATTGTCACAGGTATTATGGACGCAGGATGGGGCTTACAAGGGTATAATGCAGGTAAATTCCCTGTCCATTCAGTATTGCAATTGCCGTTCCTTCCAGACGGAAAAAGTGGTGCAGAATTAAGTGTTGTTGCGCAAAAGTTATATGATGAGTTTCCAGAAATTCAAAAAGAATATTCTGATGTAAAGCTGTTATGGGTACATGCTGCTGATCCATATGCGATCATCACAAAAGGAAAAGCGGTCCGCAGTTTTGAAGACGTAAAAGGTTTGAAGCTGAGAACGCCTTCTGTAGAAGCTGGCGAAATGATCAAATCTTGGGGAGCTACACCTGTCTCACTGCCTGCACCTGAAATTTACGATGCAATGCAAAAAGGAGTTATTGATGGCGGTGTACTTCCTGTTGCAGCAATTAAAGATTTCAACTTATTTGATGTAGTTGATTACGTCACTCTTGGAAGTTTCAATACGAGCATTTATTACGTTGCCATGAACAAGAACAGCTGGAATAAAATTTCGCCGGAAGACCAAAAACTCATTGAGAAAGAGCTGCTTGGTATTCCAATGGCTGAAAAATCAGGTAAAGCCTTCGATAACCAAAGAGCTCTTGCAGAAAAAGAAGCAAAAGAGAAAGGTACCGAATTTATTACTCTGCCAGACAGCGAATTGGAAAAGTTTAAAAAAGCATCTGAAGTTGTCACAAAAAAATGGCTTTCAGATGTAAAAGATAAAGGAATTGACAGTCAAAAGATTTATGATCGGGCTGTAGAACTAATTAAAGGAAATTAATTTTACTTGAAATACCTGTGTACGAATAGAATGACAGACTTTCAATTGAGCAAAACACGTGCACAGGTATTATATTTATCCAATTAATTATTATGGGGGGAAATGAATGAACGCAGAAGAAAAAGGCAATCTTGTCACAGTCGACTCTGAAATTTCACATGAACAACCTATGTCTGTAAAAAGCAACTGGGTTGAAAAGTTAGATCGACTGATTTACAAGTTGAATAATATCTTACACTCCATTTCCAGCATTTTGTTGTTTTTTCTCATGATTTTAACAACAGTCGATGTAATTGGAAGATATTTTTTCAACAAACCGATTACCGGAACTTATGAAATTACTGGCTTGTCTCTGGCAATTATTATTTTCTTCAGCTTAGGTATGACGCAATTGAAAAAAGATCATATCGAAATCGACTTTCTGACAAACAAAATGCCAGCAACACTACAACATGTGCTTTATGCCATTAGCTCGTTGATTTTATTTATTCTTATTGCTTTAACAACTTGGCAATTATTTCAATACGGGAACAGAATTTTATTAGGTAATGAAACAAGCGGCGATCTCGGATTACCTTTATACATTTTTGTATTTACTACTGCTATCGGATCATTTTGTTTTATGCTGACATTTTTGCTTGACCTTTTGAAATCTCTCATCAAGGTGGTGAAATCATGAGCCCAGAAATGACAGGATTAATTGGAATTATCGTGTTAATAATACTGATCTTATTGCGCGTGTCAGTAGGTTTATCGTTATTTCTCGTCGGGTTTATAGGAATATGTATATTGTCAGGTTGGGAGGTTGGACTCTCTCAGCTTGGGACATCAGCTTTTGGTCAAGTAAATAATTATAGTTTAAGTGTCATTCCGCTGTTTATTTTAATGGGAATGTTCATGTCTAATACAGGACTTGGAAAAGACCTTTTCAATGCCGTCGATAAATGGCTTGGGCATTTTCGCGGCGGATTAGCTATAGCAACCATCGGTGCCAGTTCCATTTTTGCAGCAATATCAGGATCGAGCAATGCAACAACCGCTACATTAGCGAAAATTGCCATTCCAGAAATGAAACGTTATCAGTATAAAACAACCTTCTCGACCGCAGCGGTTGCAGCTGGCGGAACATTAGGGATTCTTATTCCACCAAGCGTTATATTAATATTGTACGGCGCCCTTACATCTGAACCAATCGGCCCATTACTAATTGGAGGGCTTGTACCTGGGATCNTCTTGACATTGTTGTTTATGCTCATGATTAACATTCAAGTGAGACTAAATCCTTCTATCGCACCAAGAAAAGAACAGAAAGCAAACCTAAGCGAAAAACTCCGCTCTTTAAAAAGCATTTGGCCATTTTTATTAGTTTTCATATTGAGTATTGGCGGAATATATTTTGGCGTGTTTACCCCTAGCGAAGCTGGTGGAATCGGCGCTATGGGAGCCTTCGCAATCACTTTGCTTTCAAAAAAACTAAGCTGGGCCGCTTTAAAATCATCATTAGACGAAACCCTTCGATTAACAGCTATGCTTTTCTTAATATTAATTGGCGCATCGTTGTTTGGAAAATTTCTAGCACTCAGCCAAATTCCAATGACTTTAACATCTTTAGTAGGTTCGTTAGATGTATCACCTTATTTAATCATGTCCTTAATCTTAATTGTCTATTTCTTCTTAGGTATGTTTTTAGAAGGAATAGCCATTATGGTATTAACTTTACCTATCGTTTATCCAATTGTAACCCAATTGGGCTTTGATGGGCTCTGGTTTGGCATTATTATGGTAATGGTCTTAAATATTGGCGTTTTGACACCTCCTTTAGGATTAAGCGTTTACATCATTAGTGGAATTGTGAAAGATGTACCAATCGAAAAAATTTTTAAAGGAGTTACACCCGCTATCATTACTATGATCATTTTCACTATTATACTTGTAATATTTCCTGAAATCGCAACGTTTTTGCCTAGTTTCATCAAATAAAAAGATCCTTAATTCTC
>JGI25328J35697_1001067_pt1 | contig 20301 bp, 15 predicted proteins | sample HigsolmetaAR203D_FD_35697 | JGI IMG/M metagenome (IMG submission 35697)
GTTCTGGTGGCGGTCGGCCGCCGCCCCGTCACCGACGGCTGGGGCCTCGAGGAACTCGATCTCGACATGGCCGGCCCCTTCCTGCGCATCGACGAGCAGTGCCGCACCTCGATGCGCGGCGTCTATGCCATCGGCGACGTGACCGGCGAGCCCATGCTGGCGCACCGCGCCATGGCGCAGGGCGCGATGGTGGCCGAGATCCTGGCGGGCAACCGGCGCAGCTGGGATGTCCGCGCCATCCCCGCCGTCTGCTTCACCGATCCCGAAATCGTCTCCGTCGGCCTCTCGCCCGACGAGGCACGCGCCGGCGGCCGGGAGATCAAGATCGGCCTGTTCCCCTTCAGCGCCAACGGCCGCGCCATGACGCGCCTTGCCGAGGACGGCTTCGTGCGCGTCGTCGCGCGAGCCGACAACAACCTGGTGCTCGGCATCCAGGCGGTCGGCCAGGGCGTCTCGGAGCTCTCGGCCGCCTTCGGCCTCGCCATCGAGATGGGCGCGCGGCTGGAGGACGTGGCTGCCACCATCCACGCCCACCCGACGCAGGGCGAGGCCTTTCAGGAAGCGGCCCTCAAGGCCCTCGGCCACGCGCTGCACGCCTAGCTGGCGCCGGCTTTCCCGACGCTGCGCTCCCCTTCACCTTCTGCGACGGCAACGATTGATTGCCGCCGACGTTGCCCCAGACGACGTTTCATTGGAGATTTCGTTGGAGGTTGTGAGGCGCGAATTTCTAAGTCATTGAAATTGTTGGTGGGCCAGGCAGGACTCGAACCTGCAACCAGACCGTTATGAGCGGCCGGCTCTAACCATTGAGCTACTGGCCCATCAAGGACTTAGGAGCGGTCGCTGCGCCTGCGGCACGGATGTCGCACGCAAGCGGCGGCCGGAGGGCTTCCATGGCACAGGCGGCGGGCGCTGACAATACCGCCCGCCGCTGCCGGCATGTCACGCAGCGCGCCCCCTCACTCGGCAATGCGCAGCGCCCCGATGTTGCGTGCGATCTCCTCGAAGACCGCGATGATCTCGGCAGGCGTCTCCGCGATATAGGCAAGGCGGTGGCTCGAATCNGCGGGGTCGATCGAGGCGCAGTTGGTNAGGAGGTTGAGGCCCGCCTTGCTNATCGGCGCATCGCGCGTGGAAAAGGCGACCGTGTAGACGATGATGCCCTTTGCCTTGGCGTTATTGCAGGCCTCCAGCGTCTTGCTGTCCATGACGGTGGTGGCCTTGCTGGAGCTGGTCACGTTGTTCGCCAGCCGGTTGTTTGTGTAGTAGCCGAAGGGCGAATAGACAGACCTGTTCAGCGTGTTGCTGGCCGAGTTCCACACNTTGTCGCCATCCGTCATCAGGATGATGATCTTGCGGTTGTTCTCGGTGCCGTAGGGGCGNCCGTCGCCGAACGGCGTGTTCGGCGAGATCGTGCGCCAGCCCCACATGAAGCCCTCGAAGAGATTGGTGTTGCCGCCGGCGCTCATCTGATCAATGGCGCTGCGGATCGTCTGCGACGACCCCGTCAGGCGTGTGAGCGGACGGGCATCGCAGTTCCAGTTGGGGCCACGGGACGAGCTGGTGCTGCGNTTCGACGTGTCCTTGTTGATGCGGTACTTGCAGACCCGGCGCTGCGCCTCCGCCGCATCGGTCGGCTCCGGACCGGTGCAAGCACCTCCGTTATCGTCCAGATAGCTGTTCGAGAAGCCGCTGAAACTCTGNTGTTTGCATACCGTCGTCTTGTTGACGGTGTGGTTCTTGCTGTCCTGACACCCCGGCTCNTCCGGCGCAAACTGCGGCACGAAATAGCTGTTGCCGTCGTTCGAAGAAGCCGGCGTGTCCTTGACCCCGTGCTCACCGGGCCGCGTCTCGACGCAGCCGGCCCATTCGTAGGCCAGCTCCTCGAAAAGCGCGAAACGGGATTTCGGGTTCCAGGCGCCTGCCTTCGTGTCGAGCTTGATGTTCTCCCAATGGATCGACGACCTGGCATCAAGGTCCAGCCACGGGGCCGAGGCGGACGGGTTCTTCTTGTTGTAGTAGTCCTTCCCGACGTTGACCGAGAGGGTGAAGGGCACGACGGACATCTTCGTGCGCTCGGCAACGGCCGGGCTCGCGTACATGATGTCGACGAGCTTCTTGGCGGCGTCCTTGGTCGCCGCCAATTTCGTGCGCCCGCCCACGACATCGCCCATCGAGCCCGAGTTGTCCATCACGAGCGCGATCTCGAACGTGTCGTTGGAAATGACGGTTCGCGCATAGGCGCTGATCGGGATCGGCTCCTTGTTGAGCCGCCCGATGTTCATGACCACCGGCGGATAGGCGGCGGAGGTGTAGAGCTTCATCTCCGTNCGCGCGTTGCTGATCCAGATGTCGTCGATACGGGCCGTCGTGCCGCCCATCTTGACGAGGTCTGGCTCCATCATCGCGTCGAAATANGTCTGCGCGATCGAGAGCAGCTCCGACTTCGATTTCTCTGCCGCGAGCGGGGCGATGGCCACGATCGTCGCGTCGGTCGCGCGCTGCAGCTTGGTGCGNAGCGTGGCGGCACGTGAGTAGTCGACCGCAACCCCCACGGCAAAGACGAGCGGCAGCAGGGCGAGCGCGAACCAGATGGCGATGTTGCCACCTTGGTCGGCGAAGAACCGNCGTGGCAGCAGACGGCGCTTGGACATCATCCCGGAACCTCGATGATCACGGGACGACCATGGCACACAGCCGTAAAGTGCTGGTTTCGCCCTGCCCCGATGTTTCGTCGAGCGCCTTAACCGGGCGCTAGCGATGTCTGCTCTGCCTCGGCTTGCAGCGGCTGCGCAGCAGCCGGGCGCCTGGAACCGGTTGACAGCGGGNGCGGGCCATGCCCGCTTCTCGTGCCCGGCATGAGGAAGGACCTGTCATGAACGCGCACGGTGCGCCGAGGATGGCCCGAACAGCGACCCTGACCTGGCGCGGCATCGTCGCCGGCGCGCNCGAGATCGCGCCGGTTGCCATCTTCGTCATCCCCTTCGGTATCGCCTTCGGCGCAGCTGCCATCGAGAAAGGCCTGTCGGCGGCACTTGCCGTCCTCATGAGCGCCTTCGTCTTCGCGGGCGCGTCCCAGTTCGCCGCGCTCGACCTGTGGTCCTCGCCCATGCCCTATCTGATGCTGGCGCTCACCGTCTTTGCGGTGAATGCCCGCCACATCCTGCTCGGCGCGGCCCTCGCCCCCTGGCTGCTGCACCTGCCGGTGGCCAAGCGTTATGCGGTCCTCAGCGTCTTGAGCGACCCCAACTGGGCGCAGGCCACCCGCGCCCTGCAGCGNGGCGAGACGGACGCCGGGCTCGTGCTGGGCAGCGGGCTGCTCATGTGGGTTGCGTGGATCCTCGCCACCGGCATCGGGGCGGTGCTCGGNTCCAACCTCGGCGATCTCACCCGCTTCGGCTTCGACGTGCTGATGATCTCGTTCTTCACCGCCGCCGTTGTCGGCCAGTGGCGCGGCCTGCCGGATCTCGTGCCGTGGCTGGTGGCGGCGGCNGTCGCGCTGGTGGGCGCGTCCGTGCTGCCCTTNGGCTGGCATGTCGTCGCCGGGGCGCTCGCCGGCGGCATCACGGGGGCGCTGAGGCATGGTTGACGGGACGACCGCCTTCCTCGCCATCGCCCTCATGGCGGCGGTCACTTTCCTCACGCGCATCGGCGGCGTCGNCATCATGAGCTTCGTGCCGATCACGCCGCGTATCGAGGCATTCCTGCGCCATCTCGCCGTGTCGGTCATCGTGGCGCTGGTCGTGCCTGCCGCCGTCAAGGGTGGGCCGACGGCGGTGCTGGCGGTGGCGACGGCGGGGCTGGTGATGGTGCTCACACGGAGCGCCGTCGGCGCCATGCTGGCCGGCGTCGCCTGCGCTGCCCTGCTGAGGGCGCTGCCGATCCCCCTCCTCTAGGGCCGGTAGACCTCCACCGCGTCGCTCAGGCCATCGAGCTCGTAATGGCCGAGCCGCTGCGGATCGGCCCAGAGGTGCTCCACGAACGCACGCGTCATCAGCAGCGGCTCGCCGAGCTGGCGGTTGAGCTTGGCGACGCGGCTCGTCACGTTGACGTCCCGCCCGACCACGGTGAAGTCCAGCCGGTCGCCGGAGCCAACGTTGCCGTAGGCCGCCTCGCCGTGGTGCAGGGCGATGCCGGCGGCGAGCCTGATGCGGAACGCGCCGCTATCGTTGGCCAAGGCCAGGCGCGCGAGCCCCGACTGCGCGGCGTCGAGCGCCGACTGTGCGGCCGCGCCCGTGTCGTCGCCACGATCCCGGAAGATGGCGAGCAGACCATCACCCATGTATTTCAGCACCTCGCCGCCCTCGCTCTCGATGGGCGGCACCAGGCAGTCGAAATAGGCGTTGAGCAGATCGACCGTCTCCTCCGGCGCAAGGCTGGAGGTGAGCCGCGTGTAGCCGCGCATGTCGGCGAACAGGATCGCCGAGCGGATGCGCGTCACCTCCCCGCGCCGCACGTCGCCCGACAGCACCCTCCTGTGGGGTTCGTCGCCGATGTAGGTCCGCAGCACATGGCCGAGCGTGGCGTAGCCGGCGGCGATCTCCATGACGGCGCCGATGGCCGGCATGAGCGCCTCGATCAGCGCCTGGTGCTCGGGCGAAAATCCGGCGGCGGACTTCGTCGCGAAGGCGATGCCGTTCGCGTCGCCGTTGGCGAAGAACACCGGGAAGCACAGATAGTGCGTGTAGCCGGCCTCCTTCAGCTCGGGCACGATGCCGTAACTGTCATCCGGCGTATTCGGCAGCCACAGCTGCAGCGGCCGGCGCGTCTGATGCACCGCGTAGAACGGGCTGCGCAGATAGCCACCGTGCGATTCCACCCGATAGGGAAACGCCTGCAGTGTGACGCCCGCGCCCTTGATCCAGGTGCGCGAGATGGCGGCGTGGCGCGAGTGCAGGGTCTTGACCGTGAGCGACACGCGGTCGATCGGCAGCCCCGCCGCGAGCATACGCTCGCACATGCCGGCGACGATGGGGCCGGAATCGCGCATCTGCCGCGCCTCGCTCAGCAGCCAGTCGCGCAGGGCCATGCTCGCCCTCAGGCCATCGGGGGAAAGACGGCCGGCAAGCTCATAGGCGCTGTCGCACTGGGGGCAGTCAAAATGCAGCGGCTTGGCACGGGCGGCGGCTTCGGCCTTCGCCACGGCGATCGGCGCGCCGTCGCCGGCAACGGCCGCCGCCTTGCCCTGCACGGCGCCGTCGCCCACGGCCGGTCCCGACGCATCCGCAAGCGGCGCCGCAAGAGNCGGACGGGAGGAGATCTCTTCCGTGGTCATGGCCCAGTATATTGGGATCGGAGGNCGCCCGCGCCAAGGGGCCGCCGGTGAATTCCATCTCTGNTCAGGGCTCGGCAGGCAGCAGCGACCACGCGGCCAGGAAAGATCGCGCGGCCAAGAAAAAGGGCGGCCCGTCGGCCGCCCCTGTCGTCCCGGCTTTCCGGGAAGNTCANTTGTCGAGGAAGCTGCGCAGCTTGCGGCTGCGCGAGGGGTGCTTGAGCTTGCGCAGCGCCTTGGCCTCGATCTGGCGGATGCGCTCGCGCGTCACCGAGAACTGCTGGCCAACCTCCTCGAGGGTGTGGTCGGTGTTCATGCCGATGCCAAAGCGCATGCGCAGCACGCGCTCCTCGCGCGGGGTGAGCGAGGCGAGCACGCGCGTCGTCGTCTCGCGAAGGTTGGACTGGATCGCCGCGTCGATGGGCAGGACGGCGTTCTTGTCCTCGATGAAGTCGCCGAGGTGACTGTCCTCCTCGTCGCCGATGGGCGTCTCGAGCGACACCGGCTCCTTGGCGATCTTCAGCACCTTGCGCACCTTCTCGAGTGGCATGGCGAGCTTCTCGGCCAGCTCCTCCGGCGTCGGCTCGCGGCCGATCTCGTGCAGCATCTGCCGGCTGGTGCGGACGATCTTGTTGATCGTCTCGATCATGTGCACCGGGATGCGGATGGTGCGCGCCTGGTCCGCGATGGAGCGCGTGATGGCCTGCCGGATCCACCAGGTAGCATAGGTCGAGAACTTGTAGCCGCGCCGGTACTCGAACTTGTCCACCGCCTTCATCAGGCCGATGTTGCCCTCCTGGATNAGGTCCAGGAACTGCAGGCCGCGGTTCGTGTACTTCTTGGCGATGGAGATGACGAGCCGCAGGTTCGCCTCGATCATCTCCTTCTTCGCCTGGCGCGCCTCACGCTCGCCCTTCTGCACCATCTGGACGATCTTGCGGAACTCGGGAATCTCGAGCCCCGTCTCGGAGGCGAGGTTCTGGATCTCCTGGCGGATGTCCTTGATGCGATCCTTCTCGTTGGCGACGAACTCACGCCAGCCGCGCGTGCCGAGCTTGGAGACGCGCAGCACCCACTTGGGGTCGAGCTCGGCGCCCTGGTGCTGGCGCAGGAATTCCTCGCGCGAGATGCCGTAGCTCTCGGCCAGGCGCATCAGCCGACCCTCGAGGCTGATCAGCCGCTTGTTGATGTCGTAGAGCTGCTCGACCAGCGCATCGATGCGGTTCTGGTTNAGCGACAGCGACTTCACGTCGACGATGATGTCGTCCTTGAGCTTCTTGTACTTGCGCTCCTGGGACGGCGACAGCTTGAGGTTCTGCAGGCGGTTCTCGATGTCCTGGTCCTGCAGGCGCCGCAGCTTCTTGTAGTTCTCGGCGATGCGGTCGAACGTCTCGAGGACGCGGGGCTTCAGCTCCGCCTCCATGGCCGACAGGGAGACGTTGTTCTCCATGTCGTCATCGTCCATGTCGCCCTCGGCCTCGCCGATCGCGCCATCGTCCTCGCGCGGCTCGCCGTCGTCGGCAACGCGCGGNGCNCCCTTGCCCTCCGGATCGGCGTAGGTCGCCTCGAGGTCGATGATGTCGCGCAGGAGGACCTTGCCCTCCATCAGCTCGTCGCGCCAGATGATGATGGCCTGGAAAGTGAGCGGGCTTTCGCACAGGCCAGCGATCATGGCCTCGCGGCCGGCCTCGATGCGTTTGGCGATGGCGATCTCGCCCTCGCGCGAGAGAAGCTCCACGGAGCCCATCTCGCGCAGATACATGCGCACCGGATCGTCCGTGCGCTCGGCGGGCTCACTCTTCGTCTCGACCTTGGCCGGCAGGGCCGAGCGCGTCGCCTCNACGAGGTCGCCGCCCTCGACTTCCTCATCATCNTCGCCGCCCTCGGAATTGGCGTCGTCCACATCCTCGGACTCTATGACGTTGATACCCATCTCGTTGAGCTGGGCGAGCACGTCCTCGATCTGCTCGGACGTGAACTCCTCCGAGGGCAGAACCTCGTTCAANTCGTCATAGGTGACGTAGCCGCGCTTCTTGGCGAGCTTGATCATCCGCTTGACAGCGGCGTCGGTCAGGTCGAGCAGCGGGCTGTCGGTTTGCGTCTCCGCCGTTTCCTGCGTCTCGTCCCGTTCCGTCGTTTTCGTCGCCATATTTGACTGCTCCACTCGCCCCGGTCCATCGCTCCCGGCTGGCTCTCCGGCCACAACAGACGAAAAGGCAGCGCCGGCCTGTGCCGGGCCACCCAAATCACTCATCTGCCGATCAAGCCAAAGATCGTTTGCCTAACCGTTAACCATCTCCCGGCTTCACCTGTCGACCACAAGTTTCGTGGCCGGCGCATCTTGCCTACGGCCCGCATCATGAGCTACTTCCCGGTGCAGGGGGGCCGGCCTGAGTCCGGATCGCCTCCACCTCGGCCTCGGCGCCGTCGAGCGATGTTATCTGCGCCTGCAGTTCGCACAACAGCACGAGGTTNGCCTCGCTGTCGTCTTGCGCCAATGCGCGTTCGGCCGCCTTCAACTCGCTATGTAGCGAGCGGCGGCGCCTTTGCAAGATGATGGCCTGACGCAGCGCAGTCTCCACATCCGACAATTCGGCTTCCGATTCAAGTACCCANGCGTCGCCGGGGCGCACTGCGCGGCGGAAGCGCTCCATNACGGGGCCAAGCCCGGCGCGCTCCAGCCGCGCGGCGATGACGGCGCCATCGCTGATCCCCTCCGCCGCCGCATCGACCAGCGCGGCCCTGAAGCGCTCTGCCTGGGCGTCAGCAAAATCGAGCGTGGCGATGGTCTCGCCATGCTCCTCCAGCAGGCGCGGATGGACGAGCAGCGTCATGAGGATCAAGGCCTCACGCGGGGAAACGGTCGGCTCGCTGGACGCGAACAGCGGATGGCGCGCAAGCAGCGGGCTCGCCTTCGGCATCGGGGCGACGGCGAGCGTGTACGCGCCCGCGCCGCCGCGCCAGCCGCCCGCCGCGCGGCCATAGCCGCGCGCGCCGGCGCCCTCGCGCCCGCGCCAGGGCCTGCCGCGGCCGCCCGCGGCCACCGGTACGGCACCGGCAGGGGCGAGCTCCCCGAGGCGCGCCATCAATTCTGCGCGATAGTGCCGGCGAAGCACCTCGTCGCGGATCTGGCCGAGCACCTCGCCGATGCGCCGCTCCAGCGCCGCACGCCGCTCCGGCGTGTCGAACGGTCCGGCCTCCAGCTCCCGCGCCCACAGCATGTCGGAGAGCGGCCGCGCCTGCGCCAGCACAGCCTCCATCGCCGCCGGCCCGCGGCTGCGCACGAGGTCATCCGGATCCTGCCCCTCGGGCAGCAGTGCAAAGCGCAGCGATTTGCCGGGCTGCAGCACGGGCAGCGCCACATCGATGGCGCGGAAGGCGGCACGCTGTCCGGCCTTGTCGCCGTCGAAGCACAGGATCGGCTCGTCAGCCATGCGCCACAAAAGGCCGAGCTGCTCCTCTGTCAGTGCCGTGCCGAGCGGCGCGACCGCGTGATGGATGCCGGCCGCGCTGAGGGAGATGACGTCGACGTAGCCCTCGACGGCGATGACCGTCCCCCTCTCGTGCGCCGCCTTGCGGGCGTGATGGTGGTTGTAGAGCAGCCGCCCCTTGTGGAAGAGCGGCGTCTCGGGCGAGTTGAGGTATTTTGCCGACACGTCGGCGCTCATCGCCCGTCCGCCGAAGGCGACCACGCGCCCCCGCATGTCGGCAATGGGAAACATCACCCGGTCGCGGAAACGGTCATAGGGGACGGCGACGTCCTCGCCCGTCACGAGCAGCCCCGCCTCGATCATCATCTCAGCCGGCACGCCCTTGCCGGCGAGGTGATCGCGCAGCGCGAAGCGGTCGGCCGGCGCATAGCCGATGCGGAAGCGCCGCTGGATGTCCGGCCCGAGGCCGCGGCCGGCGAGATAGTCCCGCGCCTTCGCCCCTTCGGGCCCGGCGAGCATCGCCTCGAAGAAGGCGGCGGCAAGTTCCAGCACATCGTGCAGGCTCTTGCGCTTCTCCTCCTGGGCCGCCGCCTCGCGCGAGGCCTTAGGCAGCGTCACCCCTGCCTCGGCCGCGAGCCGCTCCACCGCCTCGGGAAAGGAAAGCCCCTCTACCTCCATCAGGAAGGTGAAGATGTCGCCGTGCTTGCCGGAGGAGAAGCAGTGATAGAAGCCCTTCTGGTCGTTGACGTAGAAGGACGGGGTCTTCTCCGGGTTGAAGGGTGACAGGCCCTTCCACTCCCGTCCCGCCTTGATGAGCCGCACACGCTTGCCCACCACCGCCGACACCGGCAGCCGCGCCCTGATCTCGTCGAGGATGGAAGGCGGAAAGCGCAACCCGCTTGTCTCCTGCAAATGCCGCCCGGCGCCTCATTCTAGCGTGGCCGGCGCGCTTGTCGCGTGCAGCCGGCGCACGACTGACTGTCCACACCGGAGCGCAGGCAGGTCCGCCCGCCAGCTGCTTTTCGGCAACGCCTTCGGCGCGTTATCCACTGAACTCACAGGCGCCGGAAAAAACCGGCCACCGCGGGGTCAGCCGGCGAGCTTGGCCTTCACCATGGCGCTCGCCTTGGCGAAATCCATGCGACCGGCATATTTCGCCTTCAGCGCGCCGATGACCTTGCCCATGTCCTTGATGCCGGCAGCGCCCGTCTCGGCAATGGCGGCATCGATGACCGCGCCGACCTCCGCCTCGTCCATCTGCTGCGGCAGGAAGGAGGCAATGACGGCGATCTCGGCCCTCTCCTGCTCCGCCAGCTCCGGCCGCCCGCCCTTCTCGTAGATCTCGGCCGACTCCTGGCGCTGCTTGATCATCTTCTGCAGCATGGCGAGGATCTCCTCCTCGCTCGCCTCGGTCCGGCCGGCGCCGCGCGCCTCGATGTCCTTCTCCTTCAGCGCGGCCTGGATGAGCCGCACGGTCGCGAGCCGTGGCTTGTCGCCCGCCCGCATGGCTTCCTTCATGGCCTCTGTGAAGCGTGCGCGCATGACGATCCTCTCTTGGTTGTGACNTCCATCACGACAAGTACATTGACGCCGGCGCCCGCGCTTCTTAGGTTCCGCCGCCAGTGGCGCGGACGGTCGCAGGCGGCCGGCCCGATTTTTCATGGCCGGACGTGATGGCGTCGGCCGAGGGCTTAAACTGATCATGGCGATGCTGCAAGACGACGCAATGGCGGGCGGTTGGGAAGAGCCGCGCGCGACCGCTGTCCTCGTCCTGGCGGACGGCACCGTGCTCGAGGGNTTCGGCCTCGGGGCNATCGGGGAATCGACCGGCGAGGTCTGNTTCAANACCGCGATGACGGGCTACGAGGAGATTCTCACGGATCCCTCCTACGCCGGGCAGATCATCACCTTCACCTTTCCCCACATCGGCAATGTCGGCGTCAACGACGAGGATATCGAGACGGTCAACATGGCCGGCTCGGCCGAGGTGCGCGGCATCGTCGTCCACGCCGACGTGACAGAGCCCTCGAACTGGCGCGCTACACGCCACCTCGACGCCTGGCTCAAGGCACGCGGCATCGTCGGCCTGTCCGGCATCGACACCAGGGCGCTCACCGCCCTCATCCGCGAGAAGGGCATGCCCAATGCCGTCATCGCGCACGATCCCACCGGCAACTTCGACATCGAGCGCCTGAAGAAGCGCGCCGCCGAGGTCCCCTCCATGGACGGGCTCGACCTCGTGCCCCTCGTCGGCACCACGCANCGATACGAGTGGGACGAGACCACCTGGACGCTCGGCAAGGGCTACGGCCGGCNTGAGGGCGAGGCGANGCACCACGTCGTCGCCATCGACTACGGCGTCAAGCGCAACATCCTGCGCCTGCTTGCGGCGCGCGGGTGCAAGGTCACGGTGGTGCCGGCGACGGCGACCGCCGAGGAGGTGCTCGCCCTTTCGCCCGACGGCGTCTTCCTCTCCAACGGTCCGGGCGACCCGGCCGCCACCGGCGAATATGCCGTGCCGCTGATCCGCGCCCTGCTCGACCGCAAGGTGCCGACCTTCGGCATCTGCCTCGGCCACCAGATGCTCGGTCTCGCGGTGGGAGCGAAGACCGTCAAGATGCACCAGGGCCATCACGGCGCGAACCACCCGGTCAAAGACTACACCACCGGCAAGGTGGAGATCGTGTCCATGAACCACGGCTTCGCCATCGACCGCGACAGCCTGCCAGACAATGTGGAGGAGACGCACGTCTCGCTCTTCGACGGCTCCAACTGCGGCATCGCGCTGAAGGACCGCCCGGCCTTCTCTGTGCAGCACCACCCGGAAGCCTCGCCCGGCCCGCAGGACAGCCACTATCTCTTCGATCGTTTCGTCGAGATGATGGACAAGCACAAGGCCGCAGCCCGGCAGGGCTGAGGCACGGCGCCGGACCGGGGCAGGCCCGGCCCTTCCTGTCCCGTCAACGCTCGGGAACACGGCACGCGGCCTGCCCTGCTCCGCGGCCGACCGGACGCGCGACCGGGCCGGACCGGCCGCGCAGGCGCACCGCCCTTTCCACATCGGTGATTCTCGTCTAAGAGGGCCGGAACGTGGACGGAGCAGGACCCCGCCACGCTGCACACGGGGACGCGCTCCGGCTCTCATGGAAGGCCGACGGCGCGGCCTTTTTTTATGTGCCCGGCCGTGCCGCGCCGGGTGCCCAGATACGACGAAGACGCGAGCGACACGCATGCCCAAACGCACCGACATCGCCTCGATCCTCATCATCGGCGCCGGGCCGATCGTCATCGGACAGGCGTGCGAGTTCGACTATTCGGGCACCCAAGCCTGCAAGGCGCTCAAGGCGGAAGGCTATCGCATCATCCTCGTCAACTCGAACCCGGCGACGATCATGACCGATCCCGATCTCGCCGACGCGACCTATGTCGAGCCAATCACGCCCGAGATCGTCGCCAAGATCATCGAGAAGGAGCGCCCGGACGCGCTGCTGCCGACCATGGGCGGGCAGACGGCGCTCAACTGCGCCCTTGCGCTGAAGAAGATGGGCGTGCTCGAGAAGTTCGGCGTCGAGATGATCGGCGCCACAGCCGAGGCCATCGACAAGGCGGAGGACCGCGAGCTCTTCCGCGAGGCAATGACGCGCATCGGCCTCGAGACGCCCAAGTCGCACCACGTCGACAACNTGGCCGACGCGCTCAAGGCGCTCGACGACATCGGCCTGCCGGCCATCATCCGCCCCTCCTTCACCCTCGGCGGCTCGGGCGGCGGCATCGCCTACAACAAGGAAGAATTCATCGACATCGTCGAGCGCGGCCTCGACGCCTCGCCCACCAACCAGGTGCTGATCGAGGAGAGCGTGCTCGGCTGGAAGGAGTACGAGATGGAGGTCGTCCGCGACAAGGCGGACAACTGCATCATCGTCTGCTCCATCGAGAACATCGACCCGATGGGCGTGCATACGGGCGATTCCATCACGGTGGCGCCGGCCCTGACGCTGACCGACAAGGAATACCAGATCATGCGGGACGCCTCGATCGCTGTCCTGCGCGAGATCGGCGTCGAGACGGGCGGCTCGAACGTGCAGTTCGCGGTCAACCCGGCCAACGGACGCATGATCGTCATCGAGATGAACCCGCGCGTCTCGCGCTCGTCAGCGCTGGCGTCGAAGGCCACGGGCTTCCCCATCGCCAAGGTCGCGGCCAAGCTCGCCGTCGGCTACACGCTCGACGAGATCGCCAACGACATCACGGGCGGGGCGACACCCGCCTCCTTCGAGCCCACCATCGACTACGTCGTCACCAAGATACCGCGCTTCGCCTTCGAGAAATTCCCGGGCGCCGAGCCGGTGCTGACGACCTCCATGAAGTCTGTCGGCGAGGCCATGGCCATCGGCCGCACCTTCCAGGAAAGCCTGCAGAAGGCGCTGCGTTCTCTTGAGACGGGCCTCACCGGCCTCGACGAGATCGAAATCCCCGGCCTTGGCCAGGGCGACGACAAGAACGCGATCAAGGCCGCCCTCGGCACGCCCACGCCCGAGCGTCTGCTCAAGGTCGCCCAGGCGCTCCGGCTCGGCGTCGATCCCCAGCAGATCCACGAGACGTGCAAGATTGATCCGTGGTTCATCGCCCAGCTGCAGGGCATCGTCGAGACCGAGGCCAAGGTCCGCAAGTTCGGCCTGCCGACGACGCCCGGGGCCTTCCGCCAGCTCAAGGCCATGGGCTTCTCGGACGCGCGCCTCGCCGTGCTGGCCGGCAAGAGCGAGGAGGAGGTGAAGGCGCTGCGCCGCTCGCTCGGCGTGCGCCCGGTCTACAAGCGCATCGATACCTGCGCGGCCGAGTTCGCCTCGCCCACCGCCTACATGTACTCGACCTATGCCGCGCCCTTCGCCGGTGCCCCGGCGGACGAGGCCCGGCCCTCGGACGCAAAGAAGGTCATCATCCTCGGCGGCGGGCCGAACCGCATCGGCCAGGGCATCGAGTTCGACTACTGCTGCTGCCACGCGTGCTTCGCCCTCAACGAGGCGGGCTACGAGACCATCATGGTCAACTGCAACCCGGAGACGGTCTCGACCGACTACGACACCTCCGACCGGCTCTATTTCGAGCCGCTGACGGCGGAGGACGTGCTCGAGATCATCGAGACCGAGCAGCAGAACGGCACGCTGCACGGTGTCATCGTGCAGTTCGGCGGGCAGACGCCCCTGAAGCTCGCCCGCGCGCTGGAGGAGAACAAGGTGCCGATCCTCGGCACCTCGCCCGACGCCATCGACCTCGCCGAGGACCGCGACCGCTTCAAGCGGCTGCTCGACCGGCTCGGCCTCAAGCAGCCGAAGAACGGCATCGCCTATTCCGTCGAGCAGGCCCGGCTTGTGGCCGCCGAGGTGGGCCTGCCGCTCGTCGTGCGCCCGTCCTACGTGCTCGGCGGGCGGGCGATGGCCATCATCCGAGACGAGGACACGTTCGGCGACTACCTGCTCGGCACGCTGCCGGCGCTGGTGCCGCACGACATCAAGGCCCGCTACCCCAATGACAAGACGGGCCAGATCAACACCCTGCTCGGCAAGAACCCGCTGCTCTTCGACCGCTACCTTTCCGACGCCATCGAGGTGGATGTCGACTGCCTCGCCGACGGCAAGGACGTGTTCATCGCCGGCATCATGGAGCACATCGAGGAGGCGGGCATTCACTCCGGCGATTCTGCCTGCTCGCTGCCGCCGCGCTCTCTGTCGGCGGAAACGATTGCGGAACTCGAACGCCAGACGAAGGCGCTCGCGCTCGCGCTCGACGTCGGCGGCCTCATGAACGTCCAGTACGCCATCAAGGACGGCGACATCTACGTGCTCGAGGTCAACCCGCGCGCCTCGCGTACGGTCCCCTTCGTTGCCAAGGTCATCGGTGAGCCCATCGCCAAGATCGCGGCCCGCATCATGGCCGGCGAGAAGCTGGCCGACTTTGGCCTGAAGCCGAAGCAGCTGTCGCATATCGGCGTGAAGGAGGCGGTGTTCCCCTTCGCACGCTTCCCGGGCGTGGACGTCGTGCTCGGCCCGGAGATGCGCTCCACCGGCGAGGTCATCGGCCTCGACAGCTCCTTCGGCGTGGCCTTCGCCAAGAGCCAGCTCGGCGGCGGCACCAAGGTGCCCAAGGAGGGCACGGTCTTCGTCTCCGTGCGCGATGCGGACAAGGAGCGCATTCTGCCGGTGGTGAGGACCCTGGCCGAGCTGGGCTTCTCGGTGGTGGCCACGAGCGGCACCCAACGCTTCCTCGCCGAAAACGGCGTGGCAGCCGAGCGCATCAACAAGGTACTCGAGGGTCGGCCTAACGTGGTCGATGCCATCAAGAACGGCTCGATCCACCTCGTTTTCAACACGACGGAAGGGGCCCAGGCGCTGCACGACTCGCGCGAACTGCGCCGCGCGGCCCTCTTGCATAAGGTCCCCTATTACACCACTCTTGCAGGTGCGGCCGCCGCTGCCGAAGGCATCAAGGCCTATCTCGCCGGCGACCTCAAGGTGCGAGCGTTGCAGGAGTATTGGCCGACCAGCTCGAAGAGCGCCTAGGAGACGCAGGCCGCAACACGTCGAGTTTCATCACGCGTCACGGGGTCCGGACTCCGGCCCCGGGCGGTGTCTTTGTTGTGAGAGAACGTACGCGATGGAAAAGATCCCGATGACCCCCTCTGGCTATGCGGCCCTTGAAGCGGAGCTCAGGCGCCGCCAGCAGGAGGAGCGTCCGCGCATCATCCAGGCGATCGCAGAGGCGCGTGCGCTCGGCGATCTGTCGGAGAACGCGGAGTACCACGCCGCCAAGGAAGCGCAGAGCCTCAACGAGGGCCGAATCCAGGAGCTGGAGAGCATCCTGTCCCGCGCCGACGTGATCGATCTCAGCAAGCTCAACGGCAAGACGGTGAAGTTCGGCGCCACCGTGACCCTCGTCGACGAGGACACGGAGGAGGAGAAGGTCTACCAGATCGTCGGGGAGCCCGAGGCCGACGTCCATTCCGGCCGGGTCTCCATCACCTCGCCCATCGCCCGCGCCCTCATCGGCAAGTCCGTCGGCGACAGCGTCGAGGTGGTGACTCCGGGCGGCGGAAAGTCGTACGAGATCATCAACGTCACCTTCGGCTGATCCGCCTTCCGGAGTTTTTCTGATGGCAGCGGTGTCGCGTCGTTACCTCCTCGGCCTGGCCGCGCTCGCCGGCACACTGGCGCTCGGCGCCTGTGTCACGCCGCAAACGTCACCGCTGCCGGCGGACGAGGCCGCGAACCTGCGCCTCTCTTCCATCTCGGTCGACGTCTCGGCGCTGGTCGCCCAGGGCCAGGGCCCCTTCGCCACGCTCGTCGGCGACCGGCTGTCGGATGCGCTCGCGAGCGCCTTCGCCGACCGGCTCGCCCCGCGCGACCGCACCGCTCCGCGCCTTGTGNTCCGCCTCAAGAGCCTCACCCTNTCGGCCTGGGCGGGTAGCAGCTCCATCCGCATCGGAGGGATAGACTACGCCGAGGGCGGCTCGGACAGCGACTATCTCGACGGCGAGGCGCTCATCGTCTCCCGCAGGGGCGACATCCAGGCNCGCTACCCGATCCTCTTCGCCCTGCCCTCCAGCTATTCCGGCCCCTGGTATCTCGCCGACAACGAGCAGCGGCGCGCGGCCACCATCGCCCAGCTCTACGCCGACTGGGTCAAGCGCCAGATCGTCGGGCGGTAGNCGGAGGAGATTCTCCGGGGCAGGGCGGCGGACAGCCGCCATCTGATGTCGGGCTCGGGAACGGGCGTTCCGCTAGCCCGCCCCCTACCCCTCGAGCACCGGGACGATAGGCTCGTCCTTGACGAGGTCGAGCGTCAGCGCCGTGCGCACGTTGCGCACGTTCGGCGTGGCCGTCAGCTCCAGCACGAACGACTGGAAGGCGCGCAGGTCCGGCGCCACGCACTTGAGGAGAAAATCCGTCTCGCCGGACAGGGTCCAGCATTCGCGTACCAGCGGCATCTGGCGGACGCGCGCGGCAAAGGCGTCAAGGTCGGCCTCGGCCTGGCTTGCGAGATTGACCATAGCGAAGCAGGTGACGTCGAAGCCGAGCAGCCGCTGATCGAGAATCGCCCGGTAGCCCCGGATNATGCCGGCCTCCTCGAGCGCCCGNACACGCCTGAGGCAGGGGGGCGCGGAGAGGCCGGCGCGCCGCGCCAGCTCCACGTTGGTGATACGGCCGTCTGCCTGGAGCTCCTTCAGGATCTTCCAGTCCGTCGCGTCGAGTTCCACGCGCAAGCGCGATTATCCTTCTCGCAGGTCCCGGACGATTGCGTCATGCGACGAGGCACGGGCACGGTGACTGCCTGATTTAGTATGATTCGGGCGACGAGTTCGCAAGAGAGTCCGACAATGTTGCACGCCGATAGCGCCTGGATNCTCACCGACGGCAAGGCGGGCGACGAGACTCAGTGCCTCGGCCTTGCGGCCGCCCTCGGTGTCGAGCCCGAGCTGCGCCGCGTGGCCCCGCGCGCCCCGTGGGTGTGGCTGATGCCNTGGGGGCCCATTGACCCGCGCGAGGCACCCGGCCGGCCGGCGAGCCCCATCGCGCCGCCCTTTCCCGATCTCCTCATCGCCTCGGGCCGCCGCGCCGTTCCCTATGTGCGCCAGGTCAAGCGCGCCTCCGGCGGGCGTACCTTCACCGTCATCCTGAAGGATCCCCGGACCGGCACCTCCGCCGCCGACTTCATCTGGGTCGGCGAGCACGACCGGCTGCGCGGCGAGAATGTGATGGCGACGCTGACCCCGCCACACCGGATCTCGGCCGCGCGCATCGCCGCCGCGCGGGCCGCCCCNCCTGCTGCCCTCGCCGCCCTGCCGCCGCCGCGCGCGGCGGTGCTCGTCGGCGGCGACAGCCGGCACCACACCTTCACCTCGGCGGATATCACCGGCTTCGTCGACCGCCTGAAGGCGCTGAGGGCAAGCGGCGTCTCGCTGATGATCACGGCCTCGCGTCGCACCCCCCCGGCGCTGCGCGCGGCGCTTGCCGAGCTTGCGCAGGAGGAGCGCGTGTATCTGTGGGACGGCAGCAGCGAGAATCCCTATGTCGCCATGCTGGCCCTCGCGGACGCAGTGGTCGTCACCGCTGATTCGACCAACATGGCCGGCGAGGCGGCCGTCACAGGCCGCCCGGTCCTCGTCTTCGAGCCGAGCGGCGGGCACCCGCGCCTCAAAGCGTTGCTTGAAGGTCTCAGGCACGCAGGAATTGTGCACGTCTTTCGGGGGAGACTTGAAGGAAGCGCATACCAACCCTTAGATTCNACACCGAGCATTGCAGAGGCTGTCGCCCGGGCTTACGAGGCCCACCGCAGGCGTTTCCTCTCCTCACCCCGCGACGCTTCTGTCGCAGACGCCTGAAAGGGCGAGCAGTCGATCGGTCCGCCATGACGCACACGCATGCTAAGGTCCTCATCCTGGGCTCCGGCCCGGCAGGCTACNCCGCGGCCATCTATGCGGCCCGTGCCATGCTGGAGCCGGTTCTGGTCACCGGTCTTCAGCAGGGTGGCCAGCTCACCATCACGACGGAGGTCGAGAATTACCCGGGCTTCGCCGAAGCCATCCAGGGGCCCTGGCTGATGGAGCAGATGCGCCTGCAAGCCGAGCATGTCGGCACGCGCATCGTCAACGATTACATCGGCGCCGTCGACCTGTCGCAGCGGCCCTTCCGCCTGACCGGCGACAGCGGCGACACCTACAGCTGCGACGCGCTGATCATCGCCACGGGCGCCCAGGCGAAATGGCTCGGCCTGCCCTCCGAGCAAGCCTTCCAGGGCTTCGGCGTCTCGGCCTGCGCCACGTGCGACGGCTTCTTCTTCCGCGGCAAGCAGGTCATCGTCGTCGGCGGTGGCAACACGGCGGTGGAGGAGGCGCTCTACCTCGCCAACATCGCCGCCAAGGTCACGCTGATCCACCGACGGGACGAGCTGCGCGCCGAACGCATCCTTCAGGATCGCCTGTTCCGGCATCCCAGGGTCGAAATCATATGGGACACGACGCTCGAGGAAATCTGCGGCGAGGGAACGCCTCCCTCGGTGACGCACGTGCGCCTCAGGAACGTCAAGACCGGCGCCGTGAGCGAGCACCGGACGGACGGCGTCTTCATAGCCATCGGCCACAAGCCGGCGAGCGACCTCTTCGTCGGCCAGCTCGACCTCACGCCGAGTGGCTACATCCGGACGGAGCCTGGCACGACGCGCACCAANATCGAGGGTGTCTTCGCCGCCGGCGACGTCACCGACGAGATCTACCGGCAGGCGGTCACGGCAGCCGGCTTCGGTTGCATGGCCGCGCTCGATGCCGAGCGCTGGCTCGCCTCGCGCGAGGCCACGCGCGAGGCGGCCGAATAGTTAGCGGAGAATCGGCTGGCAGCAACCTGCGGGCGCTGCCAGCACAACAGGCAGGAAAGGCCAGCGGGGGCGGCCGTGGATTGGGACAAGATCAGGATTTTTTACACTGTCGCTGAGGCGGGCAGCTTCACGCGCGCCGGCGATGACCTCGGGCTNAGCCAGTCGGCAGTCAGCCGACAGGTCAGCGCGCTCGAGCGAGAGCTGAAAGCCCCGTTATTTCACCGCCACGCCCGCGGGCTCATACTGACCGAGCAGGGCGAGCTGCTCTTCCGCGCCGCGCGCGACATGACCATGCGACTCGATGCGACGCGCGCCCGTCTCGCCGAATCGCGCGAGCGCCCCTCAGGCACCCTGCGCGTGACGACGACGCTCGGCCTCGGCACCAACTGGCTGACGCCGCGGATCGGCGAGTTCCTGGACCATTANCCTGACGTGCGTGTGGAGCTCATCCTCTCCGACGAGGAACTCGACCTGTCCATGCGCCAGGCCGACGTCGCCATCCGCCTGCGCCAGCCGGTACAGGGCGACCTCATCCAGCGCCGCCTGTTCACGGTGCATTTCCACGTCTATGCATCCACCGAATATCTCAAGCGCTTCGGCCAGCCGGAGAAGCTGGTGGACNTGGACAACCACCGCATCCTGTCGTTTGGCGGCTCTATGCCGCACTACCTGCTGGCGGTGCANTGGCTGGCCACGGCGGGTCGCGATCCAAAGGATCCGCGCCCCTATCATCTCGTTGTCAACAATATCACGGCGCTGAAGAAGGCAGTCGAGCGCGGGGCGGGCATCGCTGTGCTGCCCGATTACATCGTCGAGCCCGGGCTTGGTCTGGTGCAGATCCTCACCGACGTCGAAATGCCCTCGCTGGAGAGCTATCTCGTCTATCCGGAAGAGATGAAAAACGTCGCGCGGGTGCAGGTCTTCCGCGACTTCCTGATCAGCAAGGCCCAGCGCTGGACCTACTGAGCCCTAGTGGACNTCTGATATACTCAAGCGTTTGAAGCAGAATTGTGACGCGCAGCCTGCCCAAACATGCGGCACCTGCATAGCAGACATGCCGCATGTTGCATTGCAAAAAGGCAGAAAAAGGCCGATATCGGTCGTGGCTGAAGGCGATGGGCTCCGCACCTCCTCCCGGCGTAGAGCCCATTTCGGCCGTTCCCCTCTGGAAGTGTTCCGATGTAGATCGGACATGACTTTAGGCCGGGTTCTTCGAGAACCCGGCCTTTTTTT
>JGI25328J35697_1001092_pt1 | contig 19940 bp, 13 predicted proteins | sample HigsolmetaAR203D_FD_35697 | JGI IMG/M metagenome (IMG submission 35697)
GCAGGCCCCGGCGTGATCGTCGCGGACCAAGCGCGGCGATCGGGGAGAGCCGTGTTCGTCGTTCCAGCGGAAATTTTATCGCTATAGCCGACNCGGCGGCTCAAAAGTGGCCGTCATCGGTATTTTTTACCGCTAACGATCGCGCCGAGGGCGTCATCGGATGAATNCGACCGGGGCACCATAACGTTGATTCCTCAGGCGGCGAGAAGCGGAGGTGCNNTGATGACGAGGAAAGACGAGTTGACGTTGCCGCAGCATGAACTGGTCGAGGCGTGGCGGCGCACCTTGCCGGAGCGGCTGAATCCGGGGGATTCGGTCGAAGTCCGTGCGGACGGGGCCGATCCGAAGGCGCTGCGCGTGACGATTCATGCGGCCGGCCGGCAAAAGTACGAGCTGGATTTTGCCGTTCGGTACCTGGACAGCCGGGAAATTGACGTGGAACTGGTGGATGTGGAAAGCAAAGATCGGTCAGTCGATGAGCGCACCGACACGATTCGGGAACTGATCGCCGACTACCGGCGCCATCTGCACGAGTGCGCCCAGTCGCTGCATGATCTGACCCATGCCTGAAAGGAGGATCGCGGTCCATGAAACCGAGAGCGCAGGCCGTGCCCCGACCGGGTCAAGGCGGACGGGAGGACGCGCGGGACAACGCGGCGAATGAGCCGCTTTCCGGTTCCAAGAAGGTGAAGAACCGCAACCACAGCAGGCAGAACCATGGGGAAGGGTCGTAAGAGCCTTCCGATGCGCCAGGCCGGCCGGACGAATCGGCCGGCCTGATCCGCGCAAGCCGCACTTATGCTTCGACGGGCGGGATTTCTTTTTCCATCACATAATCGTCCATGACATAGCCTCCGCCGATGTCCGCCACCTGCGTCCGCACGATCCGGAAGCCGTTTCGCTCATAGACCGCGATGGACGACGTGTTGTGGCGATTGACGGTCAGCCAGATCGCGGTCAGTCCGCGCTCCCTGCACATATCCGCCAAGAAGCCGATTGCCCGGCTGCCGTAGCCCCGTCCCCGGAATGCCTTGAGCAGGTAGAATTTGCTCAGGAACAGCTTCGCATCCTCCGGCTTGATTGCCAGATACCCCGCGTTGACCCCGTCCGCCTGCATCAGGTAATACTCGTACCCCTGATGCCCGATCTGGTCGGCAATCGCGCGCTCGGACTGGAACTTGTCCAGCATGTACTCGATCTGCTCCGCCGTGATGATGCGGATGTAGTGCTCCCTCCAGATCTCGGCGCCCAGGCGCGCCACGATCCCGATTTCATCTTCTGTCCTGACCGGTTGCAAAGATAGCGCCATGACGTCCATCCTTTCCGTTGTCTTCACTCCCTATCCTAACGCGCGACGGCCTCTTTTGCGAAGGTCATAAATTTACAGCAACCCCCTCTTCCCGCATGAAAGTGAATCGGATACAATGATAAAGTTATATGGATATTAAAAGGGGTGCGGGGCATGAGGAAGAACCGGATAGCCGTGCTGTTTGCCGTTGTGATGGCGGTTGCGCTGACGCTTTCGGCTTGCGGCAACAAGAAGACGGCGCTGAACGAAGCGATGCAGAACGCCTGGGCCGCGTCGAAGGACATGCGGTCGTTCACGTTCGAAGGCTCGTTCGTCATCGACGAACTCGGGCTGCCGGAGGGCTCGCAGGGCATGATCCTGTCCGAACTCGAGGCGATCGGGAAAGCGCCGGTATCGTTCCGCGGCGCCTACGTCCAGGATCCGCTTCATATGGAGATCACGCTGAAGCTGGCGTTCCCAGGGGATGCGGCCCTCACGCTCGAGGTGCCGATCATCCTGACGGATGACAACCTGTATGTGCGGATTCCTTCGATTCCGTTCCTGCCCCTCGGGGACGCGGCGGGCCGGTTCGTCAAGATCGATCCGGCGAAGCTGGAGGAGCAGGCCGGCGCGCTTCCGGCATTGGACGTCGGGACGCAGCGGGAATTGTCCGTCGACGTGCTGAACATCCTGGCCCGGAATCTTGACGAGGAGCACTACTTCCGGGAACTGAAGCGGAACGATGTTCCGGGGCTGCCCGAGGATGTGAAGGCCGACCTGTACGTACAGCTCCGGATCGGGGAGGACAACTTTGACGCATTCGTGCAGGCGATGGCCGACCATGTCGTGCCGGAGATCCTCGACCTGCTGTTCGAAAAGGAGGCCTACCGTTCCGCGCTGCACATCTCCGAAGACGGGCTGCGGGAGATGAAGGAGAAGTTCGGGGCCGACGGTCCGGATTCGCCGCGGAGCCGTCTGGAGGCGTTGAAGGAAAGCCTGACCGTGCATGAAGTCAGCATGACAGGCGCAATCAAGGACGGACATTTTGTCTGGCAGATGCTGAAGGGGGATGTGGAGATCGCGGAAAACGGGGAGACGACCGCGGTCGCGTTCACGTTCAGCATCCGGTACGACAACATCAACGGGGACGTGACGTTCGAGCACGGCATTCCGGAAGATGCGATGAGCCTGGAGGAGTTCGGGCAGATGTTCTTCTTCGGACTGCCGTTCTGAGCGGCGCGGCGGAAAAGGGCCGAACCACCGGCACAGCCGGGGCTCGGCCCTTCTTTTCACTTCTTGTCGTTCTCGAGCAGTTCGACGAGCACTTTCAACTGCGGGAATGTGTCCATGTAAGCGTAGCGGCCGCCGGTGTATTCGCCCTTCTGGATGAGCGGCATGCCGCGTTGTTCGAGCTGCAGCACCTTCTCCTTCATGCCGTCGATGACAAAGGCGATATGGTGCGGCCCCTCGCCGTGCTGATCCAGGTACTCCCGCCAGGTGCTCGGCTCGTGGTCCGGTTCGATCAGCTCGATCTGCAACTGCCCGGCGTCAATGAACGCGAGCTTCGCGCGGGCCGGCGTCTTCGCGCCGCGATATTCGGTCTGCGCGATGTCGACGGTGTCGGTGACGATGATCTTCGGCTTCCCGATGCCGAAGAAGTCGGCCCATTCCTGCGCGGTCTTCTCGATGTCGTGGACGAGAATGCCGATCTGCGTGACGATTTTCGTGCCCAACACATTGTCTGCCATGGATGATGACACTCCTTTTGTCGCATATTCATACCCTGCCCGGACGAGGAGGCGGACATGCATGTGTAAACACGCGTTCACACCCTTCGTCAAAAAGCCGGAACCTACAGCCTCCGGCACGAGTCGCGGATGACCAGTTCCGACCGGGCAAGATAAGGTTCGGAGAAGGAAACGCCGGTTTCGATGTAGCGGATGAGCCCGTCCGTGAGATGCTTCATCTGCGATTGGAAATCGACGCCGACCGTCGTGAGCGGCGGCTGCTGCATCGCGCTCAGGACGTGATCGTCGAAGCCGATGATCGAGATGTCGTCGGGCACGCGCAGGCCGCGCTCCCTGAGCGCCTTCATGGCGCCGAAGGCCACGCTGTCGTTCGCGGCGATGATCGCGGTCGGCAGCGGCTTGCCGCTCGCCAGAAGCCGGCACACGGCGTCATATCCGGCCGGCTCGTGGAAATCGCCGGGCAGCACCCAGTCCGGGTTGACCGCCAGGCCGCGGCGCTCCATCGCACGGCGGAATGACTCGTACTTGTCCGGTCCGGAGAACCGGTTCATCGCGCCGTTGATGATGCCGATGTCGCGGTGGTTCAGCTCCGCCAGGTAGCCCACGGCCAATTCCATGCCGGTCGCGTTGTCGAAGTTCACGATCAGGCGATTCGGATCGGACTTGCCGGGAATATGCTGGTCGACGATGCCGACGGCGAATCCTTCGGCGATCAGCGATTCGATCAGCGGTTCTTCGTTCGGCGCGCCGATGAAAATGCCGCCGTCGATCCGGCGCTGGTAGAAGATCTCCTTCACGCGCCTGACCGCGTCGCCGTCGCCGGTGCTGCGGAGGATGTGCGTCAGCACGTAGTAGCCGCAGCCGGACGCGTTCTCGATGACGCTCGAGATGAGCATATTCGCGACGATGTCGCCGGCCACGCTGCCGGCGCCCACGAGGAAGAGTCCGATCGTCCTCGTTTTCTTGCCGGCCAGCACCTGGGCGGACATGTTCGGGAAATAGTTGTACTGCTCGATGACGCGCATGACCTTCTCCCGCGTCTCGGGCGGGACGTTCGGATAGTTGTTGACGACGCGGCTGACCGTGCTGCGCGAGACTCCGGCCATTCGCGCGATCTCGATGCTGTTGATCTCTTTCCGTCTCGAGGCCATGCGGCGCAAACCTCCATGGTTGACCTGTAACGCGCGTTTATTTTGATGCTACATGCCGGCCGCCCGGCTGTCAATAACGGATGAAGAAAGCAAAAAAATTGCGGGAGAACCCGCAATTTCGTGATGGTGTAAATGGTCGAGACGACAGGATTTGAACCTGCGACCTCTTGGTCCCGAACCAAGCGCTCTACCAAGCTGAGCCACGTCTCGAAGGGATGTCATTTGAAACAAGCAATAGTGATTTTAGCACAGCCGGATGGCGTTGTAAAGGGCTTGGGGAGAAAAAATTTTGGCAATCGCCGAAGGCGGGTTGCCGGACATGGCTGCCGGATGGAGGATGACCGGCGTCCCGGAACCCCGAGTGCCCCCTTATTGTACATAACATGTATATATTTCGACGCCGCGCCTCCACCGCATGTCGAAATTCATGCTTAAAATATCGAAAAAAGTCTTGATTTATCAAGAAGTTTTCCCTTATTTTTGGACAATTATGAGACCGTGTGATTTATTGACACCCCCGACCTTGTGATCTATGATGTATACAAGTTATGAACAATAAGGTTGGAGTCCGTCGGAAAAGGCAGACATTCTGGCTGAATTTGCACGATTCAGGAGGTGAGGCGGGCTAACTGTCCATAACATGTCTGTAAACGGCTGTTTTCCATTTCAACGGAGAGGTGTTTTCGTTGGCCAAAAAGGTGCTTGCATTCATCTGTTGTATTGCGCTGCTCGTCGGCGGCATCCCCGTCATGGCGGCACCTGCGGCGGCCGCGGAATCCGCGTCGGCGGTCATCAGGGTATCGCCCGAATTCATCCGGGCGGGCGACATCGTCAAGGTGGAAGTGGCCATCGAACGGGTCGAGGATCTGTACGGCGTCCAGTTCGCGCTGACGTTCGATGCGGGCCGGCTTGAGCCGTACGGAACTTTCGTCTCGTTTCCGGCCGGTTATCAGCACATTCACGACAGCAGCGCAGATCTGACCTGCGCATCCTGCGCGAACGGCGTCACCCCGGTCTATCCGCTCATTCGCGGCAACCAGGGCGACACATCGTTCAAGTCGGAGGTCGTCCTCGCCGCGTTCACGTTCAAGGCCTTGAGGGCGGGGCGCGTACAGTTCGGTCTCCAGCAATTGAAAGCGGTTTCTTCCGAGATGTACACCAACGAGCACGGGCGCGATGACGTGAAGGTCATTCCGGTCCAGAACGCCTCGCCGGTCGCGGTGGTGATCCGGGGAAGCGGCTCCGAAAATTCGGGTCCGCCCGGCAGCCGGAACGCGGCGCCGACGTTGGAAGACCTTCGCAACGAGTCCGATCCGGTCAAAGTCGCCGAAGGACTGCTGGCTCTGCTGCAGGCGTCGGGCGTGGACGACGGGAGCCGGGAAGAGATCGAGCGGTTGGCGGAAGCCAGTCTGGCGCGGTTGTTCTCGGCGGCTCCGTCCGAACAGACGGATATCGGCGGACGGTCCTTCGGCGTCCTGAACCCGGCCGAACTCGAGCGCAACATCCGGAACGGCACGGAGCTGCTGCAGGCGGCGCTGAACAGCGGACTGCAGCCGCAGGCGCCGGACCACGTGACGATCGAAACCGGCGACGCCGGCGATGCCGGCATTCTGCTCCCGCCGGAAGCGCTCGGCTCGCTCGCTTCCCGCGGCATCGACTTTGTCGTGAAGAAAGACGGCGCGGAGCTGCGCTTCCCGATCGCGGCCTTGAGCGGTGCGGGCGATGAAGGCGGCGTTGCGGTCACGATCGGGCGCAGCGGCGGACAGGCGGCGACCGTCGCGGGCGGACGTTTGCTGCCCGGCGCGGAGTATGTGTTCGAATCGTACCGGATCGCCGGCGACCGGCTGGAGAGCATCCGTTCGTTCTCGCCTCCGGTGATCGCGAAGGTCGGGTACAACCCGGACGGTCTGGACACCGAGAAGGTCGGCTATTACTGGCTCAATGAAGCGACCGGCGAATGGGAGCATATCCGCGCGGCCCGGCATGACGCGGCGTCGGCCAGCTTCACGGTGCCGCTGGACCATTTCAGCCGGTACGCGGTGATGGAGTTTACGCGCTTGTACACGGACCTGGACGGCCTCTATGCGGAAGCCGTTCGCGCGATCGACGTGCTGTCGGCGCAGCATCTCGTGAGCGGGGTCGACGCGGATCATTTTGCCCCCCGACGGGAAATGACGCGCGCGGAATTCGTGGTCATGCTGGCGCGCCTGCTGGATTGGGAGCCGGTTGCCTACGGCGGCGCGTTCCGGGACGTCCGGAGCGAAGACTGGTTCGCCGGCGCGGTGGAAGCGGCGTCCCGCAGGGGCGTCGTGCAGGGGTACAACGGAACATTCAACCCCCGCGCCCCGATCACGCGCGAGGAGATGGCCGTGATGCTGATGCGCGCATGGCCGGGCGACGCCGTGCCGGCAAGCGGATCGGCGGAGCGCTTCGACGACGACGGCCGGATCAGCGGCTGGGCCCGCGATGCGGTCTATTGGGCGAAGGCGCAAGGTCTGATCAAGGGCGTCGGCGCGAACCGGTTCGATCCGAAGTCGAACACGCGGCGCGCGGAGATGGCGGTTCTGTTCTACAACGTGTTGAAAAGCCTCAACCCGTAATCCCACATGACCAGGAAAGGAGCAGTCCGATGAATCAGGTCGTCAGGGCACTCCGGGTGCCCGCCGCAATCCTGCTTCTGTGTTCCATGATGATGGCATTCGTCAACGTACCGAAGGCCGGCGCGGCCATGAACAACACGTACGGCCAGCCGGAATTTCTGCTGTCGCCGATCCAGTCGTCATCCACGATCGCGATCTACGACAGCGTCATCGGCCAGGAGGGCGGCGCCAATGTGCTGTACACGACGCTGTCCGGCGATCCGGCCGTCTTCTTCGTCATCGATCTCGACAATTACACGGTGGTGCGCTCGCTTCCGATGCCGGGAGGCGCGAAGGACATTTGGACCCATGTGGTCGACCCGGACGGCAACGTCTACATCGCGTCGACGAACGGCAAGCTGTTCCGCTATGAGCCGGGAGCGGAAGAGATCGAGGATCTCGGCGTCATCATTCCCGGCGAAGGCACGATCTACGGCCTGAACGCGGACGAGAACGGCAACATCTACGGCGGCACCTATCCGAACGGCCGGGTGTGGAAATACAACCCGCAGACCGATCAATTCACCGATTACGGCACGGTTCATGCGGGCCATGCGTACGTCCGCTCCCTGGCGTATTACAACGGCAAGCTCTACGCCGGGCTCGGCACGCAGGGACGGTTGTACGAGATCGACGCCGCGACGGGCGACAAGACGGAAATTCCGCTGCCGCCGGTGGCGGGTGTCACGAACGGGGATTATCCGTTCGTCTACCAGCTCGACGTGATCAGCGACGGCAGCGGCAAGGACTATCTGTTTGCGCATCTGAGCGGAAACGGCATCAGCACGCTGATCGTCTACGATCTGACCGGCGGTGAATGGCGGGACGAGCAGTTCCCGGACTTCCACGGCAACCGGACGTACGGAATCGGCGACGGCAAGGCCTACTTCAAGCTGAACGGCAACGGCGGCCACAAGCTGGTCGAGATCGACCTGGCGACGTTCCAGACGACGGTTACCGACATGGTGCAGGACTTCTCGCTCAAGGGCGGCGGCATCGCCGAGCTGAACGATCCCGCGTTCCCGGGCAAGACGCTGGTCAACATCCGGTTTGACGGCAAAGTCGGCTTCTTCAACCTCGCCACCGGCACGTACACCGAGAAGCCGGCGATCGTGCAGGGTCAGCCGATTCCGGTGCACAACATCGAGAAAGGTCCGGACGGCAAGTTCTACATGAGCGGCTACCCGGGCGGTTCGGCCGCGATCTACGATCCGGCGACAGGCGCGAACACGGTCATCCCGATGGGGCAGGCCGAAAGCATCGGCTTCGTCGGCAACTACGCGTACTTCAACGTCTATCCGCATGCCGAAATCTACCGGGTGGACATCACGAATCCGACGGCCGGCTCGACGAAGGTGTTCACGATCGGCGAGGAGCAGGATCGTCCGTACATCAGCCTGACGGTCGGCAGCACCCTGTACCTCGGCACGATTCCGGACTACGGCAAGCTGGGCGGCGCGCTTGTCGTGCATGACACGACGTCCAACCCGGCTTCGTTCGAGGTGTACCGCAACGTCGTGCAGGACCAGAGCATCGTCGGTCTGGCCTACAAGGACGGCAAGATCTACGGCTCCACGACGATCGTGGGCGGTCTGAACGCGACACCGACGGCGACGGCGGCGAAGATTTTTGTCTGGGATACGGCAACGAAGCAGAAGGTCGCCGAAGTGACGCCGAACCTTCCGGGCAAGGCGCCGACGATGATCAGCGGCCTCACCTTCGACGAGGACGGCCTGCTGTGGGCGGCGGCGAACGGCACGATCTTCGCGGTCGATCCGGACACGCTGCAGGTGGTGAAGAGCAAGGAGATCTATCCGAACGTCGTCGACTACGGCATGTGGCGCCCGATCCACATGCGCTGGGGCACCGACGGCCTGCTGTACACCGACCTGTACGGCAAACTCACGGTGTTCAACACGAAGACGCTGGAGTTCCAGGATCTCGGCGTCAGCTCGCAGCTCTTCACGCTCGGCAACGACAACCACATTTATTACATCCAGGGCACGAAGCTGTACAAAATCAAAGTCACGCAGGGCGACAACTCCGACGACGATGCGAACGAACCCGAGTCGGCCGTGTTCAACGGCAGCTTCGAGAAGCCGGTGGTCGGGGGCGTGATTCCGGGCTGGAGCCTGTTCTTCGACAATCCGTCGTCCAACGTGTCGTACGAAGTGACGAACGCGAAGGCGTTCAGCGGCAGCTACAGCCTGAAGGTGGTCGACAACTCGACGGCCGAACCGATCGCGCTCATCAGCGACCCGATCGACATCCTGCCGGGCGAAACCTATACCACCTCGGTGCACATGTTCATCGAGACGGGACGCGGCAGCCTGCTCGCGCGCTTCTATGACGAGAACGGCACGCAGGTCGGCACCGACATGGTCAATCATGTGCAGACCGGCCAGGGCGCGTGGCAGCAGGTGACCGTCAGCGGCACCGCGCCGGCCAATGCGAAGACGATCCGGGTGTTCGCCTCGATCTCGCAAGGCTGGACCGGCACGATCTACTATGACGATTTCGATGTCCAGGGCAACTTCCCGCCGAAGGATACGGCACCCGGCACGTTCGAACTGGCCCCGTCGGCAAGCCAGGTGGAAGAAGGCGCCGAATTCACGGTGAAGGTGAACGTGGCGGACGCGAAGGATCTGTACGCCCTGACCGCGGTCGTCACCTATGATCCGCAGACGCTGGAAATCGAAGGCGTCACGGCGGGATCGGCATTCGCGAGCAACGCGTTCTTCGCGTCCGACACCGACACGCCGGGCGTCGTGAAGATCGTCGCGACGAAGGTCGGCAGCCAGGCGGCAAACGGCGACGCGGAAGCGGCGGTGCTGACGTTCACCGCGAAAGAGGAGGCGCAGGCGAGCGCCATCACGCTGACCACCGCTTCGCAACTGGCGAAGATCGACGCCGACACGACGCAGAAGGTCTATTCGCCGGACAGCGACGTTACGGTGCAGGTGAAGATCGTGAAGGAGTACGCGGATGTCAACGGCGATGGCAAGGTCGACATGCTCGACCTCGTGGCGGTGGCGAAGCGCGTGGGCGGCGCGTATGACGCGAAGTACGACATGAACGGCGACAACGTGATCGACATCAACGACGTCGCGATCGTGGCCCTGAAAGTCCTGAAAAAATAAGGATCCGAGGAGGAACCCCGTTGAAACCCGCATTCGTGTCGAAATGGAAAAAACGGCTGGCGGGCGCCTTCGCAGGCCTGCTGGCCTTCTCCCTGGCGGTTCCGTTCGCAAATCCGGCGGCTTCGGCCGCCGGATACCTGAACGGGAAAGTGTTCGGCGATCCGGTCGAATTGGCCCAGCCGATCCAGACCGTCTCGCTCAATGACGCGGTGATCGGCATCGAAGACGGCCGGCCGACGCTGTACACCACGGCATCGGGCAGCGGCGACGCCGTCTTCAACGTCGTCGACGTGGAGTCGAATACGCTGCTCCGCTATTTCGTGCTGAGCGGCGTCAACCAGTCGTGGCGGCATGCCATTGCGCCCGACGGAACGGTCTACATCGCGGCGATCAATGCCGGCAACACGCCGTCGCTCTGGAAATATTCTCCGGACACCAAGCAGGTGGCGAACCTCGGCAACCCGTCCCCGGGCGACAAATCGCTCTGGTCGATGACGACCGACGATGCCGGCAACGTCTACGTGGGCACGTATGACACCGGGCGCGTCGTCAGGTACGATCCGCAGACGAACCAGTACCACGATTACGGTCCGGTCAGCCCGGGACGCGACTACGTGCGCTCGATGGCCTATCATGACGGCTACATCTACGCCGGCACCGGCACGATCGGCCAGGTCGTCAAGTTGAATGTCGCCACCGGCGACCGGGAGGTTATCTCCGATCCGCTCACGGACATCCTCGGCGTCGCGTCGGCAAGCGACATTCCGTTCGCCTACGACATGGCGGTCGTCGACAAGTACCTGGTCGTCCGCTTCGACGGCCCGCAGTACGCGCTGACGTTCTACGACCTTGAGCAGCAGCAATGGGTGAACGTGAAGATCGCCCAGACGATCAAGGACAAGGACGGCAACGACTTCACGGAAATCGGCGCGTTCGGCTTCAACCAGCTTCCGGCGCGGAACGGCAAAATCTATGCAACCGTGAACCGGCAAATCGCGGAGATCGACCTGACGACGTTCGAGGCCCGTTCGACGGGCATCAGCTTCGGCAGCGCGCTGCGCGGCGCGGCATGGGTCGACTTCGGCGACGGTCCGCGGTATGTGACGATCACGAGCAACGGGAAAATCGTGTTCCTGGATGTCGACAATGGCACGCGCGTTGACCGGGATCCGGTCGTGCGGGGTTCGGGCGGCATTCCGCTGCACCAATTGGAGACGGCATCCGACGGCCGCATCTACATGAGCGGCTATCCGGGCGGCACCGCCGCCGCGTACAACCCGAAGACCGGCCAGATCGTCACCTTCGGCCTGGGTCAGGCCGAAGGCATGGTGGAACTGGACGGGTATATGTACTACGGCATCTATCCGGGCGGTTACATTTACCGGTCGAAGATTTCCGACGCCACCCCGGCGCCGGAGCTGGTGTTCCAGATCGGCGACGAGCAGGACCGTCCGTACATGATGACGACCGGGGACGGCAAGCTGTTCATCGGCACCATTCCGGACTACGGAAAGCGCGGCGGCGCGCTGACCGTCTACGATCCGCAGTCGGGCGAACACCGGACATACCGCAACATTGTCTCCGACCACAGCATCACCGGCCTGTTGTACATGGACGGCCTGATCATCGGCGGCACGAACATCAATGGCGGCACGAACACGACGCCCGCGGCCGGAGACTACGCGAAGCTGTTTGTCTGGGACGTGGCCGAGGAGCAGAAGGTCAAGGAAATCGATCTGAAGACGTTCATCCCGGCGCTGGACAAACCGCAAATGATCACCGGCCTCACGCTCGGTCCCGACGGCAACATCTGGGGCAATGTGGATGGCATCGTGTTCCGGATGGATCCGGACACCCATCAGGTGATCGATTACAAGAACATTTATCCCAACGTGAAGAACTACGGCTACTGGCGTCCTTACCATCCGCGCTGGGGCAAGGACGGCATGCTGTACGTCGACCTGGCGGACATCGTGACCGTCATCGATCCGGCCACGATGCAGCATGCGCAACTGACGCCCGGCGGCAAGGAGATCGCGTTCATGACGATCGCCGAAGGCGCGGACGGCATGGAGCACATCTATTACAACGACGGTGCGAAGCTGTTCATGATTCCGGTCAGTGTCGGCGAGCCGCCGGAACCGCCGGCGCCGCCGCAATTGAACGTCTACAACGGCAGCTTCGAGGAACCGGTGAGCGGCGGCAACATTCCGGGTTGGAGCTTCTTCTTCTCCGATCTGACGCCGAACGTCTCCTTCAGCGTGTCGACCGAGATGGCGTACAGCGGCACGCACAGCCTGAAGGTGGTCGACAACTCCGCGGACGAGCCGATCGCGGTCGTCAGCGACCCGATTCCGGTCCTGCCGGGCGAGACGTACACGGCTTCCGTGCAGATGTTCGTCCAGCAAGGCCGGGGCAGTCTGCTGGCGCGCTTCTATGACGCGAACGGCGCGCAGGTCGGCGACGACATGCTTTATCACCAGCAGACGGCTACGAGCGGCTGGCTGCAGGTCACGGTCAGCGGCACCGCGCCCGCGAACGCGAAGACGATCCGGGTGTTCGCCTCGATCCCGAAACTCTGGACCGGCACGATCTACTACGACGATTTCCATGTCGCGGGCAAGTTCCCGGAGGCCGACCCGTCCCCCGGCGAATTCCGGCTCGAAGCGGCCTCGACCACCGTGGCCGAAGGCGAAGACCTCGCGGTGAAGGTGGGCGTGGCGGATGCGAAGGATCTGTACGGCGTGAACGTCGAGATCACCTATGACGCGGACGTGTTCGACGTGAAGAGCGTCGCGGCCGGCCAGACGTTCGCGGACGGCTACTTCACGTACGATGCGGACACGCCGGGCATCATCCGGTTCATCGCTTCGCACATCGGCGAGAACGCGACGAGCGGCGATGCGGAAGCGGCGGTGCTGACGTTCACCGCGAAGAAGACCGCGGCGGCCAGCGCCATTGCGTTGACAACCGCTTCGCAACTCGTTAAGATTGATGCAGATGTTACCAGTGACATTTTCTCGCCGGAAAGCGACATCGTGCTGCAGGTGAAGGTCGTGAAGGAATACGCCGATGTCAACGGCGATGGCAAGGTGGACATCCTGGACCTTGTGGCGGTCGCAAAACGCGTCGGCGGCGCGTACGACGAGCAGTACGACGTGAACCGCGACAACGCGATCGACATTCAGGACGTCAGCATTGTGGCACTGAAGCTTTTGAAGTAATCACGCACAGTGGACACGGGTCTGCGGANGCAAGTTCGCAGACCCATCATCTTTTCCATGGCATGGGGAGAACGGTCGATGTCCAACAGCAGACCCAGCAGGAAGACATTCCGGTTTCGCCTGAACGAAATGGTGTCCCGGCTCCGCGGCGAGATTCTCGCGGGCCTCAGGAAGCCCGGCGAATTTCTGCCCTCCGAGACCGATCTCGGCACGGCCTTCGGCCTGAGCCGCAACTCGGTCCGCAACGGGCTGGATATCCTGATCCGCGAAGGGTTGATCGAGAAGGTGCCGAAGGTGGGCAACCGGGTGCTCGGTCCGGTCGGCCCGCAGCTTCTCACCATTCGTCTCGGCTACTATCCCACCATGCTGAAAGAGACGAATCTGCACGAACTGGTGGACGCGTTCTGCCGGGAACATCCGGATATCCGCGTGCTGCTGGTCCCCATTCACTACAACACGTTCGTGGAAGCGGTTCCCGATTACTTCAGGGACGGCATGCTGGATGTCGTCACGGTCAACTACAACAACTTCCGGCAGTGGCTCGACTACGGCCATGACCACATGTTCGAGCCGCTCGAGCCGAACGAGCAGCTCTATCCGTTCCTGACCCGCGCCTTCGTCCGGGACGGCGTCCAGCTCGTGCAGCCGTTCGTCGCCTCTCCGGTCATCCTGTGCTACAACAAGGACCATTTCCGGGAGCGGGGTCTTCCGGAGCCGGACAGCAGTTGGTCCTGGGACGACCTGACCCGCTACGCGGAGGCCGTCAGCGAGGGAACGGACCGGTACGGCATCTTCTTCCATCTCGTCTCCGAGCACCGGTGGCCGATCTTTCTGCTCCAGAGCGGCATGCGGTTCGAGCGGAACGAGGCGGGGGTGTACAATTTTTCGGACGAGCGCTTGTGGGAGGGGCTCGAGCTCAGCAAGAATCTCATCCACAACCAGAGCGTCCGGTTCACCTTCGTGGCGGACAACGATTCGGACACGGAGCTTCTGTTCCTGCAGGAGAAAGTGTCGATCATCATCACGACCTACTACGGCCTGAACACGATCGCGCAGGCGAAGTTCCGCTTCGACGTCGCGCCGCTGCCCTTCTTCCGCACGGCGAAGACGATGATGACCGCGATCGGCCTGGCCGTCAACCGGGAGTCGAAGTCGAAGGAAGCGGCGCTCGAGCTGGTGCGGTATCTGACTTCCCGTCAGGCGCAGCTCGAGATCCGGCGCAACACGCTCACGATCCCGAGCCACAAGCAGGCGGCCGAATGGCAGGGGAAGGAGACGATGCAGCGCCCGTCGCGCTTCTTCATGTACCGGGAGATCGTCCCCACGTTCGCCTACATCTCGGACCTTGGGCTCAAGCTGGACGAGCTGGTCCGGCTGAAGGACGAGCTGAAGCTGTATTGGTCCAACCTCGAGAGCCGGGAGGAGTTGGAAGAGCGGCTGTACCGGATCTTCTCGCCGGAACGGGCTCCTCTTCCGTGACAAACGCATCCCGCCCGACCGGCACGTTTTCCCGTCTCCCCGGCTATGGCCGGCATGTGCCGCGCATTCAACCCTTCCGACGGAAGCAGCCTTCCGCGGGAGGGTTGTTTTCATTTCCGGATGAACAGGAGCCCGATGCGGAGATATATTTTCCCTTGGCGTCGCCTATATTGGTTTTACAGGGTTGAAACTTTCCTTGTGTCACAATAACGTAATATTTATGTCAGTTATTTGGAATAAGTTCATTGAATTTGTCGAATTAATGTAAACATAATTGACACAATATCAGAACGTGAATACAATTAGATAAAAATTCCATTCCCGAGGAGGGCTCTTGATCATGGAAATCGGCAAACCATCAATCGCGGTCCCGCCTTCCTCCTTCTATAACGAAATGTACGACGGCAGCGCCGTGCGTTCCCACTATGAGCGGGTGCACCGGCAATTGTCCGGCATGGGCCGCGAGGAGAGGCTTGGCCGGCAGCAATTGATGAACGCCCGGCTGCTTGAGGAAGGCATCACCTTTACATTGTCCGGTGCAAGCCAGGATGCGTTGGAAAGGACGATTCCCTTCGACCTGGTTCCCCGCATCATTCCGGCGGACGAGTGGAGCATGATCGAGAAGGGGACGGAGCAGCGGGTGAGGGCCCTCAATGCCTTTTTGGCGGACATCTACCATGAGCAATGCATATTGAAGGACGGACTGATTCCGAGGCGCATGATTGTCGGCAACCGGTATTTCCGCATCGAGATGATGAAGCTCGCGGTGCCGAAGGGCGTGTATGTGACGGCCGCGGGCATCGACCTGGTGCGGGATGAGAAAGGGGACTACTACGTTCTGGAGGACAATCTGCGCTCGCCCTCCGGTTTCTCCTATGTATACAAGAGCCGTTCGATCATGAAGCACGATTTTCCGGAACTGTTCTTCAGCTACAAGGTGCGCAGCATCGACCGGACGCTCCAGGATTTCCACAACGCCCTCAAGGAGCTGGCGCCCTCCGGCAAGAGCGAGCCGGTGATCGTGCTGCTTACGCCGGGCAGCTACAATTCCGCCTATTTCGAACATGCCTTTCTGGCGCAGCAGATGGGGCTGGAGCTGGTGGAAGGCCGTGACCTGGTGTGCCGGGACCATTACATTTATATTCGCCAAATGTCGGGACTCAAAAAGGTGGATGTCATCTATCGGCGCATTGACGATGATTTTCTCGATCCGCTGGCCTTTCGGCCGGATTCCCTGCTGGGTGTGGCGGGGCTGATGAATGCGTACCGCTTCGGCAACGTGGCCATAGCGAATGCGCCGGGCACGGGGGTCGCCGATGACAAGGCGATCTACACCTTCGTGCCGGAGATGATCCGCTATTATCTGAACGAGAAGCCGATCCTGAACAACGTCCCGACCTACATGATGAGCCGGCCCGAGGAAAGGGAGTACGTGCTGGAGCGGCTGGAGGAGATGGTCGTGAAGGAGACGTCCCTGTCGGGCGGTTACGGAATGCTCGTCGGCCCGACGTCCACGGAGGAAGAGCGGACGGCCTTCGCGGAGAAGATCAGGGCGAACCCGGACAACTACATCGCCCAGCCGGCCCTGAAGCTGTCCACCTCTCCGGTGCTGATCGACGGAGAGCTGGAGGAGCGGCATATCGACCTGAGGGTGTTTGCCCTCTACGACGGTTCCCGCGTGCACGTGCTGCCAGGGGGCCTCACACGGGTGGCGATGAAAGCCGGGTCTCTGGTGGTGAACTCCTCGCAGGGCGGAGGATGCAAGGATACCTGGGTATTGGCCCAGAGGCCGGCGGAAAAACGGTGATTTGCAGGGAGGAGCGTGGATGCCATGCTGGATCGTTGCGCGGAATCGCTGTTCTGGATCGGCCGGTATGTTGAGCGCGCGGAGAATCATGCCCGGCTTCTGGATGTCAATTATCACATGCGGGAACAGGGCGGCTATGAGGAGGAGCATTTCTGGCGCGCCATGACCGAGGCGATCGGCGACACCGGCATATACGATGCGCGCCATGAAACGTACAACGAGCGCGATGTGCTTTATTTTCTGCTGCTGGACCCGTCCATGAACAATTCCCTGTTGTCCTGCGTCGTCCATGCGAGGGACAATTTCAAGAAGGTGCGGGAACAGTTGCCCGCCGAGCTGTGGAACATGCTGAACAGCTTTTATCTGTGGCTCAGGGAAGTGCGGCTTGTCCATGTGCTGGAACAGTCGCCGCACCGCTTCTTCCAGCGCATCATTGAGCAGTTGGCGGCCTTCCAGGGCATGGCGGCGTCCATCATGCTACGGGACGAATCCTGGCATTTGATGGAAAGCGGGCGCTTCCTGGAACGCTCCGAGAATGTGGTGCGCATGCTGTTGTTCGTCCATCGGGCGGTTCACGACCGCCGGGATGCATCCTTCGCCTATTCCAAGGTGGTGCTGACGTCCGCGGGCGGCTATGAAGCCTTCCGCAAGCTGGAACTGGATGACATGTCGCTGGAAGAGGTGGCCCGTTTCCTCATCCTGCAGGACCGGTTCCCGCGTTCCGTCCAATATGCGGTGGGCCGGTTCGAGACGCATCTCAAGGCGCTCAGGCAAATCGCGGAACGTTCCAATCCGGCGCTGGACCGGCTGATCCGCATCGCGGGCAAGGCGCGCTCGGAGCTGGGCTGGCTGGAGAAGGACGATATTACGGCCCATACGATGCATGACGTGCTGCAAGGGTTGCTTGCGGCGAACCTGCGGCTTGGCGATGCCATGGCCAACGTCTTTTTTTCCCACAGAAGCGAGGTCATCCTATGAAATTGGACATTTGTCACATCACCAAATACACGTACGGTGCCATGGTTACGGACAGTGTCAATGAGATCCGCCTGTCGCCCCGCACCGACGAGCGCCAGGCCTGCTACCGGCACCGGATCACGATTGAGCCGAATGTGCTGCTGTCGTCCTACGAGGACGATTTCGGCAACCGGGTCCATTGCTTTACGGCCTGGCAGCCCCATCAGGAGCTTGTCATTACGGCCCATTCCACCGTGGTGACGCGGGACCAGGAGGTGCCCTGGCAATCGGCCTGGGGCGCGGAGGAGTCCTGGGGGCTCTTGAAGCGGGATTCGTTCATCAACGAGTTCGCGGAATATTTGCTGCCGACTTCGGTCGTCTCCTTCCATCCGGCGGCCCGCGAATATGCGGCGACCCTGCCGCGGGAGGCAAGCGACAACGTCCTCGGCTTCGTCAAGAGCGCCGCCGGCAAGATCTATCGGGATTTCGCGTACAAGCCGCTTTCCACCGGCGTGCATACGACGGTGGACGAGCTGCTGCAGATCGGCGCGGGCGTATGCCAGGACTTCGCCCACCTCATGCTGTCTGTCTGCCGCATTCACGGCGTGCCGGCGCGCTATGTGAGCGGGTATCATTTCGTGGGGGATCTGCAGGGGCGGAATGCGGACTTCGAGCAGGCTTCCCATGCCTGGGTGGAGGTGTATATCCCCGGCCTCGGCTGGCAGGGCATCGATCCGACGAACGACAATATGATCGACTGGCGCTATGTGAAGCTCGGCCACGGCCGCGATTATCACGATATCGTGCCCGTCAAGGGCGTTTACCGCGGCACGCCGGAACAGACGCTGCAGGTCAAGGTCGATGTGCGGCTGGCGAACGCGGGGTGACGGTTTTTTTTGGCCGGATGACAAGCTAAGAGGCTGTCCCCAAAGCCATGGCACGGAGACAGCCTTTTTTGCGCTTCAAATGCGGCTGCGGGAGAAAAGCCGGGACTGTGCGCCAATCAAGCGCACAGCCCCGGAAGCACAAATCCCGCGAAGCCTCGCGGGACAAGTCGTTCATGTAACTGGCGCGCCACGGTGGGACTCGAACCCACGACGCACAGTTTAGGAAACTGTCGCTTAACGGTGCAAAGCCGAGAAGCCTTGATACGACTGAATTGTTGACCTGCGGGATGACCGACAGATTGCGCCGGCTCCTGCAGTCAAGTGTAATTTTATCAAAATCGAGTATTGGAGGCAACCGACCCATACATTGTCGTTCAGGCTGTGTTCCGAGCATGCTAAGAGCGTATTGGGATGGCAGGAAGACGGCAGACAATGTCCTGTTCAAACAGGCCGCGGCAGCCGAAATTCCGATCTGGTGCGGACATTAACCCTCTTACAAAACCTCGCGCCCTGACCGTGCACCGTAAACGGTAAAACGTTCAAGTTGAAAGGTCGGTTCTCTGTNANAAAATTCCTGNGNATAAAAATTGGAAATCTGATTTATGACTCTTTATAATTTGAGGTGTAGGGTCCTTCAATCGAATCCCTCAAAATGTTCCGCTTTTCTGTTTTCCCTCATTCCATCCTTTCGTCATTTCCCTTCATCACCTTTTGCCTTGCGGCATAAAGGACTTCATTTTCTGATGGTCCACAGTATAAACCGATTCCGAATCCCCACCTCCCCGGCGCTATTTATGACCGTTCGCTTTTAGAACGGTCGATTCACGCCGTAAAAGGAGGAATTAAGACAATGGATTTGGATTTGATCTTGGATATTGATTACGAAGCGTTCTATGAAGAAGCGCTGGGGACGAAGATTCGTTGGAGAGGCAAAGAAGGCACTACGAACTGCCCGTTTCACGATGACAGAGATCCGTCCTTTTCGGTAAACAGGGAAAAGGGCGTGTACTATTGCCATGCTTGCGGCGAAAAGGGCAATGCCATTACGATGGCCCAACGCATGGGTATTGATCTGGCTGAATTTGATAACAGCGGCAACTTGTCAAAGATCAGACAAAAGAGCAGCGGAGAAAAATTTCAAGATCATGACCGCGAACATGTCTATAACGACGAATTTGGGAACCCGCTGCACCTGGTCGGCATCGACGGGACGGGCAACCGGAAAAGCGTCATCCAATACCATCGCGTGAACGGGAAATGGCGAATCGGCAAACCCAAACGGGTCGTGCCATACCGGCTTCCCGAACTCATTCGGGCCGTCCAGGCGGGGGATCCGGTCTATGTGGTGGAAGGCGAAAAGGACGCCGACACGATGCACCGTCAAGGATTCACCGCTACCACCAATCCAGGCGGCGCCGGAAAATGGCCCGAAAGCGACGATTTTAATCGCTATTTCCAGAGGGCGAAGGTGATNATCCTGCCGGACAATGATGAGGCGGGAAGAAAGCATGCTGAAAAAGTTGCGGAGATCCTTCGCAAATGGACCGACGACATCCGGATTGTTCATCTGCCCGGTTTGCCGGAAAAAGAAGATGTAACGTACTGGTTTGAAAAAGGCGG